>Ga0302250_1001295_pt1 | contig 19415 bp, 22 predicted proteins | sample AAG_RA_Asp_MG_FD_193536 | JGI IMG/M metagenome (GOLD analysis project Ga0302250, IMG submission 193536) | Enriched activated sludge microbial communities from anaerobic digester in WTTP, New Holstein, Wisconsin, United States - AAG_RA_Asp | ecosystem: Engineered > Bioreactor > Anaerobic >... | reverse complement strand
ATAATTCGCGATTTCTGGAATTGGTTTTCCTTTCTTCCACTGTTTGATGATCCGTTCAATATCCCTGTTGGATAACTTCTGCACACTTTCGTTTGTGTCGGGTGTAAAGTTATTTCGGGATACTACAGCTGGTATGAAAAACATCCTACGATTATGAACAGCATCTGCTAGGAATAACTCGAATAATTGGATTAAGGGATTACATATCGCGATTAGATTTATGGACGAGATATCCCGCTTGAGTAAGAATATGAATCATCTCGTCATGGTCCATTACGGGATCAGGACAGATATCAGGCAATTTAATTTTTTTTCGTTTCCAGGAGATTCAACATATTTCTCATGATTTGAGAGAAGATGATGAATAATTAACAATAGTTTTCTGGCTAAGGCCACAATTGCCTTTTTGTAACCTTTTCGAGATTGGATCCTTGAGAAGAAGTGTTTCAATCGGTTAGGTTTCCCCCGGGCGATGGATTGAGCAGCTTCAATAAGCATCGTCATGAGATATTTTGATCCTCGTTTAGTGATGTGCCCATGTGCGGTTTTCCCTGTAGATTCATAAACCGCAGGTGACAATCCAGCCCAGCTCACCAATTGTTTCGGACTATCGAATTGGCTGATATTTCCAATTTCAGCAAGAATTGACGAACCAATGGTAAACCCAATACCCGGAATACTCACAAGGATTTCGATATTTCCATTGTCTGGTAACATGTTTTTGAGAATTTTATCCTCATATTGAGCGATTTGACAATCATGTTGCCTGATACTATCAATGGATTGGCGGATCACAAAAAGATCATTTCCACTAAGTTCACCACAAATAGCCTGCTTAATCTCGTCTTTCTTTTTAAGAATTCGGGAATTATGAATCATTTTCAGAGTCTGATCAATTGGTTTCCCTTCGATCAAGCCATTGATAATGATCATCCCTGATTTTCCAAAGATGTCAGAAAGAACATCCGATAACCGGATGCCATTTCTCACTAAGATCTTATGGATCCTGTTTTTATGATTGGTTCGCTCTTCGATTAGCTTTCTGTAAGTTCTCGTAAGTTCCCTCAATTCTCGAATATTTCTTGAGGGAATATACGATGCTTTGAACATTCCATTTAAGGCGATTTCTGCAATCCAGACGGAATCAAGAGTATCTGTCTTTCTTCCAGGGACATATTTTATGAAGAGTGGATTGACTACGTGGACTTCTACATGTGGCTCAAGTACTGAATAGACCGGTATCCAAAAGACTCCCGTTGCCTCCATTAATACTCGTTCACAATGATTGACAATGATCCATTCCTTCAATGACAGTAAACCATCAATGTTCGTTGAGAATTGGTGGGTCGCGAATGTACCGTCTGACTTGAGAATCGCTCCTGAAATTGATGATTTATGAACATCCAGGCCACATGATATATCCACGCGTGAATACAAGGCTCCTTCACCTCTACGAGGTTTGATAGTTATAGGCAGAGTGGCACAATGAGGACAATCTGGTATCCGTGCTCTGATCACACTCATCTATTCGTGACCACGACCAAGCTCTGTTACAGGTTCCGAACCTAAGCCAAAATTGGTCTTATCTGCCTATAACTGATCAATTATTTCAGGAACCTGGAAAAGAAGGATTCCCTACACTCGTTTTTCATACTCATCCATGAGCCAAAGGCTCATAGCGCGCTCTGTTGAAACCCTAAGATACCAAAGAGCTAAGAATCGGTGCGCCCTTTGTTAAGTTATGGCAAACAACAACAAAGGGCAATATTTCTTCTCAGATCAAACCTATAACTGCTTTTTGACAGCATGCAACAGTGCAATTGGACTGGCGAAGATTCGCCGCTATTCATCGTTATATTCGCGGAAGGACTATAATCAGCACCAATTGATTACGCTCCACCTCTTGAAAGAATTCACCGGACAGGGATTTCGCGAATAAAACTTCGATTGAGCGAAGACGAATCCTCCGTGCTCTAACGTTGGTACGGCGAGCTCTTCCAAAGGATGTATCAGAGATCTTTTCTGGAACTGTAGAGGTTGATGAAACATACCTGGAAGGCCAGTGGCGGAATAAGCGGAAGGTGGTCAGGGATCAAGGTACTAAACGAAGAAATGGCACCAAGAAAGAACCTGTTTTTGGTATTCTCTGCCGGAATGGTCTGGTCTGGGCAGAGGTTGCAGATGACGTCGAAGATGCGATGCTACAGTCGCTCATCACCAAGCAGGTCTCTCCAGGATCTGTCATCTGTTTTAATACCTGGAGAGGGTGTACCGGAATTGCTCCCGGGGATTTGTTCACCGTCTGGTGAATCATGGTGAGAAACAGGACTCCGATGAAAAAGGGAATCACATCAACGGCCTCGAAGGATTTTGGAGATATTTGAAACGCAAACTTGATTTAAAAGGAGAAATCCAACGGGAGAAACTACCACGCTATCTCGGTGAATATGTATAGCGATACAATCACCAAAAGGAAAGTGATATGATGAAGGTAATACGAATTCTCAAACTAGTAGAACTGGAAGGTGGTGGCTAGATTGTCACTATACACTAATATCGTTTAATGGTGGTTTAATTCGGAAAATAAACACAAAAAAGAGGTCTAAGCTCAAGCCCGATTGGCAACGGAGCCCGGAAATAAGTTATTTCTCTGCTCGCGCAGAAATGCGGGTGAAAAAGGTAATGGAGGTTTTTATAGGGAAATGACAGTCCGGCAAAAATCCAGTTTCCAGGGAATGCAAGATCTCTGCCGCCTTGTCCTTGTAATTCAGATGATAATGGCCGCACTCTGCGTATCTTTCTCCTCATCGAAATCGGTAATGGCAATTTCGGTGGAAAGGATCATGCCTGCAATTGACCCTGCATTCTGAAGGCCGACCCTCACTACCTTTGCCGGATCGATGACACCCTGCTCTATGAGATTTTCGTAGGTGCTGGTCTTTATATTATAACCAATCCCATTTTCTTCATACCCCTTTATCATGGCGATGACTTCTGCACCCTCAACGCTGGCATTCTTCGCAATCTGCTGAAGTGGCTCTTCCAGGGCACGCCGAATAATAGCCACGCCAATTTTCAGGTCGTCATCGAAGGATAATGCATCAAGGGACTCTATGGCACGGAAGAGGGTAACGCCCCCGCCCGGGACTGCATCTTCCTATACGGCTGCCTTTGTGGCGTTCAGCGCATCATCGATCTGCATCTTCTTCTCTTTCACTTTGGTCTTGGTTGCCGCACCCACCTTGAAAACTGCAACACCGCCACTCAGATTTCCAAGTCGCTTTTTCAGGTCCTCTTTCTTGAACTCGGAATCCGCGATATTGATCTGCGACTCGATAAGGTCGCTGCAGTCCTGGCCGGTTCCGCTAATACGTCGCCAGGTTTTGTGATGCCCAGTCTTCCGTTCGGGCAGCGCTGTACGCAATGGCTTTCCTGAAGGAGAAGAGACCATTAACTGAATTCTCTGCAGCAGCAGTATAGGTCCGCATGGCGCCTTCCCTCCCTCCGCCGGAGTGCCCCTGCGTTTCACCCTGGGGGGTTGACGTACTCCCTTAAAATGGGGGGTGTCCCGACCGGGAACGTCTCACCTGTCCCGAGATGCATCCTCCCTTTTGCGGATTTTTCCCCGTGCCATGGAGAAATAGATCCCTGCCACGCAGAGCACGGCAAAAATCCCGAATGCTATCTGCACGCTCGCCATGAGTTGCAGGTGGTTTTCGGGTGAGATCCGGACCCGGCCGATGATGACGGAAAAGATCATCATGACAATTCCCAGCGACAGCATCATCCCGACCTGGCGGGCGGTTCCCACAGTTGCCGATGCGATGCCGAGGCAATCCCTGCTCACCGAACTCATAATCGCATTGGTGTTCGGCGATGAGAAGAGCGCAAATCCGAGCCCGAGGACGGCAAGCGCTGCGATGATGAAGGGAACCGGTGTTGTTTCCGTGAGGAGTGCAAGACAGAACAGGCCCACGGCCGTGACACCCATCCCTGCCGATGCAACGATACCGGGTTCGATGCGGTCTGAAAGCCTCCCCGCAGCCGGAGAGAATACTGCCTGCACGACCGGCTGGGCTACAAGGATAATCCCTGCCGACTGGGGATCGAGACCCCTGTTGAACTGGAGGTAGAGGGCAAGAAGGAACCCGACCGCGAACGTTGCACAGTAATTGATGACGGTGGCGATATTCGAGAAGGCAAAGACATGGTTGTGCCAGAAAAGGCTGATATCGAAGAGCGGGCTGTCCGTTCGCGTCTCCCGGAAGACAAGAATGATAACCAGGGGAACACAGCATGCAATAAAGAACAGACTTTCCGGCCCCGGAAACAGGGAGAGGCCATACATCAGGGAGAGGAGGAGGAGGCCGTACATGACCGATCCCGCTGTATCAAACTTCCCGGGGGACCGTTCCATCCATTCATCCCGGCTCGAGAGGAGCAGGTAAATTATGAACACACCACAGGGTATCACTGCATAGAAAATACTGCGCCACCCGAAGTTCTGGGTTATTATTCCCCCGAGCACCGGGCCGGCTGAGAGCCCGATGTAGGTGACCGCCACGTTGATTCCGAGCACCGCGCCCCGCTCACCCGGGGGATAGACAGCAGTAAGCGCGGCAATCGCGGTCGAGAACATCATGGCATTGCCAATTCCCTGGATCAACCGGAACCCGATCAGCAGGGGAGTCGACCAGGAGAATGCACAGAGGAGCGTCCCTGCAGTGAAGATGATGATCCCCGGGACGAAGACCCGGCGCATGCCGTGGATGTCTGCAAGCCTGCCCATGGGGATAAGAAAGATTGCAGACGCAAGGACAAACGAGGTCGGGATCCAACTGAGAAGGACAGCGTCTGCCCCCAGCTCGGACCCTATGGCGGGAAGGGCGATATTGATGGACGAGCCCATGAATGGCGTAAGAAAGGACGTGACGAGTGCAATGAAAAAGATGCGCCGGCGGTCCGCGGGAGTGTGACCGGTATCAGTTGTCGTGCTCATAGATGTCTTCCTGACCTGCCATGGGTGTCCTCCAAAAGTATTTACCGGGTCATCACCGGCCCTCTACCTGAGTGCCAGTTTCATCTTTGCCAGTTCGGCACCAAGTGCGGGATGCCGGAATACCAATTCTTTAATCAGGGCGGTGGTACTGAAGTTCTCCAGGTCCAGCGTGGCCGCGGACTCGGCGAGTGCATTCAGTTTCGCATCCGGCAGTGACATAAAGTACTCCTTGAACCGGAAGTTCCGGGTCAGGGATCTGCCGAACTTGGCATCCCTCCATCCCCGGTCATACGCCATGAGCACATCCCGGGACACATCGCCGGCGGCTATCGCGTCTGCACCGGTCACGGCAGCGAGCCTGCCGGTGAACATGGCATGGTAAATGCCCCCGCCGGTGAGCGGATCCACGACCCGGGCCGCGTCCCCGACAACCATGAGGCCGTCCATCACACTGCAGGCAAGAGGTTGGCAGACCGGAACGCCACCCACAACCAGTTCGATGATCTTCCCCCGGGGGAAACGGGATTGCACGAACCGGTCAAGATAATCGATCGCCCGGTGGCCGGCCCCGCTTTTCCTGCCGGAGATGCCGATACCGACATTGGCAGACCCGTTTCCTTTCGGGAAGACCCAGGCATATCCTTCAGGAGCGACCGTGTTGCCAAAATAAAATCCCGTGGTATGTTCATCGATATCAAGACCGGTCATGAGATACTGGGCACAGGACATCATCTCTTTCTGAGGGACGGTCGTGTCAATCCCGCACCACCGGGAAAACTTTGACTCCACCCCGTCGGCAGCGATAACGACACCGGCTTCAACGGGAGTCGCTTTCCCCCGGTGTTCCAGGACCGCACCCTGTACACGACCCTCATTGATGAGCGGCGCGATGGCCCGGGTCTTGACCATGACATCCGCGCCGGAATCCGCTGCCTGTGCCATGAGCGCCCGGTCAAAGACCTTCCGGTCGAGCACATACCCTACCTTGCCACCAGCAATCCGGGATTCAAGGACCAGGGAGGTCCCGTCCGGTGCAACCAGTTCTGCCCGGCTCATCTCGGCAGATATCCAGCAGGGGTCCGGCGTCACGAACTCCGCGAGCGCCTCCCTGCCAATTCCCTCGGCACACCGCACCGGTGTCCCGATGGCCGGCCGTTTCTCTGCAACGCAGACGGAGAGCCCTTTCTCCGCCGCAGTCCGTGCGGCGATCGCCCCGCCCGGCCCACCGCCGATAACCAGCAGATCATACCGGGGTCTCATCCACTACCTCCAGAGCACCCAGCGGGCAGACCTTTGCGCAGATGCCACAACGGGAACAACCCGCCCCGATATCGAGATATGCATCCATCAGTTCCAGTGCCCCTTCCGGGCACACGGACACGCAACACCCGCAGTACCCGCATACCGAACGGTGTACTACCAGCCGTTTTCCCGGTTCAGCAGAAGGCATATACAGTCTCACCCCGGATTTCTGAGCCGGTCACGCAATAACCAAAACGATACGGTCCGATTATTCTCCCGGCACTCCCGGGCAGTTCATAATCGCTGATGTTGCCACTCTCCTGAAGTTTTCCGTTCCCTGAAAAGGTTTAATGCACATTAAATTTACTTACAACTTGTTTATCTTGATTAATGTTCATTAAAATTTCGAATGAATGTATGGCGGACGGATATCATACATCAACAGGGTAAGAACAATGCCACGGATTAACCCTGATTATCGCAGGGAGGCGCGCGAGAAGATCATCGCTGCCGCACTGGAGATTGCAGCCGAACGCGGCTGGGACGAGGTAACGCTGGACGCGATAGCCCGGAATGTCGGCACCTCCAAGCCCGCACTCTATAATTACTTCCGGAGCCGCGAAGAACTGTTACGCGATGTTCTCTTCGAAGTGTTCCGGAGCTTCCGGGGCAATCTTGAAACCGCACTTTCGCCGGACGAGGACCTGCCTGCAAACATCCGGAACCTCTCCCGGCTCCTTTTCGAGAGAGAGCATCTCCGTATGAATCTCTTCTTCCAGATCCCGCTCAGCATGATGCAGGATAACGAGAGCGGGGAGGAATTTATCCGTATCATTGAAACCAGCAGGAATATCCTCTGTGACTGTTTTAGCCGGGCCCGGTTGCGGGGGGAGCTCTCACTGGATGTCGATCCGGACGATGCGGCAAAGACACTCATTGTCCTGATATTCGGCCTGCATGTCAGTGCTCCCTTCCTGAGAATGGACAATGAAGAAAAAAAGAGGGCCTGGGTCAGGTATGTCGGGCGGATCCTGCGGATCGCGGATATCTGACTTCCTGCAGAAGGAATGAGTTCCATGGGAAATTTTTTAACGAAGATTCACACCAGATTCCCTTAAGGAATGAAACCGGGAAAACAACATCCGGCGTGCCTGTCCAAGCCGGACACCATCCGGAACTGATTAAAAAAACACGGAGCCTCTGTCCTGTCTGTAACCGTGTCATTGATGCAGATATTATCGAAGAGGACGGGAAGATCTGGCTGGAACGGACCTGTCCGGCGCATGGCACGACACGGTATCTCCTCTGGCCGGATGCCGCCCTCTATCACCGGTTCGACCGCTACAATTCACCCGGAACGGGTATCGAAAATCCGCAGGTGAGTGCCCCGCCGGACAGCTGCCCGGCATCCTGCGGGCTCTGCAATAATCACCAGTCACAGACGCTCCTTGCCAATATCGATGTCACCAACCGCTGCAACCTGGACTGCGAGTTCTGTTTTGCCAATGCCCGTGCGTGCGGATTTGTCTACGAACCGTCGTTTGACGAGATAGTCTCCATGATGCATACCCTAAGGGACCAGAAACCCATGCCGGTGCCCGCCGTACAGTTCTCCGGGGGCGAACCGACCCTGCGGGACGACCTGGTGGAGATCATCAGGACAGCAAAGGCGATGGGGTTCCCGCAGGTCCAGCTAGCAACGAACGGGATCCGGATTGCGCAGGATCCCGAACTGGCCCATTGGCTCCGGGGCGCGGGACTCAGTACCGTCTACCTCCATTTCGACGGTGTCTCAACGAGAACAAATCCCCATGTGAAGATCCATGAACTGGCAATCAAGCATCTGAAGGAGGCTGGCCAGGGCACGGTGCTTGTCCCGACCATCATCCGGGGAAAAAATGACCACGAGATCGGCGCCATCATTCGGTTTGCGGTTGCAAATACGTCGGTCATCTGTGGCGTCAATTTCCAGCCGGTTGCCTTTACCGGCAGAGCCGGCGATGAGGATCTGAAGCAATCGCGGATCACGATATCCGATCTGCTGGAAACGATCGAAGTTCAGATGCAGGGAATTTTACGGAAGGATGATTTCTACCCGGTTCCCTGCGTGATACCATTCTCGGACCTTGTGGAGGCATATACGGGGCGCCCCCAGGTCAGGTTCACCGCCCACCAGCACTGCGGTGCAGCCACCTATGTTTTTGTCCGGTACGATGGAACCATCGTCCCGGTAAACCGGATTGTGGACGTGGACAGCCTCTTCGATTCTGTTGAACGGATGGCAGAAACGCTCCGGCGAGAGGGCACGCTGAATACCTACAAGGCACTTGCCGAAGGAGTCAGAAATATCCACGACTCTGTCAGCAGGGGGGAGCAGGGGAATACTGCCGATTTCTGGAGGATGGTGGCCCAAATTCTTATCCGGCAGAATTTCAACGCCCTTAAGGATTTCCACCAGTATGCCCTGTTCATCGGGACCATGCACTTCATGGACCGGTATAATTATGATCTCGAACGTGTCCGGCGGTGCTGCATCCATTACGCAACTCCTGACGGGCACCTGATTCCCTTCTGCACCTACAACAGCGGCCCGGTACACCGGGAGAGAGTTTGGAAAAAATTTGCGAGAAAAGAATGCTGACAAAAAACTGATGAAAAATATCGTGTCAGGTGTTATGTCAGAAATGGAACAGGATGATATGGCGACCCTTGCGGGACTGATGAAGTGAATGCGATCGTTCCGGCAGGGCCTTGGTTTTTTACATTTATCGTGTCCCCTCCCTACTGTTTCCGGCATCCTTATACGAGGATCATGGCTATTCCCAGAGCAATAACCAGCACCGTGAAGAAGCGCCCATAAAACTTCTCCATGGCAGGGGTCTTTATTGTGCTCAGGTACCGCGGTCCCAGATACGCCCCCGTCGCCGCGCCCATCGCAAGGAACAAGGCGAGCTCCCAGTGGACCTGCCCGATCATAAGGTGCCCCGTCAGACCTGCAACGGCGTTGAAGAGCAGCACGAACAGGGATGTCCCGACCACCCGTAATGCAGGCAATCCCATGATATATAATCCGGCGATGACCGGCGGCGTTCCGCTCACCCCAAAGAGCCCCGCCATGGCGCCGGAAACAATCCCGAAGCCGGCTCCTTCAACTGCCCTTCCCGGTGTAAGGGGGCGTGATGCCGCTGCGGTCTCCGTGCCGGCATCTGTCCTCTTCCGGGCGCTGAACAGCATGGGAACGCTCATGACGATCATGAAGATACCGAAGAGTTTGCCGAGGATGGCAGGGGGAATCATACCAGATGCAACGGCACCGGCCAATGCACCGATGATACCGCCGAAACCAAAGACCAGGCCCAGCGGGATGTCCAGATTGCCCTGTCGGTAGTGGCCGGCCGATCCGAGGGCTGCGGTCGGGATGATGGAGGCAAGTGACGTGGCTACGGCATACTGTGTCGGCACCTGGAAGACGAGGGTGAGCAGGGGGACATAGAAGAAACCGCCTCCGCCGCCAAATACGGTCACCAGGAGACCGACGATAACGCCGGTCAGGAGCAGCAGCAGGATCCACCCAGCGGGGAAATCAACGGGCATGCTTCCCGGTATACCCCCTTCTATGCCGTTGAATCACGGATGTGCATGGATCGGGCATCATTCCTTCACCGTGGGATCTATCGTTGTTAATCCAATGAGGATTTCGGAAGCCGGCACATCTCTCACGCTTTAATCTCCATCGCTTGTTTCATCGATCTCATAGACATACTTCGAACCGCGCAGAGCGGACAATACCGCTGCTGCAAGGCAGACCGTTGCACCGATATAAAAGGAGCCCGGACCGACGGCATGAATGCCAGTGCAAGGGGATGGAGAACCACGTCGGGCCGGTCAACACTGCGATTGTCGCCGGGCTTAACGCTGCAACGACGGCCTGAGGGATACCCGCAAGAATGGTCTGGACCGGGTTGCCTGGCCACCGTCCGACTTCTGCCATGGCCGACGATATTTCCCCTGACATTGCGTTACCTCATTTTTGCGGTCTAAGAAAACCCATCGGTTTTATCTGGTTATGATCATTGTTGCGTTATCAACTATAATATTTGTTACGACCACATGAATATTTTTGTAGGGGGAACAAAACTAATTATTAGGTATCAATATCGATCAAACGAGCGGACAGATGACGGACGATTTCCGGCTGGGAGGGCTGACCTCATATCTCGTGCGGGCACAGGAGGCCTATTGTACGGAACAGCTCCGGCACTATCACATCATGTACGGGCAGTTTCCTGTCCTCCGCGCACTGTACCGGGGAGACAGCATCAACCAGGATACGCTCGCTAAACGGCTGCTCTTTAACAAGGCGACGATTGCACGTGCGATCGATAAGCTCGAACAGGCAGGATATGTAACCCGCACCCGGGATGAAAGTGACAGGAGGGCAAACCGGATCTCCCTGACCCCGGAGGGTTGGGAGATCAAGCCTGCCATGGACCGGATCTCCCACGACTGGAACATGATCCTCCTCTCCGGCCTGACCGATGTCGAGGCGCTTATGCTCAAGGAACTGATGAAAAAAATTGTATCGGGTGTCATGAGCGAGATGGAACAGGAAGACATGACCGTCATCTCGGAGCTGATGAAGTAAAATCAGTCTCTCCGGCAGGAAGAGCTTTTTTATATAATCCTACAGATTCGCCGGTTTTTCCGGCCCGGATCGTTTTTGGCCAAAAAAAGTAGAGGCTTTTACCGTCAGGTTTTCCGGTGCGGGGGGAATGCAACCTGGGGCCGTTTCACCACAAACGATGCATCAAGGTTTGCAGCCATCCGGCCTGCCATAGCCAACGGGATGCCCAGCGCCATCATACCTGGGGGAAGGGAATGATTCTGTGTCGGGTCCTGCGGGCCCATGAACGCGGTGTCGTGCGGTGTATTTTCGGCAAGACCGGCAGGAAACGTGATATAGGTCGAACAGGCCGATCCCCACGGAACGATCACGGGTGAAAACGGGTCGTCGCGGTCAAAGTGGACGAGCCCGGCCATATTCCGGATCTGTTCGGCGGTTCCGAAGAAACAGAAGGATCGGACGACAGGCCCGGGCTCCGGCAGGGTTTCGCATGCCTGCACGATGAGATATTTTCCCGGGGGATGGATGGGACCCGCAGCGGCCGTGCAGCGATCGACCAGCTCCGGCCTTGCCTTCAGGTATTCCGCCACTCCGCCATGGACGCCTTTTTTGCCGGTCGAGACAAAATACCGGATGTCATCAGGCAGCGGGGTATACCCGACGTGGGAGAGCCCGCCAGGACAGCAGCCTTCCTGCGTATCGGCGCTGACATAGAGCGCAGAGACATCCCGGCCGGTCGCAATCCGGTAAAGCGAGACCGCAAAACAGCGGTTGATCTCCGAAAGACGGGAGATCCCGCCCGGGAGTGTCTCCGAACCGTAGACTGCAAGCGGGCGCGTCTTCAACCGGAACGCGGCAGCGAGGCGCAGCCCGGATTCGCGGGCGGACAACGCGGCCATTTCACATCTCCCCGCCAGAGGCGGAGGCCGGATCCCTCCGGTCTCCATTGGTCTCTCTCATTTCAGTTCGCCCCGCTCCTTCCAGACATCATACTGGTAGGGCCATGCATCCCTGTTTGCACCGACAAGGTTTTTGAATAATTCCACTCGTTCGCGGACACGGGCTTCGCCATCCGGAAATTGTTTCTCCTTATTTATTGCACGAACAAGATCACGGCCAAGTTCGTGCGCTTTTTCCGTTGCTTTTGCAAATTCGTCCGGCCCTTTTGCCACTGCGACTCCAACACCCCCGACAGAGACGATCCCCAGATCGGTTATTATGTGGTTGAGGTAGTCAACGACTTCCTGCTCCTTAAATCCTCCCGAAGTGGAGACGGCACAGCCGTACTTCCCGCTGCCAAGGAAGGCCATGCAGTGATACGCATTGGACTCCCGGTCAATCCAGCGTTTGAGCTGAGCGGTCACGCTGTCGATATAAACCGGCGATCCGATCACAACACCGTCGGCTTTTTTTATCTTTTCAAGAAGGACTGCTGCATCGTCGTCGTACACGCATTCACCGGTGGAAAAGCAGGAATTACACCCGGTACAGAAATTGATCTTCAGCTTGCAGATATCGACAAACTCCGTTTTTGCCCCTTCTTCTTTTGCCCCGTCAAGCACGCCTTGGATTAATTTCAGGGTAGTGCTCGCTTTTTTCCGGGGGCTGCCGTTGATTCCGATAATTTTCATATGGCACCTTCCCGGTACCGGTGACTTTTTTTGATCCCGGAACCGGATAATTGTTGTTTTATCAACTAGTTTGATTTATAGGTAGTGGTTTCCGGAACCTTACCGGGAATTCACCATGTGTCTGCCGGTGTTAAGGGGACAGTTCTCGTCCCGATGTGCAGAGGGATTGCAGAGGAATTGATAACAGTCATAGCCCGCAAAGGAGGAGTCTTCTCAGGTTATTGTAAGGGCAGGTGACCAGCGTCATCTCTTTTATCTCTAGGACTTACGCGGTTGAAGAAGTCTGAAAAGAGAAACATCTGTTAAAGTTCATATAAAAATGATCAGACTAGAACGTCGGTGAAGCAATAAAAAGAGAAGAGGCGGATCGATGAATCGATCGTTTGGATTCATACCAGCTGGAGCCAGTATTCAATCGATGGGATTCGAGGCGAAGAAATGCCAGTAACGAGAGCAGAATATGTCCCCGTTGAACAACTTCTTTTCTTCCCTGACATCTCTCGATCCCGCAACACTGCTTGATGCCGCGATGATACTCTTCGATATTCCAACCAAGATCCTTGAACAATTTTCTGTCGGATTCCGATGCATCCAGAATATCGGTAGCCCAGTGTTCGGGTTCCTTGTCGGTGTGAACAATTCTGAACACCTTGATGAAGCCGTATTGTCTCAGGTGAACGACTCTCCCTTCGGGAGGGATCTCAATATCAGAAACCGAACGATTGTACGTATGGTCCGGATCGACCAACCGGTTGGATTTGAGTCGGGTGCACCAATGCCATTTCAGGGACCGGATCAATTTCAGGTTGTCGATACTCGAATACCACGAATCGAAGATGATACACCCCGGCTGAAACTTTCGTTCAGCCGCTGCCCGTAGCATATCCCGGAAATGGTCGTTTTTGTTTTTCCCGTCCTTGTCAGGACAATAGATCCGGAAATCTACCGGAACTATTGCAGAACCGTCAGTCCAGATTGTTGAGATCAGGTTGATCCCCTGGACCACCCGGTGATGTTTTCCACTCCAGTGCCGGGTCACCAGTTCGATCTGATGGGAATAGGGGTTGTCAAGGGTACTATCGTCAATGACAAGTACGCCATCTTTAAGTCGAATCAACGGTTTTGCCTCGTTATACAACGCCTCCGTGTGGTGAGGCTGTCTCTCTAACAATCGTTTGATCGAATCATGAGCAATTGATTCTGTTTCATTTGGTAAGCACCGAGATGCTTCCGTGCATGAGCATACTTGATACGTCGAAATGAGAAAGTTGATGAAATCTTTACTGGTGCATTTTGGCGGGTTCACACCCGTTCAATCTCCATTCCGGGATGGTTCAAACCCAGGATGGGTTTTCTTTGTCCTTAGATCTTTCGGTCGAAACCAAGTGCGTAAGTCCTAGATTTTTAGGTGCCCCTCAGGGAAAAGGGTAACAGCCAGGGGGATCGGGACAGCGGGCTCTTGCTCTATAGCCGCTTCCCTTCTTTTGGGAAAACCTTTCAGTACCATCATATCTGTGTCTGCTGCGACTACGGTCCCGGCTGCCAATACGACGAGCAGGAGAAGGACCGCAATGAAAGGCGTGAATATATGGTTCATTCTTCGATCAGGACACGTTTCGCAGCCGCCTGTGTGTAAGGTTGCCCTGACCGCGAATGTTTTGGCAGTCCTCACGAGAGATGAGAAGGTATCGTCCTGGTATCCTCTGCAATGACTCTTCAACCAGGAGTCTCTGTACATAGGTTCCTCTACTGATTCTCCTCCTCATGCGAACAGATATACATCATCCTTCTGATTTCCCGCATGCACGGATTCATTGATTCGAGACAGGTGCGTCGGGCTTCAACAAATGCTTCAGCCTCGGATACATCGACGGATTTTATCGGTATGGATTGGGAGAGCACATACCGGATGAACGTGGTATCGAGATCCCAGCGATCGAGGATTGGGACATAGCGCTCATAGGATCCGGCACAGGTAATCCGGAAAAGGGTTCCCGGCTCCGAACCTGCCATGAAATGTGAAGGGTCGGGTGATGTTTTCAGGAATGCAATCCCCCTATCTCCCGGGTAGGAATCGACATGCAGTGATCCCTCAAGGATGTCATCGGGGATACCGTCCGGAAACGCATCGCACGTGGGAACATCCATCCCGCGATGGAGATGCGTGCAGACCCTGCAGAGCGGAGGTATCCTGCCCGGACCGGGTGCATCAGTCATGCTCTTCAAAAATGGTGAACGACGACCAGAATGAAAAATGTTGGGATCGGGAAAGGATCCCGCGGTTCCCATTGTGTGTCGGGTCCATTACCACGGGACATGGCGGAAGGAAGCAGGATTTTCATACACCCTGCCTCCTTTTTCCCCGCATCGTATTCTGCATTCAATGTACACTCGGCCATATACCTCATACCCGGAGCACTCTCGGACCTGGTTCGATGTAATTGCCGGCGCCGATCATCCATGTCCCGTCGATATCAGTCACGTAGCTGATCTTCAGATCGGTCCTGTTCGTGAACGGATTTACAGAGTAATAATCGACGATTCCTCCGCCGCTCTTTGCCACGCTGAGGAAGTCCCGGACATGGTGGTTGCCAACCGGGTCGGTCACATCGAGCCTGTTTACTCCCACCTGTGTCGGCTGGTAAGGCCAGGAGAGCACCGTCCCATTGTAATCGTAGGAGAAGATGTACAGTTCTCCTTTCACAAATGAACCGTTGATGTCATTGAATTCGGCAACCGCCTTTTCCCTTCCATACTTCTGAGCATACACTTTGGCATCGTCGACAAGTTTAAGGAGATTCGTGTCGACAAGGCGTTCTTCGGCTGTATACACCCCTGCCCCAATCCAGTAGGTGTCGTCAACCGGGCGGACATAGCTGATTTTTAACGTGCTTTGCTGGCCGCCGGAAGGATACGGGTAGTGATAGAGGATATACCCTCCGCCCGCCTTTGCGAGCGCGATCTCGATATCAGTATAATACTTCCCGGATGCGTCCTTTAAAGGGCGGAAGTCTGTTCCCACCAGGCCGGGCTGGAATGGCAGGGCGAGCGCAATGCCGGAATAATCGAGCGCGTACACATAGACATCGCCGGTCACAAACGGGCTGGTTGCGTTGTTGAATGCGGCGATTGCGGCATCTTTGCCGTTCTCCTGCGCCCACGCGGCAGCCCGGTCAACGTATTCCTTGATCTCAAGGGAGGTTGCAGGGTAGGGAGGAGCAGGGGAGACGGTTGGCTTCGTGAGTGCGGGGGATACTCCCGTGGTGACATCATGAGTAGGAACAGTGGGTCCCTGTGAAGGGGGGGTCTGGGTACAGCCGGCAAAAATGACAACGAGGATGCATAGTATGATAAGGGGAAGTGAGTAGTTCATTGTCCAGATCTGCTGCACGAACCATATTAAGTGCTACACTTTGGAAGAGACGCTCTTGTCCCGGTTTTCCCCCGCCTCATGACACATCCTCAGAAGCCTCTTATAATTTCATGTTGAAGCACTACACATGAAGGCACTCGCTGTTATCGTGATCTGTGCGTTCGTCGGACTCATGGTCCTCGGCGCAGGATGTACCCAGCCGGCCACCGGACCGTCAACACAGGCAACAACCCCTGTTCCCACCACTGCCGAGCCAACTACCCAGCAGACCGTGGCAACTCCGGAAGTCACCCCGACCCTTGGCTATATCGCAGGCTCCATACCCACGCAGTACGAAGTCATCGTTGAGGTTGACCGGAACCGCGTCGCAACAAATCCGCTCATTACCGCAACATTCCGGGGAGGAAAGGGAATAAACTTCATCTCCACGATGGAAGTGGTGGTCAGTCGCTCCGACGGACAGGTCATCTCAAAGATCCAGGAGAAACCCCAGGTGAACTCGAAAGTCGAGATCATGGGGACACAGGGGACCGACAGGGTTGAGATCTTCGTGACGCTCGTCAATGGCGACAGGTACAGGATAAAAGACGAGTCACTGGCATTCAGGTCATACAGTTAACTTTTTTTTTAAATTCGCATCCCGTGTTTTTTTCCAGAACAAAGCAGATCTCTCGTTCGAACAAGGATGGAGATGCGGTTATCTCCTTGGATTCCTGATCCCCTGGCCTTCGAAGGTCGCGACCAGGCTCTCATCACGGAACACGTGTACCGAGTAGGTGGAGCAACAATCAGTCTCTCCCACGCACTGTGCAACTGCGGTGAGAAGTCCTTCAGCAGGGGACAGGTAGCTGATCCGTGCTGCAAGTGCGACCTCCTCAACGAGGCCAAGGTTGGCTGCAACACCGAATGCATGATCAGCAAGGGAAAAGAGTGCACCTCCATAGGCATGCATGCGCTGGTTCCGCTTTCCGTTCACTTCCATCACCACCTTTGCGTACCCGGGACGGGCCTCGACAATCTCCATCCCGAGCAGGAGGGCAAACTCGGACTTGTTGAACTGCGCAATCCGGGACTGTTGCTCTTCCTCCGGGAGATACTCGTCCCCATGGGTGTCGGTCATGCATCGATCCCTGGTCCGGATTGGGTCACTTCTTCTCGTCCTTGTTGTATTCACGCTGAGTATACTGGTGCTTCTCGGAAGAGCCACCGTGGGCCACAATATACAGCCACTCGTACAGCGACTTCAGCGTTCCGAACTGCTCGTACCTCCGCATGGAGAACCCGACCCTCATCCTGCTGTCGAAGAGTACCCTTCCCTTCTCTTTCATCCTCCGTGCGATCTCGAGGTCGTCCCCGGCATCGATGCAGCGGTACATGCCGGCCTCGATGAAAGAATCCTTTCGGAACGCGGTGTTGCACCCGAGGGTATAATAGAGGGTGTGTGTGTAATATCCGAGCCTTGCGAAGTGGTTTGCAAGTCCAAGCGAGATATGGTTCTTGATGGTCTTTTCAATCGGGTCGACCGGACCATAGAGTTGCACGACGTCAGGATGCCGTGCAAAATCGTCGAGGATGACCTCGAGCCAGTTCCAGGGAATGATGCAATCGGCATCGGTGGTTGCAAGAATCGCGCCAGTTGCCTTCATAGCACCGTCGTTCCGGGCACCACCAACCTTTTTGCTGGTCTGGATGAAGACCAGGTCGGCATACGGTTCGGCGAGTTCCCTGGTGGAATCCTTCGATCCCCCGTCCACGATGATGATCTCATACTCTTCCCTCGGGATGGTCTGGTGGCTCAGGGATTCAAGGCATGCCCCAATATTGCCTTCCTCGTTGAACGAGGGGATCACGACGGAAATCTTCATTCTGTCAGCTCCCTGTAGAGTTTCACATGAAGGGAGGCGATGTCTTTCAGGTCGAACTGCGATGAGAAATCCCTCGCCCCTGCGGCACAGTGCGTGAGCGCGGGACGGTCTTCCATTCTGGCCATCGCATCCTCTATTGATGAGAAATAAAGGATGGTGTCGCCGTAAATGTCGTGGAACTCGGGGATGTCCCTCGCAATAACAGGGAGGCCGCAGGAGAGCGCTTCGAGGATCACGAGGCCGAATGTCTCCGCGTACGAGGGCATCAGAAAGATATCCGCGGCACTGTAGGGCTTGATGATATCGTTCATGTACCCGGGAAAGAGCACATTGTCCCTGCACTGCATCTTCATCTGCTTGATCTTCCCGTAATCCTTCGAGAGCGCCATGTAGGGAGAGCCCCCGATCCAGATGAACTTCTTCTCAGGGTATTCCTGGGAAAGGGCCAGAAAATCATAGAGACCTTTCCGTGGCGTCTGCTGCGCAACCGTCAGCACCACGTCCTGGTCGTCAGGGATACCATACTCTTCCCTGAATGCCGCCCTCTTCTCCTCATCCCTCCGGAAGAAATCCCTGTTGACCCCGTTTGGGATCAGCGTGACCGGCATCTCGGGGACCATCGCGGTGACCTCCTCATGGCACGGCCGTGAGATCGTGATGATATGATCGTACTTCCTGTAGATCTTGGGATATCGCTTATTGATTGCCCGTGCAAGGGCGATATTTCCCATGTTGATCCGGGGGGTGGAATGAGCGGTGAGAATTTTCTTTCCCTTTGCCATCCGGCGGTTGAGGGCAGCGATCGGACCGAACGTGTGGTAATGCACGATATCCGCATGGTTGGCGTATTTTTTCCATGACACCTCGATCCCGGGTTCCGACTGGAGCTGCCGGTACAGGGTCTTCGCGACCGTCGCACACCCGATGTACCGTAGGAAGAGCAGGTCTTCAACGAAAAAATTGACCTTCATTCCCACTCCTTCACGCACTCTATTGCGTGGCGTATGCATCCGTCCATGTTCAGGTACTCAAAGAGGGAGAACCTTCCCTGGAGAGTGATCCCTCGTGACTGGAAATATTCGCGGATAACCCTGATATTCCCGACGTAATCGAGGTCATACACAACATAGGCAAACTTCTGCCTTTCGACCGCAGTATGGACCACCTGTTCCGGGGTGATGAATCCCATCTTCTCGAGCGACTGCAGCGTGTGGTTCACGAGCTCCTGATCGGTCATGCGGGATATTGCATCCCCTTCGTTGTAGGTGATCTCGGCAAGGATGCCGGAATGACCCTCCGGTGCGACATGAGTGCTGAAATTTGACGGAAACGAGATCCGGTTCGCAAGGCTCTGGTCCATGTCAGGGATATACATCCAGGAGATACCGGGGACTTTTCCACGGATGCCAACCTGGATACATGCGACTGAATTATACCGGAGCGCATCGACTGCATTCTTTACTTCGTTTGGGATATCCCCAAGGCACGTGATGAGGTGCTGGAGGGGGATGGTGCTAATCACCCGGTCGCCCGATACCGTCCTCGTCCCATCGCCCGCTTCCCAGAGACCATCCCTGAACACGAGGGAGGTGACATGAAAATCCGTCAGGATGGAGTCTTCAAGACCGTGTGCGATTGAGGTTACGAGAGCCTCGATACCCCCGTCGACCGGGTAGGAGAA
>Ga0302250_1001290_pt1 | contig 19458 bp, 9 predicted proteins | sample AAG_RA_Asp_MG_FD_193536 | JGI IMG/M metagenome (GOLD analysis project Ga0302250, IMG submission 193536) | Enriched activated sludge microbial communities from anaerobic digester in WTTP, New Holstein, Wisconsin, United States - AAG_RA_Asp | ecosystem: Engineered > Bioreactor > Anaerobic >... | reverse complement strand
GCTGATTAGCTACAATTCCTACACTGCGACCATTCATTCTGCCAAAACCGACAATTATGTTCTGGGCAAAATTACTCATCACTGGCAAAAATTCGCCCTCATCAACAATCGGATAAATCACATCCAGTATATCGTAGGGCTTATTAGGATTTTCCGGAACCAGCTCATTTAGAACATCACAACTACGGGTGACGGGATCAGCACCCGGAACATAAGGCGGGTCTTCCAAATTATTGGAAGGCAAATAACTTAACAGTAACTTGATGGTTAGCATAGCATCTTCTTCACTATTAGCAATAAAATGCGCTACTCCACTTTTACCGGTATGAACTTTTGCTCCACCCAAATCTTCATTGCTAACTGTTTCATTTAAGACGGTTTTAACAACTTTCGGTCCGGTAACGAACATATAGCTATTGCTTTTTTCCATTACAATAAAATCTGTGATAGCTGGAGAATATACAGCTCCACCTGCACAGGGACCTAAAATAGCAGAAATTTGAGGTATCACTCCACTTGCCATTACATTCCGCCAAAAAATCTCAGCGTAACCTGCAAGAGCATCAACCCCTTCCTGAATTCTGGCTCCGCCGGAATCATTCAGCCCAATTAAAGGACAACCGTTTTTAAGTGCCATATCCATCACTTTGCAGATTTTATCAGCGTAGGTCTTAGATAGAGAACCGCCAAAAACAGTAAAATCCTGGGCAAAAATATAGACCATTCTTTCATTGATGGTGGCGCAACCTGTTACTACACCATCCCCGGGATGAATATATTTATCCAAACCGAAATTGGTGCAACGATGAGTTACGAACATATCAAATTCTTCAAAACTATCGGGATCAACCAGCAGGGCAATCCTTTCTCTCGCAGTTAGTTTACCTTTTGCATGCTGTTCGGCAATGCGTTTTTCTCCACCACCTAAAAGAGCGGCAGAGCGTTTTGCCTTCAGCTTTTCCAGAGGGCTCTGGTTTTCCATTTCTTTTCTTTCCTGTTTTTTTTTACTTATTTTTCAAAAAGTTATGCCATAGTCATTTTTTCTAAAGCTGTTTTTTAGTAAAGGGAAATGTTCCGCGGTTTATGATAGTTGTTATGTCTAATACTATTTCGCTTTAACACATCCAAATTAAGCCATTTGAAATAAGTTAACTTTGAGACCATTTCCTTGTTTTCATCAAGGTATTCAAAGCACTCAATCAGAGCGCTCATAACTTCATTCATGGAATCAAAGGTTATGTTTCTGAACTTCAGGTCTCTAATCTTTGCCCACAGGTGTTCTGTTGGATTTAATTCTGGACTATATGGAGGCAGGAAGATGTATCGGACATTATCGAAGCTTTTCAGGTAGCTGGTGGTATGCCATCCAGCTTTATCCATAATCACGATGTTTCGGTAATCCTGGTATTCATTAGAGAAGTTCTCGATGAATAACGACATAATATCTGTATCGCAGTTGGGAGCCAGGATAGAAAAGATGTCTCCACTTACCGGATTCACCGCTGAGTATGCATATATATATTATCTTACAAACTGTTTCGAAACTGTCGGTCTCTGACCTTTGGGAGCCCAACATGCGACAGGAATATTGACTCTTCCAAAGCGGGCTTCGTCTTGGAAGAATACCTGTATGGGTCTTGCATCGTTGGGTTGAAAACCTATCGCGGCGGTTGCCAGGTATTCCGGGAGTTTTTTTAAAGTCCTCCTGTTTTTCAGCATCTTGCTTGGGATGTTTAGGTCGCGGAACTACTCTTCTCCAGATATGTCGATGCAGCAAATCATAGGGATAATCCTTTGTGACAATCCTCCCTATCCTGGCTTCTATTTCTGCTTTGAGCGTTTTGACAACTACCAACAGACCTTTTTCAGCTTGTTTGCCAATTTCGGATAGAAGCTCTTCTTCCTCTTGCCAACTGAGAAAGGAAGTGCGATTGCCACCTTTACTATGGCTAAATACGCTCTCTTCTCCAAAATGATTAAAGTTATAAACCCACTTATTGACTGAGTATTTAGATATTCCAATAATATCAGCTATCTTGGGAGCCGAGAATCCTTTCGCTTTTGCCATATATAATGCCTGCCAGCGATTGTGCTCTTGAATGTCTTTGCTGTTGAGCATCTTGAACTTGAACTCATCAGCAGTCATTGTGTCGTTAACATAGATGCGGTTTATGTTTTCCTCCAGTTTGTAAACTCTGGAGATAATATAATCATTTTTTGTAATTGTGCAAGGGATATGGTATAAGAACAATATTAAGGGCTTTAATTATATTGCTTTTACCAGCATTATTTCTACCAATAATTACATTTTTACCTTTCTCAAATCTTAAATCAAGTTCCTTAATTGATCTGTAATTTCTAATGTATAATCGGGATAAATACATACATCACCTCTGTGGAAGATAGATTATATTATTAAACTAATCATACTATCTATGTAACCAGGGTCTTCCATGAAAACCACATTTTTCTTCAGATATTCTTCTGGATCATATCCTCGGAGCTTTAGCTCTTGTTTGGGAGTCCATGACAGTATCCAGCAACTAAGGATTACTTTAGGATCAGCTATCCTTGTCTCTATCTCTTTGATGCGTTTATAGAACTGGATTTTCTCGCTGTTTATCCCTTCATACATCAACCCATGTGGCTCAATGAAGTGAACATATTGCTTGTCACCGGACAATATCCAAAGAATGAAGTCAGGATGGAAATTACCAGCTTCAAAGAACCCGACACCTTTTCCTCTGCTAAGATTACGCAATAGGAACAGCTCCAGTCCCTTAGTCCTCATTTCATTTTTATTCTTTTCACACCAGTCCTTTAAATCAATGACAAACTGGTATTCACTCTCTCCCAGGGCTATGGGTAGAATTGTGATATTTCCACCATTCCGCACATGAAACAATGGCTGGAATAGGTGTTTTCCAAAATTACAGGCATTCAGATCTCCTACAGCGATGAGATCTTCTTTATTCTTGATAATCTCTTGTTTGAGCTTTTCTATTTGCTGGATCAGAGTGGCATCATCTCCATCTACAATAAGCTTATATAGCTCTTCCGTTGGTAGGTTATCATCTTCTCTAGTCAGGTCTCTCAGCTCCATTCTAGGCTTAATAAAAGCATCCTTACAGAAATTGTAATATTTCTCGCAAAATCTTCTCACCAATTCAGTGGCAATCTGTTGGAGAATATTTACCTCATCAAAGCTCTGAGGAGTGAGTATGGATTCGGGTAAATACAGCTTATACCAGGATGTATCTGATAACAAGCTAATAATCCCCTGCTTTGTCAGGTTAAGATTATGCCAGCTTTTTTCCCGCTTAAAGCGCTCCAGTTCAAAATACAAACGCTCCATATCCAGTAGGACTATCTGCTTACCCTTGAGCTTGACCTCATCCTTTTGCCCGCTCTGAAGTATTCCTTTCGATTTGATAGTTTGAATTCGGGAGTACCAGTCAGATACAACCGGATTTTTCTGAAGATACTGTGGAATGGTACCCAGGGATGGGATGGGACCATCTTTCTTAAAATCGTATTCAGAGCCGTCTTTCTTCTTTTTCGGTCTCAAAATCTTGAGCTTTTTGCCAAAATCAGCCGTTACATTCATCGGAATAGTAATCATCACCCTTTTCTCATTACCGGGCAGGCCTTCGTCCTTCAGGAATTGCCTGAACCTATCCATAAAGTCAGCTTCTATACCAAAGACATTGAGGTTTTCAATATCTTCTATGAAATCTGGCTTTTTAACGGTATGAATGTGGCTACTGCGCTTCAAACTCCATTCATACCCTTTTAAACGCACACCGCGCCCAAATAGCTGGATTATTTGTGTTCCTTCGCTCTTGCCAACATGCATCAAACCCATTGTACTAACTCGCCAGCAATCCCACCCTTCTACAAACTTCTTGGAACCGATCAAAAGGTTGATAGGAGATGACGAGTCCTTCACAGAGGCAAACATCGCTTCTGTAAAATCGCTATCTTCTATACTAAGCTGGATATTATTCTTTTGGGCATACTCTTCTATATGATCGCAGAGTCCTTTAGCATCACCTACATTAATTAATCCAAAGGGAGTGTCGCTATTACCAAGATACAAAACTACTTCACCTGAATCACCTTTAATTCTATCCATTCTTAGCTGTCCGTTGGCAGGATTATTGAACAAGGTTCTTAGGATATCCTTGTAAATCTCAGAAGCTCCACTGGCAGCATTTACTGTCTTGAGCAGGTAATTGAAAGTATTGGCGAAAATGTCGTTACCGTCATTATCCAATAACCCTGTACTGCTACCACTATCGTAGAGTATTTGTTTAATATTACGCTCAAAAACAAGGGCATTAGAGATATATTTGGCGATAAAGACAATAATCTGAGCAACATCAGCCAGCAACTCCTCACTTGGAGTTTCTACCTCTTGTTTACCCTTTTTCTTGGTAACAGTGCTACCCACAAAGACCCAAAGCGGTTTTTCAAGATTAAAGGGTACAATTTCCAGTTTCTTATCTTCATAGATTTTTAGCTGCTGGTAGTATTTGAGCAGACAGGCAGTCAGATATACATCTTGCACTTGCTGATAGGTTTTAGGTAAGTTCAATATCTGGTAGTCCTTGCCAAAGCCATCTTCGTAAAACCATCTATATGAATAGTCAAAGATTATGGCTTTGGCATAACTATCTTCAAAAGCTCTGTTATTTGCAGCCGCTACAGCTTGGGCAAATGTAGCAGAATATTCAAAAGTAAAGCCCTTTGCACAAAGTTCCGATCTTCTGGTGAACCACACACCTTCTTCTTTTCCGCTCATTCCGCGGTGACCTTCGTCCACCAGAAGCAGATTCTGATCTCCCAAACTGCGGGTAGCGATGGTATTTGGTCCTTCTGTATCACCCAATTTGGTGATTTCTATAACATCAATCATATCAATACTGCTATCCTGCTTAGTATTGAGCCGTTGGGCAAAGCTGAATCCGCTTAATTTGAGCTCTTCCAGATGTTGTTCACTCAATCTTTCATTGGGGCTTAGCAGGATTACTCTGGAAATTTCGCTTCCCTCACGTGACTTTTTGGCATAGTTACGAAACTGCAGGAGATTAACATGCATCAGTAATGTTTTTCCGCTTCCGGTAGCGTTTTGCAGGCAGATTTTATTCAAATCATCCAAAGTGTAAGGGGCAATATCCTGGAAGCCCGTCCATCTTTCATTAAAACGCTGGATATAGGTATTCAGGTCATCCAACAGCTTCCCTTTATCGGTAAAATACCTATCCAGATAGATTTCTACAAAGAGGAGGGTTAGCCATTGAAAGTATTTCCAGACAATCGGTCGGCTCCGCATGGAATTGATGGTTTTAGTGTAGGACACAATATTCTCTTCGTAGATCAGTAACTGTTCTTTGTTGAGAGGATGCAGTTCATTGTAAAAGAGTTCGCTTTCCACTAAAGAATGATAGAATTTATGCAAGCCATCTGCATCATAACCTTCCTCCCTGGCATCTTTTATGGGAGCTGCAAGTTTGTGGAAGGGTCTGGTATTATTCTTATATTCCAGCAAAGGATCTATCCCAAACTGGCTCATCAGCCACTGGTTCAGGATCAGTTTGTTGGTGAATGTATGGGTTTTTAGAGTAGTTTTGCGTGCCATTACTTTTTTCTCTTGGGGCTTTTCCTTTCCAGTTGTTTCACTTCCTCAACCACTTCCACAAAGTGCTTTTCCGCTTCAGTCGGATGGGTAAGCTGTTCCTGCTGCCATTTGTCATATTCCAGGCGGGCTTTTTGCAGTGCCTCTTCGTGAGATACCTTGCCGCTATGTTTCAAGATATCCCTGCCGTTCAGTTTAAGAAACTCGTCCAGTTTGATAATCCAATCCTGCATCCGCATCGGTTTCCTGTTTAATGCCTGCAATTCGGCAAAATCCAGATACATTGTGACAATCCGGTTCAGGATATCCAGTTCCTGCTCATTCAGGTAATTCTTGGCAATTTCGGCGTCTGTCTTCCGTGGCTGGTCTCCACTCCAACTGGTTAGCCCCAGAAAGGGTTTTTGGGCATCTGCTCTGGCATAGATGATTTCTGCTGCCGTATGCCCATGACTTGCCCAGTGCATCTTGTTCTGGATGACCTTAAAGAAGTCCCGGGAAACCTCTGCCCTGGGGTCATAATCTATACTGGTGGCATAAATATCCAGCACCTTGCGCCAGAATATCTTTTCTGAGGACCGGATATCCCTGATGCGGGCAAGCAACTCATCAAAGTAATTGCCACCCCCCATTTGCTTTAGGCGTTCATCATCCAAAGTAAAGCCCTTAATGATGAATTCCCTCAATCTCTGGGTTGCCCATTGACGAAAATGAGTAGCTATGGTAGATTTGATCCGGTAGCCTACACTGATAATCATATCCAGATTGTAATGTGTAACTTGCCGTTGGACTTCTCTCTCACCCTCATTTTGAACTATTAAGAAATCCTTAATAGTTCGATCCGGCTCCAATTCACCTTCTCCATATATGTTTTTTATGTGGATATTGATATTAGCCACAGTGGTTTGAAATAACTCTGCCAGTTGCTTTTGGGTTAGCCACACGGTTTCATTTTCCAACCGGGTTTCCATCCTCAGCTTGCCATCTTTGCCCGAATAGAGCAGTATTTCACTTTTCATTGTCGTTATTGCTTTCTTTTTCATCATACCCCCTCTGCACTCCACATCCTTTTTAAAAATTCTTCTTCAATTAGCCGCACCTTCCAGGATTCGCCTTCCAACTGGAGGTTTGGCAGGTTATTACTGCCATTCACATAGATAGTATTAAATTCCCAATCCAGTGTGTTGATGCGATTCTTTTGGAACCAGGTATCCAGCACCAGGTTATCTTCTTCCAAATCTCCGGTTAGTTTACGCCAGACGATCAGCACCTTTTCTTTTAAGCCGTCATTGGGACTATAAGGATTCCTGGGGACCCATCCCTCTACCTTGCGAATCCACCATTTGCCGTCTGCAGCTTGTTTCAGGTCTCCGTCAATAACTAATTTGGTTTCCTGATCCTGGGGTAAATCCGGATCTTTCAGACGGGTAAAACTGGCAGTAAAGGTCTGGGGCTCTGCCAAGTGCACCAGACGCAGACCAATCAGGTAATTGAAGGTCTCTATCAAATCTACTGCTTTTTCCACATATTCATCACTACCCGGCTTTTTCACTTTGAGCAGATATGCAGTGGGGTCAGAGAAAGCATCAATATTTAGCAAACTGCCCCGGCTTTCCACCTCCAGCATATAGTGCAGCAGATAGTCCTCCTGGAGTGCTGGGCTTACTGCCAATGCTTTTTCCCGCTCCGGCTCACTGGTCAGCACCAGGTTGTTTAAAGTGTCTTCATAACTCTCCAGACGCAAGTATTTATAGCAATGGCTGACACCGGTGTCCCTGTTTTGAGGTTTACCGTCTTTCCAGTCCTTGCTGTAAACAACCTTGCTGATTCGGGGCTTGAGCACTGTATCAAAGTGGTCTCCCATTTCAACAAGCACGAATCTTCTGCTCCCAAGATCACTTCTGTTAAGATCAATTACTGCGTGAGCGGTTGTGCCCGAACCAGCAAAATAATCCATCACTAGAATATCATTTTCTCCTCCGATGGTAATAAAGTCCTCGACAGAGTAAAGACTTTTTGGATAGTCAAATGGATTAATTCCAACAATATCTTTTAGAATATTGGTCCCTTTCGTAGAGGAGTCATGCCTCTCACCATACCAAAAGCTTTTTGGTAAATATGAATCTTCTGCATGATCTATTTGATATACAGTTATATTATCCTGACCTTTAGCAATTAGAACACGCTCCTTACATCCGTCTAAGCATGCTTCATAACCCCATCTCCATCTACCAAGTCTCCCATCAGAACGAATGGGTAAGATAAATTTTAACCCATTGTCTTCATAGAATTTTCTAAGGCTGAAAACATAATCATCATTAAAACTATTGCCATTGAAGATAAGCTGATATTCCTCCTTTTGAACAACTGATAAATCTCCAGATATAGGGTTAAAAATGAAAGGGAAATACATATATGGTCTGTCTTCACGTGAAGAATCAGATCCTGACCTTCTTAAGGGTAACTCCCTGAAGCTTCCATGTTCATGAGATTTACTGTATTTTTTTTTCATCTGATCTTCAGATAATAGCAACCTGCCAGTATAAAGTTGTTTTATGTCTTTTGCATACAATAATGTGTAGTCATGTGATTCCGCTATATGCTCTTGATCCCGTCCCTTAGGATTGTTCATTATAGCTATCGTAGTTACGTGATTATCTTCACCACAAGTCTGTTCCAGTAATCCTTCAAGCTTGTGAAATTCCACGTTATCAATTGCTACTTCCAAAAGTCCATTATTCGATAATATCGAAACAGTTATATCTATTCTGTTTTGAATCATTGACAACCATGATGAGTGCTTAAACCCATTCTTATACAATATTTCAGAAGCATTTGTGTTATAAGGTGGATCTATATATACACACTTTACCTGTTCTCTATATCTATCCAATAATAGATTTAATGCTTGGAAGTTCTCACTATGGATGAGCAAACCATCGCATTGTTCGTCAAAGTCCTCAATCGAGCTCAGCAGTTTGTTTTTGAATGTCTCGTCAAAGAAACGGGTATCCAATACAAGTTTATCGTTGGCTTTAAGGAAATTTATTGTCAGCGGCTCACTATATGCCGGTGATACTGTATCCCCTTCTATCTCATCTATAGCAAAGAGTTTTATCCATTCCTGCCTTTGTGCTTCATTAGCTATAATCTGAGGATACAGCTCTTCCGGTATCCGGTCCAGAGTGATGCAATAATTGGTCTCTACGATGAATTTCTTTTTCAGCCATAGCTTTTTCTGGAAGTCCTCCAATTGAGCCATAAAATCTATCAGTTTAGTGGCGATTTGCCGCAGGACCCTTAGCTTGGTCAGATAATCCTCTACCTTAGATGCCTCGGCATTTTCTATATCGTCCAGATGCATAACTTCGTTCTTGATATAGAAATCCAGTTCTCGTTTCAGAAAAGCACCCAGGTTCTTATGAATGAAGTAATCCATAGTATTGCGGGCAGTGTATTGATTAATATACTTGCACAGCAGGATTCTATCCTTATCTTTATCTGTGGGAATAGCGATTGATAGACACTCGTAATATGCAGCCATATCAGGTTTCAGCTTAAGCGCATTTATTATGCTCGCAATAGTGTCTTTATTCAGGGCATCCTGCTTGGCTCCTGCTTGGTCGGGTCTGTATTCAAAGTTGATAATCAGCTCGTTATTGTCATCCAATTCTAGCGGATTATCCTTATGCAGGATAAAGTATCTTTTAGTGGCATCACTGGCTTTAACATTGGAATGTTCTCCTTCAGTGGCATCCACAATCTTAAAATGCAGCTTCAATCCTTCAGGCACTGAGCTATCTAACAAATCCAATTGTGCGGACTTGCTCTTTTGGTTTTCTCGCAGGTTTCTGATTGCTTCCGTCAAGTTTACAGTAAAATTAGTAAAGTACTCGGTCGTTTTGATGTAGTATTGGTCGGCATTCGCCCAGTGTAGTTTTACTTCTTCACCATTGTAGGGAACCGCAAAGGGGGCTGCCTTTCCGGGTGTTTCCCTGGTGTAATACCGTCTGGTGATAAAGTCGCCATCATCATAGTAACGCTCAAAGAAACGATAAAGATGGTCATAGATTTCACCTTCAGATGTAGCCCCGTCACGAATGGCTTCGTATTTGGCTTTGGCTTCTTTAACCTTGGGACTATTCTCAGGTTCCGTAGAACCATATTCCTTAGCGGTTTGGATAGCATTATCCAGTTCTTGTTTCAGCTTGGCTTTATTTGTCTCATCCACCTGTCCAAAGGTATCTTGGATTACGCGTAACAGGTCATACTCAATGAAGTTGATAACCTGTTCGGATTTGGCATGCATAATGCGGTAAAATCCGAAATCAAGATCCGGCTGATTCAGCTGAAACAGGTCTTTTAGTTTATCTAATAGCTTGGCTCTCAGTTGTTCTGTCGTTGGCATCTAAACTCCTTTATATTACTTTCCAGTGGATTGTGAAAAGGGTGGTAACCTTGGTTTTTTGTTTCATTCGCTGAGACAGGGCTTCAATTAGTTTATCCCTTTTCTCAGCAATTTGGTCTTCAGTATTAAAGAGCTTTTCCCGCATTTTGCGCTTCTTTTTTTCCAGTTTGGCTATATCTTCCTGTAAATCGAGCTGTTCCTTCATAGTGGTGCTTTGACGGCATAAACGCTGCTTTTCCTTTATCTGCCGCTTAACGCTATCCAATTCCTGCTCCACGGACTTTACCATATCCTCTGCCCATTTTTCCAACTGGTCGCGTGCTTCCGCAAAATGTTTGTTATTTTCTTCCAGATTTTTAGTTAGGGTGGCATCTACAAATCTCTCACTATCTGCCTGTAACCGTGGTTTAATATTGGTAAGGTCTAATTCTGTGCCGGTAACGCTGCCTTGGCATAACATCAGCTTTTCGCAGGTTTCCTGATCCAGGTTATTACCCCTTTCATCAACTGCCGTAAACAGTAAATACTCCTCTGTATCAAGAGAATTCACAGACAGCAGGTCTAATTTTAACCATCCCTGCTTTCCTTTGAGTTGTTCTACTAAGCTGATTCTGGTAGGATGGTGCGTAATATCAAATAATACTTCAGCAGTAGGGCAAGCTTTCTTTTTGCCCTGTGTCAGGACATATTCTCCTAAGGGATGGCTCATTCTGTAGAGGAATTCATTACCGTAGTTCTCGCCATCTTTGGAGATTAAGCGATAGTTCCCGATTTTGCTGTCTCTAATGGGGGATTTCGTAAGTTTGAAGGTATGATTGCGATCATTGAATGTGGCATTGCCATTCAAGATATACATAGTTAAATACCAGAACAGCTTACCTATTCTGTCCAAAGTTTCCACTGCGTTAGTATGGTTGGTTTTAAGCCGCTCGTGCACATCCTCGTCATAGTTCTCCAGTAATTTCTGACGGGTCTCTTTCAAACGGGTTTGGATAGATGAATCCAGTTCTTTCTGCAATTTTTTAAAGGCAAAGGCAATCTCATCGTCAGTCCGGCACTGCTGGTAGATTTCCAGCACTTTGCGTTCAAAATCAACACCTGATTCGAGGGAACCGAGGACATCGTCTGAAGCCCCAAAAACACCTGTAAAGAGGTGAAATTTATCCTTCAAGATTTCGTAAACCCGTTGGTCTGCCTCATTACGCTCATTCAGAAAATTGATCACAACTACATCGTGCTTTTGTCCATACCGGTGGCAGCGACCAATTCTTTGTTCTATCCGTTGTGGATTCCAGGGCAGGTCATAATTGATCACCAGAGAGGCAAATTGCAGATTCAATCCCTCGGCTCCAGCTTCTGTGGCAATCAGGATGCTTGCCTTGTCTTTAAAACGGTCAATAATGGCAGTCCGTAAATCCACTTGCCTGGAACCAGATGATCTACCGTTATCCTTATTTTGCTCCAGCCATTGCTCATAGATATGTCCAGTGGCATCGTCCTTGTTGGAGCCGTTAAAGGTAAGTACTTCATCCCGATAGCCATTTGCTTCCAAGTAATCTTTAAGCCAAGTTTGGGTTCGGCGAGATTCTGTAAAGATAACTGCTTTCTTGGGGGCACCCATCTTTTGCATTTGTTCAAAGCCAATCTCCAAAGCAGTGAGTAATGCCTTGGACTTGGAATCTACTCCGAAGTTTCGGGCAGTTTCAATAAAGCTGTTGAGGTCTTTGATCTCTTTTTCAAGCTTCTGAATATCAATCTGGATGGCTTTGCTATCGGGGGTTTCAGGCACTTCAGCAGTTTCTGTTTCCAAGTCCTCCTGATCTTCCAGCAGTTCATCCAGCAGATCGTCATTTATGTAATCATCAATGATTAGCTGTTCCAGCGCTGTCTTTTTCTTCTGATACTCTTGCTTAAGACGAACCAATCTATCTCTGATGATTTCCAATGTTCCTGCCACTGCCTGAGGTGAGGAAGCCAGCACTTTGCGAACTAATAAGATTAACAGATGCTTCTGCCCTTGAGGTAAAGCATAGTTATCCTCGGACTTAAGGAAATCAGAAATCCTCATATACAGGTTATGTTCTTGTTCAGTGGGAGTAAAAGGACGAGTTATCAGTCGGCGTTCGGTAAATTTTACATATTCCATCACTTGGCTGCGTAAAGTGCGCCAGCAGAAACTCTGCAGTCGGGCGCGTAAGTCCATTAGATCTCCACCCGTATTCATATACTGGGTTCTGAAAGAGGGTAAATCTCCAAAAATGTTCTCATCTATCAGGGTTGAGATACCATAAAGCTCAGTTAATGAATTCTGTAAGGGAGTGGCAGTCAAAAGTATCTTTTTGATTCCCTCAGTCGCCCAACGGATGCGTTGACCTATCTTGTTGCTTTGCCTGTAAGCATTACGAAGTTTATGTGCTTCATCAATTACTACTAAATCCCAGGGGAGTAGTTTAATAGATTCCGCCATCCGACTGGCATAGTGCATAGAAACGATTACTATTTGTTTTGTATCTAAGGGGTTGTCATGTCCTTTCTTCACAAGGTCTTTAGCGGTTTTGGCATCTAATACATGCACAGGAAGATTGAACTTCTCCTGCATTTCCAATGCCCATTGCTTTCTAAGTGAAGCAGGACAGATAACCAGGATTCTGCGTTTCTTCTCTGCCCAATACTGACAGATTGTCAAACCGGCTTCAATTGTCTTGCCCAAACCCACTTCGTCAGCTAATAAAACACCCTTGGATATCGGAGAACGCAAACTGAACAAGGAAGCTTCAATCTGATGGGGATTTAGATCAACACAGGCATCAAATAGAGCTCTACCTACTCTATTTACACCTGCTCCTCCAATACGGCTGAGCTCGTATGCATAGTACTTTGCATGGAAGTCAGTAATCATTCGCCTGCCTATAATAACTATATTATTGAGTTATCCTATAAATCTAAATGCTTAAAGATGTGATAATGATAACAATACTACTTTTAGATTATTATCATTCTGTCAATCAGAAATTCAGTTGGCATTCCCATATTTTTTTACAGGCGCCCTATTTTCATTTGATGCTGGTTGTTACATTCTGCTAATCTTAATTTTCGTTTATACCGGATAATAAAGTTAATGCATACTGAAATAACTTCAGCTATTCTTTAGTATATGAATTCTTTAGACATAGATATATCTTCCTTTTTTTGTTTATTATTTTAGGGAATCCAACAGCGAATTTGGCAATATACTTTTTAGCCATATAGCTGAAAAACAATGCTAAAGCAATGAGAGCATTAATATTTTTCATAACATATCTAACTATACAACAGTGTGTTATAATTTATCCACAGCATTTTTTTTGGGGGACTGCCTGGCAATTGTAAGATAAAATAAAATATACTATTGCTGTCTCCCATCCTTCTTTCCTAAAGCTATTAATCTAGCGTTTATCATACCTTAATCAAGCGTTAATTATTAACGCTTGATTAAGGTTAGATTAACACTTGATTTATGCTCTCAATATAGGGCGAAAAGAGTTGAGTCCAAAATGTTGGTGTAAATACCAACTCATTTTTTTACAGAAGCTTGAAAATTTTTCTTTCACGAATTCGGTGGTTTCATTCTGTATTACTAACATAGTGGTCTCCTAATGTTTAATTGATCCTATAATTGTGAGACAGCCATTTTTGTAAGACCTTTTATTTCAAATTATTATAATAGTTTTCTGCCCAATAATTGAATTATCCACAGGGTTAATTCAGAGTTATTTGAACAATTTTCAAAATTTAGACACAAAGTTTGTCTCACCCCGAAGAAAATGCTTCTATTAAAGTATTATGGGCTTTAAATGGCATAAAATTCTCGCTTGCTGATTTTGGTTACGAAAAGTTTTGAGAAAAATCCACTTTCTCTCTAAATAACAAAATTAATACTTTTGACATTTACACCATATATCTAACTATACAACAGTATGTTATGACTTATCCACATCGTTTTTTTAGGGGAATGCCTTCTATTTTATGGCTATTCCAGTTAGAGGATGAGTAGGTAAAGTGAAAGATGGAAAAAAAGATACTTGCTCTTATAAGTAATGGATAAAAAAAGTGCAAGCGGACTAAAACTGGAAAAACGACATCCTTGTCGTTTATAATAGTTGACCGGGAGTTCAACCTTCCGAAAAAACGACATCCCTTTTCGGTGTTTTCGGTGTCCTCGGTGGCTAAAAAAATACGGAGGAACAGCGTCCTCCGGCTACCCAATATTATTTAGTATTCCTTATTAAAGTCCCGGTTTTCCTCGCGGAATTGTTTTTCCTGCAATTTGGCTGCAATATCTATTAGATTTAAGAATTCAGCTCTGTAGCCCTCGGTATCTTTGCCGATATTTTTGGATGCCAGTTCTTTAACCATATCCCAAGTGAGGGCTGCTTTATGTTCGGAATCTTGCAAAAGCATTCCATAACCGATTACGGAAGAAGCAAAAAGGTAATTTTCGGAGGCATTTTCCAGAGAGATGGTTTTATTCATAACCGGCACATCAAAAGGAATGCTGGTATCGCTATCCGGAAGTTTATAACGCAATTTAACCGTTAATGCCTCAGGTGATTTACGCGCCTCATCAGAAATCTTTATATCCTGATATTTCAGCTCATCCAGTTCGGGAACAGGTTCTTTGGAAGAGGCAGGAATAATTTCATAAACGGCTGTAACACAATGTCCTGCACCAATTTCGCCAGCATCTTTGGTGTCATCCTTAAAGTCCTCTTTATTCAGCAGGCGGTTTTCATAACCGATTAACCGGTATGCCTTAATATGCGCAGGATTAAATTCAATTTGCAGTTTAACATCTTTGGCTACAGTATAGAGAGTACTTGCCATTTCGTTAACCAGAACTTTTTTGGCTTCGCGGATGTCATCTATATAAGCATAATTGCCGTTTCCTTTATCAGCCAAGAGTTCCAGTGTGTTATCCTTATAGTTTCCCATTCCATAACCTAAAGCGGTAAGGAAGATACCTTTAATGCGTTTGGATTCAATTAAATCGGTTAAATGGGCAGAGGAAGATGCACCCACATTAAAATCGCCATCAGTGCAAAGAATAATACGGTTGTTTCCGTCTTTGATTAAATTCTCTTCGGCAATTTTATAGGCAAGTTCAATTCCTGCTCCTCCGGCAGTTGAACCCCCTGCCTGTAATCTGTCTATAGCTTCGTAAATTTCGTTTTTTTGCTTAGCACTGGTGGAAGGTAAAACTTCTCCTGCAGCTCCGGCATAAACAACAATAGCAATTTTATCCTTATCCCGTAAATTATCCACCAGTAATCTCATTGATTCTTTTACTAAAGGTAGTTTATTCGATTGATTCATAGAGCCGGAAACATCCAGCAGGAAAACTAAATTACTGGGTGCAGCTTTGGAAAAATCCAGCTTCTTTGCCTGCAGACCTATTAAAACCAGGTTGCGCTTTTGATTCCAAGGACATACACTCATTTCGGTATATACGGAAAAAGGATGTTCTCCTTTGGGTTGAGGATAATTATAGGCAAAATAATTCAGCAATTCCTCAATGCGGATACTTTGGGGTTCAGGTAATTGATTCTGTTGTAAAATACGCCGGATGTTACTATAGCAACCGGTATCCACATCAATGGAAAAAGTGGAGAGGGGTTCTGCTAAAGGACTGTGAAAAATATTGGGCTGAATTGCTGCATACTGTTCTGTGTTATAGGGTGGCATATAAGGAGGTTTTACATACTGGCGATTAAACATATTAGTTGCAACCCTGTTATTAGAGCCACCAACAAAAGCAGCACTTGAACCAGTTTCTTTTCTATTTAAAAAAGGTTCTCCTCCTGCTACTGCAAATTCCGTAGTAATGATCCGGGAAGAAATCATTACAGGAAATAAATTTGTTGTTTTCTCCTTATCAATTATACAATCATTCAAAACAACATCCTCATAGTTTATCAATGAGTATTTGATAGTATAAGAGCCAACGGGAATTTTGGCAAAGGTGATTTGTCCTTTGCTGTCCGTTTTACCTTGAGTTATTTGCTCAGAACCTTTGAGAACAGTTACTTTCACCGATTCCAAGGGGTTTCCTGCTATATCCGTAGCATTTACAGATAGCGAACCTGTTTCCTCTGCCTTTTCAGGAACAGGTTTTGCAGAACGGGCAATAAGAACTATGTTTAATTTAGCAGGTTTATTTGCCACTACTATCACTTTTTTGTTCTCGTATGTTTGATATTGGGAATCGCTAATCTTGATAGTGTAGGTTCCCGGTTTTAACTTTGCAAATCGGTAAAAACCATTATCATCCGAAATTACTGTGCCGATAACAGTTTGGTTTTGAATGCATTGCACGCTGATATTGGCTACAAAGGCATCTTTGCATTTTTCGAATATTGAACCGTAGATTGAACCATAGTTTTCTTTTGTTGCCGCAACTACCAAACAAAGCAACACAAGAAAAAGCATAAGGGTAAGCCGTACTTTCATCTTTCCTCCATAGATTTTTGATATTTTACTTAGAATACAAAGCGAAATATTAGTCAAGAACTATTTACTGGCTATGCCAGTTCTTTCGCCAATAAATAACGGACATAAAAGCTAAAAAGTGTGAACGGACAAAACAGGAAAAACGACATCCGTGTCGTTTAATATGGTTGACCAGGAGGTCAACCCTCCGAATTTTGGTTGACTAGGAGGTCAACCCTCCGAATTTTGGTTGACCGGGAGGTCAGCATTGCGGTATTTTGGTTGACCGGGAGGTCAACCCTCCGAATTTTAGTTGACCGGGAGGTCAATCTTCCCTCCAAATTCTTTACCCCTGTTTTTGCTTGACAGTATGCCTCTCTTAAAAAGAATGACCCAAATTTCAAGTGCATCTTTAGCTCAGCTGGTAGAGCAACTGACTCTTAATCAGTGGGTCCGGGGTTCGAATCCCCGAAGATGTACCATATTTAAAATAGCGGTAATTTGCCCTTTGCTCCGCAGCCAAAATGTGCTAAAGTGCGGTAAATAGTTTTGCCGGCTTTAGCAGCCGGCTTTTTTTTAAGATAAAGAAAGGGTGTGTAAGTCAGATATTGAAAAATTAGGAGATATAAATGACAGCTGCATTACATGCAATCAACAACACTAATAGAAACGGCTATGTATTCACCTCAGAGTCCGTATCGGAAGGTCATCCGGATAAGGTTTGTGATCAGATTTCGGATGCTATTTTGGATGCCTATCTGGCAGCCGATCCTCATTCTAAGGTTGCCTGTGAAACATTAGCTACAGAAAACAGGATAGTGCTTTCGGGAGAAATCTCTTCCCGGGCAACCGTAGATATTGAAAAAATCGTGCGGGACACAATAAAGGAAATCGGTTATACTAATCCGGACAAGGGTTTTGACTATAATTGTCTGATAAATAACTATCTCCATCGTCAGGAAGCTGCTTTGGAAGAGAATACCGGAGCGGGAGACCAAGGTTTAATGTTTGGCTACGCCTGTTCCCAAACCAAGAATTTGATGCCGGTGCCTATTGAGCTGGCTCATAAGCTGCTCTATAATCTGGCGCAGGCAAGAAAAAGCGGAACCGTAAAACACTTGCTGCCCGATTCCAAAAGTCAGGTTTCAATGCGTTATTTGGGACGCAAAGCGGTGGACTTAAAATGCCTGGTAATTTCTACTCATCACGATGTTTTAAGCGAAAACGACTTTGAGGAATTGAAAGAGCAAATAAGGCAAATAGTTATCTTACCCTCAATAGCCGATATTGAAGATGAATGCAAGGGCTATTTTGAAACCAAGAATTGTGAAATTAAAATCAATCCTTTAGGTCCCTGGCAGGATGGAGGTCCCGCTTTTGATACAGGACTTACAGGCAGGAAAATAATTGTAGATACTTATGGCGGCTGGGCTCAACATGGGGGAGGTGCTTTTTCCGGAAAGGATGCTACCAAAGTAGATAGAAGCGCTGCCTATATGGCAAGGCATATTGCCAAAAGCATTGTTACCAGTGGATTAGCCGGTGAATGCTTAATTCAATTCAGCTTTGTGATTGGAGAACAGAAACCGGTTTCTTTGATGGTAGATACTTTTGGCAGCGGCAAAGAAAGCGATGCGGAAATAGAAAGAATCATTGCCCGAAACTTTGACTTGACAGTTGGCGGGATTATTAATTACTTAGATTTATGTAAGCCAATATTCTTTCCCACTGCTTCTTACGGTCATTTCGGCAGAGAAGGTTTTTCCTGGGAAAGGGTTAAGCATATTTCCAGATAAAGGAGAAAGCTGCATTGCTGTTTGAAAATTCAAGGGATAAAATCTATCCTGAGCTTTCATCCTGTAAAAACTTCTTTCTGATTGCAGGTCCCTGCGTTATTGAAGAAGAAAGCATAATGCTTGCCATAGCGGAAGCACTGAAGGAACTTTGTGTCCGAAAAGCAATTCCTTTGGTTTTTAAGGCCTCATATAAAAAAGCAAATCGCAGTTCTGTTAATTCCTTCAGCGGTCCCGGAATGGAAGAAGGGCTGAAACTGCTAAGTAAAATTAAGCAGGAATTTGAAGTTCCGATTCTAACCGATGTGCATGAATGCGTTGAAGTTGCTTCTGCTGCAGAGGTCTGTGACATTTTACAAATTCCCGCCTTTCTTTCCCGGCAGACGGATTTAATAACGGCTGCTGCTGCAACGGGTAAAACAATCAACATCAAAAAAGGGCAATTTATGGCTCCTGAGGATATGCAACTGGCTGCAGAAAAAGCAAGTAGCACAGGTAATAAACAAATTCTTTTAACGGAGCGCGGAACTACTTTCGGTTATCATAATCTGGTGGTGGATTTCCGCAGTTTTATTATTATGAGCCAGTTTGGTTATCCTGTTGTTTATGATGTAACTCATTCTTTGCAAAGACCTTCACTGGGTAATTTTTCCGGAGGCAATCCTGAATTTGCTTTACCGCTGGCTAAAGCTGCAATTGCTACAGGACAGGTAAAAGGTCTTTTTATAGAAACGCATCCGGAACCGCATAAAGCAAAAAGTGACGCTGCCAGTATGCTTCCTTTGGCAGAAATGGAATTTCTTATCCAGAGCTGTCTGCAGGTTATTACAGAAAAGGAAAAGTGATGATGTATAACAAAAAAGCTTTAACTAAACCCATTAAACGGTTAGTTCCCTGGAATGATATCAAACTAATGGTCTTTGATTGTGACGGAGTTCTTACGGACGGTCGTTTTATCTATGGCTCCACCAATCTGGAATTGAAACATTTTCACGGTCACGATGGCTTGGGTTTTAAACTACTGCAAAAGACGGATATTATTATCAGTATTATCAGTGGACGCAGTTCCGAAGCATTGGAAAGACGCTGTCGCGATTTGAATATTACCTATCTGTTTCAAAATATAACCAATAAACTGGATTGCCTGGATAATCTGC
>Ga0302250_1001288_pt1 | contig 19490 bp, 17 predicted proteins | sample AAG_RA_Asp_MG_FD_193536 | JGI IMG/M metagenome (GOLD analysis project Ga0302250, IMG submission 193536) | Enriched activated sludge microbial communities from anaerobic digester in WTTP, New Holstein, Wisconsin, United States - AAG_RA_Asp | ecosystem: Engineered > Bioreactor > Anaerobic >... | reverse complement strand
GCCAATGAGCGGCTTCATTCGCTCTCGATACTCATTCCCCCGGGCATTATCGAGAGCGGAAAACCAGTCCAAGACAAAATACAGAACCCGGCCCGGGCTGTCGGCATAGCTCATCTCCGTGGGAGCGTCAAAGCCGTAGAAATGAAGCTTGATGGAATGAGAGGGATCTGCATTGCATCCTCTCATCCACTCCACCAGCTCTCTATTGGCGGCCAGCCTGCCAAATCCGTGACTGAAGCCGGCCTCCTGCACTGCTTCGTAGGAAGAAGGACCATGGCCAGCCACATACTCATTAACCAGATGCCCTCGGGTAAAGCTGCTCTCCAGGGCAATAGCGCTGTAGCCGTGCCTCTCCACCAGCCGCTGGAAGAGGCGATTGCGCAGCTCCAGTATCTCCTCTCCCCCATGAAGCGCCTCTCCCAGTCCCAGCAGCTTTACCGGCTCACCAAGCAGGCAGACAAGCTTGTCTATGGCGGAGTTAAGGCCTGGAGACGAATCCAGGGAGAAGGAAATGGCCTCTTGGTTTAGATTCATTTATTCTGGATCTCAATTAATAGGGCTCTCACTACTTCTTTCCCACAGTGGCGCAATAAATGACGAACTGCTCGATGCCATCTATTCCCAGCAGCCCGGCCATGATCTCATCATCGAAGGCTCCTATGGCGCATGCGCTGCATCCGATCTGCTCTGCCGCCAGGTAGAGGTTCTGGCAGACATGTCCGGCGTCGAGGTGAACCAGCCGGTAAGCCCTCTCGCTGTACCTCCAGGCCATGCGATAGATAGCGCAGGACCAGATGAAGAACACCGCCGAGTCTTTGACCATGGCCTGTCTCAGGCAGGCGTCGGCCAGACAGTCGGCCATGCCCGGGTCGGGATCTATGAGCAGAAGGCGATTCGAGAACGGAAGATATCGATAGAGGCCGGGCTCCAGGCCGCTTACCCGGTTGATCTGCAAGTAGGTCTCAAAGGCGTGGCGTCCACCGGCGGAGGGAACAGTGCGAAAGGTAGCATAGGGCTCATGGCTCTCTTTTATGCCCTGGGTGCACCAGAGCAGATAAGAGAGCTCCTCAATGCTTAGAAAATTCTCCGAATAGCGGCGGACCGATCGGCGGGACTCTATGGCTGAGCGCATCTCCATCGGCGGCACAGATATCTGGGAGGGCGGGGGCAAAGAGATGAATTTCCCCTCTTCAGGAGCAGGCTCTTCCAGAGGGGGAGCCGGCATTCCCCGGAACTGATCGGCCTTGGCTAGGTGCTTGTATCTGGTCATCTCCATGAATATTCGGCCAGTGGGCTGCATGGCAAATTGTTTATCTGCTTTAATAATAAAGATCGCGGTGATCAATGCATAAGCGCCGCCTTATCGGAGCAGGAATTTATCGGGCAGAATACTTTCACTTTCAATAAAAAATATATTAAAATGAGTATCAGCCAAGCACAATCTCCTTGTTGTACCTCAGCACATCCGCCATAGGCGCTCATTCAGTGAGATCTGAAAAGATTTGAATAATCTCGCAACAGATCCCCTCCGTCACCCTGCTTTTGCCATCAGCCGGAGGGCTTTTTTCAGCTCATATTTGGCATTTTCCACAACCGAGCGGCGGGTCTCCATGCGGTACATCAGCACTATGAAGACGGTAAATGTGGTGAGAAGTGCGAATATTATGGCCAGGACGGTGACGCTCCCGAAATTGTTGGTGATAAGAAAGGGAGAGGAGATCAGGGCGGCAAATCCAAATACGGTGGTGAGGCCAGAGGCCATGAGTGCCGAGCCTATGCGCCGGGCGGTGATCTTGAGGGCCTCCAGGGGCTCTCCCATTCGGGCCAGCTCCTCATAAAATCGTTCCATCATCAGTATGGCGTACTCCGATCCCACTCCCAGGATCAGAGCGCCCAGGGTTGCAGTGAGAGGCGTATATTTCATATCCGCAATATACATCACTCCTCCCATCCAGCCGATCACCACCAGCATGGGCAGCACAGGAAGCAGAGCCTTTATCAGATCTCGGTAGATCATGAGCAATACGCAGAATATCAGTACCAGTCCTAAGAGGGTCATCTCCGTTCTGCCTGTGGTCAGAGCGGTGATGAGGGTGGTCATGACCACTGCATCCCCCGTCTCCCGCACCGATACGCCGGGGGGTGGCTGGTGCCAGGCTATATCCTTGTCTATCTCCTTTATCAGCCGGTCTGTGCCCTCAGCACCGAGGTTGGTCAGCTCCTTTCCCACATTCAGCTTGATCAATGCTGTATCCTGGCCATCCAGTTGCCGGGATACCATGGAGGCAGGAAGGGCGTCTATCAGTGCTCTGATCTCTGTCTGGTCCCAGGGAATATCTCCCCCGCTGGCCTGCTTGATGGTGGACGAGATGCATTCGTAGCCCCGCACCTGATCTCGTGAATTCTGGAGGTAAATGCAAAAATCATCCATCCAGTGCATGGTGTTTGGATCGGTGATGTCATCGGCCTGAACGATGAGGTCCAGAGTATCTGTGCCCCCGAATATGTCGCTCAGATGAATGAAATCAACCAGGGGAGGAAGGTCCTGGGGCACATAATTCTTGAAGTCGGTGTCTACCTGGACCAGGGTGTCGGCATAGATGCCGGCCAGGGAGAGAAAGAGGGCGGCTGCCAGCACCAGATGCCATCTCTCTATGCAGATCTCTGAGACTCTCTCGATGATCCCACCGATGGCGGTGTCCTTTGGCAGATCGCCTGACGCTTCCTGCGATTTGGATGGCGCACCGGATAGACGCCTTCTCTCAATGATATAGAGCAGGGTCACGCCCACAAAAAGAGCGGAGAGATAGCAGAGAAAGAGGCCCACCAGGCAGAGCAGGCCGAAGTCCCTGGTCAGGGGCACGGATGAGGTGAGCAGGGATACAAATCCCATAGCAGTAATGATCAATGCGATCATCACCGGCAGAGAGATATGGCCGACCGTCTCTATCACCGCTGCCTCGGGAGAGCTGCCTTTTTTGAACTCCTCATCGATCCGGTTATGAAATTGAATGGCATAGTCTATGCCTATGCCTATCATCACCGGAAAGGCGGACATGGAGATCATGGTGAAGGGTATATGCAATAGTCCCATAGCTCCAAAGGTCCAGAATATTCCCAGAAAGACGATGGCAATGGGGAGAAGGGACCACTTTACATGGCTGAAGGTTATGAGCAAAGCCACAACCATGAGCAGTCCGGCCAGGAGCAGTATGGGGCCGTTGCTCTTGGCCATCTCATCGGTGATGGACTGCATCAGCGCCGGCTCGCCGGTTACCGTGACCACCACATCGGGAGGAAACTCGGCCATCCTTACCTGGCCGGATGTCTCGGCATAGATCTCCCGAAGCTCGGCCTCGGTTAAGGTCACCGGCAGATCAATGGAGAGCAGAGTATGCTTTTTGTCCGGCATCATGGCCGATAGCACCGGCTGACTGGCAGCAGAAGAGAGGAGCCAGTCCACCCTCTCCTTCTGATCCGGTATCATGGCCACGCCGCTGTCCTTTTCCTCTGCCTCCAGAACGATATCGGCAATGCTGGTCACCGCCAGAACATCGGGAACCTGGCGCATCTTTTGGGAAAGCCGATCCATGGCCCTCAATATCTCCGGGTTGGTGATATCATCTGATTCGATGATCAATGCTATGGACTCGGTGGCAAACTTCTCGGCGTAAAGGTGGTCATAAAGCTGGTAGAGGGGAGAGTCCTTGCCCACCATGCTCTCCGTGGTCATGCCTTGCATCTCGATCTGCTGAGCGTAATGAAAGGAGGCCATGGTCAAAAGCAGCGCTCCGGCCAGGATCAAGAAGGGATTTTCTGCAATCCAACGGCCCAGCCTCTCCGTCTGATTCATTTGCTTAAAACCTCTCTGTTCTGAAATTGCCAAACGTCCGCAACATGCGCAAAGTAATTAAAAGTTATGGTCTCAATAAATAGCGATGCAGCAAGAGGAGAGGGAGATCTTAAAAAGGCATATGGTCGATGCCTGCGTCAAGGTGGCCAATAGCTCCGGCTGCTCTGATGCCGTGGGAGTCCTTCGTGGCGCACTCATTCTGGCCGAGGGGCCGGTATCCATGGATGAACTGGTGGAGGAGACGGGATACAGCAAGTCCACAGTCAGCGCCAATATGAGCACACTGGAGCGGCAGGGTCTGGCCAAGAGGGTGATAGTGCCGGGGGACAAGAGATATTATTATCTTGCTGTTTCCGATCCTGATTCTCTGAAAAAAGAGATGATAATCAATATGAGGCAGGAGATACAGCTGGTCATTGCCGCCATAAACCGGACCGAGGAGGATCTCAAGTCTTATACCCGCCCATCCGATCAGACAACCAAGAGGGTCCGCCAGGCAAGAAGCTGCTACCAGCATCTTGATCGGCTCTTGGATCTGATCTCCCGATATGATATCGGGGAACTGATCCAGCTATTGGAGCAGGGAATCAAGAATGACTGATGCCCGCTCTTGACAAGGCTACTTGCTTACTGTGATCAAGGCATCCAGTATGGCCTCGACCTCATGGTGATGGGCGTCCATGACATGATATGCCAGAGAGGAATGCTGCCTCTTGGCAGAGGGCCATGAGATCTTTTCGGGAGATTGTGGGCAGCTTGAGATTTCGTGAATCGTCAATCAGTTGCTTCAATCCGGTCTTGAAATTCTGGCATTAATTATAAAGTCTGATTGCATAAGGAGATCTCCTTATCTCCTGGCCGCACCTGGATTTGAGGTCCTCCCAGGAGACAGACTCTAGGATAGATCCGATACTGCATCCGCTAAGACAAAAAAATAATCGGAGTTAAATCAAAGCTCTTTCCGCCCTTTCTATATTCAACCGGGCCAGCAGAGGCTCTTCCTTTTCCAGGGGGATATATTTCTCCCAGGACCTCCAAAACATTCTCTCACCGGCCAGTCTCTCCTGCACCCCCTCTTCCGGCAGAATATGATCCCAGGGCTTGAGGCATAGTGCGGCAGTTCCTGTTCTGCTCTGCAGCTTTGTCGAAGGCATATATCTCTGCCAGGTGGTCCAACCAACGGCTTTCATCTTCCTATCACCTGATAATCAATTATGGTCGGCCTTTACTTAGTTATTTTTGAGAATTGATCATAATCATTCATATCATACTGCATAGGAAAAATTCATAAAAAAACATACAGAAAATCTATTTGCTGAAAGGAGACGTCAAAGCTTTTGGCATGATTTATTGTATTCAGAGAGCCTTTGATTATGCCTTTAGAGGATCTGGCGTATTTGTGATATGGAAAACCCTTTTTTTTGTCTCAGTCCGGATTGCATATTCAGACCATAGACAGAATCTCAGGAGATACAGATAGCGGACTCGCCTCAGTCAAAAGCGAATATGAAAATATCGTAAATATAAATATAAAAAATAAAAATATGCTTACTGGCAGGTGTCGAGAAGCCCCTTCTTCTTGCCGCCCCTCTTGTCTCCGGGCTTGATGGGTTCGACCTTTGCTTCCTTTTCTTCAGCCTTTTCCTTCTTCTCCTCGTGATGGGTCATTTTTTTCACGCTCCAAATAATGGTAAGCATTATCAGTTATTAATCTTTCTCCTTATCTAGCAATGTTTTATATTATTTATGTAATCACTAAAAATAAGGATTTCTGCAGAGGATGATCTGTACCTGCTCTCTTTCTCAAGGTCTTTGCCCTCTGCCATCGATCTGGATGAACGCCCTATGGTTATGGATGGAAAAAGGTTGCTAAGGAGCCTCTGTCTGCAATATGCAGGTCGGATCTTCCGCCTTTAAATCTCCGCGATAGTAAAAGGCCTTCTGGCGGCATCCCCCGCACAGGTCCAGATACTCGCAGCTGCCGCAGGCACCGGTGAGGCTGGACCTGATCTCCCTTAGAGCCAGCAGCTCGGGGGATGGATTGTCGATCCAGATATCCCGGAAGGAGCGCTCCCGGACATTTCCCACCACCACCTGGGGCATGAAGTGGCAGGGATGAACATCGCCTCTATAGTTGATGTTGGCCACCTTCACCCCCGTGGAGCAGCCGCCGGCATTGGTCAGCAGCTTTCGCACCTCCTCCCTTCTGGGATCATCCTTCAAGATCTCCATGAGGAAGGCACCGTCCATGGGCGAGTCCGTAGTCAGTATCTCTATGTTCTGGCCCCTGAGCTCCTCAGCCGCCTCCGCCAGAAAGCGGATGACGCTGCGCCTCTGCTCTGCGGTGACATCGCGATCGGCTATGCCTGCCCCCCGGCCGGTGGGAACCAGGTGGTAGAGGCAGAAGCGGGGAATGGACTCTTCCAGAGCCAGGCTGAGCAGAGCGGGGACGTCCTGCCAGTTGTCTTTTGTCAGGGTGATGCGTAGGCCCGTCTTCAGGCCGGCATCCCGGGCATTTCGCAGGCCCTGCAGGGCCCGGGCATGAGCGCCAATAGCCCCCCGGAAGGCGTCGTGCCTTTCCGGATCGACGGAGTCCAGGCTTACCCCCACATAACCGATTTTGGCTTCGGACAGCAGCCGGGCCACCTGGGGGGTGATCAGAGTTCCATTGGTGGATATAACCGCCCGCAGGCCCACCTCCCGGGCATGAAAAGCCAGGGCATAGAAGTTGCGGCTTAGAAGAGGCTCGCCGCCGGTGAATATCACAATGGGCACCTTCAGCTCAGCGAGCTGGTCCACCAGAGATATTCCCTCTTCCAGGGTCAGCTCCTCTCTCCCCTTCTTCTGAGCATCCATGTAGCAGTGCTGGCAGGAGAGATTGCACTGCTCTGTCAGATTCCACATCACCACCGGCCTCTTCTGAGCGGAGAAGCGCAGAAGATCCGGGGGCAGATTCTGGCAATTCTGCGAGGCTCGAAGTGCCTCCCATACCGTGGCCTGGTCTGCCAGGGCTTTGGAGAATATTATCATCGCTCCGACCTCTCCTTTAAAAGGGCGAGCATGGCCTGGAAGGTGAAGCTCTCCGGCATAACATCCACCCTTATCCCCAGCCGCTCCAGCTCCTGGGCGGTGGGAAGACCAATAGCAGCAACAGTTCCCTCCTCCAGAGCCTGGTATAGCTCTTCCTTGCGGCTCAGGGCCTCCGCCCGCTCTACCAGAAAGCGGGCGGTAGAGGAGCTGGTGAAGGCGAATATATCCACGCTTTGAATCATCATGATCATCTCATCCAGCCGGGGATCGCCTGAGGGAACGGTGTCGTAGAGGGGTATGTCGTCTACAAAAAGCCCCGCCTCTTTGAGCCCCTGGGAGAGATACTGGCTTCCCTGGGCGCTGCGCAAAAATAAGATGCTGCTGCATCTTCCCCGCAGCATCCTCTCCAGGCCCGCCGAGCTGTACTCCTCAGGAACCAGGGCATCTAGACCCCTCTCCTCCAAGGCCTGCCTGGTCTTTGGGCCGATGGCCACAATGCTCTTTCCCGCCAGCTTATTTTGAAGGCCGGGGACCTTCAGGGCTATCTTCACCCCATTGGCGCTGGTGAAGGCCACACACTGCACATTGGCGATGCGTCCGAAAAGGTCGGCGGGCAGTTTTTTCTCCTCCAGGGATATGGCCGGAGCAGCTATAGGAGAGAAGCCATACTCCTCCGCCAGGGCAGCCGACTCGGCCTGCTGGTGGGCAGGCCGGAGGATGGCGATCCGCTTCTTGCCGAGCTTTTCCGATAGACGCACCACATCCCCCACCACCAGTATGGCCGGAGACTCTATCCGGCTCGCTGCCGCCTTCTCCGCTATGGTTCCCAGAGTGGCGGTGATAAGCCTCTGCCCCTTCCAGCCGCCCTTCTCCACCATGGCCGCCGGGGTATCCGCCGGCTTTCCTGCTGCTATAAGGGCGGCAGCATTCTGCTTTAGGCGGGAGACGCCCATGAGCACCACCAGGGTTCCCCCCAGGCCGGCGATGGCCTTCCAGTCCAGTGGAGCCTCCTTGCCCGGCTCCTCATGGCCGGTGACTATGGTCAGAGATGAGGCCACCCCTCGATGGGTCACAGGAATTCCCGCCAGAGCAGGAGCGGCTATGGAGGAGGTCACGCCTGGAACCACCTCAAAAAATATGCCCCTCTCCTGCAATGCCAGGCCCTCCTCGCCCCCCCGGCCAAAGAGATAGGGATCTCCCCCTTTCAGCCTGACCACCATGGCACCCGATTCGGCTTTCTCGATGAGGAGAGAGTTGATCTCCTCCTGGGAGAGCTTATGCCGCCCGGCGTTCTTGCCCACATCGATTCTCTCAGCCCTGATTCCCTCCATCATCCTGGGATCGAGCAGCCGGTCGAACAAGACCACATCCGCCTGCTCCAGAAGCCTCCTGGCCTTGAGGGTCATGAGCTCCGGATCGCCGGGCCCCGCTCCCACCAGATAAACCTTACCGCGCGCCAAACTTCTTCACCGCCTCATCCACCAGCTCTCTTCCCCCCATATTCATCAGCCTTTGCCCCATATCCTCCGCCCGGTCCAGGGGCCGGTCGTTTAGAGATATCTTTTCATCCAGCCGGACGAACCTCTCGCCGTCCAGGGACAAAATCTCGGCCAGGACCCGAGCACTGCCGCCCGATGCGCAGGCGTGCACGGCCATGGGCACCACGCAGCCGCCCCCTACCGTCTCCAGTATTCGCCGCTCGATCATGGTCTCCGTCCTGGTGGGGGCATGGTCCAGGGCCCGGGAATGCTGTTCAGCTGCTGTTCCCTTCCTGGCCACAACGATTATGGTTCCCTGATTGGCGGAGGGAACAAACCGCTCAGCGTCCAGCCGGGCATAATCCATCTCCAGCCCCATCCTCTCAAGACCGGCCTCTGCCAGGACTATGGCATCGAAGTCGCCCCGATCCAGCTTGGCCAGACGGGTCTGCAGGTTTCCTCGCAGGCTCAATATCTGCAGATCGGGCCTGACCCGGCGAAGCTGCGCCCCCCGGCGCATGCTGGAGGTGCCCACAGCCGCCCCCTCTCGCAGCCCCTCGATTCCCTCCCTCCCCCCGTCTCTATTGAGGAGAATATCGTAGGGAGAGTCGCGCTTAAGCACCGCGGATATGACCAGATCATCCGGCCTTTTGGTGGGAAGGTCCTTCATGCTGTGCACGGCCAGATCTATCTCCCCGGCCAGCATACGTTCGTCTATCTCTGCCACAAAGACCCCGAATCCGGTCAGCTGGTGCAGGGGCTTGTCTAAAAAGACATCCCCGTTGGTCTTGACCTTTATCAGATCTGTCTCCACTCCCCTGGCGGAGAGGCGCTCCTGGACTATCTCCGTCTGGCGGAGCGCCAGAGGGCTGCCCCGGCTGCCCACGATCAGCTTTTCAGGCAGGACGAAAACGCCTCCAGGGTGGTTTGGATCACATCCGGGCTGTGGGCGAAGGAGATGAAGTCGGTCTCAAACTGGCTGGGGGTCAGGAATACCCCCAATCTCAGCATGCGCCAGAAGAAGTCCAGGTATGCTTTCTTGTCGCATCTCAGAGCCTGAACATAATTGTGGGGCTCCATACCGAAGAACACCTTGAACATGGAGGCGATTCCCACCACGCTGTAGGGCAGGTCCAGATCCTTCAGGATATCCTGGAGAGCTCGGCGCATCTCTTCTCCCCTGGCCTCTAGCTTCTCCAGTACCCTCTCCTTCTCCATTATGTCCAGGGTGGCCATGCCGCAGGCCAGGGGCACGGGACTGCCGTTGAATGTCCCCGCCTGGTATACTCCCCCCCGAGGGGAGACCTGCTCCAATATGTCGCGCCTGCCTCCGAAGACGCCGATGGGAAATCCGCCCCCTATGATCTTGCCCAGGGTGGTAAGATCCGGCTTTATGCCATACAGCTCTTGGGCTCCTCCCAGGGCCAGCCGGAATCCGGTTATGACCTCGTCGAAGATGAGAAGAACATCATGCTCTTTGGTGATCCGCCGCACTCTTTCCAGGTAGCCCTTCTCCGGGAGCACCGGGCCGATGTTGCCCAAAACCGGCTCCATGATCAGGGCGGCGATCTGGTCGGGATAGGCGGCCAGGACGGCCTCCAGGGCAGCCGGATCATTGTAGGGCACCTGCAAAGTGTTTTTGGCCGTGTCCTCCGGCACCCCTCCGGAGTCGGGGGTGCCAAGGGTGGTGGCTCCTGATCCGGCCTTGATCAAAACGCTGTCGTGAGCGCCGTGGAATCCCCCCTCGATCTTGATGATCTTGTCCCGGCCGGAAAAGCCGCGGGCCACCCGGATGGCAGCCATGGTGGCCTCGGTGCCGGAGCTGACAAAGCGGAGCATCTCCATGCTGGGATAGTGCCGGGAGATCCTCGCTGCTGCCTCCACCTCCAGCAGGGACGGGGTTCCATAAAGCCATCCTTTCTCCATCTGCTCTCTTGCTGCCTGGATTATGACCGGATGGCGGTGGCCCAAAATCATGGGGCCGTAGGCCAGGCAGTAGTCGGTGAGCTGATTGCCGTCGGCATCCCATAGGTAAGGGCCGGCAGCCCTGGAGGTGTAAAAAGGAATGGGGGAGATGGCCCGCACCGGACTGGAGACGCCACCGGGCATCAGCTCCTTGGCCCGGTCAAAGAGTTGCTGGGATGAGTCGAGATGCATAGGTCCATCCTTCCCGGCAGGATGATTATCAAACTTGCGAGCCGGGGATGGAATTTGTCTCTGATTACTATTATTATTTTAGAAAAGTATAAATAATATCAAAGCACAACAATCTGTATTAGTATTATTGATTAGTTATGAATAGCGAGCAGTGGAAGAGGCCGCCTCAAAAAAAGGCATAAAAATCAAATTAAAAAAATATCATAAGGGATGGCACTTGTGAAACGCCTGCCGACCGGCCTCTTCCACTTTTTCTCTGACCTCTCTCAGGGCCAGCCCAGTCTTCTCCGCTATTCTCCTGCAGTCCTCATACTCCGGCTTGAGGGATATCATCACCCCCTCCAACCGGCTCACTTTGAGCCTGGCCTGATGCGCCTGGCCCGCCAGTTCCAACTCTGCCACTATCTCTTCCCGCTCTGCCAGGAAGCGGTGGATGCTGGGAAAGACCCGCACTCCCAATGAGCCCGTCTCCCTGATGATTATCCCGGCCAGGTGCTCGCTATCCTCTGCCCTGGCGATGGCCCTTATCACCCATCCGGGCCGTCCCTTCTTCATGAGAGCAGGAAGGATGCAGACATCCAAAGCCCCCTCCCGCATCAGCCGCTCGATCAGATAGCCCAGCACCTCTCCGGTGACATCATCGACATTGCTCTCCAGTTGAACCACACTGTCGCCGTGATGGATGTGGCCCGGCATAGCGCCGGGTAAATGGGCCTCTGCCACGATCGCCCTCAGCACATTGGGCATCTCCAGCTCCTTTTTGCCCGCTCCATAGCCAATCCTCTCCACCTGGAGCAGAGGTGGCTCGCGCAGAAATTCATCGGTCAGAGCGGCCAGAAGAGCGGCACCGGTGGGGGTGAGAAGCTCCTCCTCCACCGGGCCGCCCCGCCAGGGAATATGGCGGGCGCGCAGGATCTCCAGGGCCGCCGGGCCGGGAACGGGCAGAAGGCCGTGTGCCGATTTAATTAATCCCCCCCCCACGGAGACGGGCAGGCACAGGACCTGCTCCGCCTCCAGGCTGGCCCGGGCGGCAGAGGATCCGGCTATGTCTGCCAGGGCGTCCAGCGCCCCCACCTCGTGGAAATGAGCCTGCTCTGGTGAGCTGCCATGCACCCTGCCCTCCGCCTCAGCCAGGATATGCAGAGCACAAAGGGCATTGTCCAGGGCTTTTCCTTTCAGTGCGGAGGAGCTGAGGATGGACCTGGCCTCATCCAATGATTGAAAGCGCCTGTCTGAGGTCACCGCTGCCCGGCAGGCCATGATGCTCCTCTTCTTCTGCCGGGTGATCTCCAGGCGGCAGCCCACGGACTCGACCGCCTGGCGGACGGCTTGCCGGTCGGCGCCCAGGTCGAGAAGGGAGGCCATGATCATGTCTCCGGAGGCTCCGGCGCTGGGATCTAAGAGGAGGACTTTCATAGGGAAAAGATGGCCTTGCGGCGATAAATACGAATTGGTGCAGGGCGGAAGAGGATATCTCAATGATCGATAGGCAATTGAATCTGGCCCGATGATGCTGAATGCAGGTAATTCGATATGAATATCGCCTATCTATTCGAGGTCGCCAATATGGGGCGAAACCTATATATCTCGGCAATTGCCGTATATAGCTACTGGCAAAAGTCGAAATACACCTCTTTCCCTCCTACATCACTGGCTTTTGCCTCCCTCCTTCTTATCCCTTCATGTGAGGCATTTGAATAGCATCGATGATTGCTTTGAGGGCAGTCTTTTGAGGCCGTTTTGTTCTTCATTCACATCTTTTTCTTCTTCCTGGCAGCCCGGTACTTGGGCCAGCTCTGGAAGCGCATGCTTCTATCGGCATAGCTCTCTGCCACGCTCGCTGCCACTGCTCTGTCCACCCTCTCCTCCCGTGCTCGCCGCTCGCTTGCTGCCTTCTTGACCACGATGTAATTGGCCAGCAAAAAGAGGGGAAACATGAGGATGCAGATCACCACTATATGCCAGATTTCCATGAAGAATGGTATCTATCAGGAATATAAAAGGTGCACTCAGGGTGGGGGGCGAGCTTCTCCTGGGACAGGGATTACCTGAACTTGGAGAGCAGCCGGACATAAAACTCCCTCTCTGAGCCTTTAGCGGTGCGGACCAGCCGGTCAAGGATCAGCTCCGGGGTGCTGCGGGCTAGATAATTGTACCGGGGACTGCGAGATACCCGCAAGTTGTTGTTCTCATCCAGCCCCTCCGCCTCAATGCCGTCCACCCGCACTGCCGTCTCAGAGTATCGCAGCACCTCCCCGGCCAGGTGGCTCACAAAAACAGCCATAGAGCGGCGGCGGTTCAGCTGGTCCAGGATGCAGGCTATGATCCTGGCCGATGCTCCCGGCTCGGTTATGGACTCCAGCTCGTCGGCTATAACCAGCTTTCTCTTCTCATTTTCCACAATGGCGAACTTTTTCATGGCCGTCTCGAAGGCCCCGGCGGACAGCGTTCCCCGGCTCTTGCCGAAGTAGTAAAACTCTTCCAGCAGAGAAAGCCGGCAGGCGGCTGCGGGCACGGGCAGGCCCATGTGGGCCAGGATCACTATCTGGGCGATGAGGTCGAGCAGGGTGGTCTTGCCTCCCGAGTTGACGCCGCTGAGCAGAGAGACGGTCTCCGGATGATCTCCGTCTCCCAGAGCATAGCTCACCGGCTCCGGGTCGTCCAAAAAGAGATGGCGGCCCTGATTGAAGGAGAGGCAGGGCTCAGGCGCAAACTGGGCAAAGGCCAGATTTTTCTCAACAATAAAGCAGCCCAGAGCGTATCTGAAATCAAAATCCATAAGGGCATGGACCTGGTCCGATGCCGCCTTCTTCTGATCCTGGAGAAGCCTGGCCAGCTCCCTTCGGGCTTTCAGGCCTCTCTCCTCCCTGCGGCTTCTTATATCCTGCTGAAAAGAATGCAATGCCTGCCGGTCTATCTCCAGGGGATAAGCGGCTTCAGTGGCGAAGATCTCCTCCAGCCTTGCCGATTCGGAGCCTGCCAGCTCCAGATCCGCTGCGGCGCGAGAGAGTGCCTGCTTTATAACCTCTTTGAAGATGCCGCTCATCTGAGCCTGGAGCAGCTCTCGCACCCCATCTCTCGCATTCATGGCCAGGAGCAGATCGCTTCCTCCTAAAGTCAGAGAGCTTCTCTCTATCCTCTGCTTCAGCTCCTCATTGGCCCAGGCCTCCGCCCTCTTTACAACTGCATTTAGATTGTCGCTTAGCCTTTTCAGCCTCTCCTCTTCCCTGTCGCCGCTCTCCTCCAGCCGGGATAGTAGCCCCTCCAGATCCTTCCACTGGGAGAAGCCGGCTACGCCTCCATCCCTGAGAAGCTCAGCCGCTTTTGCCGCCGCCAGCAGGCTCTCCAGATTCTCCTTATAGTAGCCCAGCACGGCCTCGGGAACCAGATACCAATCTTCCAGGCTCTCCGCCCTCTCTACCTCCGCCGGCCCCTCCCGCCCGTCCGCCAGGCAGACATGGCTGTAGCTTCTGGCCAGGTCCGAGAGCTCGGAAGGGCTCTCTGTCAGATGCAGGTCTATCAGCCGGTCCAGCCCTCTGGCCTTCAGGGCGGAAAAGCACTCTACGGTTGTGGCTGCCACTGCCCTCTCCCTGACCCTGGTGGGGGGCCTCTCTCTCAGAGGCCGGACCCCCTTCAGCAGCTTCTCCAGGCCCCTGCCTTTCATCTTCTCCGCTTCAGCCGCTGCCGCCCTGGCCAGGCTCCCATTCTCCTCTATGATCTGGGGGCAGCCGCTGGCAAACAGGGTCATGATCTTCTGCCGGGCGAAATCGGTATGAGCATAGCCGGATAGCAGGTCGATCAGCTTCTCCTGCACCCTTGCCGCTTCTTCGGTGGCCAGGAACTGATCCGGGGCGGTGGAGTGCCTGAGGCAGCGGCCATGGCGGATCAGAAGCAGAGCCTGGCGTTCGCTCACGGCCACGGCCAGGCCGGAGAGATCCCCGGCCAGGACCGCCTCAACAGCCCTCTGCTCATCCCCGTACTGCTCGATCAGCCGCTCCCTGATCCTCTGTCCTACACCGGGCAGGTCTTTCAGTTTCAAGCGGATTGCATTAAGCCGGGAATATAATATATCTGTTCCGGCGCTATTCTTCTCCATATAGCGGGCAAGAAGATTGATATGCGGGGGAGGAAGAATCCTTACCCGTGCTGCTAAATCGTATACTGGAGCTGGATGATCAGGAGAGCATCCTTTTGGCGGAAGAGTCCTGGCAGGATCTTCTGGACCTGCCGGTCACAGAGCAGATACTGAAGGAGGGTCTGGATGCAGACGGCGGCATTGAGATCAATGGCCTGGGATATGCTCTGCATCTGCAAGAGCCCGCCCCCATCTGGCTTGTGATCACCGACAGATACTCAAAGCGCAAGATCACGGCCCAGGAGGCGGAAGGATGGCAGTCATTGATCGGGCGGAGGGTGGAGGCTGAGGAAGAGGACTTCCTGCTGGCCATAAATGAATGCCTATCCCTCTCTTTAGCCGGAGAGCTTTTCTGCCAAAGCTGCTTGCCGCAGGCCGGGACTCAATATGTGGAGGAGAGAATAGAGCGGCTGATGCATCTTCTGCCGCCCATGCTCCCGGAAGAGGGACGTCTCTTGGAGATATGCTGTGGCAGCGGCATGGCCACCCAGGCTTTGCTGCGCCTGGGACATCGCCCCATGGTCGTGGACTCGGATCGCTGCGAGGTCTGCCAGGGCCTCAAGGCCGGGAAGCTGGAGCCGGAGAGGTGCATGGTCTTAGACGCCAGGCTGCTCTCATCCATCTTTCTCCCCAAATCCTTCCGGGCCGTGCTGGGCTTTATGGTCGGGCTGATCGACGATTTCAACTGGCCGGCCTGGAGAGAGATCCTTCTTCTGTCTGCTGCCCTGGCGGAGGAGAGGGTACTATTTACGGTTTATACTCAAAAAGAGGCGGAGCTTATCGCGAGGGCGCTACAGGGAGAGGGCTGGAAGGCGGAGGTAATCGACAATCGCGATGGTAAGGGGATTTATGATCAATGGGCCTGCCTGGCTTTAAGGCCCTGATCTATGGGAAAGGTTAATTAGAGTTCTGGTCCTGTTGAGAGATAGGTGAGGTTCTTGGCTGATTTTAAGAAGAGAAATGCAGAGAGAAAAGGTGGCAAAAAAGAAGAGATCAAAAGCAAGAAGCTCATGGAAGAAAACCTGGATGATCTGCGGGGCCGGGGCCAAGAGGAGAAGTAAAGAGCCCTCCCGGCCCAGGGTCTGGATGGAAGGATGCAGCATCCATCCTCCGGCCCGCATTCTATTTTGGCTGTCCTTTGGCCCGATTTTCTGAGCAATTCAAACTGGAGTCTCGCTGATGCCTCTGGAGAGCTCTTTAAGCTTGGCTATGCTCTCCAGGGTCTTGGCCGACTCCCGGCGCTTCTCATCCTCAAAGTGCTTTATGATCTGGTCCAGGGATATGGTAAGCCTGTATACCTTCATCGGTCGGCCCTTACCATCTTTTTTAATCTCTCTCTCCTCCACCCAATTATTATTACGTAGGGTGCGCATGGCGATGCTGACCTCTGGCTGCCGCAGGTTGGAGCCAATCTCAATCTCCCTTGATGTGGCCTCCTCCACATTGGCCAGATAGGTGATCATGCTGGCCACATTTCTGGGAATGTTCAGCTCTCGCAGGACCTCCACAAACTCCCTGTCGGCATCATCCAGAACTTTAACCGAGAATTGTCTCATATTTACCCCATTCTATTTTTAGATATAACAAATACTCTATGATATAAATACTTTATTTCTTGATGGCTTATTTTTGTGGCATTTATGATTATGCCTTTAATATGGTGGGCTGCAAAGATCTTTCTTGGACCAAGGATTAATATCTCTCTTAATTCATTGAGCTAAACAAATCTAAACTGTTCTTATGAGAGAAATCTGGAAAAGAATTTGAGCTAGCTTTGCAGTATATCGCGAATCAAGGACCTACTGCATGCGAGATCATTTGGACTAGCCGTCTTTCATACAGCCTGCAGAAAGAGATTAATATAATAAAAATTTAGGATATTCAACAGTCTATTCCATTGCAAGCCATCTCGCTCTTATCTTTTACAGGGTATTGATGGAATTTGATCTGCTTTTCTACCTCAAAATTTCCTGAGAACATTTCATGAGCTTTTATATTTTTGTAGAATATCTTATGCCAGGATGCATCAGTTCCCCATGTGCCATTGAACGTGTTCTTGACTTGCAGGCCCAGGAGATAAGCGGGATTGCTGATGCCTTCTTTGGTTTTCATAAGCTGATCTACTCTTTTGATATTTCTTCCTCCTTCTTTCATGCCTTTCCGGAAATTCTTCAAACCATCGCGAGGCTGGTATGGCATGGTCTGAGCAAAGAAGGATACCTCTTCCTTCTCCATATCTTGCACTGAGAATGCTTCGCGCACATTAGCTCCAGTTCCACCGTAAAGGGACTCTGAATGCAGATATTTCTCCCCCTGAAGTGGATTATTCCCAGAGTAAGTTAGTCGCGAGTTCTCGTATAGGTTGAGCGTGCTTTCCTTACCCCCATTTACTGATTCGATGCTTCTTTTTAATTTATCTGAAACCTCTGAATAGGCTTGCTCCTGATCCAGCTCGATATCTCCATCGCCATTCATCGTATTATAGTATTCAAGGGCGATTTTTTTGTCGCGCATGGAGGTACTTGCATCGATGATACCAGTCCCGGTGATCTTTTGGGCTTCGCAGAACTGGCCGTACTGGATAGGCTCTCCATCCTTATAGGCAGTCTTTACGATTGCGATATCCGTATCCTTGACAGGATTTCCGCAGGGATCTCGAGCAGATGCGGTGGCTTTATTGATAATGTCTCCATTGAGGTCGGATTGCCGAACTCTATAGAGGGCTTTATAAATCCAGACCTCGGTGAGATTTAACCAGCCGTCGTTATTATCATCTCCTGAAATATAAATAGGCATAATTTGATCATCAACGACTTTAAGCTCCGTAAGATTGGCTGTTCCCGTATTGGTTACGATGTAATTATAGGTTATTGAATCACCTTGCTTCACCTGTTTCATCAAGGTTTTATTTGCATCAGCAAGAGGAAAGATTACTATCAAGAGAGCTATAATCAGGATAAGGAATGCAAACCTATTAAAACAAAAATTCATTATAGATTCTCTACTGCAACCTGCATTGCAGCTTTCCATATTAGTCCCCGCGTTGCTAGGTCTATCGGTAGCCACCAAGATCTTTTTCATAATTACTTTGCCTCCCTTTGGATAAGATATCTATCTTTATCATTATTTAAACCTTTTGATAATAACTTTTACTAAAAGAGATATATTTATATATATACTGAATTTTAATCTAAATGTTGATAATATAAAAAGTTTCTATTTTCAAATTGAGATTATTGTGCAGAACCTAATCAAGATACTTATTTGACCTATCAATTGATCCTAATATCTCAATGATTAGTTTTAATCTTATGCTCCGGTCTATGAATTGAATAGATGCACATTATATAATTTATATTCAATAATTTTTTCTTATTCGGATATTGAATCAAATTTGTATTTTAATAGATCAATATCTGAATAGATATCTTTATATAGTAAGTTAATTACAGGTATAAGCAAAGCAAAATCCATGACAAATAAACTTTAATGTTTAGCTTGGAGGGAGACATAAAATGGTGATAGAACTTTGCGAAAATCTTGGTGTCGCCGCAAAGGAGACTCTGTATGAAATGCCAGATTTCCAAATAGCAACGATAATTCGAATATTGAACTCAAAGGTGCAAAAAGTATGATCGGGGTGTCGGAAATCAAATATTTTGAACTCGCTTCATATAAAACATATAAAATTAAACTATGACTCCGGAGCTGGATTTCAGACAAGGATATAGATCATCGTTAAAGGTGTGATATCATCATGTTATTTGGACGAATATACACTGATAGGGAGCAAGATAAGTTTGGCTTGCTATGTAGTAGATTTTTGAACAAGACCCTAAAGTATGTGGTTGCATGGAAATCTAGCTTTACCCTTCTATTGATATCTCTTGCAATTCTCTTCTCCTTAGGAATTCCATCTCTAGCCCAAGATTTTCCGGACAATTGCGTTTGGACATGCACGCAGGAAGATGTAACTGTAGAATATGCATGGTTGGCTGATTTTGATCCATGCGACTATGAACCGGGGGATATTGTTCCGGTTGATGTAAATATTACAGTCCGCAATAATGGTGCATCGGATCGGTATTGTCTTTATTTGTGGGCTGATTTGATAAATTTGGACGACCCAAGCAAGAATGTTGAAATCAAACAGCTTGTTCCTGGGGGCGAAATTATCCCCGGGGCACCAGGGGGATTATCCACAAATTATACACTTTGCCAAATTGACTGGACTTACGGAGACAATCTCATTTTAGACGTTCACTTAGTAACCTGGGTCACTTCAAAATCCGACTCAGACAATTGCAGCAATACTTTGGATTGCGGTAGTCACCCATCCGCTCATTGTGGTGAGAATTACACGTTGTCGATTCTTACCGGTATTCCTGATCTCAATGTAACCAAGTCAGTGAAATTCCTCAAAGATGCGAAGGGAGATATAATTCTAGGACCACCGACAGTGGGAGACAAAATCACTTACGAATACATCGTTACAAACACAGGCAACGTACGCCTTATGAGCCTCGCAGTAATGGATATAAGAGGACCTTCACCTGGTATTGAGACGCCGATAACACTGAACACCACATCTCTATTAAATTTCCAGGATAAAGCCAGCGGATTTTACGAATACACGGTCGGCAAGAACGATGTCTGTTCGAACATAACGAACTATGCAGTTGCGTCTGCCAATGCAGATGTTTGTGGAGAAATCTTAATTGCATCAGATACCTCCGAGACGATACAAGTACCCACAAACTACACCGCCTCCATCAACATAACCAAAGAGGCCAACACCACCGGTCCGGTCCTGCCTGGAGACATTATCGAGTACACC
>Ga0302250_1001286_pt1 | contig 19518 bp, 29 predicted proteins | sample AAG_RA_Asp_MG_FD_193536 | JGI IMG/M metagenome (GOLD analysis project Ga0302250, IMG submission 193536) | Enriched activated sludge microbial communities from anaerobic digester in WTTP, New Holstein, Wisconsin, United States - AAG_RA_Asp | ecosystem: Engineered > Bioreactor > Anaerobic >... | reverse complement strand
CCCAACCGGCATCGAGTGCCAGCCGGTTGTCGGCAATGACCAGCGCGCGCTTCTGCGCCGATGTCAGATGCGCCAGTTCGATCACCGGCACCTGATCCAGGCCCAGCTTGCGGGCCGCCGCCAGACGACCGTGGCCCGCGATGATGCCGTCGTCGCCATCGACCAGGATCGGGTTCGTCCAACCGTATTCGACGATGCTGGCGGCGATCTTGGCGATCTGCGCTTCGGAATGCGTGCGCGGATTGCGGGCGTAGGGAATCAGCGCCTCGACCTTGCGGTACTCGACGGTGAGCGTGTTCAACAATGGCGTCCTGAAAATAACGAACCCGCCGACGGAAACCGTGGGCGGGTTTTGGGGATGGGTGCGAACTGGCGGTGTGCGAACTGCGAACCGTGCGAACCTGGGTTCGCACCCTGACGCTAAAAAAGCGCCGCGCTGTCGCCCCCCGCATGGGATTTTGGCCAGGAAGGACCCATCAAAATCGTGGCAACGGGGGCCAATTCCGTCGCTTGCCTTGACGCGTCAGCTCGGCTAGACTTGTACTGTATATTGAACAGGTAAAAGCCATGCGCGTTGTCAATTTCTCAGATGCCCGTAACAGCCTCAAGTCCATCATCGACCAGGTCAGCGACGATGCTGACTATACGGTGATTACCCGGCGTGACGCCTCCGATGCGGTGGTGATGTCGCTCGACACCTTCAACAGCCTCATGGAGACGGTTCATCTGTTGAAGTCGCCGGTCAATGCGGCTCACTTAGCGCGTTCAATCGAGCAATACCGCAAGGGCAAGGTCAAGGCGCAGGACTTGGCGGATGCCTAGCCGCATCACCTGGACGCTCGCCGCCTGGGAGGATTACCAGTACTGGCAAGGGCAGGACCGCAAGACACTGAAACGGATCAACGGTCTGATCCGGGATTGCCTGCGGGAAGCCTTCGACGGCATCGGTAAACCTGAGCCCCTGAAAGAAAACCTCTCCGGTTTCTGGTCACGCCGTATCGACGACACGCACCGTCTCGTCTATTGCGTCGATGGCGATGACCTGGTGATCATCGCCTGCCGGTATCACTACGACTGAACCACCCTGACTACACCGGGGATCATCTGCTGAGGACGGCCGGTGCCGCTGCGTCACCTACACCGCTCGCCAGATCATAGCCGTCATCCTAGCAAATTCCGGCCGTTGTGTTGCATGCCCGTTTCATCACAGAATGCCCGGAAGCCTTAAATCAGGGACATTCAAGGGATGTATTGCCCTGTCTGACTCTCCAGTTCGGACAGATGGGAACTCCTGTCTGTTGGATGTTCAAATGACAGGCCACGAGCAGCAATGCCTTCTGGGCTTACGTTGCTGGCCTCTTGGGGAAACCGTTGCCATCTTGAGCTTGCACCGCTTGGTACTTCTTTTCAAGGCGGTCAAATACCTCGTCAGCGGAACGTGCAGTTCCACGGGCCAGCCCGTCGGCGATGGCCTTCCGCAACAACTCAAGCCGCTCAGGCGTGAGCCCTGAATGCATTACTTCGCGTGAGCGCATCGTGCCGACCTCGTCTTCATGTAATCACGCCGCTCCGATCAGGAACTCGGTGGGGTGACATCCTCACGCAACCATGCCGGAATATCCCGTAGGCCATGCAGCACGCGCCAAACATCAATGTGGTCGGTACGCTCGACGTAAAACACAAGGTGCGGGTAGCGCTTCAACGGCCAACTACGTAGGCCAGGCAAATCGAGTTCGTGGGCGTAACGCGGGGAACCGGTGCCGGGGTGACGGCCAATGTGGGCGTAAGCCTGCGCCAGTGCGTCGATGAAACCGAGCGCAGCTTGCTCGGCCTCCTCGTTCAGGTAGTAACTGACTGCATTTTCGACGTCCTGCCTAGCGAGCGCTCTCGGGATAACCGGCTTGGCCTTCATCTCTGCGCGCTTCGCACGCGGGCGCGCAGCGCATCAAAGTAGTCCCCATCGACGGGCCCCGTCGGCGCGGAGGCAGCCCCGGCCAGCAGCAAACCGCGCAGTTTCTGCCGGTCCTGATCCTTGCGGATCAGTTCACGCACGTACTCGCTACTGGTGCCGTAGCCGCGCTGACTGACCTGATCATCGACGAAGATCTTGAGTGTATCGGGTAGGGATATGTTCATGGTGCTCATGGGGCCATGCTACCTTTTTTGGCAAAAATTGGCAAAGCACCGCTATTGAGCCGGACTGCCACAATCTCCAGTGCTTTCTGCCGCCTCCGCCAGGCCGTCGTGCGGTCGCACCCGAGGCGACGACAGATGACTTTCCACTCGTAGTCCTTCGCACGCATCCACACCAGATGCCGCTGTTCCACCGTGAGCCACGGCATCCAGCGCATCGTCTCCAGCATCCGTTCGATAGCCTCGGGAGTTGGGGGGAGCGGCCGGTATTCGTAGTCCTTGTCGTCGAACCCTTCCCACCCATCGCGCACGAAGGCGGGCCACACGTTGAAGTAGCCCTGTACCCTGACCCGGGGCAGTCGCCGTCCCGTCTCGGCCGCCTCGGCAAACCGAGCCGCCACGTCGTCCATCGTCCATTCAGTCATGGCGCGTCCCTCCATACAATCGTTCTCCAAGTCGGCGCACGAACTCGCGCTCGACGAAGTCCAACCGCTTGTCCTCTTCGGACACCACGAGGATGTGCTGGTCGCGCCAGCCCTGGCGTTTGATGCTCTCCGGATCCTCTCGGGAAGAGCTGCGATCGAGCGGGCAGCGGTAGTGCTGTGCCGGAATCTTCATCTCACACCTCCTGTGTCTCGATGGCCCAGTGCAGCAGCGCCAGCGCATCGGCTTCGTTGTCATCGATAGGCTTGTGGCCACGAGCCCGGATGGATGCCACCATCTCGTTCTTGCTCGCATTGCCCTTGCCGGTCGCGTGTTTCTTGATCGTGCCCACCGGCACACCCTGGTAAGGAATGTCATGCTGCTCGCACCAAGCGGTGAGCGTCGCCAGGAACCCACCGTAGGCGTGGGCGGCGTCGACGCCCGCATGGCGGCGCACTTCCTCGAAGTACAGGCAGTCGATGCCGTCGCAGGCCTGATTGATCTCGGTGAGCCAGCGCTTGAAGCGCAGGAAGCGCATGCCGCCGCCCTCGAAGCGCCGGGGCTTGAAGCACTCCGAGCAGCTGGCGATGTAGCCGGTGCTGTCGCGCAGCGCCCAGCCGGTAGTGGTGCCCAGGTCGAGGGCGAGGATGGTGGTGCTCATGGAGTCAGTCCTTGTCGTGGCGGGCCTGACGCATCGGACGCAGTCAGACATAACTTCTCCGTGAGGCGCGCGCACGTGCACGCGTATAGAGAAGTTACGTTCAGCCATGTCAGTTGCGTCAGACCGCGTGGTTTCATGGGGATCAGTTGTCCGCGTAGGGGGTGTAAGACGGTGCGGGCGGATCCTTCAGGCCAATGCCCTGAAAGCCGCGCACCCCCACACTGTTGCGCCACTTCTCGATCCCCCGGGTGATCAGCAGATCGGAAAAACGGCGCTGCGAACCGATAAACTCGCCGGATGCTTCCGCCCAGTGCTTCCAGTCCGTAAACAGCTCCGCGGTCAGCGACTTGGCATTGGCCTCCCGCACACAGCGCTCATCGATCCAGCGGCCCATGGCGTCCTCGGCCTCGAAGTACTCCTCGGTCGCCGCCTGCACACAGGCCGGCGGCTTCAGGCCCTCACGCTGCCATGCCAGGCATCCGGCCACAGCCCAGGCGAGAATGCCGTCACGTTCGGCCAGCAGCTTTTCCGTCAAACGCGGATCGCGCCGCTCAGGCGGGATCGTCACCGTGAACGGAATCATGTGCAGCCGTCGCCGCATTGCTTCATCGATGTTGCGAATCGCGGGCTTGTGATTGCCAACGATCACCGGCTTGAATTGCGGCGTGTACTCGAAGAAATCCTTGTGCATGAAGCGCGCGGAGATCTTGTCGCCGCCCGTGATGGCCTTGACCTTGGATTCGTTCAAGCGCCGTCCTTGCTCGGTTTCGATGGCCGTCACGAAGCGCGCACCACGCAGCCCGGCCAGATCGGTCGGGTGGCGGTCACCACGCGTTTCGACGAAGGTGTCCATTGATGCCGTGGCGGCGTAGTCACCGAGGATGGTGCCGATGACGTTGGCAAACACGCTCTTGCCGTTGGCTCCGGTGCCGTACAAGAAGAACAGGGCATGCGCACTGGTCACGCCCGTCAGGCAATAGCCGACCATCCGCTGCAGATAGTCCTGCAGGTCGCCATCGGTGCCGGTGACATCGGACAGGAATGCCATCCACTGCGGGCATTCGCCATTCGGCGTGGCCGTGGTGATCTTGGTCATCCGGTCTGAGCGCTCGTTGGCCCGCTTGCGTCCGGTCTTGAGATCAACTACACCCCCTGGGGTGTTGAGCAGCCACGGGTCGGCGTCCCATTCATCGGTGGTCGCGGCGTGCCGGCGGTCGGCACGCGCCAGCCGTTCTACACCACTGACGGTACCCGCGCTGGCCAGCTTCGCGGCGACTTTGGGGTTATCGGCGCGCAAGGCGGTCTGGCGACAGACGCTGCGGATGAGATCAGTGGCGGCGAGCGTCTCCTCGGTGCGCCAGCGCTGACCGTCCCACACCAGCCAGCGGCCCCAGGGCGCTACGTAGCGCCAGTCGCGGTGGTAGCGCCGGGTAAAGGCCAGCGCCAGCGCATCCTCCGTACCCCAGACAGATTCGTCGCTACCGACCACGGGCTCATCCGTGTCGGCCACGTCGTGCATTTGCAGGCGCGGGCCGTGGGTGAGAAAGGTGGCGACATCAAAGCCCTCGGCAATGGCGTCCGCGGCGTCCCAGCCCTCCGGCGCATCCTCGGGGGGATACAGGATGTGGCAGGATTTCGCGTCTGCGGCCAACACCGCCTGTGCTGCCTGTGCCGCGTACTCCCAGCCCGGCTTGTCGCGATCGGGCCAGATCAGCACCGCCTTGCCGGCCAGCGGCGACCAGTCGGTCTTGTCGATGGGGGCGTTCGCACCGTGCATCGCCGTGGTCGCCACGATGCCGGCATCGATCAAGGCCTGCGCGCATTTCTCACCCTCGACCAGCACGACCTGCGCAGCATCCGTCATCCCCGGCTGATTGTAGAGCGGGCGCGGATCGGGTGGAGCCATCTTGCGCCGCTTGGCATCCCACGGCCGGAACTGCTTTTTTTGCCCGGGCGGGTCGTAGCGGTAAACCACCGCGATCAGGCGCCTACTGGCGTCTAGGTAGTCCCACTTGGCCGTGGCCGGTCCCAGCTCGTCGACCGGGGCGTCCTTTCGGGTTTTGCGTGTCGGCACTGACCGGGCCCGTCCGAGCAAGTCGGCGCATTGTTCCAGCACCCGTGGGAAATCGGCGTGGACATCAATGCCGAAATGCCCGCCAATCAAGGTGAAGATGTCGCCACCATCACCGGTGGCGCGATCCGTCCAGAGCCCGGCCTTGTCGCCATCGAGCACCACCTCGAGGCTATCGCCGGGACTGCCCAATGCGTCGCCGATCAGGAATTTTCCCTTGCGCTTTTTTCCCGCAGGAAATAGCGTGGTCAGCACCGAATCCAGCCGAGCCATCACGTCGGCGCGGAGGGATTCGCGCTCCACCTCGCGGCCGCCAGACGCCACCAGGGAGGTGTCATTAAAATCGATCATGGCGCCTCCACGACAGTGTCCATCCGTACCGTTTGGCGTTCAGGCGCACGCAGCTTGCGCAGCGCCTTGACCTCGATTTGCCCGATCCGCCCACGGCTGCATCCCATCACCTTGGTGATTTCCTCGAGGTTCATCGACTCGCCATCGATGCCATGGCGCAACCGCAGCACCTCCGCCTCGCGTGGCGTGAGCGTATCGAGCAGGCTGTCGACCGCCTGGGCCGCCTGTTTCTTCTCCAGCAGACGGAGCGGGTCGGTGCAGCTTGGCGGACGGGCGAGCAACTCATGAACACGGGCGGCTGAAAGCTCGATTTCGGCCGCGTTCGTGACCAACGGGTTGTACTGCTCCTCTGACCACAATTCGTCCGGCAGGCAGTTGAGGAAGACACAGAGTTTCTCTGCGCAGGGCCGGAGGTCTCCGCTCTCATCAAACGGCGCGCGCTTGAGGTTAAGGTAGGGCAAGAGGTGGCACGTGTAACTGATGCCGACCTCGCCCGCAAATATCTGCCCGGGTTGATGGCCTGCCTGTTCAATGGCACGCAACAGGCGCGCATTTCTGACCTTGATCTGAACGCGGTAGTCAGTCATGGCGGCCCTCCGTGCCGGTCTTGCCGGCGCCGCCGACCGTTCCGTTCTGTCGATACCAGACTTCCAGTTCCGAGAGCCGGAAGCGAACCAGGCGCGACAGCAGATAGTGAGGAATGCGCTTTGCCGTACGCATCTTCGGATCGGCGAACCAGTAGTAGGGCAACCTGAGTGCGAAGCTGGCCTGTCTGGCATCGATCATCGCGTCTTCCTCGGCGATCATTTCTTGCGATTGCGTGTGCGTGTTCATGTCGTGCTCCAGCAGCGGTCTTGCCATGCACACATCCGGCATTCGAAGTGGGTCAGGTCATGGAAGGCGCGCGGCAGGAGTTCTCCTGCCGCGGTGGCCGTGATGACCTTCACCGCCCGATCCGACATGCGCTGGGCCAGCGCCGCATCAAAGGGCACGAGCTCCGCGGTGATCGCCATCGTGTCGGCGTTGAGCGCCGTGAAGATCGCCGGGTGCTCGTGCAATTCGAGATAGGCTTGATAGATCGCCACTTGCGCGGCGTAGATGGGTTTTGAGACGGCCAGCCCCTTTTTCTCCAGGTCGCTCCAGGACTTGTGGCCCAGGCATTTGCATTCCCAGAGCGCGGGATAGGCAAAACCTTCGGGGCCGGCGACGATGACACCGTCGACATGCCCCTGCAGGCGACCGTCGGCCACCGAGAAGCCGAACTGTTCGCCATTGGCCTTGCGAGTGCGCAGGTCGAAACCGGCGTCCCGCAGCCACGCCACCATGCAGTCCTCCATCACATGGCCACGCTCAAAGATGCGCAGCATCCGGCCCGGGACGTCGCGCCCGTTGTCGATGGGCGCCTTGGCGTACTCGAACTGCAGCGCACGCTCGCAAGCCACGCCGAGACGTGAGGCCCCGAGATACTGGCGTTCTGTCTGCCGGGCGCGAGCCTGCTGCATTCCGGCGTCGACCAAGGCAGTCACCTGCCCCGAAACGCTCGATGAGGAATTGAAGTCCATCATCGCGCCCCTCCCTTCGGCTCGTCCCACGGCAGGTCATCCTTCAAGTCCGCGAACGGATCGCGCACAACCGCTGCGGCCGGCAAGCCGCGCAGCGGCGGCGTGCTTGCCCGTTCGTGATGTTCGGTCAGCGCCTCCGTGTAGCGCGTGACAATGGCATCAACCACCGTCATCGCCTCCACTTCGGAATACGCCCCGAGCGGTTTGTCGAAGCCGATTTGCTCCGCCGTCTCACCGAAGGCCTTCAGGCAATCGCGCATCGCCGCAATTTCGATCTCGCTCGCATCAACCATGAGCGCCTCCCCGCGGTCCTCGGTCGCCAATCGCCGCCCGTAAAACGCATGAAAAATGTCCTGGCAGCGTCGGCTGCAGAACACCCAGTCGAGCGGATAGCGCCGGGGGTCGGCGATCTTGAAACGGCCATCCGAATGGCCGAACCCCCGCGCCTGCCGTTTGCAGACCCAGCATTTGCCGCTCATGCATGGCAGCCTCCCGGCTGCGCGCCCTGACGAGGACGGACGGCGTGCCTGGCACAGCAGGCATCGAGCTCGACGTAGTCGTTACGAATGGGGGTTGTGCCAATCCGCACGCCCTTCGGATGGCGGCAGCGGGCGATGCGCAAACCACCGATATCGCTGGCGCTCGAGCGGTCGAGATGGCGGCAATTGCCGCAGCGTTTCCCTTTCATGACCGTACGCCTCACTGGGCCCAGGCAGGTTTGCCGGGGACGGCCGGACGTGGCGTGGCCGCCGGTTGAGGTGCCGCCGGCGTGGAGACTCCGGCACGGCCGCCGGACGGGACCGAGGAAGCCGCCCCCATCAAAGACGCGTAGTCCTTGTGATCGGGCTCGACAGCCAGCTTCACCACGTTGCGGTCCTCGCCCTTGGCATCCTTTTCCACATCAACGCGGGCCAGGAACTCGATGCCGTCCAACTCGTGGAATCCCTGGATGCGCCGGGCGGACGCCGCGTGGGGCGAGTTGTCCTGGGGATGGACGTTGCGGGCGGAATTGAGGATGCCGCGGATCAGGCTACGCCCCATCTGGCCCCAGGTCGGTCCCTTCCGCGACTGCAGGCCGATGTTCGACCACATCTTGCGTTTGGCGAATGGCCCTTCCAGCACAACAAATTCGCAGGCAAGGTAGACGCTGCCGGTATCGAAGCTCTCCGTCGCGTAGCCCCCGGCCCACCCCTGGGCGGGGTCGTCGTGCCCCCCCGGCTTGATGGTCATGCGCACTTTGACGGTCGCCCCCTTCGGGATGAGATCAAAGCCCTGCTGTTGTTCGGCGTCGTTAAAATCGGTCCAGGTGTTCATTACGTGTCCTTTCAGTGATGGATGGCGGCGTTGTCGCCAGCGCATTTGCGGATGAGCTTCAGGAGGTTCGGCTCCTCGACGAGGTCGAGTCGGCCGGAGCGGTCTTTGGCGGGATAGCCCCAGGGGTTCAGGGTTTGGCAGACGAAGGCGCGGTAGAGATCGCCCTCGTCGGTTTTGAGCTCGGCCAGCGTCACCACCTCATCGACGATGCCGGGCAGTTCCAGCGCGGTCTTCGAACCCTCGATCTGAGACACAAAGACGCGTCGGTTGAAGTCGTCCAAGCGCTCGTCGAGGATGGCGACGAAGATGACGTTCTTGTCCCGCGCATGCTGCAAATGCGTCAATGCAGCAATCATCTCGGTACCGAGCAGTCCGTAGGCGCCCCGGGTATCCGGTTTGCCGGTACGGTCGGAGATAGCCTGCGGCTGCGTCTTAGCCCAGGTCAGGCACAGGCGCGAAAGCACGGTGATCGAGTCGACGAAATAGGTGTCGTACTTCGTCAGCGGCGCCGGATCGCCGTAGCTCTCGCAGACGCGCCGGTAATGCGCCTCGGAGAATGGCGCATCCGGCGGTAGCGCCGGATTCGGCCCCGCGAGGAACACGACGAGGTCGCGGAAATCCGGCCAGGTGGCGGGCCGGATGCAGTCGCCGCGCCATGCCTTGACGGCGAGATCGCCGGCCTCGAGATCGACAAACAGCGTCGTAGACTCGGGCAGGGTGCGGAGCTGGCTGGTCTTGCCGATGCCACTTTTGCCGAGCAGGGCCAGCTTGGCGCCGCTTTTTTCCGCAAGGCGTTCGTCGGCGGTGATGATGTGAAGCCCTCTGTCCATCACGCCCGCTCCTTGATCTGCTCGGCGACCAACGGATTCCAGAGGATCTGGTAGCCGGAATGTCCGTTGCGCGAAAACGGCATGGCCTCGGCCCAAGATTCTCCCGTCGCGGTCAGTTCCCACTCGTCGCGGTCATTTCGCACCTGGAAGCCACAGGCGGCCAGCCACTGGTTCGTCGCCTTCGCCGACCGGTTGAGCAACTTGCCGAGTTGGGTGGCATTGAGCGAACAAATCGGCGCGTCGGCGGCAGGCAAGGCCCGGCGCAGCACCTCCGTGGTCAGGCCGGTGTTTTCCTGGATGCAGGTCAACGTCGCCGCCATGGCGATGCCTGTTTTGACACCGGGCACCTTAGCGACCGCTTCGCCGATCAGCAGGATCGCGGACACGCGGTCGAGGGTTGGCGCAGGCACGGCGGCCCGCGTACCAGCAATGGCATAGCCGCCGGTCTTGCGGATCGCCGGCAGGACGTCCTCGAACACCCAACGCTCGAACCGCTCGGCGTCAGGAAGTTTACTGTTCACGACCAGACGGAACAGATCAGGCTCGGAGATAATCCGGACGTCCTGCGAGCGACCCAGGCTGTCGAGGATGGGGTGGCGTTTCACCACCCCACGGCAATGCTGCTTAAGCGCATTGACCGTATCCGCGTACCCCAATACGGTGGCCACGTCCTTGCCGACGAACCACACCTCGCCTTTATCATCGACCACGGTACGAACCGCGCGATCGTCAAACTGAAAAGGAATGATTGCGCTCATGTCCGTTACTCCGAATCAAGGGAGAGCGTGAAAGACGGCTTGCCGGAATCCACGGTGCGGGCAGCGGCAAACTGGCGCTGCAGCGCCGGCGGCCAGTTCGTGTAGCGGGATTCGGGCACCGAGAACTTGATGTCGAAGTAGTGCTCGACCGTGTCGCCGGAGGCCACGATGTGCGCGGCAAGCTCGCGCGCCCTATCTTGGTTCCAGGTCGTTTTTTTCGGCAGTTCGAACTTGATGTGCAGCGGGCCGTCGCTCAGGTGGGCAACGCCGAAGTCGCGTCCGGAATTACGCAGCGTGGCGCGGGCCTGCTCGCCGTAGCACTGCTCCAGCGCCGCATCGAACTTGGTCCGGGCCTTCTTGAGCCAGTCGATGGCGGCCGCGAGATTCTTGTCGACTTCACATTTCTGCGCGGGCGGCAGTGCCGCCAGTTGGCTGACGGACATCTCGGCAAGATCGGCGGGGAAGAGGGTCAGATCGTTCATGGCCATCCCCTCACAGGTACGCCCGCACCGAGGTCGAACAACGCGAGACGCGACGTTCGAAAGCTTCGATGTCGGCCAGGGCATAGGAGACCCTCGCCCCGAGCTTCATGAACGGACAACCCAGCGCTTCCTGGCGCCAACGACGTAAAGTCTTGACCGACACGCGCCAGCGCTCGGCGAGCTCGTACTCGTTGAGCGCCAGACGTTTCACACCGGCTGGGAATTCCGAGCGGCCCATCCGCCCGGTTGTTGCTGAAGGGTAGTGCGTTTGCATTTCGATGTGCCTCCTGTTCAAAAAGGGCACATCGAAGTTTCCGCACAGATTTATGGGGGGTGTGCGGGAACGCTTATGGGGGATTTATGGGTTTCGCCGCAGGCGGTATTTCCCGTGCTCGACCAGTTCAAAAACATCCTCTCGCTTCAGTTTTCCATCACGGAACGCATCGTCGAAAGACTGATACGAGGCGTTGGCGGCGATCTTTGTCTCTGCCCATTTCACGACTGGCGGCTTATACCCATCCGTTCCCCAACACGCCTTGACAATCCGGAGCCGTGCTGGCGACAACCGAATGGCGGTGCCTAAATGGGGGAGCTTCAGATCATGGCCATCAAGGTATTGCACTCGCTCATCGGACGCACGTGACGGTGTCAGGCTGCGTAGCACCCTGACGAAAGCGGCGGAATCGAATCGGTCCTCCCCGTCCGACGCGCCAATGAAATCCGAAAGTGCCCGCGCCTCATGGACGCCGGGGAGAGGCGGGGACGGCCGCTCACGCGTCAGAACGATGCCGCGCCGCCCCCAGGCCGGATCGGCAAGAACCGCCGTTATCGCTTCGAGCGAGGCAAACTGCCACCGCCTGGCGATGAGCACCGGGGCAGGTTCGGACATCGTGTCGTCACAAAAATCACCAAGGTGCCAGAGGTGCCCTGGGATGCGCGTTTTTGCCTTTGCTCGTGGTTTCACCAGCCCGACCCATTCGCCCAGATCGTGTAACCAGGCATCGACGCAAAACTCACACAGCGCAATTTCCGAAAGAGGCCTCGTCAGAGTGCGCGAGCGCCACTGCGGGCTGCGATAACGGTAGACCCCGCCCTCCTCGTCAATATCGACGTCGACCTCGATCTCGCCGTCCAGAAATGAAACCATCGGGCGCGTGAGGTAGGCACCCGCCGGGCGTAGCCAGCGACGGTGCACGAACTCATCGCCGCCCTTCCCCAACCGAAAGGCGCAGACCGGTTTTGTCAGATCCCTGGCCTGCTCCAGCGCGGTCAAAAAGGCGAGGTGGGCGGGGCCGGTGCCGGACATCAGAACGTGACCACCATGCCAAGCTTTTCCAACTGGGCCATAACCAGCTTGCGGTCATCCTCGGTCTTGCTGCGATCATTGAAACCGTTGGGCGCGGTGATTTGGACCGACACCTTGTGGGTCTTGCGATGGCGCTGTTTGGCCATGTGCATCACCAGCTTGACTTGCACCGGCAAATAAACAGACAGGTCGGGATTCTGATAGTCCTGGCAAGCTACCTCGTAAACGTTTCGATCATCGCGACGATCGGGCTGGAGGGTCATCGTGCTTTTCAGTTCCTGAACAATCTCCCGCCCCCCTGCCTCATCGTGGATTTTACGAAGCGACGGGCAGGCCACCTTGAGGTGCTGAATATCGATGCGCTCGACGCCTTCGATCCGTTCGCTGACGAGCCTGTCCAGAACGCTCGGCGAGACGAAGGCCGAAAGATCGAATTCCAGCATCGGCATGTCCTCGATTGCGCCGTCAACCGCGAGCGCCACATCACGAAAAACCGCGGCCAGATCGCGCCGAATCTCACGATCATCGCTGAATACACTCAGCGCCCCCGTGGCCGGCTCGCGTGAAAATCGGATCGACAGTGCCGCCAGGTCGCCATGAGAGACCTCCTCGCCCTGCTCGACCTTCGGGTAATGGACTTCGGCACCATTGAACGTGACGATCAGGGTGTCCAGTACCTCCTCCGCGGCTTCCTCGTCATCACCGTCGTCGTGCCTGTGCGCATGGCCCAGGTCGCGGCGGCTGAATTGCTCGATGATGACGTCGTCCCGGGGCGCATTGGGGTACAGGAGCAGAATTTTTTCTTTGATGCGTTCCTGCATCGCGTCATCCAGTTTCGGCGTCGGGCCCAGCGGACCACGGTAATGACTGGAATACGCTTCGCTCCGCCATTGCCGGTTCATCAACTGAATCCGCTCAGCCTGATCGAAGCGCTTTCCGCCCGGACGATGCTTCTCCGGGTATTCCTGTTCGAGATACAGATAGAGCGAACGGCCATGAGGGTCACCGTGAAGACCCAGCACGACGGCATCTTTCTCATCATCTTCATCGCACAGGGAAAGTACGGCCTGCTTTCCGTAATCGTCGCCAAGAATTTCGATACGCTCGGCAATCCGTTCCAGCCGTTGCCGTGTCACCGGGGATGCTTCACCAACCAGGGGGTACAGGGACTGTCGCACGGCCGGAGACAGGCCGCCTTTGGTCTTCTCCATTTTCTCGACGAGGGGTTCCGGCACATGAACCCCCTCGTTTCTCAGCAACCGGCGAAGTAAGGGGATGTTCTTGATCTTGCGTACCAGCCAGACGAAATGCTCCATGTCCGGCAGCAAATCGGGGCCGCGGTCAGCGGCAGGCTGTTTTGGGCCGTGACCGGGCGGAATGGCAGCCACCCGCGAATTGGCTTTTTGGCCTTCGTCTTGCGCTTCTTGTTGCTGTTCGGTTACCGCGACCATCACATCTCCTTCGCTATTGCGCGTTGCGCGAACGCGCAACGTTACCGCCTAAAAAACGCCGGCGCGCAGCCGGCAACCCGAGTCCGGATCGACCCGGACCCCTACCTCAATAAGCCCCCTCCGCCAGCAAGCCGTATCGCGCCATGCGAACCTTGATGAAGCGGCCATGCACACCGAAGCGCTTCCCAATGGCTTTCTGCAGACTCTCCAGGTCAAATTCGCCAAAGGGTCCATTGGCCTGGAGGGTAACCGCCGTGGGGATATCCTCATCCAGCAAGTCCGCTCGCGCCACCACCGTCACGTCATGTTTTGGCGCCAACTCGATGACCGCCTCGATGAGGCGGCGACGCGGCACCAGCAGTGCGCCCATGAATTCATTGGCGCGGAATTCTGCAATTCGCTTTTCCTTTCCCCGCTCGGTTTCGACAATCCGGGCAAGAAGCCCCTCTTCATGAGCGCGCGGCGCCCCCGGGGTCGTCAAGTGTCCGGCATCGTACGTCGTGGTGCGATAGGCCTGCCGCTGTGTTTGATCCGGCGTATCGAAAAGGCCGGGGGACACTTTCGAATCCGCGATCCATCCCGGTGCATCGAACACGGCGTGGCCGAGTTCGTGGCCGAAGGTGCTGAGCACCAGCTCATCCGTCATGCCTTCGCCAACAGGCGATACCAGCAGCGACACGGCATCTTCCCCGGCTCCCGGATCAAACTCGCACAGACCACACACGGTCTCTCCAGTTTCATGGTCGGTGACCGCGTGATCGAGACTGACCCACAGGTCGAAACGTAGGCCATTGACGTTGAGGCTGGAAATCTCGCGCAGGGTCGCGAGCGGCAACCGGTCGGCGTCCTGGGCAATCAGTTGCGCACGCACCGCGTTCGCGGTTTCCTCGATTTCAGGATTTTTGAGGAAGTGCGGCCGAAAATGGCCGGAGTAACGGTAAGCAACCGAGAGCGACGTCATACTCAGCCCTTGGCTGTTGGGCGCTTACGATAGGCTAAGACAACATCGCCGAGATTTTTTTGCAGTTCTGGCGGCAACCGATTGGCCTGCACGAAAACCTCATCCAAGTCCAAGTGCAGTTCCTGAGCCGCCTTGGTGATCAGATCATCCTTGGGCGGCTTTTCCATATTGCGTTCGATCCGCGACCAGTACGCCGGTGAAATACCGATGCGTCGGGCGAAGTCGTTCAGGGGGATCTCGGCTTCCTCCCGTTTCTGTCTGATGAAGTCTCCGAATGGCATTGACGGTTTGCGATGGGTAATTGGTCACCGTCGACAATAGCGAACTCCGCGCACTGGCGTCAACTGTTTTATCAACGCGCAATCCCTCTCACGGTGCCCCACTTCAATGCTTGGGGGTTTGCTCTCACAACGTGTCGGCCAGTACGCCCCAGGATGAAAGGGAAAAGGCCAGACACAGCCCGGGGAAAATCAGTCGATTACTCGCCATTACCCTACGTTCCCATCTAGTCGAGAAAATCGGACATATTATCCCTGACGGTTGCAATTCTCCGGAGCCGTCATGAAGAACCTCGAACTCGCCTCTCCCTCAGCTATGTCCGCCGGCGACCGTGCTGGCGAAATCACCACCATCGTTGCCGCCGCCATCGTCCGCACACTCGTCGCGGACGCGTCGAAAGAGAGAGACGTTGGCCTTGGCTTCCTGCCCGACCAGCGCGTTCATACAACCCCCTATCCACAGGAGAAGTTGCAATGAACGAGGAACACGCCACTGTCGCTGCCCGGATTGCGGAGTTGTCCACCCTGCCGATGCCGGAACTCTGGACGGTGTGGGATCGGTACTTCCAGCATCGCCCCCAATACCCCAATCGCACGCACGTCGAATCCCGCATTGCCTACAAGCTGCAGGAGGAAGTCTTTGGCGGGCTGGCGCCCGAGACGAGGAAACGGCTGGAAGCCATCGGCGCCAAGCACTCGAAAATCAAGCTGCGCGAAAAGCCGCGCGAATTCGATTTCGCGCCCGGCACGATCCTGCTGCGTGAATGGGGGGATCGCGATCATCGCGTAACGGTCACCGCCGCCGGCCTGTTCGATTACGAGGGCCACACCTTCAAGAGTCTGACCGCCGTGGCCCGTCACATCACCGGTGCCCACTGGTCGGGGCCGCTGTTCTTCGGTTTGGTTCGAAAGGGAGGCGCACGATGAACGAAGCCCTCCCAATCGCGAGTCCCAAGGCCCGCAAACGTTGCGCCGTTTACTGCCGCGTCTCATCGGACGAACGTCTCGACCAGGAATTCAACTCCATCGACGCCCAAAAGGAAGCCGGCCACGCTTACATCGTCAGTCAGCGCGCCGAGGGCTGGATTCCCGTCGCCGACGACTACGACGATCCCGGTTACTCCGGCGGCAACACCGACCGGCCGGCGTTGAAACGGCTGCTGGCCGATATCGAGCGCGGCCTGATCGACATCGTGGTGGTTTACAAAATCGACCGCCTCACGCGCAGCCTCGCCGACTTCGCCAAGATGGTGGACGTGTTTGACCTGCATGACGTGAGTTTCAGCGCCGTCACCCAGCAGATCAACTCGGCCACCTCGATGGGCCGGTTGATGCTCAACGTCCTGCTCTCTTTCGCCCAGTTCGAGCGCGAGGTCACCAGCGAGCGGATCCGCGACAAGATCGCGGCCGCCAAGCGGAAAGGCATGTGGATGGGCGGGGTCCCGTCCATCGGATACGACGTCGTAAACCGCCAGCTGGTCATCAATGACGCCGAGGCCGCGGTGGTACGCCGTATCTTCGAGGAAATGCTGACCATCGGTTCGCCAACACAGATCGCCGCCAATCTGACCGCCGAAGGGATCACAACCAAGGCCTGGACAACCCAAGAGGGCCAGACCCGCTGCGGCACGCGCATCGACAAGAAGTACCTGCATAAATTGCTGCGCAACCGCATTTATCTGGGCGAACTGTCGCACAAGGGGAACTGGTACCCCGGCGCACACCCGCCGATCATCGAACAGGCGTTGTGGGACAAGGTTCACGCGGTGCTGGCCAAGGATAGCCACGCCCGGTCGGTGGAAACCAAGATCCGGTCGCGCACCGATGCCTTGCTGCGCGGTCTGTTGTACGCCCCCTCGGGCGAGCGGATGTACCCGACCTACTCGAGCAAGAGAGGTCACAAGTATCACTACTACGTATCCAAATCGGAAAGCCGCTTCGGCGCCCCGGGCAAGAGCTTCGCGCGACTGCCCGCGCCTGAGATCGAGGCGGCAGTGGTTGCCCAGATCCGCACGGTCCTGACCAGCCCGGAATCTATCGCCGCGGTAGTGCGCCACATCCAGTGCAACGGCGCGCAGATCGACGAGGCCACCACGGTGATGGCAATGGGGCGCCTCAACGACGTATGGGATCAGTTGTTCCCGGTCGAGCGTCACCGCATCGCCAACCTGATGATCGAGCGCATCGACCTCGTTCACATCGGCGAAGTACAGGGCATCAAGGTCAAGTGGCGGGAACTGGGCTGGGACGCCCTGATCGGCGAATTCGCGCCGAGGAGTATTGGCGAGGAACTGGTGGAGATCGAAGCTTGATGGACAGCCCGCTCGAAACCTTTGTGCCACTGCCGCACAAACGGAAGAAAGGAAAACTGCTGGTCGACGGGAAGGAATTCGCGCACGACGCCGGGATCATCGAGACTGTAGCGCGGGCGATGTATTGGTCGTCTATGCTCGACGCCGGCGCGTTCAAGAGCGTGGTCGAAATCGCGCGCGCCGAAGGGTTGATGCCCACCACCGTCGGCAGGGTAATGCGCCTGGCACGTCTGGCTCCGGACATCGTCGAGCGCTTGATGTCCGGAATCCAGCCTCGGCGGTTGACGCTACGTTGGCTGATGCGAAACGACATTCCTGCGCTCTGGCCAGAGCAGCGCCAGATGCTTGAGCAGTTCAAGTAGAGGACGACCGATGCCCAAGAAGACCTACGGCAAACAGACCGGTCGCGCCATTACCCACCAGATTCCGGCCCCGGCTGGCGGCGTACGGCTTGAAACCTTTGTGCCCTGGACGCTGGTCAAGCGCGGCTTCAAGAAGCAGGTCATCACCCCTCTCGATGCGCCGCAGGAATTCCGGTCCGAAGCCACCCGGGAGCGGGTAGCTCACGCAGCAGCGCAAGACAGCGCACTGATGCGGGCGCTCGGACTGGCACACCATTGGCAGCGACTGCTGGATGAGAAGCGATCTGCGTCGGTTGCCGACATCGCCGACGCTGAAGGCATGGACGTGACGCAAGTGCGCCGGGTCATGCGGCTGACCCTGCTGGCCCCGGAGGTCATCGAACAACTGGTGTGCGCGCCGGACATTGTGCTGGAGCAGGTGATGCGGCAGTCATGGCCGTCGGATTGGGAAAAGCAGCGACAGATTGTGTGACTCTCAACCTGAAATTATCCCGGCAACCGACAGGTTGCTACTACGCAGCGGTCACTCACAACGACGGCTCGCTGGCAAGTCCTCGGCCATTGCCGACCTTTGGCCATCGACGTGACTCGGGCGGCAATACGCCGGTCAACAGCCATTCAGGCAGAAAGTACGCAAACAGGCCGTTAAAAAACCATTTTGAAAGCGAAGCCACTAGGATTTCCCCGGATTCTTACCCGCTATTAGGCCTCGTTAGATAGTGAAGGCGCCTGTTACAGCGCCTTTGTATGTCCAGAATATGCCTTTCTTATTGCGTGGCCGTTCCTTCCATTTGTGCCTTAATCAACGGCTTGATGCCTCCGCTGGAAAGGATGTTGCCATCGTGTTGTGCGACGGCGTGTCCTGCAACTCGGAGAACAGCCAGTCGTGGAAGTTGCGGACCTTCGGCAGGTCTGCGCTTGATTTCAACGTGTTGAACGAATAGCCGCTGAATTCCATCCCTTCGAAGCCCAGCGGGGCGACGAGGCGCCCGGTTTCCAGTTCCCGCTCAGCCAGTAGCAAACTGTCCAGACAGACACCAAGGCCGTCCGCTGCCGCGCTGAGCGCCATGAACGAACGGTCGAAGCGCAAACCGCGCTTGAGGTCGAGTTTGACTTCGGGGTGCTGGCGTGTCCAGTCCAGCCAACTCATCAGGCAGACTTCGCTGTGGATCAGCGGGTGATGGCCGAGATCGGCCGGCGTCCGGATCGGATACGGGCCGTTGGCCAACTCCGGCGAGCAGAGCGGTACGATCATCTCCGGTGGAAACGGTACAGAAATGATTCCGGGGGGGAGGATGTTCTTCGAGCCGTAGCGGATATCCACGTCGACGGCTCTGGTAACTAGGTCGACCGGGTCCTTCGAGGCATTCAGGCGCACATCAATGTCCGAATTGCGGGCGCTGAATCGCGCCAGTCGTGGCATCAGCCATTGGGTAGCGAAGCTCGGCGTCGAATGGACCGTCAGGATGTCGCTCTTCGTCGTCCGGCCAAGATCGCGCGTCGCAGTCTCGATACGAGCGAAGGCCGCCGATATCTCTTCCGCATAGCGCCGCCCGGCGTCGGTTAGGATCACCGCGCGATGCACCCTGTGAAAAAGCTGTACGCCGAATTGTTCCTCGAGAAACTTAACCTGGTGGCTTATCGCCGACTGCGTGACGAACAGTTCCTCCGCGGCCAAGGAGAACTTCGAGAGGCGCGCGGCGGCTTCGAACGCCTGGACGGCCTTGAGAGAAACTCGGTTTGACATGGCGACCTCGTGTGGAATCAATTCAATTGATTTGCATAAATGTTAATTGTCCGAAATAGTCAAAGGCGTAGTCTTAGCATCATGACTGGGAAGAAAAGCCAAAAGGAATACACCGCCGAGGTGGGGGAAAGATGGCTGCCGAGATATCTGGGATCGGACGAAACACCTCGTGGCGGAAATGTGGCAGCATGGGCTGAAATAAGTTGGGCAGAATCCACGCGCCGCCCCCACTCTTTTTTCCATGCGCCCGGTCAGAGCGTTTCGACCTGCAGGCGGTAGGTCTTGCCCTCGACGTTGAGGTTGTACGCAACGACGCTGCCCGGCGCCGCCGACACCGAGGCAGTAGGCGCTGCCGCAACGGGCGCTGCCGGCGCAGGTGCTGCGGCCGGAGCCGGCTTTTTCTTCGGCACGGAGACCTTGAAGTTGCCCTTGAGGAAGTCCAGCCCCTTGTTGCCGCCCTTGGTCGCCAGCGCACCGATGATGAAGATGTTTTCGTCGGTCACCGGCAGGCCGTTT
>Ga0302250_1001285_pt1 | contig 19519 bp, 13 predicted proteins | sample AAG_RA_Asp_MG_FD_193536 | JGI IMG/M metagenome (GOLD analysis project Ga0302250, IMG submission 193536) | Enriched activated sludge microbial communities from anaerobic digester in WTTP, New Holstein, Wisconsin, United States - AAG_RA_Asp | ecosystem: Engineered > Bioreactor > Anaerobic >... | reverse complement strand
GCCTCCAGGGATACCTCTGCACGGTGGAGGGGACCTGCGAGCTCTTCTGCCGGACCGACTGCGCCGGGAAGGCCTGCGGAGCCGACGGATGCGGCGGGGAGTGCCCCCCGGGGTGCGCCGAGAACGAGGAATGCGGCCCCTTCTTCACCTGTGTGCTGAAGTCCTGCGTGCCGAAGTGCCAGGGGAAGGTCTGCGGGCCCGACGGCTGCGGATCCCTCTGCGGGCAGTGCGACGAGGGGTTCCTCTGCACTCCCGAGGGGCAGTGCACCGAGGACCGGAACTGCTACGACGTCACCGCGACGGGGCGCTGCGTGGGCAACGAGCGCCAGTGGTGCGAGGGCGGGATCCTGCAGAAGGAGTACTGCGATCCCCAGACCGGGGTGGTCTGCGGCTACGACAGCGTCGGCAAGAAGTTCCTGTGCCGTCCTCCCGAGGTCTGCCAGCCCCAGTGCACCGGCAAGGAATGCGGCCGGGACGGCTGCGGGGGGACCTGCGGGGACTGCCCCGGGGGGCAGGTCTGCTCCACCGGGGGCCAGTGCGGGGAGTCCTGCGGCGACGTGACCGAGGCGGGGATCTGCGCCGACGCCTACCAGCTGGTCTTCTGCCACCAGGGGATCCTGGTCCGGTACGACTGCTTCTCGCTGGTCCCCCCGAAGCGCTGCGGCTGGAATCCCGAGCAGCAGATGTACGACTGCTACCTCTGAACCGGGCGTTCCGGCGGTTCGGGCCGCCGGTTCCCGTCGCGGTTGGATCTAGTCCTGCTTGTACCGGGTCTTGAAGCCCCACTGGAGCAGCAGCGGGCGGCCGTCCCGCAGCAGGTCCAGGCGCACCGTGTAGTCCGTCCCCGCCTTCAGCCGGGCCAGGGCGTAGAGGGCCAGCACCCGTGAGTCGTGGAGATTCGGGTCCGCCGTGACGCCCGATACCGGATCCCCGGCGGCGGCGACGATCAGGTGGGGCACCGGGGTCTCGCCCCTCTCCAGCAGGTCGTGGGACCGGACCTGGAAGGGCCGGTCCCGGCCGAACTGCACGGTGATGATCGTGCCGGAGGGCCAGCCGGCGGGCGGGGCGATGGGGGTCGGGACCTCGGCCCCGTCGAAGGAGGTGGGTACCAGACGCGCTCCATCGGGGGGGTACAGCACGATCGTGTCCTCTGCATCCAGGGCCATGCCCAGGTCCATCACGTCGGCGTTCCGCAGCATCAGCCACGAGCAGGCAGCGGCGGGCCCGGATCGCCCGTAGCCCCCGTGGCGGGTCCGGGGGTCCAGCAGCGGCAGCCGGTGGTAGAGGGTCCGGATCCAGCCGGCCACGGCCTTGTCCGGGTCGTTGTCGAAGGCGATGACCTCGGCCATCCCCACCCCCCGGGCCGGATATCCCATCGCGATCATCCGGTCCCAGGGGTCCCGGCCCAGGAAGCCGGACCACGAGGGATCCTGCTGGTGGGGGCTGAGACCGGTGCGGCGGTAGTCCTCGCAGTGCTCCGTCAGGAAGGCCGCGTGGGCCCGGGCGGCCCGGCTCAGGGACTCGACCGGTTCGAGGGGGGCCAGGCCGCAGGAGGAGCGGACCCCGTTGACCGCCTGGAGAGCCGCCCACTCGGCATCGTCGACCCACGGGGGGGCCTCCCGGAGATCCGGCGGGAGGTCCCCCTCCAGGGTCTCCGGAGCCACGTTCCCGGCGTCCTCCTGTCCGGGGAGGTCCGTCGCCGGCCACGCATCCCGTTCCCCGGCGTCCGTGGCCGGGCCGCAGCGGGCAAGCGCCCAGCACACCAGGAGGCCGATCCCCCATCCCCAGGTCCTTCCGCCGGTCACGCCAGCACCTCCTCCTCCATCTTCCGCTCGCCCCTCCAGCGGAGCAGGGACACGGCCGGCGGCCCGACGGGCCGGTATTCCACCCGGGCGAAGGTGGTCGGGTTCGGCGTGCCCAGGTCCCGGAGGTCCAGGCGCACCATGCGGACCCAGGTCCCGGTGTTGACGTAGGTCTTGTCCCGGGGAAGCCGCCGGATCATCGGGTTGTGGCTGTGGCCCACGATCAGCGCCGAGATGTCCGGGCGGGCCATCAGGTGCTCGACGGCCTTCCGGTCCATGTCGGTGAAGAGCGCCACCTCCTCGGCGACGATCTGCAGCGTGCGCCAGGTGCCCACGTCCTGGCGCCATGCGGGGCGCAATCTGGTCTGGAGCAGGTGCTGCATCATCCGGAGGGTCAGGCGCATCGTGAAGCGCATGTCGAAGACGAGCCCCCAGAGGAACAGGGAGGAGAGGGGGCTCACCAGGTCCACGATGGGCTGTTCGGCCTTGAACGGGGCGATCACCTCGCTGAAGAAGCGGCTTCCCGGGGGCAGGTTCAGCACCCGCGTGCCGTCGGGCCGCTCCAGGAACAGGTGCCCGGGGTCCAGGCGGTTGACCGTCTCGAAGAGATGTCCGTGGGTGACGACCACGCCCCGGGGAAGCCGGAGGAAGGGGTCCAGGGGAAACCGCAGAGGCCCCTCGGGCAGGAGGTCCACGCCCAGGCGCGCGGCGATGAGGCGCTGGACCCGCGGGAAGGCCAGGTCCGGGTCGTGGTTTCCGGCGATCCAGGTCACCCGGTGGTCCGGGACCCGGAGGAACTCCCCCAGGGCGTCGAAGACCGCCGGGTGGCCCTTCAGGCACCGCCGCACCTTGTCCACGGCGATGTCCTCGGTGATCTCCGTGACGAATCGTCCCCGCACCGGGACCTTCAGCAGATCCAGGATGTCCCCGTTCAGCAGGATCTCCACCGGGCGGTCCCGGTAGATGCCCGATGCGTGGTGCCGGATCCACTGGGCCAGGCGAACGTCGTGGTGGAAATCCTCGTAGGGATTCACCCGCCCGGGCCCCTCCCCGGTGCCCAGGTGGAGGTCCGACACGACCACCTTGACCTCGGACGGTTCGTCCATGGGGTGCCTGTCCAGGCCCGCGACGGGAGCATGGTATCATTGCCTTCCGGGCGTTCCAACGCCGGGGGCGGGCCGTCGGGAACCGGGGCTCCATGGATTCCGGGCGGGGGGCCCGGGGTCGGGCGGGGAGGTGGGCGGATGAGAAGCCGGTGGTCGTGGTGGATCCTGGCGGTTCTCGCGGCGGGGTGCCTGCGCCGGGACGACGCGTTGAGGCGCCTGAACCGGCAACTGGCCGACTGCTCGGACCGGGCGGCCTGCGCGCTCGCCGTGAAGGAACTCCGGGGCCTGCCTCAGGAATCCCGGGAGAGTGCCGACGGGGCCGAGGCGCGGATCCGGGCCCTGCGGCACTGCCTGGTGGCGGTGGCCTCCTGGCCCGAGATGGACCGGGCCTTCCTGGAAGGGGCCGGCATGACCCCCGAGCGGGCGCTGGGGACGCTGGAGGAGGAGGCCCGGAGCCTGGAACGCCTGCCGGGCAAGGGGCCCGGCAGCGGCGCCAGGGACGTCCGGACGATCCTCGAGGCCCTCCGGGAGCCCCGGTGCGACCGGATCCAGGCCCTGCAGGCCCTGGAACAGGGCGCCGGGCGGTTCTCCGACGTCGCCTGGCTGGCCGAGGCGGGGCTGCTCGCCCACCTGCTCGGGGCCATCGACCCCCTCCAGGTGCAGGGGTTCGGGGACACCGCCCGGATCTGGATCGGCTGCACGCTGCCTCCCGACGCCGAGGATGCCGAGGTGCTGGTGGCGGCCCGGGACCGCCTGGGACAGGCCATCGGGTCCTGCCCCCGGGCAGCCGGGTCCGCCCCGGGCATCCGGGAGGTCTGCGATCGCCTGGAACAGGCCTTTTCCCGGTGGGAACTGCCCCTGCCCTGGAGCGGCCTGTCCCGGGGAGAGGTCGCCGGGGCCCTGCTGCCCCGGACCCGGGGCGGTGGCCTGTCCTTCTCGCCCCCGTGGGTCTTCGTGATCTCCGCCGGGAGGCTCCTGCGGGCCGAGGCCCCGGTGATCCCGGCCGGCCAGACGGAACGGGTCCCGGAGAAGAAGACGACGCTGCTGGACTTCCGGACCCGCCACGGGGTGCAGGACGTGCGCCTCGTCGTGAGCCAGACCCTGAAGGATCACGCGCCGGTGGAAATCCGGGGACGGAAACTGATCCCCCTCGCGGTGGATCGATCGGAGACCTTCCAGGACCTGGCCGAGGTGCTGGAGGCCCTGCTGGCGGAGACCGACGCCGTGCCGGCCCTGGCGCTGATTCCCGAGGGGGGGCGATCCCTGTCGTTCCTGATGCTGAACTGGCGCTTTTCCGAGCGGCCCCTCTGGGACGTCTGGGGGACGCGCCGGGCCTTCCTGTCGGGCCCCAAGGCCCTGTCGCTGTCCCTGTCGCCTTTCGCCATGTCGCTGGAATCGGGCGACGGGGAACGGGAGGTGGAACTGCTCCCGACGGAGGACGGCGAGAGCCGGGGACTGCTCCCCCTGCGGGCGGCCTACGAGGCCGCCGTGTCCCTGGCGGGTCCCGAGGGGGAGCGGTCCGGTCGCCTGGCGGTCCAGGGAAGCGTTTCGGTGGGACTGCTGGTCCAGGTCCTGGAGGCCCTGGCGGCCCGGGTGGACCGGACCGCCCTGGCCCACGAGTCCCTCTTCGCCTCGGCACCGCCCCTCCGGGACAGGGGCGGGCCGCCACAGGCCCTGCTTCCGGCGCTGGTGCTGCGCCTCCAGGGGATGCCGGCCGAGTAGGGGACGGTCCCGGCCCCGGCGGTCGCCGCGCTCCTTCCGTTTCGGCGGTCGGGTCCCCGGAGATGGTCCGGGGACCGGGCCTTGCCAGATGGGAGGCCGGTGCCCATCCTGGGAAGGCCTTTCTCGAAAGGATCCTCGATGCAGTCCGCGCTGGATTTCGCCCGTTCGCTCCTGAAGCGGAAGGCGCCGGATACCCGGATCGCCGTGATCGGGGCCTCCAACGACCCCGAGAAGTACGGGAACATCATCGTCCGGCACCTCTCGGGCCAGGGCTATGGGGTGCTGCCGGTGAACCCGAAGGGGGGGGAGATCGCCGGCCTGCCGGCCTGGAAGAGCCTGCAGGAGGTCCCCGACCCGGTCCACGTGGTCGATTTCGTGACCCCTCCCGAGGTGACCCGGAAGGTGATCGAGACGCTGGACCCCGCCCGGTTTCCCGTGATCTGGTTCCAGGACGGGTCCTTCGACGACGAGGTGGTCCGCCGGGCCGAGGAGCGGTTCCCCCACGTGGTGCACCACGCCTGCATCATGGTGGTGACCCGGACCCTGTGACCGGGGCCCGGTCGGGGCACTGCCGTCACGCCCTGGGGGTTCTCTCCCGCCAGGCCTCCTCGCCGGGGAAGAGCGCCTGGACGTCGGTCTGCATCCACAGCAGACCGCCGTGGTAGCGGAGGTCCCCCCGGAATCCCACCGCCTCGGAGAACCGCAGCAGAGGATGGTTGTTCGGGTCCACGGTGGACAGGAACCACCGGATGCCCAGTTCCCGGGCTCGGCGGACCATGCGCTGCAGCACCAGGCGCCCGATTCCCAGCCGCTGCCAGGGGTCGCCCACCACGATGGCCAGTTCCGCCTCCTCGGCGCCCACCCGGTGGCACCGGCCGACGCCCAGCATCCGCTCCCGGCCGTCGATCACCCGGCAGGCCGTCACGGCGAACTCGACGCAGGGGTCCAGGTGGGTCAGTGCGTGGATCCGGTTTCCGTCCAGTTCCCGGATCGGCGCCAGGAAGCGGTTGTAGATGCTCCGGGGACTCAGGGCCCGGAAGAGCTCCTCCAGCAGGGGGCCGTCCTCCGGGCCGATCTCCCGCAGGATCACCGGCAGGCCGTCCTTCGCGATCCGGGTGGGGGAGTCGCCATCGTCCATGCCGGTCATGCTGGCACAACCGCCTGCCGATCGGAACCGGGGAACCGGCATCCCCGCGTCGTGCGGGTCGTTTCGGTCCGCGCCCCGATCCTCACCCGGCCTTGGCCCGGGCCTTCTCCTCCTCCTGGAGGACCCGCCGGAGGACCTTCCCGACCGTGGACTTGGGCAGTTCCGCCCGGAATTCCACCATCCGGGGCACCTTGTAGGCCGCGAGCCGGGACCGGCAGTAGTCGATGATCTCCTCCGCCGTGGCCGACTCCCCGGGCTTCAGGACCACGAAGGCCTTCACCGTCTCGCCCCGCTTCGGGTCCGGCACGCCCACCGCCGCCGCCTCCAGCACCTTGGGGTGCTCGTAGAGGATCTCGTCGATCTCCCGAGGATAGATATTATAGCCCCCGGCGATGATCATGTCCTTCTTCCGGCCCACGATGTAGAAGAAGCCGTCCTCGTCCATCCGGGCGATGTCGCCGGTGTAGAGCCAGCCGTCCCGCAGCATCCCCTCCGTCTCCGTGGGGTTGTTCCAGTAGCCCTGCATCACCTGGGGGCCCCGGAGGACCAGTTCCCCGTCCTCGCCGACCCCCATCTCCCGCCGACCCTCCTCCAGGTCCACGATCCGGGCGTCGGTCGAGGGGACCGGGATGCCGATGGACCCGGGCTTGCGCACCCCGTAGAGGGGATTCGCGTGGGTGACCGGAGACGTCTCCGAGAGCCCGAACCCCTCGGTGATCTTCCCGCCGGTCAGCTGCTCGAAGCGTTCCATCACCTCCAGCGGCAGGGGGGCCGACCCGCTGATGCAGGCCTTGATCGACGACAGGTCGATGCGATCGATGCCGGGGAAGTGGTTGATGGCGTTGAAGGTCGCCGGGACCGCCGGCAGGAAGGTCGGGCGATGCTTCCCGATGGTCCGGACCAGTTTCGGGATGTCCCGGGGGTTCGGGACCAGGATCTGGGTCGCCCCCGAGGCCACCGCCAGGTTCATGCACACCGTCAGGCCGAAGGAGTGGAAGAAGGGAAGCATCGAGACGACGGTCTCGCCTCCCTCCTGGAAGCCCGGGAACCAGGCCTGGACCTGGCGGATGTTCACGCCCAGGTTCCGGTGGGTCAGCATCGCTCCCTTCGACAGGCCGGTGGTGCCCCCGGTGTACTGGAGGTTGGCCAGCATGTCCGGGTTCCAGTCGATCCGCGGCGGCGACGGCGGGAAGCGCTGCAGCAGGTCCCGGAACCAGATCACGGGGTCCTGGGGGTCCACGTCCACCACCAGGCCGGTCTTCTTGCCCACCAGCGGGAACAGCAGGTTCTTCGGGAAGGGGAGCCAGTCCGCCAGGCGGGTCAGCACGACGTGTTCCACCGAGGGCAGGCGGTGCCGGATGTCCCGGATCGTCCGGACCCAGTAGGCATCCAGCGTCAGCACCACCCGGGCTCCCGAGTCGTTGAACTGGTGCTCGATCTCCCGGGCCACGTAGAGCGGGTTGGTCATCACCGCCACCGCCCCGGCCTTCAGGACGCCGTAATAGGCAATCACCATCTGGGGCAGGTTGGGCAGTTGCAGGGCGACCCGATCCCCCGGACGGACTCCCAGGGAGACCAGGGCAGCGGCGAACCGGTCCGCCCCCTCCCGGAGTGCCCGGTAGGAGACCTTTCCCCCTTCGAAGATCGTGGCCGGCCGTTCGGGCCAACGGGCGGCGGCCCGGTCCAGCAGCGCCGGAAGCGGGTCCACGTCCGGGGACACCTCCAGGGGGATCCCCTCGGTGTAGAAACGGTGCCAGGGTCGCGTTTCCATCGGGTCCTCCGGTGTCCGGGTCCAGGAATGCAGAATATGGGACTGGGGTCATCCGGGTCAATGGGTCCGGGACGCCGGTGCCCTTGCGCCCGGTGCCGTTCCCGGCGATGCTTGCCTCCATGCGCTGGGGACGATGGTCATCGCTGGCGGCCGCGACGATCTACGTGGCGGTCACCGCCGCCGTGATCCGGGACGGGGACCCGGGCCTCCCGGCTCCCGTGGCCAACGGCCTCCAGTTGCGCCCGGTCACCTGGGTCGTCCAGTGGCTGCCTCCCCCGGAAGAGAACGGCGGTTTCGGCCCCTGGCAGTGGTTGGCCGACGGCCTGGCCCGGGGGATCGGCGAGGTGGCCCACCGGCCCCTGGCCGATCCCGGGGACCGGTGGCGGGGGGCCGCCGCCGCGGCGGGCCTGCGCCAGAGGCACCTGGTGCCGATCTTCCTGGGGCCCCTGGGGGCCTTGGATCCGGCCGCCGCCCGGGTGATCCACTGGGCCTTCGACCCGGGATTCGAAGGGGCGGCCCTCGGGGAGGAGGACCTGCCGCGGCTGCCCGACGGACTCCGGGCCATGCTGCTGGCCTCCCTGGGAGGCGATGGCGCCGGGGCGGCCCGGGACCGGTGGAAGGCCCTCTCCGAGTCCCGGCAGAGCCGCGCGGGCCTGCTGGCGCTTTGCCTGATCGGGGCCCTCTTCGGAGGGGCCTGGACCTGGCGATCCCTCCGGCGGCATTTCGCCGGGGACGACCCGGCCCTGCGGCCCCGGATCACCGGGGACGCCCTGCTGCCCCCCCTGCAGGTCACGGCCTTCTTCGCCGCGGCCATGGTCACGGCGGGGGTCTTCGGTCCCTCGCTGCTGGCGGGGTGGTCGCCGCCCGGCGGGGTCGGGACCGCGACGCTGGCCCTCTACCTGGTCCAGGCCACGGCGGGCATTGCCCTGGTGGCCGTGGCCGGTCGAGCCGGTTCCCAGGAATCGCTTCCTCGCCTGCTGGGATGGAGCGGGGGCTCCTGGCGGGAAGCCTGGACCGCGGTGCGGTGGGGAGTGGCGGGCTGGAGCCTGCTGTGGCTCTTCACCGTGACGGCCTCCCTGGCCATGCTGATCCTGCTGGGGGTCGAGAACGACCCCTTCGAGAACCCGGTCGCCCTCTGGATGGTGCTGGACCCCGATCCCCCCTCCAGGGCCCTGCTGGGCGTCACCGCCGTGGCGGTGGCTCCCCTCTTCGAGGAGACGCTGTTCCGGGGCTACCTGCTGAACCGGTTCCGTCGCCATCTCTCCCCGATGCGGTCCGCGGCTCTTTCGGGCCTCCTCTTCGCCCTGGTGCACCTGTCCCCCGCGAGCCTGGTCCCGCTGTGGGCGCTGGGGTTCGCCCTGGGGATGATCTACCAGCGCACCGGGAGCCTCTGGACCCCCATCCTGGCCCATGCCCTGTGGAACCTGGGGACCCTGCTCGCGCTGACCTCCCTGTTCTCCTGAGCGGCCGTTTCCGCCCCCCGCGATTGACAGGAGGGACGCCGGTGGATAGCGTCTTTGCGTCTTTCCCGGAGGGGTCTGCCCGGTGGACCTGAAGGTATTCAACACCCTGACGCGATCGAAGGAATCCTTCGAGCCCCTGGAACCGGACCATGTCCGGATGTACGTCTGCGGCGTCACCGTGTACGACCGCTGCCACATCGGCCACGCGAGGGCCTATGTGGCCTTCGACGTCATCCAGCGCTACCTCCGCTGGCGGGGGTACCGGGTGACCTACGTCCGCAACTTCACCGACGTGGACGACAAGATCATCCGGCGGGCCGGGGAGCGGGGCGAGGACGTCCGGGCGCTGACGGACCGCTACATCGCGGCCTTCCAGGAGGACATGGAGCAACTGGGGGTGGCCCGGGCGGACATCGAGCCCCGGGTCACGGACCACATCCCCGACATCATCGCGGCCGTGCAGGCCATCCTGGACCGGGGCCACGCATACGTGGCCGGCGGCGACGTGTACTACGACGTCTCCTCCTTCCCCGGGTACCTGCGGCTGTCGGGCCGTCGCCTGGACGAGATGATGGAAGGCGCCAGTGGCCGGGTCGATCCCGGGGAGCGGGAGAAGCGCAACCCCCTGGACTTCGCCCTCTGGAAGGCCGCCCGTCCCGGGGAGCCTGCCTGGGACAGCCCCTGGGGGCCCGGACGTCCCGGCTGGCACATCGAGTGCTCGACGATGAGCCGGAAGTACCTGGGGGACTGCTTCGACCTCCACGGGGGCGGGGCGGACCTGGTCTTCCCCCACCACGAGAACGAGCGGGCCCAGTCCTGGGCCCTGACGGGGGGCGAGTTCGTCCGCTACTGGCTGCACAACGGGTTCGTCAACGTCGATTCCGAGAAGATGTCCAAGTCCCTGGGCAACTTCTTCACGATCCAGGAGGTGATCGCCCGGTTCCACCCCGAGGCCCTGCGGTACTTCCTGCTGACCACCCACTACCGCAGTCCCATCCACTTCAACGACGGGGCGATCCAGGAGGCCGAGGGGCGGGTGGAGTACCTCTACGAGACCGTGCTGGCCGCCCGGGACTTCCTGTCCCGGAGCCCGGCGGACCCGGACCCGGCCCTCCGGGAGGCGGCCGTGCGGCGGATCCGGGAGGCGATGGACGACGACTTCAACACCGCGATGGCCCTGGGGGTGGTGGCCGACGTGGCCCGGGAACTGAACGAGGCCCTGGCCCGGAAAGGCAAGTTTCCCGAGCGGGGGGCGCGGGTGGCCGGGGGGCTGGCGGCCCTCGGGGAGGTCGGGAAGGTCCTGGGCCTGGCCGAGCGGGATCCCCTCGAGGTCCTGGAAGCCATCCGGGACCGGAGGATGGCCCGGCGCGGCCTCGATCGGGAAACCATCGAGGACCTGGTGTCCCGGCGGTCGGGGGCGCGGGCGGACCGGGACTTCGCCCGGGCGGACGCCCTGCGCCAGCGGCTGCTCGACATGGGGGTCCAGGTGATGGACGGCCCGGAGGGGACCCGGTGGAAGGTCCTGTGAGAAAGGTCCGCGGATCGGGGAGGCGCCCCGGGGGGCCCCTCCCGTCCCCGGCCGAGTGGGAGGTCCTCCGGGACCTGGCCTTCGAGGGGGACTACTTCCAGGTCCTGGGGGTCTCCCCGGGATGCTCCACCTCGGAGGTCCGGGACGCCTGGGTCCGCTTCTCGGCCCGCATCGACGCCCTGAAGCGGGAGGCGGCCGGACACCTGGAGGCCCTGGAGGCTCTGGAGGAGGCGTTGCAGGTGGCCGAGGATGCCTTCGAGGTCCTGTCGGACCCCGATCTGCGGATGCGCTATCGACGGGCGCTGGCTCCCGTCGGGGAGGAACAGGGATGGCCCTTCTGAAGGTGCGGACCTGGCCGGATCCGGTGCTGAAGACCCCCGCGAAGCCCGTCGAGGGGATCGACGATTCGGTCCGGACCCTGCTGCGGGACATGGCCGAGACGATGTACGCCCAGCGGGGCATCGGCCTCGCGGCCCAGCAGGTCGGGGACCTGCGCCGGGTCCTGGTGATCGACGTTCCCGGCGAGTCGGAGGGGGACCCCGGATCGGGGCTGATCCAGGCCGTCAATCCCCGCATCGTCGCCCGGTCCGGCCGGTGCAAGACCACCGAGGGATGCCTGTCGTTTCCCGGGCTCGAGGTGGACGTGGAGCGGTCCTACAAGGTCGTCGTGGAGTGGACCGACCCCGACGGCACTCCCCGGCAGCGGGAATGCGAGGGCCTGCTGGCCATCTGCTTCCAGCACGAGATGGACCACCTGGACGGCATCGTCTTCCTGGACCGGGTCGGGCTGGTCCGCCGGCGCCTGGCCCTGAAGGAATACCTGGCCCGGAAGGCGTCGGAAGGGACCCCCTAGGGAGTACGCCCCGTGCGCATCGTCTTCATGGGATCGGCCCCCTTCGCCCTCCCTGCCCTGGAGGCCTTGATCGGGGAAGGCCACCGGATCGTCCAGGTCGTCACGCGGGTCGACAAGCCCGTGGGCCGGGGACGGGAACTCGCCTGGACCCCGGTGAAGAGCCTGGCGATGGAACGGGGACTCCCGGTGTTCCAGCCGAAGACCCTCCGGGATCCCGCCGTGCACGAGTTCCTTCGGTCCCTGGATCCCGACGCCATCGTCGTGGTGGCCTACGGGCGGATCCTGCCTCCCGAGGTGCTGGGGATCCCCCCCCTGGGGTGCATCAACGTCCACGGGTCCCTGCTGCCCCGCTGGCGGGGGGCCGCCCCTGTCCAGTGGGCCGTGATCGCCGGGGACCCGGTCTCGGGAGCCACCGTGATGCGCATGGACGAGGGCCTGGACACGGGCCCCATCCTGCTCCAGGAGTCCGTGGACGTAGGCCCCGAGGAGACCGCCGAGTCCCTCTATCGCCGCCTGGCGGTTCTGGGGGCGCCGCTGCTGATCCGGGCCCTCCGGGGAATCGCCGAGGGGACCCTGGCCCCGAGACCCCAGCCCGCCGAGGGAGTCACCCTGGCCCCTCCCCTGACGAAGGAGGATGGCCTGCTGGACTGGACGCAATCCCGGAAGGCCCTGGCGGATCGCATCCGGGGCGTGGAGCCGTGGCCCGGGGCCTTCTCCTTCGGGCCCGGGGGACTGCGCCTGCGATGGTTCGCCCCGGCCTGTCCGGGACCCGGAACCGTGGGTCCCGGGATGCCGGGAACCGTGGCGGCCCTGGACCAGGGAATCCTGTGGGTGCAGGCGGGGGACGGCCTGCTCGGCCTGCGGGAGGTCCAGCCGGCCGGAGGGCGCCGGATGGCGGTCCGGGACCTGCTGGCGGGGCGCCGCCTGAAGATCGGGGACCGGCTGGGACCCGGACCCGGGGGGCCGACGGGCTGACGGAGAGGAAGTGATGGCGGCGCGGGCGCGGATGATGGCGATCTGGGGGGCGATCCTGGCCCTCGGGGGCTGCTCGCCGAGCCCGCCGCCGGTGGCGGTTCGCCCTGGGCCGGAGGGGACCGATCCGGTTCCGGGGCCCGTGGGACCGGCCCTCTGGAAGGGCGGGCGAAGCCTCCGGTGGCAGGCCGAGACGACGATCCGGGTCCAGGCCGAGGGGGAGGAACCCCGGGTCATCGAGGACCTGCGGCAGATGGACCGGACGGCGGAAGGGGATTATCGGGTGGTGGTCCGGCGCCGCGTGCCCCTGTCCGCGGGGGACGTGGCCGAGGAGTCCTTCACGGCGATCTCCGTCGGAAAGGCGCTCTGGACCCGGGGGAGCGGCGGTCCCTTCGTGGCCTGGGAGGACCCGGCCGCCGCCATCCGGGAATTCGAGGGAATCGCCCTCCAGGGATCGGCGGACCTCTACCGGATCGCGTCCGCCTGCGGCCGGGCGAGGCCCGACGACGGGCGGGAGCACTGGGTGCTCGAGGGCGGAGGCTGCGAGGTCCCGCCGGAACGGGGAGGAGGACCGGGGCGCGTGGATCGCCTGGACCTGGTGGTCGAGCGGTCCGGCGGGGAGTTCCGGGCCCTGTCCGCCCGTGTCGAGTGGACCGTCCGGACCGAGGGCGGGCCCGTGGCCGCGCTGCTGGAACACCGGGCCCGGGCGGACGATCTTCCTTTGGGGAACGCCCCGAAGGCGCCCGAGGAGGCCGTTTCGGCCAGGCGGGAACGGCCGGTCCGGATGGCCCGGCAGATCCTGTCGGGACTGGGGGAATGGGCGCCCGGGGCGCCGTGGCGGGACCAGGAACCGGCGGCGCCCGGATCGCCTTGAGGGGGGCCGGCATGTGGGTGGAAGACCTGGAGGACCTCCACGTCGAGCAGGAGCAGGACGGGGAGGTGGTCGTGCGGGAGGAGGGCCGGGCCGTTCTGTCCCGTGGGACGCGGCCGCTCGTCTGCTTCCGGTTCCGTCGCCGGGGATCCGGCGGGGAGTTCGGTCCGCCGATGCTGGCGCTGGTGCGCCTCCGGAAGGTCCACGGCGGGTACCAGCCCGAGGCCCGCCTGAACCTCTCCCCGGAGGAGGCCGCGGCCCTGGCCGCCAGCCTCGGGGACCCGGAGGACTTCCGGGCCCCGTGACCCGTCGCCCCCCGTTGCTGCCACCCGGCATTGCGCACCACGCCCGTCGCTCCGGGGACCCGACTACCTGGGATTTCCGCTGGTTGCACGGTCCCGGTGGAAACCTCTTGACAGGCTTCTTTCGCCTGTCTAAACTTCGCCCCCGTTCGCCCGAGGCGGATCCCCGGGCGGGCTCCTTGAAACGGTCGTTCCGGCCTCCCCTGAAAAGGACTTGACAGGGGTTCCCGGATCGACTAAATTGCTTTTCCGCTGTCGCCGGACGACGAGTCCGGGACGGGCCGGCCGCCGACGAGGACAAGGAGGCGGTCGGGCTCGAAAAAAAAGATCTTGACAGCGGAGGCGGAAGGGGGCATAGTTCGCGCCCCGGGCCCGAAAGGCCCTCGCTCCTTGAAAACTGGATAGCAGTTGCCGTAAAGGAGACCCCTGCGAATCTGTCGAAAGGGTCCGGGCTCGCCCGGCACCTTTCAAGATTCTTTCGGAGAGTTTGATCCTGGCTCAGGACGAACGCTGGCGGCGTGCCTAACACATGCAAGTCGAACGCGAACGGGGGGCAACCCCCTAGTAGAGTGGCGCACGGGTGAGTAACACGTGGGTAATCTACCTTCGGGTGGGGTATAACAGTTCGAAAGGGCTGCTAATCCCGCATAAGACCACAGGGGCTTCGGCCCCAGGGGCCAAAGCAGCAATGCGCCTGAAGATGAGCCCGCGGCCCATCAGCTAGTTGGTGAGGTAATGGCCCACCAAGGCTTTGACGGGTAGCTGGTCTGAGAGGACGACCAGCCACACTGGGACTGGAACACGGCCCAGACTCCTACGGGAGGCAGCAGTGAGGAATTTTGGACAATGGGCGAAAGCCTGATCCAGCAACGCCGCGTGGGTGATGAAGGCCCTCGGGTTGTAAAGCCCTTTCGGGAGGAACGAGAAAGGACGGTACCTCCAGAAGAAGCACCGGCTAACTCCGTGCCAGCAGCCGCGGTAAGACGGAGGGTGCAAGCGTTGTCCGGAATTACTGGGCGTAAAGCAGGTGCAGGCGGCTCGTTATGTCGGGTGTGAAATCCCAGGACTCAATTCTGGAACTGCGCCCGAAACTGGCGAGCTTGAGTGCGGGAGGGGGTGGTGGAATTCCCGGTGTAGAGGTGAAATTCGTAGATATCGGGAGGAATACCGGTGGCGAAGGCGACCACCTGGCCCGTAACTGACGCTCAGACCTGAAAGCGTGGGTAGCAAACGGAATTAGATACTCCGGTAGTCCACGCTGTAAACCATGGACACTAGGTGTTGGGGGTAATAACACCTTCAGTGCCGTAGCTAACGCGTTAAGTGTCCCGCCTGGGAAGTACGGCCGCAAGGCTAAAACTCAAAGGAATTGACGGGGGCCCGCACAAGCGGTGGAGTATGTGGTTTAATTCGACGCAACGCGAAGAACCTTACCCAGGCTTGACATGTGGGGAACCGGGTGGAAACACCTGGGTGCCTGGCTTGCCAGGAGCCCCAACACAGGTGCTGCATGGCTGTCGTCAGCTCGTGTCGTGAGATGTTGGGTTAAGTCCCGCAACGAGCGCAACCCTCGCTGGTAGTTGCCATCATTCAGTTGGGCACTCTACCGGGACTGCCGGTGTTAAACCGGAGGAAGGTGGGGATGACGTCAAGTCCTCATGGCCTTTATGCCTGGGGCTACACACGTACTACAATGGCCGGTACAAAGGGCTGCAAGCACGCGAGTGCAAGCCAATCCCAAAAAACCGGCCCCAGTTCAGATCGGAGTCTGCAACTCGACTCCGTGAAGGCGGAATCGCTAGTAATCGCTGATCAGCAGGCAGCGGTGAATACGTTCCCGGGCCTTGTACACACCGCCCGTCACACCATGGGAGTTGCTTGCTCCCGAAGTCACTGGGCCAACCCGCAAGGGAGGCAGGTGCCGACGGAGTGGGCAGCGACTGGGGTGAAGTCGTAACAAGGTAGCCGTAGGGGAACCTGCGGCTGGATCACCTCCTTTCTAAGGAGTGGGCGACCGGAAGGTCGACCCGACCGGGGTCTCCTGGCACTGCTATCCAGTTTTCAACGAGCGAGGCACGGGCCTCGTTCTTTGAAGACTGGAGTTGCCCGCGGGGCTGATCTTCGCAGGTCCTTGATGGCCGCATCGGCCTGGCTCAGGGCCTGTAGCTCAGATGGCTAGAGCACGCGCCTGATAAGCGCGGGGTCGGCAGTTCGATTCTGCCCAGGCCCACCCGTGACGGGGATCGGCGACGCCGTTCTCCCATCGGGGCTGTAGCTCATCTGGGAGAGCGCCGCCCTTGCAAGGCGGAGGTAGGCGGTTCGAGCCCGCTCAGCTCCACCCCCGCGAGCGCCGACGGCACCTGGCCGTCGCCCGGTTTCGGTCTTTGACAAGTGAACCTGTTGATGCAATGACCTTGGTCACAACACCCAATCTGTGAAATGGCGTGGTCAAGCTACTAAGGGCATGTGGTGGATGCCTTGGCACTCAGAGGCGATGAAGGACGTGGGTGGCTGCGATAAGCCAGGGGGAGGAGCTAACCATCCCGTGATCCCTGGATCTCCGAATGGGGAAACCCGGTGCCCGTCGTGAGTGACCCTCACGCCGGAGCATCAACCTCGCAAGAGGTGGCAAACCCGGGGAACTGAAACATCTCAGTACCCGGAGGAAGAGAAATCAAACGAGAATCCGCTAGTAGCGGCGAGCGAACGCGGACGAGCCCAAACCGGCCCAGTGCAAGCCTGCCGGCGTTGCTGGGTCGGGGTTGCGGGATCTCGTCGGAGGAATCGGCAGGTTCCTCGGGGAGTTACAAACCAGAGCCTGGGAGGGGAACGTCCCTGGAAAGGACGGCCATAGAGAGTGACAGCCTCGTACCCGAATCCGCATCTGGCTCCCTGGACGAGACACCCAAGTACGGCGGGACACGTGGAACCCTGCCGGAATCCGGGAGGACCATCTTCCAAGGCTAAACACTCCTGAGTGACCGATAGTGAACCAGTACCGTGAGGGAAAGGTGAAAAGTACCCCCGCTAGGGGAGTGAAATAGTACCTGAAACCGCATGCCTACAAGCAGTTCGAGGGCTATGGCCGCAAGGCAATGCCTGAGAGCGTACCTTTTGCATCATGAGCCAACGAGTTGCGACTCTGCAGCAAGGTTAAGCCGAAGGAGGCGTAGCCGTAGGGAAACCAAGTCTGAACAGGGCGTTCAGTTGCAGGGTGCAGACCCGAAACCAGTCGATCTATCCATGGGCAGGGTGAAACGTGGGTAAAACCACACGGAGGCCCGAACCCACCGTCGTTGAAAAGACGGGGGATGACCTGTGGATCGGAGTGAAAGGCTAATCAAGGCTGGAGATAGCTGGTTCTCCCCGAAACATATTGAGGTATGGCCTCGACGAAATCAGGGGCGGAGGTAGAGCACTGGATGGGCTAGGGGGCCTACCAGCTTACCAAACCCAACCAAACTTCGAATTCCGTCCGCTGTTACGTCGGGAGACAGTCCACGAGCGATAAGGTCCGTGGGCGAGAGGGAAAGACCCCAGACCGCCGGCTAAGGTCCCCAAGCACGCGCTAAGTGGTGAAGGATGTGAGACCGCGTAAACAACCAGGAGGTTGGCTTAGAAGCAGCCATCCTTTAAAGAAAGCGTAATAGCTCACTGGTCGAATGTGGTCTTGCGCCGAATATTCAACGGGGCTCAAGCGCGTCGCCGAAGCCGCGGATTGCCACCTCTGGTGGCGATGGTAGGGGAGCATTGGAGTTGCCTGCGAAGGTCGACCGTGAGGACGGCTGGAGGTACTCCAAGAGATGATGTTGGCATAAGTAGCGATAAACCAGGTGAGAAACCTGGTCGCCGAAAACCCAAGGGTTCCCTGGCTAGGCTAATCCGCCAGGGGTTAGTCGGGTCCTAAGCCGAGGCCGAGAGGCGTAGGTGATGGAAATCAGGTTAATATTCCTGGACCACTTCGAGGAGGTTGAAGCGAGGGGGGACGGAGAAGGGTAGGCCATCCGGGTGATGGACGTCCCGGTTCAAGGTTGTAGGGGGATCTCCCAGGAGGCCTCGTGCCGCAAACGGGAGGTCGCCAACCCCGAGAACTGATGAGCGTGTCAATCCTTCGGGTGCGATACGACTGGTCGATCCCATGCTTCCAAGAAAAGCCCCGCGTGGACGAATCGGAGTGCCCGTACCGGAAACCGACACAGGTGGGTGGGGTGAGAAACCCAAGGCGCTTGGGTGACTCCTCCTTAAGGAACTCTGCAAATTGCCACCGTAACTTCGGGAGAAGGTGGGCCTGGTCGGGTCAGGGGACTCGCTCCCGCAGCCTGACCGGGTCGCAGAGAGCAGGGGGTAGCGACTGTTTACCAAAAACACAGCACTCTGCCAAGTCGTAAGACGACGTATAGGGTGTGACGCCTGCCCGGTGCCGGAAGGTTAAGGGGAGATGTCAGGGCAACCGAAGCATTGAACCGAAGCCCCGGTAAACGGCGGCCGTAACTATAACGGTCCTAAGGTAGCGAAATTCCTTGTCGGGTAAGTTCCGACCTGCACGAATGGCGTAACGACTTCCCCACTGTCTCGAGGAGGATCCCAGCGAAATTGGAGTCTCGGTGCAGATACCGGGTTCCCGCGGCTAGACGGAAAGACCCCGGAACCTTTACTGCAACTTGGCAGTGAATATTGGGCGGGTTTGTGTAGGATAGGTGGGAGGCGTTGAAGTGGGGGCGCTAGCTTCCATGGAGCCGTCCTTGAAATACCACCCTGATTCGTCCGGTGTTCTAACCTGCGTCGGTCATCCCGACGAGGGACACTGCCTGGTGGGTAGTTTGACTGGGGCGGTCGCCTCCCAAAATGTAACGGAGGTGTGCAAAGGTCCCCTCAGCCTGATTGGAAACCAGGCGTCGAGTGCAAAGGCATAAGGGGGCTTGACTGCGAGACTGACAGGTCGAGCAGGTGCGAAAGCAGGCCTTAGTGATCCGGTGGTCCCGCATGGAAGGGCCATCGCTCATCGGCTAAAAGGTACTCTGGGGATAACAGGCTGATCACGCCCAAGAGTTCACATCGACGGCGTGGTTTGGCACCTCGATGTCGGCCCATCGCATCCTGGGGCTGGAGTAGGTCCCAAGGGTCCGGCTGTTCGCCGGTTAAAGCGGTACGCGAGCTGGGTTCAGAACGTCGTGAGACAGTTCGGTCCCTATCTGCCGCGGGTGTAGGAGTCTTGAGGGGACCTGCCCTTAGTACGAGAGGACCAGGGTGGACGAACCTCTGGTTTGCCGGTTGTCGCGCCAGCGGCATTGCCGGGTATCCACGTTCGGAACGGATAACCGCTGAAAGCATCTAAGTGGGAAGCCGACCCCAAAACAAGGACTCCCAGCGCAAGCTCTGAAGGCCCGTCGGAGAACACGACGTTGATAGGCCACAGGTGTAAGCGTGGTAACACGTTCAGCCAAGTGGTACTAATCGGCCGTGCGGCTTGACCATTCCATTTCACAGTCGGTGTTGCGGCCAAGGTCATTGCATCAACGCGTTCCCTTGTCGTTCCAGACGAGGGGCTGGTGACCATACCGGAAGGGCCATACCTGATTCCATCCCGAACTCAGAAGTCAAGCCTTCCAGGGCCGATGGTACTGCCGGGGGGACCCGGTGGGAGAGTAGGACGTTGCCGGCCCCTTTTTTTTATCCTCTCGGAGTCGAAGTCGAAGGGGTTGCCGACCCCGGGCCCCATGGGAAGGCCCGATCGGCGGCCCAGCGGGGCCCGCATGGGCCGGATCGCGCCTTTCTCCGGCGTCACCCGGGGTTGCGACGGCCCAGGCCGGCGCCCACCGGTTCCGGACCCGGCGCTTTCGTCAGGCCCAACTTCTACAGTTTCTAACGGATCGGGGGCCGCGGCCCCGCATCGCACCTTGTTTTGGCATCGGACGGTCCGCGAAATGCGGTGCCATAAACGACCGCCGGCAGGACTTGCGATAGTTGCAATGGTGCCGGCGC
>Ga0302250_1001284_pt1 | contig 19523 bp, 10 predicted proteins | sample AAG_RA_Asp_MG_FD_193536 | JGI IMG/M metagenome (GOLD analysis project Ga0302250, IMG submission 193536) | Enriched activated sludge microbial communities from anaerobic digester in WTTP, New Holstein, Wisconsin, United States - AAG_RA_Asp | ecosystem: Engineered > Bioreactor > Anaerobic >... | reverse complement strand
GGTGACTTCCGGGGGAAGTCCGACCGTGAGATCGGGGTCCACCAGGGCCAGGGCGGGGAGCAGGAAGGGGCTCCGGAGGCTCGCCTTGACCCCGGCGTCGGGCACCGCCAGCACCGCGTTCCGGGTGACCTCCGAACCGGTCCCGGCGGTGGTCGGGATGGCCACCAGGGGCAGTGCCGGTCGCTCCAGCGGACGGCCCCTGCCCACGACCTCCAGGTAGTCCATCGGGTCCCCGGGGTTGGCCAGCAGTCCGGCCACGGCCTTTCCCAGGTCCAGGACCGATCCGCCTCCCAGGGCCACGACCCCCTGGCATCCCTCCTCCCGGGCCGTCCGGACCGCGGACCGGGCATCTTCGACGGTCGGCTCCCGCCCGATCCCCAAGTGGACGAGGGCCAGCCCGGCCTGCCGCAGCGACTCGACCACCCGGGGATGCCGGCCCGGGTCCCGGCCGGTCACGACCAGCACCCGCGAGACACCCCGCAGTCCCTCGGGGGCCTCCGTCGAGACGCCGGAACCGAAACGGACGTGCCGGGGCATCACCAGGTCGAAGGTCATGGCCGATCCCCGGCGACCGGCACCTCCCGGTACCAGAGGCCCTTTCGGGGCTCCGCCATCATCGGTTCGACGATCTCCCGCCACCGGGCGTAGTGGGCCGTCGCCTTGTGGGCCGCCGGCGCCTCCCGGTCGCGGTAGCACTCCACCAGCACGAAGCGGCACGGGTCGGCGGCGCTCTGGAGCACGTCGAACCGCAGCACCCCCGGTTCCTGGCGGCTGCACCGGGCGTTCTCCCGGGTCGCCTCGACGAAGGCCTCCACGAACTCCTCCCGCACCCGGACGTGGACCAGCACGGTTTCCGACATCGGGACCTCCCCTTCCTGGAGCCTGTTCCCCCGGGCGGCGCCCCCTATCCCGAGGTCGCCGCGTGGAGCCTGCGGTAGATCGAGAAGATGAAGGCGGCCGAGATCAGGCAGCAGACCACGAAGACCGCCCAGACGGTCCACAGCGGAAAGCGGACCCACATGAAGGATCCCACGAAGAGCAGTTGGTTGCCGATGGCCGTCGCCCCGAGCCACCCGCCCTGCATGAGCCCCTGGAAGCGCGGCGGGGCCACCTTCGACACGAAGGAGAGGCCCATCGGGCTCAGGAAGAGCTCCGCCACGGTCAGGATCAGGTAGGAGCCGATCAGCCACTGGGGCCCTACCCGTTCCGGCGAGGGGCCGCCGCCCAGGTCCGCCGGGGACGGCAGGCCGATGGAACCCGCCAGGAGCACCAGGAAGCCCACGGCGGCCAACAGCATCCCGATGCCGATCTTCAGCGGCGTGGAGGGCTCCCGGTCCCGGGCCCGGAGCCATCCGAAGAACCCGACGACGACCGGGGTCAGGAAGACCACGAAGAAGGGGTTGAACTGCTGGAAGGTCTCGGCCTCGATGGGATTGCTCGGGCCGTAGGATCGCAGCAGGAACCAGGAGGCCGCCGCTCCCGCCGCCACCAGTCCCAGGCCGATCCCCCGGCGGGAGGCCGCCTGTCCCCGGCGGACCAGCATCACCGTCCCGATGATCATCGCGGCCAGGGAGATCAGGCCCCGGATGTCGAAGATGTAGGCCGTCCAGGCATTCACCTCCTTCACGGTGAAGTCCCGGGCGAAATAGGTCAGCGTCAGGCCGTTCTGGTGGAAGGACATCCAGAAGAAGATCACCACCAGGAACACCAGCCCCAGGGCCGCCAGGCGCCGCTTCTCCTCCTGGGGCGACATGGTGGTCTCCCCCCGGACACCGCCCTTCGCGCCGCCCCGCTCGGGCAGGATGCGCTGGAACAGGACATAGACCAGCAGCGACACCAGCATCGCCGCCGCGGCGATGGCGAAGGCATAGTGGTAGCCCGTGGAGAAGGCGTCCAGGTAGTTCCGGGCAAAGGCCGACAGGTCCGCCACCTCGCTCCCCGAAACCTTCCGGGCCAGGTCCTGGAAAGCCGCCGTGTCGCCCATCTCCCCCTTCAGGAACTTGTGGCAGAGGCCCGGGAGGCTCCCGTCGTACCCGAACCCCTGGCGGGCCAGGGCCCAGTTGCGGATGCCCCGGGCGGCGTTCGGGGCGAACATCGCCCCGATGTTGATCCCCATGTAGAAGATGCTGTACGCCGAGTCCCGGAGCCTCCCGTAGGCCGGGTCGTCGTACATCTGGCCCACCAGGGCCTGGAGGTTCCCCTTGAAGAGGCCGTTCCCGAAGGCGATGGCCAGCAGGCCCCCCAGCACCACCGGCAGCGGGCTGCCGGGGACCGACATGACCAGGTACCCCGACATCATCACCACCAGGCCCGCGAGGATCGTCCTCCGGTACCTCCCCGTCCGGTCCGCGATGTAGCCCCCCAGCAGGGCCAGGGCATAGATCAGGAAGTAGAAGACGCTGTAGATGACGCCGGCGTCGTCCTCGGCCAGGCCGTAGCGGGCCTGGAGGAACAGGACCAGGATCGCCATCATCGTGTAGAAGCCGAAGCGCTCCCCCATGTTGGCGAAGAACGCCACCAGCAGCCCTTTCGGATGTCCCTGGATCATCCGGTCCTCCCCCCGACGAGAAGACCGGATGATTTCATGGACACGTCGGGCCGGTCAAATCCTCCTGGCGGTTTCCTGGTCCGCCCCTCCCAAACCCGGTTCCCCCCCCCGGAAAGGGCCCCCTGGGCCTTTACAGGGGGAGTGGAAGTCGGCGATGCTATATCGCCCTCTGGTTCGGGGATGTCGGTGTCCACGCCGCTCCGGGAACTGAGCATCGTGATCCCCGCTTACAACGAGGCGGAGCGCATCGACGCGACCCTGGAGCAGGTTCACCGGTTCGCCCTCTCGACGATCGAGGACTTCGAGATCCTGGTGGTGGACGACGGCTCCCGGGACGACACCTCCGCCCGGGTCGAGGCCTTCGCCCGGAAGGATCCCCGGATCCGCCTGCTGCGGAACGACCGGAACCGGGGCAAGGGCTTCAGCGTCCGCCACGGGGCCCTCCAGGCCTCGAAGGCCTACGTCCTGTTCACCGACGCCGACAACTCGACCCCCATCGAGGAGGTCCTGAACCTGGCCCCGGCGGCCCATCCCCGCGCGCTGGTGATCGCCTCCCGGGCGCTGGACCGGTCCCGGATGGAGGTTCCCCAGCCCTGGTACCGGCGCCTGATGGGAGTCTCCTTCCGGTTCATCGTCCAGGCCCTGGTCGTGCCCGGCATCCAGGACACCCAGTGCGGCTTCAAGTTGTTCGGGCGCGAGGTGGCCCGGGCGGTCTTCCCGGACATGACCACCGACGGGTTCGCCTTCGACGTCGAGGTGATCGCCCGGGCCCAGCGCCTGGGGTTCGACGTGGTGGAGGTGCCGGTCCGCTGGATCGACGACCGCCGGTCCCGGGTGTCGCCGATCCGGGACTCCCTGCGCATGCTGAGGGACGTCCTGCGCATCCGGCGCCAGGTCCGTGGCCTGTCCCCCTCGGCCGCCCCCTCCCGCCCGGACGAAGCCTGAAGGGCCTTCGGCCCCGCGTTCCCGGGCCGCTGCCGCAGGGCTCCCGGACGGGAGGCCCCCGATCCCGGGGTCAGAGGCCCTCCCCGGCCAGGCAGCGGATCGCACCTGCCGGCAGGGCCCGATCCCACAGGCGCACGTCGTCCAGGGTGCCGTCGAAGCGGTCGAGGTTCTCGGCGTCGGCGAACATCCGCATGCGCCAGGGGAACGACTGCCCCAGCCGGATCGTCCCCTCGATGCGGTCCGCCTCCTGGCCGTCCAGGAAGAGGGCCAGGGACCCGCTCCCTGCGTCCCAGGTGACGACCACCAGCATCCACTCCCCTGCCCTTCCCGCCGCCGACACCGATCGCAGACGTCCGGCATCGTCGTGGAGGTCCGCCCGGATCCGTCCGCGGTCCCAGGAAACCCGGAGGGATCCGTGGCGACAGGGCTGGCTGCCATAGACGGTGCCCGCGGCACAGTAGGGGCTTCCCGGGATCGCGGCGCCGCCGGTCCCCTGTCCCGGAAGCGACCGGAAGGAGGAGGGGTACGGCCCTGCCGGTCCCCCGCGATAGATCCGGGTGTCGAGGTCGTGCCGCGTCCCGTCCCAGGAACTGGGCACCACCACCTCGGGCCAGCCGTCGCCGTCGAGGTCCCCGGCCACCAGACCATGGTTCCCGTGGGCCGGCAGCTCCACGCGCCGATCGGGCGAGAACCCGTCCCGCGAACCGAAATATACCCGGGAGGGGACGTCCAGGGGGTCCACGGGAAGCCCCCGGTTGTCCTTGCGCCCGTCGTAGAAGTTGGCCATCAGCAGGTCGGGCCAGCCGTCCCCGTCCAGGTCCGCCGCCGAGGCGTCGAGGCCGCCGAAGGAAGGGATCGCGATGCGGTTCGCAGGCACGAAGCCGTCGCGGCTCCCGGGATGGATCCAAGAAGAGACGTCGTACCGGTCGTCGGTGTAGTCCCCCGGCGCCCGCTCGTCGATGTAGGAAGAGACGACGAGGTCCGGGAAGCCGTCCTGGTCCAGGTCCATCGCGGTGTTGCCGTAGGAGGAATCGGAGGGCAGCAGCAGGGGGTGGAGAGGATCGATCCCGCCGGGGCCGTTGCGGAAGATCCGGGTCCAGTCGGGAGCGGAGGCATGGCCCATCAGGTTGCTGACCACCACGTCGGGCAGCCGATCCCCGTCCAGGTCCGCCACCGTGACCCCCCGGGGATCGCCTCCGGGCAGGTCCAGGGTCCGGCCGGGGTCGAATCCGTCCGGGGCACCGAAGAAGACCCGGGCCCCCTTCCCTTCCGCGATCACCCCCGCCCCGAACACCAGGTCCAGCCAGCCGTCCCCGTCCAGGTCCGCGATGGCGACACCCCCGGACCCGGAATTCAGGGCCCCGGACGGGTCCGGGACCGGTCCCTCCGGCGACCCGCGATAGACGTTGGTGCGCCAGGGATCCGCCAGCCGATCCCACTGGTGGGAAATCACGAGGTCCAGCCACCCGTCGCCGTCGAGGTCGCCAGCAGCCACCCCGGTCGCCGACCATGTCGGCAGCCGGACCGGGACCGGGTCGAAGTCCCCCGCGCCGCGGTTGCGGTAGATGAATGAATCGGTCCCGGGTCCCTCCTGGTCCGAATAGGCATTGGCCAGCACCACGTCCAGCAGTCCGTCCCGGTCCAGGATCCCGGCCTGCTGCAACACGGTCCGGGAACGGTCCTCGACACCCGACGGGGGCCGGATCCAGAACGCCAGGGTTCCCGCGGGGGTCATCGCCCGGGGACGCTCGACTTCGAGCCATCCGTCACCCGGACCCGAGGCGGCATTCCCCCGGATTCCCGGAACGGAAGCGAACATTCCTTTGGGAGCGGCTCCGTGGCCGTTCCCCGCGACGTCCCGGTAGATCCCTTCCTCCAGCCGGTCCAGGGGCCAGGAGGCCCAGGGGGCAGGAGGGGACGGGCAGGCGGGGGGCAAATCCTCGTCCGTGGCATCCGGGTGGACGGACGGGTCCTCCAGGACCCTGTCGGGGGCAGGATCCAGGGGGACCGGTGCATCGGCGGTGTCCCCGGGATCCGGCATCTCGCCGTCGTGGATCTCCGCCGCATCTGCCGCCAGCGCGTCTTCCCGGGCAGGCAGTTCCCGGGTCCCGCCCTGGTCCTGGTCGCCCCACCCGACATCCGGCAGGTCCACGCCGGGGGTCGCGTCCGGGCAGGTGCAGTTCCCCTGGATCCCCCCGGCGGATCCGCAACCCGCCTGGACCAGGATGGCCGCCAGTCCCGCGACGAGCCGATGGGCCATCGCGCGATTCCGCGGCCTCCGGGAAGGGCCGGATCCTCGCACCCCGATGCCGCGGGTCCCCTGGCGCATCGCTGCCTCCCGGCCTGAAGCCCCATGCTGTCGACTGGGTGCCGGAGGTGGGAATCGAACCCACACGCCCTTGCGGACACGGGATTTTGAGTCCCGCGCGTCTACCAGTTTCACCACTCCGGCGGAGCCCCAAGGCGTCCCGAGATTATTCCCGCCGCTCCCCCGCCGTCAACCGGACGGGGGACAGTCCCCTTTTTACCAGGCATAACCGTCCACGGTCATTCGACTTTCCAGGAACGGCCAACGTCGTTGCGGAAGACAGGGAGGCGGTCCGGTCCCGGGAAGCGGCCGGACACGCGGCGCCCGCCAGGGATCTCTCCCGGGCCGCTCTTCAGGATTCGAGCATCCCCCGGATCCTCCGGGACGCCTCCTCGGCCTCGGCCACCGTCCGGTCCAGGAGTTCCGCGACGCCGGGCAGGTCCTTCACCAGGGCCACGTCCTGCCCCAGGGGAAGCACCCCCTCCCGGTCCAGTTCCCCGTCCACCGTGGCCACCCGGAAGGCGTGGAAGGCGTTGGCCAGGAAGGCCATCTGGTACGCGGTCTTGGCCCCGGCCATCGCGACCCCGACCGCCATCTGGAACCAGGGAGCCTCCAGCATCCGGGCCACTTCCCGGCTGTTCCGGACCGCCCGGAAGGGGTCGAATCCCCGCCGGAGGGCCTTCACCGCGGCCGGTGCCTTCATCACCCGGCAGGGCTGGCCGTCGAACCGCGTGCTGTAGAGCGTGTCCTCCAGACCCTTCTCCAGGGAGACTTCCTTGCAGCGGGGATGGATGGGGCTCTCCCGGGTCATCATCAGGCGGGTCCCCATCGCCACGCCGTCGGCCCCCAGGGCCAGGGCCGCGGCCAGTCCCCGCCCGTCGGCGATGCCCCCGGCGGCCACGATGGGAAGCCCGGTCGCCTGGGCCAGGGTCGGCACCAGCACCATCGTGGTGGCCTCGCCGCCGTGGGCCGCCGCCTCGTGCCCCGTCACCAGCAGGGCATCCACGCCCCACCCCTTCGCCCCCAGCGCGTGCTTCTCGTTGACCACCGTGGCGATGACCTTGCCCCCGTACTCCTTGGCTCTGCGGACCACCCAGTCGGCCTTGCCCATCGAGCAGTTGATCACCGGGACGCGCTCCTCCAGCAGCACCTCGGCATTGGCCTTTCCGGTGGGAAAGTAGAGGGTCACGTTGGCCCCGAAGGGCTTCGACGTCAGTTCCCTGGTTTTCCGCACGGCCTCCCGGGTCTCCCGGGGGCTCATCACCCCGGTGGCCAGCATCCCGAGGCCCCCGGCCTCCGAGACCGCCGCGCACATCTCGGGAGTGGCGATCCAGGACATCCCGGACAGCAGGATCGGATGCCGGACCTGGAAGAGTTCCGTGATTCGCGTCTTCATGGAAGGGCCCCCGACAAGTCGTCCGGGATCCTAGCACGAAGCGACCGCGAGCCGGGGCCCGTCCCTAGAACATGCCGCGGATGCGTCCGTCGGGGTCCAGGTCGATCTGGACCGCGGCGGGCTGACGGGGAAGGCCGGGCATCAGCATCATGGGGCCGCAGAGAGGCACCACGAAACCGGCCCCGGCCGACACCCGGACCTCCCGGACCCTGACCCGGAAGCCCCGGGGCCGCCCCCGGAGTTCCGGGCGATCCGACAGGGACAGTTGCGTCTTGGCCATGCAGATCGGCAGGCCGCCGTATCCCCGGGCTTCCAGGTCCCGGAGGTCCCGGACGGCGCGGTCCTCCAGGTCCACCCCGTCGGCCCCGTACACCGTCTGGGCCACCCTCTCGATCTTCCCCTCCAGGGGCATTTCCAGCCCATACCGGGGTTGCAGGGGCGGCGGTTCGGCGGGCATCAGGGCCAGCAGGCGGCGGGCCATCTCCTCCCCTCCGGCGCCGCCTTCCGCAAAGACGTCGGACACCGCACCGGCCACGCCCTTTCCCTCCAGGAACCGAAAGACCCGGCCCGTTTCCGCCTCGGAATCCGTCGGGAAGCGGTTCAACGCCACCAGCACCGGCACGCCGAAGCCCGCCAGGTTGTCCAGGTGCGCCTCCAGGTTCGGAAGTCCCCGTTCCAGGGCCCCCAGGTCCTCCTCCGCCAGGGACTCCCGTGCCGCGCCGCCCTGCCACTTCAGGCTGCGCACCGTGGTCACCAGCACCACGGCCGACGGGGCGAAGCCTCCGACCCGGCACACGATGTCGAAGAACTTCTCGGCCCCAAGGTCCGAGGCGAATCCCGCCTCGGTGACCACCAGGTCGGCCAGGCCCAGGGCCGCCCGGGTCGCCACCACCGACGAGGCCCCGTGGGCGATGTTCGCGAAGGGCCCCGCGTGGACGAACGCCGGGACGTGCTCCACGGTCTGCACCAGGTTCGGCATCAGGGCGTCCCGGAGCAGCGCCGTCATGGCCCCGGCCGCCCGGAGGTCCGCCGCCGTGACGTCCTGTCCGTCGGGGGTGCGCCCCACGACGATCCGCCCGATCCGGGCCTTCAGGTCCGGCAGGTCCCGGGCCAGGGCCAGGATCGCCATCACCTCGGAAGAGGCCGTGATGTCGAAACCGGACTCCCGGGGCACCCCGTCGCCCTTGCCCCCCAGGCCGATCACGCACTGGCGCAGGGCCCGGTCGTTCATGTCCAGCACCCGCCGCCAGGTCACCTGCCGGGCATCCAGTTCCGGCGTTCCCCGCTGGAACAGGTGGTTGTCCAGGATCGCAGCCAGCAGGTTGTGGGCGGCGGTCACGGCATGGAGGTCCCCGGTGAAATGGAGGTTGATGGCCTCCATCGGCAGCACCTGGGATCGGCCGCCCCCGGTGGCGCCCCCTTTCACCCCGAAGACCGGACCCAGGGACGGTTCCCGGAGGCAGACGATGGCCCGGTGTCCCAGGCGGGAGAGGGCCTGGACCAGCCCCACCGACGTGGTGGTCTTCCCCTCGCCAGCGGGGGTCGGCGTCGTGGCCGTCACCAGCACCAGCCGCCCCTTCGGCTTCCCGGACACCTGGCCCAGGAAGCCGGTGTCCACCTTGGCGATGTGCCTCCCGTACGGGATCAGCGCGTCCTCGGGAATGCCCGCCATTCCGGCCACCCGCTCGATGGGCCAGAGAGCGGTTCCCTGCGCGACTTCCAGGTTCGTCAGCGGCATCAGGCTCCCCTCCGATGCTCCCGGACTCCCATGCTGCCCGGACTTCCCCCCGCCCGTCAATGCCGGAACCGCCGCGATCCTGCCGGGGATCCCACTTCCTGATCTCCCCCCGAACGATGGCCCGTGATACGCTCCGCCAACCCGGTTCCCGGAGGCCCCATGGCATCCCTCTCCAAGGTCTTCCAGAAGCGTCGTTCCCGGTTCCTCGACTGGATGCAGGACGGAGTCGCGGTCTTCGCGTCCTGGCCGGTGTTTCCCCGGAACGGGGACGTCGAGCATGCCTACCGTCCCGACAGCGACCTCTACTACCTGACCGGCTTTTGCGAACCGGAAAGCGCCGCGGTGCTGGTCAAGAAGGGAGACGATCGCCGCTTCCTGCTGTTCGTGCGTCCCAGGGACCCCGAGATGGAGACCTGGGTGGGAAGCCGGGCAGGCGAGGAAGGGGCCGTCCGGGACTTCGGTGCCGACGAGGCTCATCCCATCGGGGAGTTCGAGTCCCGCCTGGGGGATCTCCTGACCAACCAGCCCTGCCTGCACCTCTCCTTCGGCCTGCAGCCAGACCTCGATCGGAAGGTCTTCGCGGTCGTGGAACGGCTGAAAGGCGAGGCCCGCAGGGGGGTCTGCGGCCCCTTCCGCGTGATCGACCCCCGGGAGTTCCTGCGGCAGATGCGCCTGGTGAAGGACCGGGAGGAGATCGCCGCGGTGGAGCGGGCCTGCCAGGTCACCCGGGCGGGCTTCGAGGCCGCCTTCCGCGCGGTTCTTCCCGGGATGCCGGAAAAGGAACTGCAGGCGGTGGTGGAGTTCGAATTCCGCCGCCGGGGGTCCGACCGGGTCGCCTTCGAGACGATCTGCGCCGGGGGCGAACACGCCACGACGCTCCACTACATCCGCAACGACGGCACCCTCCGGGACGGGGACCTGGTGCTGGTGGACGCCGGGGCCGAGGTGGAGATGGCCTCCGGGGACATCACCCGCACCTTCCCGGTCAACGGCCGGTTCTCCCGGGTCCAGCGGCGGGTGTACGAGTGGGTGCTCCGGGCCCAGGCGGCGGCCATCGATGCCATCCGGCCCGGCGCCACCTACGCCCAGGTGCACCAGGCGGCGCTGGAGGTCCTGGTGGAAGGTCTCCGGGACCTGAAGGTGCTGCGGGGCCGTCCCGCCGAACTGCTGGAAACCGGCGCCTACCGCCCGTGGTTCATGCACCGCATCGGGCACTGGCTGGGCCTGGACGTCCACGACGTGGGCCCCTACTTCGTGGACGGCGCCTCCATCCCCCTCCAGGCGGGCATGGTGATGACCGTGGAGCCGGGACTCTACTTCCCGGACCGGCCGGACACCCCGAAAGCCCTCCGGGGCATCGGAGTCCGGATCGAGGACGACGTGCTGGTGACCCCCCGGGGTCGCCGGGTCCTCACCGACGGCCTGCCGAAGACGGTGGAGGACATCGAGAAGGCCCTCTCCAGGCCCGGTGCCTGGTGGGGCGAGGTCCGGCCTCTTTCCCGGGATTCCTGAACGCCGGAAGCACCGACCCGGGTCCGTGAGCGGGAGGGGAAGATGGGAAGACGGCTGGCCCCGTGGATCACCCTGGCGATGATCGCCTGCGGCGGGTCTTCCTCCGCCTCGGATCCCCAGGGGGAACAGGCGCCCGACGTTCCCGCCGACACCCCGGTCGAAGGGGACGCTCTGGACGCCGGGTGCCGTCCCGAACCGGTCCTTGGAAACGAGCCGGTGGACCTGTCCCCCTGGTTCCGGATCCGGGCCTCGGGGACCCGGCCGAGGGGGCTGTGGCCCTACGAGTCCGAGGACGGGCCGGCCACGATCCGGGACGGCCGACCGGACACCTCCTGGAAGGTTCCCGATGACGCCGACGAGTCCTGGCTGGAACTGGACCTGGTTCCCTGGGCGGGGCGTCCGCTTCCCCTCTCGTCGATCCGCTGGCAACTGGATGGGGAACCTCCTTCTTCGGTGGAGATCGTCGGCCGGATCACCTGCGGGGACCCCAAGGCCTTCCGGATTCCCTGGATCGCGCCCTCGGAACCCCTGGACCTGGGGGATCGCCCGGCGGGATGCCTGCGCATCGTCCTCCGGCCGACGGGGCCCCTGGCCGTGGAGTCGCTGTCGCTGTTCTCCCGGGACGCGGACGTCGCGGCCCGGATCCGGGAAGATTCCTCCCCGGCGCAGGCAGCCGATCCCCGGTTCCGGGACAGCGGCGTGATCGAGGGCTTCTACGGCATTCCCTGGTCGTTCCGGGAGCGTCGGGACCAGTTGCGGACCATGGCCTCCCTGGGCCTGGGAACCTACCTCTACGCCCCCAAGAACGACCCGCTCCACCGGGACCGGTGGCGGGAACCCTACCCGGAGGAGGACCGGGCCCGGTTCCGGTCCCTCGGCGAGGAGGCCCGTCGCCTGGGAATCCGGTTCCTATTCGGCCTGAGCCCCTTCATCGACTACCGGGGCGACGAGGAGGACTACCAGGTCCTCCTGACCAAGTGCCGGTCCTTCCTCGAGGACGGGGCCGACGGCATCGCCATCCTGGCCGACGACATCGAGTTCCAGACGAGCGTTCCGGTGGACGGGGCGATGGGGGCCCTCCAGGTCGGGGTGGTCCACCGCCTGCGCGTGGACCTGGGCCTTCCGCCGACCTGGTTCACCCCGACGGTGTACAGCGACCGCCGGGCCCAGGACTGGCCGGGCGGCCAGGACTACCTCCGTTCCCTCCGGGATCTGGACCCGGAGGTCGTCGTGCTCTGGACGGGCCCCAACACCGGGAACGCCGCCATCTCCGCCGGGGACCTGGAGGCCGTCACGGAGGCCATCGGTCGCAAGCCCCTCATCTGGGACAACTTCTATGCCAACGACGGGGGGGACGGCTTCTTCGGGCGGCTCTTCCTGGCCCCCTACCAGGGACGGACCCCGGACCTGCCCGGGGCCACGGCCGGCATCGCCCAGAACCTGTCGATCCAGGGAGGCCTCTCCCGGCTCGCCCTTCGCACGTTCGGGGAGTGGATCCGGGATCCCGGCTCCGCCTCCCCCGAGGAACTCCGTCGCCGGGCCGCCGTCGGGGAGGCGGCCTTCCAGGACACCCGGGATCCCGGGGGCGATGCGGATCTGCTGGCCGCCCTGATGGAGATCTTCGACGGCTTCTCGTCGGTGGACCCGCCCCGGGACCGGCCCCTGGAATCCCGGGCCGAGGCGGTCGTCGGCCCCCTGTCCCGGGGCGAAGTCCCCCCCGTGGCGGCCGTGGGGGAACTCCTGGCCTCCCTGGCCTTCCGGGCCTCCCTGGCCGGACTGGTGCACCATTCGGGCATCCAGGCGGACCTGGCGGACGAACTGGCCTTCCCCCTGGAAAAGGTCCGGCACGAGGCCCTCGCGGGGCTGTGGGCCCTCGGTGCCCTGGCGGAGCGCCTGGGAGGAGGCGACGGCGCCGATGCCCTGGAACGGGCGGATGACGAGGTCCTGGAATCCGCCCAGTGCCGCTACCTGGTCAGCCCCGATACGATGGCCGGACTGCTGGACGGCGTGCGGAGGTCCCCGGTGCGAACCGCGGGGTACCGCCTGCTGGACCCGCCCGTCCCCGATCCGGACTGCGTGGCGGGCCGCCCGATGGACATCGGGTCCGGGGAGGAGGGGATGAGCGTCGTGGTGGCAGGTCTCCCGGGGGCCGTGCCGTCGAATCCCGGAACGGTCCGCTGGACGCCACCCCACGGGGGGCGCTACGAGGGGGTCGCGGTCGCCTGGAGGGATGCTCCGGACACCGGCTGGGGATTCGCCCTTTTCCAGGTGGACTGCCGGGACCCCTGCGGCGATGCCCCGGGAACCGAGCAATAGAGGGGTCTTTCCGAAACCCGAGGAGGATGAGATGGCCGAGGTGCTGGCACTGATCCTGGGAGGAGGCCAGGGAAAGCGGCTCTATCCCCTGACCCTGGAGCGGGCGAAACCGGCGGTGGGCGTGGCCGGGAAGTACCGGCTGATCGACGTGACCGTGTCGAACTGCATCCACAGCGAGATCCGGCGGGTCTTCGTGATCACCCAGTTCCTGTCGGCGAGCCTGCACCGGCACATCCACGAAACCTACCGGTTCGACCCCTTCTCGGGAGGGTTCGTGGAGATCCTGGCGGCCGAGCAGACCCCCTCCCGGGACTCGTGGTACCAGGGCACCGCCGACGCGGTCCGGGAGTCCCTGCGCCACGTGATGCGGTACCGGTCCGACGCCATCCTGATCCTTTCGGGGGACCACCTCTACCGGATGGACTACCGGGAGATGGTCGGGCAGCACGTGAGCCGTTCCGGCGACATCACCCTGGCGGTCCAGCCCGTCACCCGGGAGGAGGCCCCCCGCATGGGGCTGCTCCGGGTCGATCGCTTCGGGATGGTCTGCGAGTTCGTCGAGAAGCCGAATGACCCGGAGGTGATCGAGCGCTTCCGGGCCCCCGCCGAAATCCTCCAGCGGTGCGGCATGGACGACGGGGAGCCCCGGTACCTCGCCTCGATGGGGATCTACACCTTCCGGCCCCAGGTGCTGGCCGACTCCCTCGCCGACCCGTCCCGGATGGATTTCGGCCGGGAGGTCATCCCCGCCGCCCTGGGTTCCTACCGCGTCCTGGCCCACCCCTTCGCCGGCCACTGGGAGGACATCGGGACCATCCGGTCCTTCTTCGACGCCCACATGAAACTGGTGGCGCCCGATCCCCCCTTCCGCCTCTACCAGCCCGGGTGGCCCATCTACACCCACCAGCGGAACCTGCCCCCGGCCCGGGTGATGGACTCGACGGTGCGCAACAGCCTGCTGGCCGAGGGGGCCGACGTGAACGGCGCGACCATCTCCGAAAGCGTGATCGGCGTCCGTTCGGTCGTCCGGTCCGGGGCGGTGCTGCACCAGGTGGTGATGCAGGGAGCCGACTACTACGAGGGCGAGGAGCCCATGCACCACCTGGAGGAGCCCCTGCCCGGGACCGTCCCGATGGGCATCGGCGAGGGCTGCCGCCTGTCCCGGGTGATCCTGGACAAGAACTGCCGCATCGGGGCCGGCACGGTCATCGATCCGAAGCCCGACGACGCCGAGTTCGAAGGGCCGAACTACTGGGTCCGGGAAGGCATCACCGTGATTCCCAAGGGGGCGGTCCTGGAACCGGGGACCCGCATCTGACCCCCTCCCCTTTCGGGCATCCGCGCTATCATCGGGCCGCCTTCGACGGAAGGCCCCGGCAACAGGAGGTCCCCCCATGTCCCGATCCGACCCCTACGTCCTGGGCGAGGAATTCACCCGCCAGATCTCGCGCTTCCAGCGGCCGGTCTTTCTGCTGGCCCACCATGACGACGAGATTCCCACCTCGGGGCTGCTCCAGCGCCTCGGCCCGGGCAAGCGGGTCGTCTGGGTCACCAACAGCGACGGGCTCTACACCGAGTCGGACAGGACGCCCCAAGAATACGGCAGTCTCCGGATGGCCGAGGGCGCCCGGTCCGTGTCCCTGGCGGGCGTTCCCGATTCCTCGGTGACGCAACTGGGCTTTTCCGAGGTGGAGATCTACCGCCGCTTCGCCTGGCTCCACGGCCGGAAGAAGCGGATCGACGAGGTGCGGCCCTTCTTCCAGGAAATCCGCGACCGCATCCGGCAGACCCTGCTGGAGATCGAGCCCGACGCGGTCTTCACGCTGGCCTGGCAGGGAGGGCAGCCCGAGCACGACCTGACCCATTTCTTCGGGATGCTGGCCCTCGGGGACCTGGAACGGCGCACCGGGACCCGGCCCGCCTTCTTCCACATGCCGGCCTACGAGTACATGATCCTCGTCGCGATGCGCTTCCACCCCCTCTACCGGGGCACCCGCATCCGTCTCCGCCTCTCCCCCGAGGAGCTCCAGGTCAAGAAGACCATGATCCAGTGCTACCCTTCCCAGGTCCGGCTGTTCGGGGACTTCCAGCGCATCTTCCGCTGGACCGGAATGGCGGGATACCTGTCCGGGGGCCCGAGGTCGGTCGAGGAGTTCCTGTCCATCGAGGAGTTCGGACCGGTTCCCGCCGACCTGGACTATTCCCGAAAACCCCACGCGCTGGACTTCTTCACCTACATGTTCGACGACTTCGAGGGGACGCCGGTGACGTTCTCCACCTCGATCCGGCCGATCGTCCAGGAGTTCCTGCGGGATCCGGGTTGATCCCCGCGGCGTTTCAGGGCACCAGTTTCAGGTTCCCGTAGGACCCGGCCACGCCGGCGACTCCCAAGCCGCCCGAGGTGTTGCTGCTCAGTCCCCCGGACCCTCCGGCCCCGCCCGTGTTGACGCCGCTGCCCAGCACGAAGGTGTTCTGGGAGGCCCAGTTGGGCGTCAGGGCGTTGATGTTGTTGGCGAAGATGTCGTAGGAAACGCCCCCGGCGCCGCCGCCGCCGCCGCCGGCATGCCCACCCCGGCCGCCGCTGCCTCCCTTCGCGCCTCCGAAGACGCAGAAGATGGGCCCATTCCGGCTGGCGATGCCGCTTTCCGATCCCCCGGCCCCGCCGTCGCCGCCGGGCCCCCCGTTGCCTCCCCGCCCGCCGACACCACCGAGGCCCCGGCGCAGGGAGTTGCCCGTGATCACCGGCACCTGGGCCAGGGTCGAGGGTCCCGCCCCGCTGAAGGTCAGGAAGACGGCGAAGGCCCCGCCGCCGGCGGTCCCGCCGGTCCCCCGGGCCCCGGCGCAACCGCCCGATCCGCCGCCGCCGCCGCCGCCGCCGAAGTCGTCGTTCGAGGTGGACGACAGGTTGTTTCCGCCACCGCCGCCACCGCCGCCGCCGCCGCTCCCGTGGACCCCGTGGGTGCCGTTGCCCCCGGCGTTGCCGGCCCACTCGTCCCCGGCGGTCCCGCCGTCGGGCCCGGTGGCTCCGACGCCTCCCAGTCCGTCGGTGCCCTGGGCGCCCGCCCCGCCGTTGGTGCCCACCTCCAACTGGTTCGACGTCGGGGAGCAACCGGAGGTCGTGCCGTTGTGTCCCCATCCGCCGGGCCCCCCGACACCGCCTCCCGTCGGGCCGAGGCCGCTCGCCCCGCCACCGGGGCTGTTGTTCGGCGTCGTGGATCCCTCCTGGCGGTTCTGGGCCGGGCAGGAGGTGAAGCCGCCCGCGCCGCCGCTGACGTTGGTGGTCCCGCTGCCGTCCGGATTCTGGCAGACCTTGATCCCCGCGGTTCCCCCGGCCCTCCCGGTGTAGCCGCTGGCCGGGTTGCCCCAGCAGGTCGCGGCATTGAGGTTCGCCGCGTCCTGGCCCTGGTTCCCGGCGACGCCCGCCTGCCCCGAGGAGCCGTCGGTCCCCGGCAGACCCGGAGCACCGTTGCCCGCCTGGATCAGGTTGTTCCGAAGTTCCAGCGCGGAGGTGCAGTCCTTCAGCCACACCGCGTAGGAATTCGCCCCTGGGGTCACCGGCGTGAAGCCTTCGATCAGGAAGCCTTCCACCAGGGTGGGCGCGTTGATCCCGGTTCCCACCAGGGTCTTCGCGTGGGGACTCGCGACGGTGCCCCGGATCAGCGTCAGGGTCGAGGAGACGTGCCGCTCCCAGGTGTCGCTCCGGTAGCCGCCCAGCAGGGACCTGCCGTTCTGGATGGTCACCGTTTCCAGGTAGAGCCCGTCCGCCACCAGGATCCGGCTGCGGCCCAGGGCCGCCGCCCGGGCCTGCCCCTGGGCGATGCTCCTGCAGGGATAGTTGCCGGTGCCGGTCCCCACGGGGCCCAGGCCGCAGCCGCTGTTGTCCGCGGCAGCCGGGTCGTTCACCGACACGTACACCGCGCCGCTGTCGAGCCCGAACTCGCAGCCGTCGTCCGGGATCCCGTTCAGGTTGAAGAAGCCGGCCTGGCAGTTCAAGCGGCACTCGGGAACCGACGGCGCCACGTCGCAGGTCCCGTAGGCGTTCGGGAGACCGTAGATCACCGTGCAGTCGGTGAAGCAGTTGCCGCAGGCCGTATCCCGCCAGTACTTCCCCCCGATCACGAACCCGTCGTCCGTCACCCCGTCGCAGTTGTCGTCCAGGTAGTTGCAGGTCTCGGCCTGGGGCAGCCCCGGGGTCGCGTTGCACTGGATGCCGACACCGTCACCCCGGCATTCCCAGGTCCCCGTCCGGAGGCAGACCCCTTGGCCGGCGGTGCAGACGGTGCCCTTCAGGGGCCAGTCCTCGTCGGTCAGCCCGTCGCAGTCGTCGTCCAGGCCGTTGCAGGCTTCCGTGCCGGGCGTCCCGGGAACGGCGTCGCAGAGGATCCCCGTCCCGTCGGTCCGGCAGGCCAGCACGCCGTCCCGCCGGCAGACGCCCTGGCCCGCCGAGCAGGCCTGGCCCTTCGTCGGCCAGTCCTCGTCCACCTGCCCGTCGCAGTCGTCGTCCAGGCCGTTGCAGGCTTCCGTCCCGGCCGGCCCGGGCACCGCGTCGCACTGCACCCCGGTCCCGTCGGTCCGGCACACGTTGGTCCCGATCCGCAGGCACACCCCCTGGCCCACCGTGCACGCCTGCCCCTTCGTCGGCCAGTTCTCGTCCACCTGTCCGTCGCAGTCGTCGTCCAGTCCGTTGCACGTCTCGGTCCCGGCGGGACCCGGCGTCACGTTGCACTCCACTCCGGTCCCGTCGCCGCGGCACACGTTCGTCCCGATCCGCAGGCACACCCCCTGACCCACCGTGCAGGCCTGGCCCTTCGTCGGCCAGTCCTCGTCCACCTGCCCGTCGCAGTCGTCGTCCAGTCCGTTGCAGGCTTCCGTCCCCGGCGTCCCGGGAACGGCGTCGCACTGCACCCCCGTCCCGTCAGTCCGGCACGCGTTGGTCCCGATCCGCAGGCACACCCCCTGACCCACCGTGCAGGCCTGGCCCTTCGTCGGCCAGTTCTCGTCGGCGAGCCCGTCGCAGTCGTCGTCCAGGCCGTTGCAGGTTTCCGTCCCCGGCGTCCCGGGAACGGCATCGCACTGCACCCCCGTCCCGTCGGTCCGGCAGGCCAGCACGCCGTCCCGCCGGCAGACGCCCTGGCCCGCCGAGCAGGCCTGGCCCTTCGTCGGCCAGTCCTCGTCCACCTGCCCGTCGCAGTCATCGTCCAGGCCGTTGCACCGCTCCGTCCCCGCAGGGCCGGGCGTCGCATCGCACTGGACCCCCGTCCCGTCGGTCCGGCACACGTTCGTCCCGATCCGCAGGCACACCCCCTGGCCCACCGTGCACGCCTGCCCCTTCGCCGGCCAGTCCTCGTCCACCTGCCCGTCGCAGTCGTCGTCCAGGCCGTTGCACGTCTCGGTCCCCGCAGGGCCAGGCACCGCGTCGCACTGGACCCCGGTCCCGTCGGTCCGGCAGACGTTGGTGCCCATCCGCAGGCAGACCCCCTGTCCCGCCGTGCAGGCCTGGCCCTTCGCCGGCCAGTCCTCGTCCACCTGCCCGTCGCAATCGTCATCCAGCCCGTTGCACGTCTCCATCCCCGCAGGGCCAGGCACCGCGTCGCACTGGACCCCGGTCCCGTCGCCACGGCACACGTGGGTCCCGAGGCGCAGGCACACCCCCTGGCCCACCGAGCACACCTGGCCCTTCGCAGGCCAGTCCTCGTCCACCTGCCCGTCGCAGTCGTCGTCCAGGCCGTTGCACCGCTCCGCCGTGGGCGTTCCCGGCGTCGCATCGCACTGGACCCCAGTGCCGTCGCCGCGGCACTCGAGGACGCCGTTCTGCTGGCAGACGCCCTGGCCCGCCGAGCAGGCCTGGCCCTTCGTCGGCCAGTCCTCGTCCACCTGCCCGTCGCAGTCGTCGTCCAGGCCGTTGCACCGCTCCGTCCCCGCAGGGCCGGGGGTCGCATCGCACTGGACCCCCGTCCCGTCGGTCCGGCACACGTTCGTCCCGATCCGCAGGCACACCCCCTGGCCCACCGTGCACGCCTGGCCCTTCGCCGGCCAGTCCTCGTCCACCTGCCCGTCGCAGTCTTCGTCCAGCCCGTTGCACGTCTCCGTCCCCGCAGGACCCGGGGTCACGTTGCACTCCACCCCCGTCCCGTCGCCGCGGCACACGTTCGTCCCGATCCGCAGGCACACCCCCTGGCCCACCGTGCACGCCTGGCCCTTCGCAGGCCAGTCCTCGTCGATCTGCCCGTCGCAGTCGTCGTCCAGGCCGTTGCACGTCTCCGTCCCCGCAGGGCCAGGCACCGCGTCGCACTGGACCCCGGTCCCGTCGGTCCGGCAGACGTTGGTCCCGAGGCGCAGGCACACGCCCTGGCCCACCGAGCACACCTGTCCCTTCGCAGGCCAGTCCTCGTCCACCTGCCCGTCACAGTCGTCGTCCAGGCCGTTGCACGTCTCCGTCCCCGCCGGCCCCGGCGTCGCGTTGCACTGCACCCCGCCGCCGTCCGCCCGGCACACCAGGACGCCGTTCTGCTGGCAGACGCCCTGGCCCACCGAGCAGAACTGCCCCTTCGTCGGCCAGTCCTCGTCGATCTGGCCGTCGCAGTCGTCGTCGCGGTCGTTGCAGCGCTCAACGCCCGGCAGGATCACCTGGGCATCGCACTCCAGACCCGTCCCGTCGCCGGTGCACACGAACACCCCGGCCGACCGGCACTCCCCCTGTCCCACGAAGCAGGGCTTGCCCAGGTCCGCCCAGGGCTCATCGGTCCGCCCGTTGCAGTCG
>Ga0302250_1001283_pt1 | contig 19530 bp, 17 predicted proteins | sample AAG_RA_Asp_MG_FD_193536 | JGI IMG/M metagenome (GOLD analysis project Ga0302250, IMG submission 193536) | Enriched activated sludge microbial communities from anaerobic digester in WTTP, New Holstein, Wisconsin, United States - AAG_RA_Asp | ecosystem: Engineered > Bioreactor > Anaerobic >... | reverse complement strand
GTTTGTCCTCCGCCCCGTTGATCCCTGCAAGCCACAAGGGACACCGCCGGTTTGTTCCAGGGCGTGTGAAATTTTAAACACATTTTTTTAGCACAAGGGGTTGAATAAAGGCAAGTAATAAATTTTTGCAGGTGCGGTTTACAACAGGGCGTCAATCTGTTGCAATCCTTCCAGTGCGGCGCATGGCAGCGATATGTGCGGGGCAGCGATCTGATATTCGCGTGGATTGATTCTGATGACTTTTGTGTTTGGCCGGTTGCGGCCAAATCTTTCGGACATGGCCCTGATGGTCGGGATGGCCGTACCAGCCCCCATCTCAATGACTGCCGTGCTTTTGCCGGAGTGCCTCTGCAGGAAGTCCTGGAAGCGCTGCTCCTGTTCTTTGGTGCGACCTGCGAGCCATGACCAGTCTCCGAACATAAGGATGTTCGGGCGGCTGACATTTTTGCAGTAAGGGCACAAGGGGATGTTTATGGCGCGCATCCTGTCAAAATCCACTTCAACCTCTTCGGTATTGGGCCAGATGCTCGGGCAGCATGGCTGCAGGCATTGCAGATAGTGGATGGAGCCGTGTACTTCCAGGATATTGTTTTTAGGAAACCCGGCCTTCTGGAACTGACCGTCTACGTTGGATGTCACTACGAAGCAGGCTGCGTTGTTGCGTTTTATCCAGTCCTGGATGATGTGGAAACCCTGGTGAGGTATGGTCTCCCGGTAAAGGTTGGCGCGATGGCCGTAAAATCCCCAGCCAAAGGCGGGATCATCTACAAAGTGTTCCGGATTTGCCGCCTCCACAAACGAGAGCCCCAGCCTGGCGTACATGGGGTAGGCCTTCCAGAAACCCTGGTCTCCCCTGAAATCGGGCAGGCCGGAGTCAACGCCCATCCCTGCACCGGCAGTGATGATGAAGACTTCGGCCTGTTTGATGATATCGGCAGCCTGACTGAACATGGTTGTATTGGTCAGCTCAGCATATGGACGAACAGCCCGCTGCGCAGCTTGGGCTCGAACCAGGTGGATTTGGGCGGCATGATCTGATCCTGGTCGGCCAGTTCAATCAGTTCCCGTATGGATGTGGGGTGCATGGAGAAAGCTACGGCATATTCACCTGAATCCACCAGTTTGACCAACTCTTCATTACCGCGGATACCGCCGACAAAATGGATGCGTTTGTCCGTTCTGGGGTTTTCGATGCCCAGCACGGGATTGAGCAGCTTGTCCTGCAGGATGGAGACATCCAGCCTGGCAACGGTGTCGTCTTCATCCACCGTGCCTGACTTGCTGGTCAGGGTGTACCACTGGCCGCCCAGGTACATGCCGAACTGGTGGCGTGTGGGCGGGGTGACCTGCTCTTTGGATGTTTCAATGTCGAAACTGCTCTTGACCTGCTCCAGGAATGCAGCTGTATCACGGCCGTTCAGGTCCTTGACAGCCCGGTTGTAAGGCATGATGTGCAACTGGTCTTCCGGGAAAATGACTGTCAGGAAGAAGTTGTATTCCTCTTTGCCGCTATGTTGCGGATTGGATTGGCGGCGTATTTCACGCACACGACTGGCAGCAGCGCTGCGGTGGTGGCCGTCGGCCACATAAAGTCTGGGGATAGCGGCGTAGAGTGATGTGAGGCGCTGGATCGTTTCTGGCTGGCTGATGACCCAGAGTGTGTGGGATACACCGTCCGGCGTGGTGAAGTCGTATTCCGGCCGGTCTGCTGTCACTGCGCTGATAATGGCTTCAATATCGCTGTTTTTCGGCGCGATATAGAAGACCGGTTCGTCGTTGGCATCCAGATAGTCGATATGCTTGACGCGGTCGTCTTCCTTGTCCGGGCGGGTATGTTCATGCTTTTTGATGACTCCTGTCTGGTAGTCATCTACATCAGCGCAGACTACAAGCCCGGTCTGGTCAATCCTGCCCATACGCTGGCGGTAGACGTAATAGCACTCGTTCTGCTCGGCTTTGAGGATACCATCGCGTACAAATGCTGACAGATTTTCACGCCCCTTGACGTAAACCTGCTCATCGTAGGGGTCTACAGAGGCGGGCAAGTCGATTTCCGGACGGGAAACGTGCAGGAAGCTGTTGGGGTTGCCGGCGGACATCTGTCGGGCCTCTTCTACATTCATGACGTCGTAGGGAAGGGCAGCAACTTTTTCAGCCACTGCAGCATCGGGTCTTAAAGCCTTGAAGGGTTTTATGATTGCCATTATTACCTCTCGATTTTATTTGTGTTACTGATCGGGTCTGGAATTTGTCAGAAAAAAACTGGTAATTCTACTGGAAATATCTGCGTGCCCCGACAAAACGCTTCTCAAAGTAGTTTTCGTGTATACCGGCAACCTTGATGTCTTCTCCCCTGCGGGGGGCATGGACGAATTTGTCGTTGCCAACATAAATGCCGACATGGTTGATATTTGATGCTGATGAGCCAAAGAAAACCAGGTCGCCGTCTTTGAGTTCGCTTTTAGAAACAGATTCTCCGGTCTTGTACTGTTCGCGGGATGTGCGCGGTATGTTGACGCCGCACAGGTTGTATACGGCCCTGACGAATCCGCTGCAGTCAAGTCCGTCAACTACGGTATCTCCGCCCCAGCGGTAGGGGATGCCGACAAAGCGTTCAGCAGTTCTGGCGGCAATGAATCCCATATCGCGGTCACCTTTGGCTGTAGTGGCGGATGTCTTGGCGTCGTCAACGGCCTTTTCTTTTGCTGCGGGCGGTTTGTTGCGTGAAGCCGATGTGCCGGCAGACGTTTGCGCCGGAGTCGTCACTTTCGAGGTTTTGAATACTACTTCATTGGGAGGGGCAATATAAAAGCTGTCGATCAGGCCTGTATCCACTAGCCTGGAAGCGCTGTTGCGGGCTTTTTCCTTGCTGGGAAAGTCTCCGTATCTTACGGCATAAATGCCGTTGTCCTTGCGGAAGTAGAATGCTTCAATACCCTTTTTCTGCAACTTTTTTGTAAAGCGTTCGGCGTTGCCGACGTTGGAGAAAGCCCCCATCTGGATGGCGTATCCCAGTCGTTTGATGCCTTTGGATGGAGCTGCAAGCGCAAAAGTGGCTGAAACCAAGATAATGAAAAGGACTGAAATCGAATTGCTAACGTGTTTGTTCATGGGTAATTTCTTCCGGCTTTGAGAGATTGTCTCGTCTGAGTGCTGCGGAAATTTTAAATAGTATCCATATTTGGGCCTTTGTAGTAAAGCACTTTTTGAATAAACACGGGCTGTCTGCTGCTTCCGTCAGTTTGAGGTTCAGTTGGCTGTATTGCACAATATAAATAGATATTTACCTTGGCAGTGAATTATTCTATTATTATAAAAAAACAGATATAAATTGGCCTTAATCTTGAACGAGGTGCATGGCGATGGCAATGCCTGCAACAGCATCAGTGGCTGTAGATACATCGGCTGCAACAGCTGCAATGGTTGTAAATGCCCCTGCTGTATCCCAGACACAGCAGTCTGCAACTGTTTTGTCTGCTGCTGATGCCACTGCTGCCCCTGCTGCTGCAAAACGTGACATTCTTAAGGAACCTGCTGATAAGGTGACTTTGTTCGGGCAGCCCATTGAAAATGATACAACGGCAAAGAAACAAGGGGCTCTGGCAGAAAATAAGAAAGAAGAGAAGGAAAAGGTCAAAGATGCTGTCAGACAGGCCAGCAATGTAGTCTGGGCTTATAATTCCAAAGGCGACTTGCGGATAAAATATATGGACAGCGCCAATAGGCTGATTTACCAGTCACCTCCTCAGCTCTATGCCCGGATGTATGACTTGATGCTGGAAAGCAAGACTTCCGTTGACACAACGGCCTGATTAAAAACTATATCTAAATTCAAAAGCCTTATGCCTATTCACTGCCAGCATAAGGCTTTTTGTTTATACCTAGTCAACGTCGGTGACGTTCCTGCGCACACCCATCAGATAGGCAATAACAAACTCGTCCAGTGCTCCGTCCAGTACAGCATCGGGATTGCCTGACTCCACGCCGGTTCTCAGGTCTTTAACCATTTTGTAGGGGTGCAGCACGTAAGAGCGTATCTGGCTGCCCCAGCCGATCTCTTTTTTCTCCCCGGCAATCTCGGCCGCCTTGGCGTTGCGCTCCTCCATTTCGCGTTCGTAAAGTTTTGAACGCAGTACCCGCATGGCGGTGGCCTTGTTCATATGCTGGCTGCGCTCGGTCTGGCAGGCGACTACGATGCCTGTTGGCAGATGTGTGATACGCACAGCCGAGTCGGTGGTGTTGACATGCTGTCCACCGGCGCCGCTGGAGCGATAGGTATCCACGCGCAGATCGGATTCGCTGATTTTGATGTCGATATCTTCCTCTTCAATCTCAGGAAAGGCGTAAAAAGAGGCAAAAGATGTATGGCGTCTGGCGTTGCTATCAAAAGGCGATATGCGAACCAGCCGGTGTATGCCCGCCTCCGCCTTGAGGTGACCGTATGCGTATTCTCCAGATACGCTGACCGTAACCGACTTGATGCCGGCTTCATCTCCGGCCTGGATCTCTGTGATAGCGGTCTTCCAACCTTTTTTCTCACAGTAGCGCAAATACATGCGCAGCAGCATCTCGGCCCAATCCTGTGATTCCGTGCCGCCTGCGCCGGAGTTGATGGCAACAAAGCAGGCATTGCGATCGTGTGCACCGGAGAGCATCTTGTGAAACTCGGCCGCCTCTACTCCCTGCTGTAGCAGGGCGCCCATTTCTGCGGCATCCGCCAATGCCGATTCATCTTGCATTTCATCACCAAGCTCAATCATCACCCGGTAGTCTTCCAGTTGTCGGTTGACGGCATCCCACATCTGTACGGTTTTTTCCAGGGCTGTGCGCTCCTTGAGGATGTGCTGCGCCTTGTCGGCAGTATCCCAGAAGCCGGGTGCGGCAATCAGGGATTCCAACTCCTGGATCGACTCGCGTTTTGTGTCGATGTCAAAGGGACCCCCGAAGCTTTTTGATGCGTTCTTCCATATCCTGCAGTCTGGCCTTTTCTTCTCTGAACATATGCAACTCCTATTTCAATTTAAATGGAATGATTATAGCGGTGCTAAGCCTGGTTTTTGACTGAGTTACCGGTGTTTCTGCGCTGTTTGACAAAGTAAAGTGCAATAATACCCATGGAGATGATCAGGCAGCACCATGCCGCCAAGTCGCCGATTTTGAGGTAGATAGATTCACCTGTGCCAGGGGTGATTTCTCCATGGCGGAAGTCCTCCCGGAAGATGTCCGTCATGGTGCTGATATGCCCGTTCTGGTCGATAATGGCGGTTACTCCTGTATTGGCAGCCCTTAGCATGGGGGTGCGTGTTTCGACTGTACGGAATGCGGCAATGGAAAGGTGCTGGTATGGTGCTGAAGAACGGCCAAACCAGGCGTCATTAGTGATATTGACCAGCACCCTGGCGCCGTTGTTGACATAGGCTCTGGCTACTTCCGGGAAGATCGCCTCGAAGCAGACCAGGGTGCCGACCGAGGTGCCGTCGACCTTAAGCGGGGTGGCATGAGTGCCGGGGACAAAATCACCGATGCCGGCGACCAGCTTGTTGACAAAAGGCAGTAGTTTTGCCATCGGCACATATTCACCAAAGGGAACCAGGTGCAGCTTGTCACTTCTGCCGACAGTCTCACCATTGGGTGCAATGACAAAGGCGCTGTTCAGGTATACCCGTCTGCCGTTGCGGATTTCATGGGCCGGGCTGCCGGTCAGCAGAGCTGCGGAAAGTTCCCGGCTCAGATTACGGAGCCGGTCGGCGTATGCCTGTTGATCTTGGAAAAAAAATGGAATAGCGCTTTCCGGCCAGACGATCAGGTCTGTGCCATTGCCGGCACCTTTGCGGGTCAGCCGTTCGTATATGCTGACAGTCTGCTCCTGATAAGCCGGGCTCCACTTGACATCCTGGTCGATATTGCCCTGAACAAGGGTTACCCTCAATGGAGGGGCACTACTGTCTGGTGTGATGTTTAGCCTGTTGAAACCGTAGGCCAGCGTGCCAATCAGCATCAGTGACAGAACAACGGCGCTTTTGACCGGGTAGGATACCGAAGCGCCGCTGACAGCGCGAATGATCCGGTACAGCACTACATTGGCCAGCACAATCAGCAGAGTAATACCATATACGCCAAACATGTCGGCAATCTGGATCAGCGGCAGGGTGCGGTACTGGGAATGGCCAAGCATGGCCCAGGGAAAGCCTGTTAAAAGAAATGACCTGGCAAAATCCGTTGCAACCCATGCCAGCGGCAGGGCCAGAGCAGACTTGATGCCGATCTGCTCGGCAATTCTGGATGTGAGTGCGGAGACCCCCATAAAAACAGCCAGCCATGCCACAAGCGCCAGGTAAATGGGGATACTTAAAGTCCAGGGGAGATGGCCGTACTGGGTGACAACGATATTGATCCAGTAAAGAATAATGGCATACGCGGTAATCCCGCAGGTAAAGCCGGCACGGAAGGCCGTTTTTTCGTCAGCCCCCTCAAGTGCGATCAATAGCGGAACCAGTGAAACCCAGGCCAGAAAGGAGAGACCGGCGTTGGGAAAAGAAAGTGCAACCAGCAATCCAGAAAAAATGGCCAGCAACCCAACCCTGTCGAAAAAACTTCGAAAATATGTCATGGACAGCATACCGCTCACTTGGCTTCCTGAGTCGAGTTTTCCAGCGGGGCTATACGAATTTTGATGATTCTGCGCCGATCAGCCTCCAGGATGGTGAAACGGAGGTCCGGGCTTTCCACAATATCACCGGTACTGGGAATCTTGCCGGTAAGGTGAAATATCAGGCCGCCGACAGAATCAAACTTGTCGCGTTCAACCTGGATGCCGAAATGTTCTTCCAGTTCGTCAACCGGCATGCGCGCATCGGCAGTGATGGATTCGTCTTCGTTAACGGTAAACAGTGCTTCCTCGCTGTCATATTCGTCCTGTATATCACCTACAATCTGTTCCAGCAGGTCTTCAATGGTAACAAGGCCGGACGTGCCACCATATTCGTCAATGACAACGGCCAGGTGCACATGTTTGACTTTGAACTCCTGCAGCAGTTGTTCAAGATCCTTGGTCTCCGGTATGAAATAGGGCGGCCGCATGATGTTGCGAACTTCGATCTTTTCTTCACTGTCACCCCAGTAACGCAGCAAATCCTTGGCGTAGAGCAGGCCGATGATGTTGTCGATATGGTTTTCATAAACCGGAATCCGGGAGTGGCCACAGGAGATGATAGTTGAGAGGATATCCTGGATGCCGGCGTCTGAAGGGATGCAGGCCATATTAGTGCGCGGCACCATGATTTCACGCACCACGGTTGATCTCAGCGAAAAGATGGAGCGGATCATCTCGCTTTCTTCCTCGTTTACCAGTCCTTCACCTTCACCCACCCTGATCAGGTCATGAATCTCGTCGGCAGTTATCTTGCGTCTGCCGTTGATCAGGCGACTGATAAACTCTCTGATGCGGTTCTTTTTGCTACTGTCCTCGTCCAACTCGTGCTCCTTCAGAAAAACTTTCTTGGGATAAACTGTTTGTTTAGTGCAGGTCAGCAAATGTCAAGCAACCCTGCTTTGCGTATGCTGTTAAAAAGCTCTTTTTCCTTTTTCTGCATTTTTTCGGCTTCAGCTTCTCCGCAGCGTTCATGGTCATATCCACAGATGTGCAGTATGCCGTGCATCATTAGAAAAGAGAGCCTTTCAAAGAACGGTATGCCTGCTTCATCCGCCTCTCGCCTTGCTGTATCGGCCGAGATGATCACGTCGCCGAGGGCTGAGGGGTTTATGCCGCAAAAATCGCCTTCCTGCAGCGCAAAAGAAATCACATTGGTTGGACGATCCTTGTTCAGGTATTCGCGGTTGATGATGCGGATAGTCCGGTCGCCAACAATTGATAAGGAGACTTCTGTATTATCAGGATATCCCAAGTCTTTTAATATCTTCTGCGCCACTTTTCTTAGTCGGCTGGGCATGATGCTGTGGCGCCTCTGTCGATTGCTCAGCATGATCTGCACTGGTATGGCCTCCCTCGGTAGCTTTTATGTTGTCAGCAGGCTTTTGTTGGGCCGGTTTGCCCTGGCCCTGCTTTTTACTGCCAACATGTTTGTGAATCGGTTCCGGATAATCAATGCGGTGGTGAAAGATGGCATTGAGTGTGCGGTTAAAGCTTTTGGCGATCTCGTGGAGATTTTTCAGGGTCAGCTCGCATTCATCCAGCTGTCCGTCAATGAAAACACGGTTAATCAGCGTTTGCACCATGCCCTGAATGCGGTCCGGGGTCGGGTTGATCAGGGTGCGTGATGCGGCTTCGACACAGTCGGCAAGCATGACGATGCCGGCTTCACGAGTCTGGGGCTTGGGGCCGGGATAACGGAACTCCTGTTCTTCAACAACAGCGCCGGTTGTCGCTGCCTGGGCCTTGGCCCGTTCATAGAAAAACTTGATCAATGCTGTGCCGTGATGTTGACGGATGATGTCAATGATCGGCTGGCCGACGTGTTTCTCTCTCGCCATCTCGACCCCTTCCTTGATGTGGGAGATCAGGATCAGGGCACTCATACTGGGGGTAAGCTTGTCGTGGCGGTTGTCGTCCTGCGACTGGTTTTCGATGAAGTACAGCGGTTTGGATACCTTGCCGATATCGTGGTAATAAGCGGCCACTCTTGCCAGCAGGGGATTGGCGTTAACGGCCTCAGCGGCTCCCTCTACCAGATTGCCGACCATGACACTGTGATGATATGTGCCGGGTGCTTTGAGCATCAGTTCGCGCAGTAGCGGGGAATTCAGGTTGGCCAGTTCAAGCAGTTTGATGTCGGTCGTATAATTGAACATGACCTCGATCACTGGAATCAGCCCGGATGCCAGTACGGAACTGAGTATGCCTGATATGACGGCGAACATGGAGGCATAGATCGTTTGCATGCTGAAGAGTGTGTTATTGAACGCCTGAAAGGAAATGGCCAGTGCCAGGTTGACAAAGGAAACCTTCAGCCCGGCCACATAAATGGTGCTTCTATCAGTACACTGTCGCATGCCGTGCGCGCCGACGATCCCCCCCAACAGCGCATAGACAACCAGAAACATGTTGTCTTCCAGCATGAAGCCCAATGGTGGCGCCAGGATGGCACAGAATACCAGTGCTACCTCGGAGTTAAGCAGCACCCTGACAATCATGGGGGCCGCTGCGAAAGGCAGCAGATAGAAATAGCTTCTCGGTTCGATATAGGGAAACACGGGGCCAATATTCTGGGAGATCATCAGGGCCGTCTTATAGACGAAAAAACATCCGGTCACCAGCAGAGACAGTACCAGGATGTCTTTGTTGGTCGGATTGAATTTGCGGATATTTTTACAGGCAAAACGGTAGGGGCAGTAAAATAGTACCAGCACCATGATAAACACGCCTAGCGCGGTGATCACCCTGCTTTTGTCACCACTTTCGTGAAAAATGGTTTTCAGTTTTCTGGCCTGGTCCGGGGTGATTCTTTCCCCGGTGCGTACAATCATCTCGCCCTTCTGAATCTTGAATATGACCGGCTTGACTACCTCCATGGCCGATTGACTGCGTACGGTGGTGGCCTCTTGGCTGAAGAAAAGGTTGGGCAACATGATTCTGGATATGACGGCGCCGATCTTCTGGGCATCTTCCGGTTTTGCTGTGCCGGCGAATTTCCAGGTGGTCACCAGTTTTCTGGTATCGCTGATTTCTGTGACCAGAGTCTCAGGCCGGCCTGTGCCGACCAGGTTGCCGTTGTTGTCGTGTATCTCCAGGCCGCGTTTGATGTCGGTCTGGAAAACCTTGTTGTCCAGCACAATGTAATTTCGGTAGATGTTGCTCAGTCGTTTCAGGGCGTCGCCAAGAAACAGCTTGTCGTTTTTTACAGCAGCAAGCGCGCGGATTTCGGCGGCGGAAAGCTCGGTGTCAAGGATTGGCGACAACAGCTTGTTCCATTCTGCGTTGCTGTTTTCCGCCCCCCTGGAGTTTTCCTTGCGGATGATTGCAAGAGACTGGGTCAATTTGTCGGTGATATATGACGGTACGCGGTCGCTCAGGCTGTAGACAACGGGTGCTGCAGCGCCGGCTTCTTTGCGCTTTAGTTCGGTGAGGGCCTGGTCCTCAACAAGATAGTCGTGGGCGGCGCGGATATCGGAAGTGGCGATGTCACCGATATTGAATTCGTGGCGTGAGAAGTGCTGATCAGGGAGGATGATCAGGGTTAGCAGGATAGCCGTGGAAATCAGCAGGATAAACCTGTTGCGTCTTGCAGTCTGGGGATTGGAGAACCGTTTGACGATCGCGTCAATCAGGTTGAATCCCAGTTTGCTGAAATAATTCAGAGTGCTTTGTTCCTGGTTATTACCAAGTTTTTCCGGCATGTTCCCTAGTGGTGTTTCTGGTTTCAGTCGATAAAAAAGCTAAAAAAAAACGAACGGTTCCGTTTGCGTAAGATTAAAAAATATCCTTTATTCTCATAGGTGTCAACCATACAGTTTATGCGCTGTTATGGGAGAACTAAGGCAGCCTGCTGTTTCTTGACTTTGCCATGCAAGGTTTTATACTCCAACCACTATAAACAGTATTGGAGGGCAATACCATATGAGCAAAGCCAAGATCGTTATTCTGGACGGATTTACCATTAATCCTGGTGACAATCCCTGGACAACCATAGAGGCACTGGGGGAATGTACAATTTATGACCGGACACCGGCGGAGCTGAAGGTTGAAAGGGCGAAGGAGGCCGACATTGTGCTGGTCAGCAAATGCAAGATGGATGCTGCCACGCTTGCGTCACTGCCCAACCTTAAATACATCTCCATGCTCGCCACCGGCTACAACAATGTGGATATAGAGGCTGCCGGGAAACGCGGCATTCCAGTGGCCAACATACCGGCCTATTCAACTGAATCGGTGGCACAGACGGTTATTGCCCTGTTGCTGGAACTGGCCGTGCGGGTTGGTGAGCATGACCGGGCGGTCAAAAACGGCGAATGGACCAGCTGCCCTGACCACAGTTTCTGGAAAGGCCCGATCATCGAACTGTATGGTCTGACCATCGGTATTGTAGGCTATGGCACCATCGGACGGGCCATTGCCAGGATCGCATCAGCCTTCGGCATGAAGGTTATTGCCTATGCCCCCCGGATTCCGGCAGACCCGGGTCCGGTGCCGGTAAAGTTTGTCTCGCTGGATGAACTGTTCTCAAGTGCTGACGCCATCACGCTGAATTGTCCGCAAACCTCAGAAAACACCGGTTTTGTAAATGCGTCCCTGTTGTCCCGGATGAGGCCGTCAGCATTTTTGCTGAATGCCGCCAGGGGCGGGCTGGTCAACGAAAACGACCTGGCCCGGGCCCTGGCCGCTGGACAGCTGGCCGGTGCCGGGCTGGATGTGGTCGCCCATGAGCCGATGGATGCAGACAATCCATTGCTCAAGGCACCCAATGTCATCTTTACGCCTCATATTGCCTGGGCTTCCCTGGCGGCACGACGCAGACTGATGGAAATACTGACCGTCAATGTCAAATCATATCTGGACGGCAGTCCTGTCAATGTAGTCAACCGGCAGTATCTTGAACAGCAGGGGTGATCTTGGAACTCCATTCGGGGCAGGCGGCATGATCAAATACAGAACGGTCATATGGCTGGTGATGGCGCTATGGCTGGGTGCCTGTCCGGGCATTGCTGCTGAAACGCCATATCAGACGCCGCTGGCGGGAGAACCGCTTACAACCACGGTGTTCGGACGCAAGGTCCAGCTGGAAAAACGGGATCGTGCCAACACCCTGGCACTGACTCTGGGCGGCACCCTCTATGCGCCATCGGTGGGCAGCACCGATGCCCTGCCTATCGCCGCACTCTACTGGCGCAGCGAAAGCGAGCGTTACCGCTCCCGCCTGATCTTCAGCGTTTTTTATAATGAATGGGACGGGGCCATCAAAAGCAAAAGCGGTCTGGAATTTCTGGCGCACCTGGAAAACTTCACCAACCCCTTTCCACAGGAAGAGGTGCTGAACGGCAAATCGCTCAAATACACCTCGGCGGTCTGGGGGTATGGTTCCGTCTGGCTTGGCCTGGGCTACCGCATGCCGGTTGCCCCCTTCCAGAGCGATAATGACCTGCGGGTCCAGTTGTTTTACACCGGCAAGTACCTTTACAATTCACGCACTGCAGACACAAGCAGCGACACGATACTGCCGCCTGATACCTGGGAAAACGGCATCAGACTGCGTGTGCGCTACGACGGTATGCGCCGCAATATCATGGAACTGCCGCACGAAGGCTTTGCTATGGGTGGTGACTTGGAGTGGGGCAGACGCTCAAGCTGGGGCGACTCACGCTACGGCAACCTACTGCTGAAAAAGACTGAAACCCAGGAATTTTCCAAGATATCCGGCTATGCAGTGGCTGCGTTGCCGGTGCCGCTGATGAACCAGAAAAACCGCCTGATTGCCAGTGTCTACGGTGGCTTTTCGCCCCATGAAAGTCTGGACCGATATTCCGGATTCCGGCTGGGGGGAGGCCCTTTCCCCACAGAAAGCGACGATCTCTGGCGGGCGCCGTACCCGGGCGCGTTGTTCAACCAGTTTACCGTGGCCGATTATGTGGTGGGCAACCTGGAATATCGCCGGGAACTGTTGTTTTTCCTGTATCTGCATCTGCGCGGGACCACCGCCTGGATCAATCGCGACTACAGCCGGGGAGGTTTGCTCCGTTTCGATCAGGATAGAGGAGAAGCCTTCTCCCTGGGGTTGACCAGCGGCATGCCTTGGAACAGCAGTCTGTACCTGGAATATTCCCGGGATTTCGGTATTCTCAGGAACGGTACCTCCGGCAACGGACTGATGCTGCTGTGGTCGAAGGCCTTCTTTTAGTTGTTAGGTGGTTTCCGCTTTCAGCTCCTGGTTGTGCCCAGTCTCGTTTTCAGCCGCCTGACGGTTCTTCAGAAATACAGCCAGCCTGACCGTAAGAGCTACGGCAATGACCAGATTGACACTGATCAGCGCAATAACTCCCCCCCAGCCGGATTCGGACCAGAAAATTCCGCCCGTTGTGCCGGTAATACTACCCCCTAGATAATAGAAGAACAGGTAAAGCGAAGAGGCCTGTGCCCTGGCGGTCTGGACCCTGGCGCCGACCCAGCTGGAGGCTGTTGTGTGCGAGCCGAAGAAGCCGATGGTAAAAATACCGATGCCGATGATGATGGCCACCAGATTGCCCAGCAGTGTAATCAGGGCGCCGCAGAGCATGACCAGCAGTGACGCCAGCAGAGTGGTGCTTCTGCCGAATCGCTGCGCCTGCTTGCCGACCATGGCGGAGCTGAAGGAACCCAGGATGTAGGCCAGGAAGATCCAGCTGACCATGGTCTGACTCAGGTTGTAGGGGGGCGCCAGCAGGCGGAAGGTGATGTAATTGTAAAGCGTGACAAAGCTGCCCATCAGCATGAACACAATGGCGTAGAGATATAGCAGGGCCGGGTTTTTCAGATTCTGCAGCAGCGATGTGTAGAGGTAGCGGGGCTGGAACGGCCGTTGCTGGAAATTGGCAGATGGCGGCAGCGCTTTGGCGAAATACAGGCTGGTGATCAGGCAGAGTATGCCGACGGCTCCCAGGGCAACGCGCCAGGATGAATAGTCTGTTACCGCCGCCGTGACTATGCGGCCTGTCATGCCGCCGGCGGCATTGCCGGCAATGTAGAGTCCCATGGCAGAGCTGAGCGATGAGGGGTCCATTTCTTCGCTCAGGTAGGCCATGGCAACTGCCGGCAGCCCGGCCAGGGCCATCCCCTGAAGAAATCTCAGGGTAGCCAGGGTGGGCAGGCTGTTGCTGAAGGCGGTCAGGATGGCGATGACCGATGTGATCAGCATGGCGCCGGTCATAATCCTTTTGCGGCCCCAGGTTTCCGACAGCGTGCCGGCCACCAGCATGCTCACCGCCATGGTGCAGGTGGCCAGGGACAGCGGCAGGCTGCTCAAGGCGGCCGATACGCCGAACTCCTCAGCAAACACCGGCAGCAGCGGCTGCACATCATAAAGTGTGACAAAGGTGACGAAGCCGGCGGCAAACAGCGCCAGATTGATCTGCAAGAACTTTTTCGTGCCACGATGGACCAGGCCCATGCTGTCTCCAAACATGATTGTGTTTGTGAAGTTGTTATGAATTATTAAAAGCTAGCACTTGCTGATAGATAAATAAAATATATAATTGGTATCATTACGATAAAAATTGTGAATGGCTGGAGTGATTATGGATGTCAGGCAGCTGCGTTATTTTACGGAGATCGTCAAGCAGAGCAACTTTACCAAGGCGGCGGAGCGTCTGCATGTGGCCCAGCCGGCTGTCAGTGTGGCCATCAAGAACCTGGAGGAAGAGCTGTCGCTGAACCTGTTCAACCGCCAGGAAAAGAAGGTTACGCTGACGGCAGAAGGAGAAATCTTTCTGGTACATGCCAGACGCATACTGGATGAGGTCAAGGCGGCAGAAACCGAGATGGGCGCCCTGCGCGGGCTTGACAGCGGCGAGGTCAGGCTGGGCATACCGCCTATGCTGGGCGCCTACTTTTTCCCAAAAATCATCAACGGATTCATGCGCAAGCACCCTGGTCTGCATGTCTCAGTCAACGGTGACGGGGCCTGGAAGATTCAGAAAATGCTCAGCAACGGAGAACTGGACATGGGGGTGATCGTCGGCAGCCATTTCCCGGAAGAGCTGGAGGTACACCGATTCCGTTCCGAAGAGGTGGTGGCCTGTGTGCACCCGCAACATCCGCTGGCATCGGCAGATTCGATCACGCTGGATGAATTCGCCCGCCAGGAACTGGTGTTTTACAAGGAAGGGTATTATCTGAGGGAGCTGATCTACGAGGCGCTCAAAAACAGGAAGATCGTCCCCAACATCCTGCTGGAAACCAACCTGTTTTCACTTGTGGCCGCTCTTGTTCAGTTGGGGCGGGGCATGTCGGTCTGTCTGAGGATGGTGACGGAACAGAACAGCAATATGAAGGCGATTGCCTTTGCCCCCCCGCTGTTTATCGATCTGACTATTGCATGGAAGAAGCATGGTAGCCTCTCCCGCGCCAACCGCGCTTTTGCGGAGTATCTTCTGCAGAAATCCCTGGAAAAGCGTTAGCTGCTCCAGGGGTTGTTACCAGGAAATCTCCACCTCGATTTCATCCCTGTCAGGCGGTATCACCGGCCGGCTCTCCACTTTGCCGGACTTTTCGAGGTTGTTGATCAACTCGGCGGATTTTGCCGCCGGCAGGCGCGCCCTGATCGTGCGATTTTCCTGATCCTGGGATGCGGCGGTAATGCTGCCGCCTGCCTGGCCAACCGCCCTTTTTACTGCTTCCTGCATGTCAGACGTTTGTTGGGCCTGCAGTTTTATTTTTACGGTACCAGAAACAACGGTGTCTTTAACAACCGTGGCGGCAGGGGTGGCTGCCTGGTAGTGCTCAGCTGATTTCTTGGCCTTTGATGAACTTGCAGCAAGCGATTTGGCCGGGGCTGTGTCAAGGGGGGCTGGGGATGCCGACTCGGCTTTGGCTGCCGCACGATCTATTGGCGGGGTTGACTGTGGTTGTGGAGTTACTGCGGGTGATTGACTGGATGTGTCTGTATCTGCAGTATCTTTTGATCTTTCCCTAATTGCTTTTGTTCTGGCGGTGCTGACAACAGGCTCTTCAGTTTTTGATGCTTCTGCCATTAGCTCTGTTTGCTGAGGCTGTGGAGATGCCGGCAGTTCAGATGGTGCCTGCACCGGCTGCTGCCGTTGCTGAACCGGGGAGACTTGCTGGATATCATGGCTTGCATCGCGGGTCAGATAATAGGTGCTGACGCAGACCAGTACAACAGCCAGCGCCTCAAGGGGCAGCTTGATATGCAGGGGGAAGAACAGACGCTGCAGTATGCCGGAACTTTTTACCGGTTCATCGGCAATATTGGCCATGATGCGCGATGCCAGCCATTCCGGCGGTTCTACCTCAGGCATGTTTTTAACCAGTTTGAGTGAAATTCTCAGATCGGCCAGGTCTGCACGGCAGGAAGGGCAGGAGGAGAGGTGCTCATCCACCCAGGCGCGTTCAATGGGCGTAATATCCCCGTCACAGTATGCCGCCAGCAGTTGTTTGATCTCATCGTGTGTCATGGTCTTCCCGTCCCGATGTGCTCGAAATCTGTGCGTTGAAGGGCAGGCATCAGTCAGCCAAAGCGTTTCTCAGGCAGTCCTTGACGCCGTCCCTGGCCCTGAACAGCCTGGATTTGACCGTGCCCTCCTTGATACCGAGGGCATTTACCACCTCATCATAGGAAAAACCGTGCATATCCCGCAGCACCAGCACCTCGCGGAACTCTGCCGGCAGTCTTCCGACACAGTTGCGTATGGCTTCCCTGATTTGCTCTTCTTCAATCTTATCAAGCGCCGACTGCATATTGCTGACAGGCGATGGTCTGCAGAAACCTGTGATCTCGCATGATGGGTCATCAAGGGAATAGGCCTCATGTCCGGAACGGGTATGCAGCTGCTGTATCTTGTTGCGGGAAAGGTTGACCACGATGGCGGCAACCCAGGTGGAAAAACGGGACTCGCCGCGAAATTCGGAGATCTTGCGCCAGGCGTTCAGGAAGGCCTCCTGGGTAATATCACAGGCATCGTCGAAATTGCCGGTGATGCGGAGGGCGATGTTCAGCATCATCTTCTGGTGGCGGTTCACCAGCTGTTCGAAGGCGTTTCTGTCGCCTTTTCTGCAGGAACTGACCAGTCTTGCATCATCAATAGTGTCATTTGTTTGGGCAGACATAATGGATAAGACAAAGCCTTTCTGTTTACCAGGTCTTTGGAAAACTACTGCGGAGAACTGTCAGTTGTGTTACGCGGTACTCGCAGTTTCGGCTAACTACCTGTTATGCCTCGGCTGCTCTGTTCCGTGCGCCTTACATCCAGCCTTCCTCATGACGTTTTCAAAGCCCTGTTTATGTTCCCGCAATCGCGGCAGTTGGAGAATACCCTAGAATTTTCGACAACATATTAGATTGTGGGAAAAAGTTCAACACGTATTATTTGCATGCATCCATTAAGTGAATTACTGCCAAACTGTTGCAATCAGATTTAAGGATGCTATCATAATTTAAATATACTCAAGCATTTTGCGCAGGTTTTACTAAACAAGGAGGAACATGTTATGCGACGAATCGGTGCTTTAATGTTGATGCTGCTGCTGGTGCCGTTGGGAACGGTATCGGCGGCCGAGGTTTCAAAGGATACATCCGCCCGGGTCAACCTGATATCTGAGAAGGCTTCCAAGATGTCCTCAAGCAAGGTTGGCGAATATGCCCGACAAGATGTGGGTGCAGCCCAGACCAGTATATCAGAGGCTAAGCTGGCCATGGCAGCCGGCAATGAAAAACTGGCCCAGCAGAAAATAGAACTGGCCGAGATGCAGTTGACTATCGCCGAGGCCAGGACCGCCGAGAAAGAAGCGCTGGAGCAGGCGACCCTCAAAAGGGCCGAGTTGAAGAAGCTTGAGGCGCAGTTGGACAGTTTCTTCAAGGAAGGGGGTAAATAAGATGAAACGTATACTACTGTTTGCCTCAATCGTCGGAATATTCACCTGTGCAGCGGCATTCGCTGCAGACAAAGACTCTCCTGAGGGACGTATTGAAGCGGCCCGGGCCGCCATTGAAAAAGCCACCAGCAACTCCGGAGACATCAAAAGCGCTATTGACGATCTGCAACAGGCCAATATTTATCTGAAAAGGGCCAGGGAGGCCTATGACAAGATCGGTTTTTTGAGCTTCGGTGACAAAAAGAAAGAGCTGGAAAAGGATGTTGCGCACCAGACCCTGATGGTGGACAAGATCTTGTTGCTGGCCGCATCACACGTGTCAAAGCACCGGGCCGAAGAAGATGCTGCCCAGGCGGATAAGCAGATTGCCACAACCAAGACACGCATCAAGATTATCGAAAGTTGCCGTAGTGAACTGGACAAGGTCAAAGGTGATGCTTCCAAGCTTGACAGCACTGCCAAAGAGCTGACAACACTCAAGGCGGAAAAGGCTGAACAACTGAAAAAACTGGATGAGCTGAAGGCAGAGAATACCAAACTTGCCGATCAGGTAGCCAAGCAGGCCGCCGAGATCAAGCAGTTGAACAGCAAGCTGGAAGAAGCCCAAAAGAGTGTCGCCCCAGCGCCAGCTGCCGCACCTGCGGCAAAATAGTCAGCGTTTTTAGCCTGTGTTTCGTATGGCCGTCGCCTTTCTTTATGGGTGACGGCCATTGTATTTGAATAAAACTGTAACGCGCTATTAGCATTGAAAGCAGTTTTCTAAAACCTCATTTTTCTTGTAAAACGCGGCCCTTCTTCCAACCCCCGCAATAAAACCGCAGTGACCAGATCAGTGCTGTGACAAAGACAAACAGCGTTGCCAGGGTCCATTCCGCTGCCAGGCCGGGGGCGGTCTGATCGATCCACCAGAGGATAACCAGGAACAGGCTGGAGCAGACCACAAACGCCCGGGCAATCCAGCGGGTGTCGCCTGCAGCCGCCAGTACGCAGCCGATCATGACGTTGGCGGCGTCGAAGATGCAGTAGATGGCCACGAATTTCATGATCGTTCTACCGGCTGTGATGATCTGTTCCGCCTCTGCTCCGCTGCCGGCAAACGGGCGTATCAGAGGATCCGACATGGTTGCAAACAGCAACGCCATGACAAGCATCCATATCTCACAGACCAGCAGCGACTGCCAGGCTATGGATGGTATTTCTTCATCCTTGCCGGCCCCGCGGGCGTGCCCCACCAGCACGCCGGCGGCCTGACCCAGCCCAAGGGCGGGGAAAAAGGCGCAGCCGTTGATGCGAAAGGCGATGCTGGATGCGGCCAGCTCCACTTTCCCCAACCTGCCGATGAAAACCAGAAACAAAGTCCAGGCCACCAGTTCACCGCTGATGCGCAACCCCATAGGCAGGGCCAGAGAAAGGAACCGGCGCAGTTCCTGCCACTCCGGTTTTCTTGCGATGCGGTCTTTGAAACCGCCTGCCTTGGCAAAGATGGCGGCGTAGAGCAGGGCACCGGTCATCTGCGCTGCGACAGTGGCCAGCGCTGCACCCGAGATGCCCATCTCAGGGAATCCCCATTTGCCCAGCACTAAACCCCATGCCAGTGCTCCATTTACCGCCAGAGATAAAAATGTAACACCGGTGACGATCACGGGTCTGCCGATACCGGAAAGCCATCCGGCCATTGCGCTGCCGAAGACCGGAAAAAAAGCGCCGGCCATGCAGATCATGAAATAGGCTCTTTCATACTGGGCAATTTGGTCCTCATGACCGGTCAGCAAAAACAGCTTTGACAGCGGCCAGGCGGCGGCGAGCGCCACGATACCTGACACCAGGGCGGTGTATATACCCAGCCAGGCGGATTTGCGGATACCCCGGGTGTCTCCCCGCCCGTAGTTGTGCGCCACAAAGGTGCCGCAGTAACCGGCTGTGCCGAACAGCAACCCCTGAAACATGATCACAGCCATGCCGGAAGGACCAATGGCTGCCACAGATGCGCTGGAGTG
>Ga0302250_1001279_pt1 | contig 19564 bp, 10 predicted proteins | sample AAG_RA_Asp_MG_FD_193536 | JGI IMG/M metagenome (GOLD analysis project Ga0302250, IMG submission 193536) | Enriched activated sludge microbial communities from anaerobic digester in WTTP, New Holstein, Wisconsin, United States - AAG_RA_Asp | ecosystem: Engineered > Bioreactor > Anaerobic >... | reverse complement strand
ACGCATCTCCCGGATGTAAGCGTTAAATTGATTGATAAGCTACTTCAAAACCCAGCGATCGCACGATTTCGATTCCAGAGCCTCCTGTTTCGGGTTGCGCCCGGGCATGGGCGACGGGCTTCACCGGCTCCTGCGTTCACGCGAACAACCTCTAAACAGCCGACACCTCTCATTATCACCGACCCCGCCGCCACGGGCAAGGGGAGCTTGGTTCGTAACAGCTCAGCAGGGATTACACAATCGCGCATATCACGTTGCCGAAGAAAATGGAATTAAGGTTCTAGAACTATCAATCAATCCCGGGCACAACGAAGACCGATGTCGTAATATTGTTGGCCGGGATCATTACGGAGGCGGAAGGCACTGCGGGAGAGGTTGTCCATGCCGTTCCAGGAACCGCCTCGCAACACGCGGCCTTCGCCCGACTGCGGGCCTTGCGGGTCTGTGGAAGGTGAACTCGCATAGTAGTCTGCGCCATACCAGTCGGCACACCACTCCCACACGTTCCCCAGCATGTCGTACAACCCCCACGCATTGGGCTGTTTCATCCCCACCGGATGGGTTTGATTGCCCGAGTTTTTCCAGTACCACGCGATGGCGTCCAACTCGCCATACCGCTCCCCCGTCGTCCCGGCCCGGCACGCGTACTCCCATTCCGCCTCCGTGGGTAGCCGATAATTCTTTCCCGGATCTATCGCATTCAACTTCTTTAAGAACGCCAGTACGTCGTTCCAGGAGACCTGTTCTACCGGATAATCGTTGCCGTTCTTGAAGTGGGACGGATTGTTTCCCATCACCGCCTGCCACTGCCCCTGTGTCACCTCCGTCGTCTGCAGGTAAAACGGCCGGCTGATGTTCACCCGATGCAAAGGCCTTTCATCTTGATCTGCTTTTTTGGATCCCATCTGAAAACTACCCGCCGGGATTCGTACGAACCGCATCCCCGCAGGAAGCGTTCGTACCTGTGCTTGTCCAGCCGCCTCCTGTTTCGCCACCTCTCGGCGCGCTGCTTCTTGACGAGCGGCCTCTAGGCGCGCCACTTCCTTCCGCGCCGCCTGTTCAAGTTCCGCGATGCGGGCGCGAGCCTGTCCCTTCAGATCCTCCGCCTGGGGTTCATGATCATATTCGGTAATAAACAGCGCGTAGGCCTCAATGGTATCCTGTATCCGTGTCCGTGACCAGGCCTGCTCGATGACGGTCCGGCGTTCTCTGCCCGTCGGTTGCTCCTGCCCGTTACGGGAGGGGCCCGATGAATTCGGACGTCGCGTGCTCTCGGGTGAGGGATCTTCGCTTGCCGCACACCGAAAGCCGAGGTAGTAGTTCCGATAGTCGGTAATGTACCAGTAGCGGTTGGCGCTGCGGGTGAGGGTGCCGTCGCCGTACCAGGAACCGCCCCGCAACACGCGGCCTGAACCCGATGACGGACCCCGCGGATCCGTGGCCGGAGAGTTTGCATAGTAGTTCTCACCATACCAGTCCGCGCACCACTCCCACACGTTCCCCATCATGTCGTACAACCCCCACGCGTTGGGCTGTTTCTGTCCCACCGGATGGGTTTGACCGCTCGAGTTTTTGTTATACCACGCGATAGCGTCCAGTTTTCCATACCGCTCACCCGTCGTCCCCGCCCGGCACGCGTACTCCCACTCCGCCTCCGTCGGCAGCCGGTAGTTCTTCCCCGGATCCATCGCATTCAACTTCACGAGGAAAGCTTGCACATCGTTCCAAGAGACCTTTTCCACGGGGTAATCGTCGCCATTCTTGAAGTTTGACGGATTGTTCCCCATCACCGCCCGCCACTGCCCCTGCGTCACCTCCGTCGTCTGCAGGTAAAATGGAAGGCTGATGGTCACCTGGTGCACTGGCTTTTCATCTCTTTCACTTTTGGAGCCCATCTTAAAACTGCCCGCCGGGATTCGTACAAACCGCATCCCCGCAAGAAGCGTTCGCGCCTGCTCTCGACGCGCCGCCTCCTGTTTCGCCGCCTCTTGGCGCGCTGCTTCTTGACGAGCGGCCTCCTGTCGCGCCGCTTCTTGCCGGGCCTGCTGTTGCAGCTCGGCAATGCGGGCGCGGGCCTGTTTCTTTAAATCCTCCGCCAAGGAATCTTGATCATGAGCGGCGATGAACAGGGTGTAAGCCTCGATGGTGTCCTGCGCTTTTGCTTGAGACCAGGCCCGCTCTATGGCGGCAATCCGTTCTTTGCCAGTAGTGGCCGGGGTGCCATTTTTCCCAGAAGAATCATCCGGAATCGGAGTCTCGCGTGTCGGGTCATTGTCTGTTGCACACCGAAAGCCGAGGCCGTAGGAGAAGTACCCATAGACGGTAAAGCCCCGGTCGCGGTCGGCGATGCGGGTGTCGTTGTCGTTGACGAACCAGGAACCGCCCCGCACCACGCGGCCTGAACCCGACGACGGACCCCGGGGGTCCGTGGATGGTGAACTCGCATAGTAGCCTTCATCATGCCAGTCCGCGCACCACTCCCACACGTTCCCCAGCATGTCGTACAACCCCCACGCGTTCGGTTGCTTCTTCCCTACCGGATGGGTTTGATTCCCACTGTTCCCACCGTACCAGGCGATGTCGCTGAGATTTCCGTACCGCTCCCCCGTCGTCCCCGCCCGGCACGCGTACTCCCACTCCGCCTCCGTCGGCAGCCGGTAGTTTTTACCCGGGTCCATCGCATTCAACTTTTTGAGGAAAGCTTGTACGTCGTTCCAGGATACTTGCTCCACCGGGTAATCGTCGCCGTTCTTGAAGTGGGATGGGTTGTTGCCCATCACCGTCTGCCACTGCCCCTGCGTCACTTCCGTCGTCTGCAGGTAAAACGGCCGGCTGATGGCCCCCTGGTGCACTGGCCGCTCGTCGCTGTCACCTTGATTGGAGCCCATCTGAAAACTGCCCGCCGGGATTCGCACGAACTGCATCCCCACCAGAGACGACCGAGTCTGCTCCTGTAGCGCCGCCTGTTGCAGTTCCGCGATGCGGGCGCGGGCCTGCTGTATCAGAACTCCCGCCGGAGGTTCCTGTTCATAATCGGTGAGGAATTGTGTGTAAGATTCGACGGTATCTGTTTCCTGGGCCCGTGACCAGGCCTGCTCGAAAACGGTCCGTCGGTCCCTTTCTGTCGGTTGCTCCTGCCCGTCCCGGGATTGGGATTCTGTTACAGACTTCTGGGAATGACTCCTCTGCGAAGAAGACGAGTAATCTATCCGAGAAAGAAACCACTGAAATATCACAAACAGCGCCAAAGCCAAGAGAGAGATGACATTGCTATAAACTACTTCTGCTGTATACCCAACTGCAGGAGGGTAATCGTTTTTTCCCTTCCGCATCAGCCGTTCGATCTTTTTTCGAAACAGAAATTTAAAAATTGAACTTGTTAATAGTGCACAAACCGCTGCGGCAGCGGGAAATAATGGCCACAGGCAAAATAAAACACCATGTGGTTCAAGCACAACCCAAACTATTAGAAATGTGATACTTACAAACAACGAAAACGAACACATAAAAGTAACATTTATCCCTCGTGATTTTTTTTCTGTAACCTCCCTTCTAAATAGAGCCCACTTTCGGTCCAAATCGGCTTGTCGGAGTGCTGCTTCTTTCTGCTGGTGTTTGATTTCTTGTCGTTTCCGATCTTGTTCAGCTTTAAGTGCTTTTTGTGCTTCCTGCTCATCCGCCTTGGCTTTCGCCTGTCGCTGTGCCTGCTCCTTGGCGTTTAAGAAAGCCGTCTCGGCTCCGGGCTGCCCAAGTTCCGCGGCCCGTGCATACCATCGAGCCGCTTCCGCGTAACTCTGCTTCAGTTTCCCTCGGCCCTCCTCGTAGAGACGGCCGAGTGCGAACATCGCTTCAGGGTGATTCTGCTCGGCGGCCTGCGCATACCAGTGTACCCCGTCGTTTTCCGCCCGGCCGCCGCCGCTCCGCATCAGCCAGGTGGCTAGGCGGCATTGGGCCTCGGCGAGCCCCTGCTCGGCCGCCCGCCGATAATACTGCTCAGCTTCGGCCTGCTCCGCGGCCGTTCCTCCGCTGGTCTCCAACAGTGCCCCGAGCCAAAGCTGTGCGTTGACGATTCCGGCATCAGCCGCGATGCGGAGGTGAGCCGCGGCCCGCGCTTCGTCCTTTGGAAGACCATTGCCGGCATGATAGCGAAGTCCCAATTCGTAGTGGGCGGGAGCGTACCCAAGGTCGGCGGATCGCTGGTACCAACGAAGCGCCTCGCCGTCGTCCCGGGCAACGCCATTTCCTCGGGCCAGCGATTCGGCCAACCGGTATTGCGCCTCGGCACATCCCGTTTCGGCGGCTCGCCGGAACCAGATGACCGCCTTTGCGGAGTCCGCCCCAACACCAATGCCCTCGGCATAAAAGACGGCCAGGCGAAGCTGCGCATCCACATGCCCCTGCTCGGCAGCAGTCTGGTACAACGCGGCGGCTTCCGCCAGGGCCGAAGCGCTTCGACCGTGCTGCTCCAGGAGCCTTCCCAGATTGAATTTCGACTCGAGGTGATTCTGCCCCGACGCGGCCTGGTACCAGCGCATGGCTTCTTTGATATTCTGCTTGATCCCCACTCCCGCTTCATAGCACTCCGCCAAATAGAACTGGGCCTCCGGATGCCCCTGTTCCGCCGCCGCCTGGTACCACCGCACCGCCGCCGCCTGATCCGGCTGGGTCCCGATCCCCTGTTCCAGACTGCGCGCCAGGTCAAATTGTGCCGACGCGAGTCCCTGTTCGGCCGCGGCCTGCAACAGCGGCAGGGCCCGAGTGGCATTTCGGCGCACCAGCTTGCCTTCCAGGAGGATCTGGGCCAACCGGTACTGCGCGTCGGCGTACCCGCCACTCGCTGCCCGATCGTAGCAGGTCACCGCCTGCTTCAGATTCTGCTCGACGCCTTCCCCCGATTCGTACAGCCGGCCCATGGCCCATTGCGCCCCGTGGTGGTTCTGATCCGAAGCTCGTTGGTACCAGGATGCCGCCACACCCGCATCACGGGGCAGACCATCGCCACGCTCATAAAGCTGACCCAGGCGATGCTGGGCATCCGGCACTCCCCCTTCGGCTGCATGCCGATACCACTGGATCGCGGTGGGCATGTCGGCGGGCACGCCCCGGCCCTGCTCATGGCAACTGCCGAGCAGGTACTGCGCCTTGGCGGATTTCTGTTCAGCCGCTTCCCATAACCACTTGACCGCCAGGGCCACGTTCTTACGTCCGGGCTGCCCATCCAGCAACGCCTGCCCCAAGGCGAGCTGGGCGGCGGGATCATCCAACATGGCCGCCTGCTTGATATAAGGGAGGTCGGTGCTGCCCGGCCCAGACTTCAGCAGCTGTTCCGAATAGAGTAGCAGTGCCGAGGGATCGCCGTTAACCGCCAACGCCTTCAGACGGGCATCGGAAAGCTCGGCCGGATCAAAGAGAGCCTTCGGGGATGGCGTGGTTTCGGCCACGATTTCGAACAGCTCATCGCCGACGATATGGTCGGCATGACGTCCCAGCAACTCTCCGAAGTCGATCTGACCGGTGTGCCAGTTCCGGATCCTGTCACCGTCGCTGCGGTTGTCCGTGACCTTGTGGCACGCCTCCACGAATGCCTCGCAGGCATCGCCGACGGCCAGTGTCAACACCGGGATATTGCCCAATTCCCGCATCACGATCTTCCGCGCTTCCCGGCTCAGCGCTTCGCACGCTTCGCGGGGCAGGCTCTCTTTGACGTTGACCACAATCATGAGGTTGGGCCAGAGGGCACGCCACGACTGGAGGAAATCGAGACTCGTCCGCGAGATGTTGTTGGGGACAAAATACAGCACCCGGTGGAAACCGCCCGCCCGATCGGTCAGGAAGCGCTCCAGGTGTTCCCGGTGACGGGGCAGCGTGGCATTGATGCCGGGGGTGTCCCATAGCACCAGGCCGGTATCAAGCAGCGGATGGCCAGACAGGGTCACTTCCGCGTAATCGAACAAACGCCAATCCGATGGAATTTGGTCCCACCGCGCCAACGCCTTTCGCGGCTTGTCGGCATACGTCAAGCTGATACCGGGGGTCAGCCGCGAGCTCACTTTCACCACGGGCAAATCGGTGGAGGCCAGCCGCTCCGGCAGGATCGCCGCTCCCAGGAGCATGTTGATGAACGCGGATTTCCCCGAGCTGAATTCCCCCAGCAGCAATACCCACTTTGGCGCGGCCATAGATCCGAATTCCTCGGTAAACCTTAAAAATGATCGCTACAGCTTGCCGACCTGCTCGAGTACTTTCGCCAGTTCGGTCCGCTTGAGCGCCAGATCCGATTCCAGCGCCTTCCGATCCCGGTCCACTTCCCTGAGCTGCTCCTGAATGTTGCGTGTGAACGCCGAGGCGATGTCGGCGATCTCGCGAGCCAGTCGTTCCTGAACCGCCCGGATCTCTCTGAGCACCTCATGCTTGAACGATTCTGAATTCTGGCGAATTTCCGCCATCACCTTTTCCTTCAAAATCTTGCGTTCCTGCTGGCGGCGGTTGTGCATCAGGTATATCCCCACCGGGGCGATGAGCATGGCCACCGGTGCGATGGCCACGTGCGCCAGCGCCAGGGCCGCGTAAGTCCCGATGGAGGCGACACTCAGTACCGCGGCCGACTTGCGTTCATCGCCGAGCAGAACGCCGGCGGGCGTACCGGCTGCACCACCCAGCATGCCGCCCATGTAATCGGCCAGCGACAGTTTCATCCCGTGAACGACTTCCCCCATCCGGTGCTGGATTTCCTTGGCCACGGTTTCCAGAAACTGGCGAATGACGGGCTCGTTGCGGTGCCGCCAGGCTTCGTACCGCTGATGAACGGCTGCTTCCACCAGCTTGAGCAGGGCCTGATGGTCGCCGGTCTGAAGATCGAATTTCAGGTCCACATCCTCCAGAATGTTCAGCAGCAGCTTATCCAGACTGCGCTCCAGTCGGGCGGTTAAACGATCGATCTCGGCGGACGTATCTTCGGCGACCCGCTTGGCCTCTTCGGCATATTGCGCCAACCGGGTTTCCAGCGGCGCCCGCCGCTGGTTGAATTCTTCTTCAGGCATGGTGATGCCTGACAGTCTCACCCGCAGGAGCTCGGCAGCCTGTCCCTTGAGCTTCTCAAGGTGGTAGTTGTACTGGTTCTCCTGGCGCAGGAATTTCTCGCTGCCGGCCAGAAAACCGCCCAGTTCATCGATAAATGGCTTGAGTTGGCTTCGTCTGGACAATTCAGGGTCGTTGTCCAGCACCCCTTCCAGGTAGTCCAGGGCGGAAACCGGAAACAAACGGACCGGCCCGCCCGCCCGCTCCTCGAAGAGTTGGCGGGCATCGGCCAGGGCAACATCCAGCTGTCCGCCCAGCTCGTCAGCCTTGTTCAGGATGAAGAACACGTTGCTGATCCCGTTCTGCAGCACCAGTTCTTCAAATCCCTTCAGGTTGCTCACAGTCACCGGGTAAATGGTCACATAGACCACCGCATCCGCCTGGGGCAGAATCTTGTAGGTAAGGGCGACCCGTTGCGCCTCGGTGTCGTTGGTCCCTGGGGTGTCGATGAACCGGATGCCGCCCTGCAGTAAAGTCGCCGGCAGGTCGATATGAATGGACTCCACCTCGCTGATGGTCTCGGGATTCGCTGCGGCCAGTTCTTTCAGACTGCCTTCGGCATAGGGATGATCGACGGTCTTGCCTGAATTGAGTTGGAGCCGCACCCGCGGGGGCTGCCCATAGGAGATGAACGTGATCCGCGCCGTCGTGGCCTGCAGGCCCATTGGCAACAGGTTTTGCTCCAGGAGCGCGTTGATCAATGTCGATTTACCCGCGGTGAACTCCCCGATGAAGGCCACATCAAAGAACTCTTTGTGCAGCAAGTCGTTCAGAGTCACCAAACCGGGTAACTCGATCCCCCCTGCAGTGCAGAGCGCTTCCAATGCCTGGGCTTTCTTCATGAATGATTTCTGAATCTGGTTGATGCCTCTCATGTCAGACTCCCTATCCGTTGCTTGATGGTTTCGAGGCGGGATTGAATGCTCAGAAACTGATCCTGCCTCGATTTAATTGCGGCGCAATGCTTCTCGCGCTCCCGTTGGGATCTCTTCCGGGCGAACTCAATCGATTTTTTTGAGGAGTGGATCCGTTTTTCCTGGTCGCTGAACCATTTGTCCACTGTTCCGGTGAAAATGTCGAAATGGTTTTCGGAAAGCTCGATGTAGGAATTCACGATCCGGTCCACGGTGGCGTTGAGTTCTCTCTGAAGCCGGGCTTTATCCAGTTCCACAACCTTGGTGGAAGTTTCCTTATCTTTGAATTTAGAGCCCGACCAAGCCCCGGCTATCGCTCCAAAGAGCAATGCGCCAATCCCCGGAAAGAGTATGGCGGCAAGCACGGCACCGCCCACGGCGCCCACCATGGTGGCAGTCTGTTTATTGGAAGCGTTGGTATTTTTAACGGTCTTCTCGACATAAAAATCCGCAATGGCAATCTCGGGATTCTCAATCTGGAATTTGAGCTTGGGGATACGGATCTCAGCGCCTTCCAGTTGATCGACCAGTTCCATCAACCGTTGCCTCATGCGGCTGTTCAGGCGCTCCTCCAGTCGCACGGCAGACTTGGCCAGACAGGTTTGAAGATAATCCCCCCCCATTTTCTCCGAAATCGGGATATCCCGATATTCCTCCCGGACTGACTGCTCAACCCAAGCTTGCAATTTCTTCCTCTCGCGTTCTAAGGCGGCATGGAATTTTTCATAGAGCTTCTTCTGTCGGTTCAGCCGTGACTCGTTCTTCTCCAGTTCATGTTCCAGCTCTATCAGATTTTCAGGGACGAGAGTCAGGTCGTACTCCAGTTGCTGGAGCACCGGCGACAGAATACCGATCTCCAGGTCGGTGATCCGCTTGGTGAGCATGATCTTGCCCTTGTTGTTGATCAGGTGGGCTTCAAGGGCATGGAGGAAATCGGCGAATCCCGATTTCTGGTAATCCTCGCTGGCTCTATCCCCGCAGGCTTGAAATGCCGCTTTTGCGTCGATGGGGTAGACCGGCACGTGGATTCCCAGTTCATCGGTGAGCTTCGACCGGGTTGAAGTGATCAGCTGCTCCAATTCGGCGAACTGGTGCTTCCGCAGCGCAAGGATTTTATTGCAGGCGCAGATGATACCCTTGGAAGATTTTTTGTTGATGATGCGACTCTTCAGAAACTGCAACTCACTGTCCTTGAGTCCCCCTTCCTGGGCGTTGATCAGAAAAATCACCGCGTCAGCCTTGGCGACGAACTCCTCAGTGACCCGGGCCCGGCGAACGTCCGGATCATCCACCCCGGGCGTATCCACGATGACAACACCATCCTTCAAAAACCGGTTTGGATAGTGGATCTCAGCATAATTGGTGTTTTCGACGAGCGCCTTCTCACCGCGGCCCCGCTTCAGAATTCCCGAGCCGTACGTGGATGTGTACTTCGGCAAATCTGACAGTTCGATTCTGACGGGTTCACCATCAAAACGATGGATGACCGCATGCGGTTTGTCGGAATACACCAGAAAAGACAGGCGGGCCGTTTCCGGAGTGACGCTCGTGGAGAGAATTTCCGATTCGGCCTCCAACATGGCGTTGAGCAGGGTGGATTTTCCTCTCTTGATCACGCCCACCACCGCGAGCGTAAACCGGGATTGTTCCAGATCCTGAGCGAGAACATCCAAAGAACGGAGTTCGTTTTTTCCTATTCGGATCTCGCTCTGTCCGTGATTCAAAATCTCGGCGGTCTCTACGAAGAGTGTTTTCAGATCGTTTCGGAGCGTTGCAAATTCGGATATCAAGCGCATCGCTAAAATCCTGGTCTTGTTGATTGAAATTCGTTCCGCATTCGGTTACAGATGGCTGTCTCCATTTATCAAGAAGGATTGATAGACAGCTGTGGTTGGTTTTGCGTATGCTGTACGCAGGCGAACCAAGACAACCGCCAGCGCGAAGATCATCACACCGCTGCTCAACGGCGCAAAAAGTATTCCAGCTTGGTTCATTCTCGGGGCCCCCTGTCGAATCGCGTCGCCCAGCCCATTATATTGTTCGCACTGAATCCGCTCGGCTCTTGAATCAAGCGTTGTATGCGTTCCGGCTGACGATTAAGATATAAGGGGTTCGAGTTGCCTGGCGGGATGAATCCGCCGGAAGTCGAGTGTACCCCCTCTCATCGGCCCTGGAATGTGAGCATCTCACTTGACTCCTGACATCCACAGAATACAAGCGAAGGACTAAACACGCAAGCGGGAGTACGCCAGGATGTGACACGAATCACAGCGTTTTGTTGTTTTGATCATAAAGAGCCGAGAGAATTCAGGGTAGCGTCAAGAATCTTTCGCACATTTCATGGAGAATCCTCCAATCCGGCGGTACAGGGCGATGAGCGTAGCGAATCGCCCTGTACCGCCCCTCACGCCTCCGCCGCCACCAGGCTCGCCTCTTCCAGCCGCTCCACCTTCAGGTAGCGCCGCTCACCCCAGCGGCTCCCGGCGATATGCCGCAGCCGGGCCGCCACCAGCATCAGCGCCGACTGGCCGTCCGGGAAACAGCCCTCCACCCGGGTGCGCCGCCGGATCTCCCGCATGATCCGCTCCAAGGGATTGTTCGTCCGAATCGACCGCCAGTGCTCCCGGGGAAATGCATAGAAGCTCAGCGTCTCGGCCGCACCATCGGCCACCACCTGCGCCGCCTGGCCCAGCTTCAACTCCTGCAGCTTGCTCACCACCACCTGGCTCTTGTCCAGCGCCGCCGCCCGGTCCTCCTGGGCATGGATGGCCCGCAGCATCGCCGTCACCGCGCCCAGCTTGCCCCGCGGCACCACCGCCAGCACGTTGTGGTACCCCTTCTCATCCACAAATGTGCGAAAGATTTTTTACCTTATCGAATTCAGAACAGCTGCCCAGATTCCGGCCAGGTAGGTACCTGGAAACCTAATCTATAATTCGTCGAGAAAGTGGTTATTGCATGCAGTTAAAGATATAGGAAAAGCGTAACCACATGACACAACCATGGAGCAGAAGCTGGAAATCGAAGTGGAATCTGACCCGATGATTCATTTCATCGGCGGAAACTGCCCACAGAATCGACTGAAATAAAAGCGCCGCGATGGACAAGGTATTAGACTGTGTTAATCACCTGGAAAAATAAATGCTAAGCCATCATTACCAACTTCAAAAATATTGATATTTCCTGAAGATGGGGTCCAACAGACACCTATTGAAAAATTATTCGGATCGGTCAATCCTTCATGTTTGCTAACCGTAAACAATCCTGTTCCTGAACTTTCATAGTCGGATCTAGCCACAAATTTTCCAAGATAAGTCATGAAGGTAGGTCTCTTCGAGTCATCTACTGAAACAGTGAGGTACTTATCACCCTTGGACTGAAGTGAATGTGCCTCTGGAGAAATGATTGAAAAATAATACTTTTTCCCTTTGTTGTTGACAACCAATTCACTCAATATATTGGTGTGTACTTTTGAGATAATGTCTGACAGTTTTTTCTGAGCAACTGACAGATACAATTTCGCAATCTGTGCGTCCCGTTTCATGTACCGAGTCTGATCCTTGGCAACTATAAAACCTAGATCGTGGTAATCTTCTTTTCCCCAATTTTCCATACAAGAACAACCGCATATGAAACCATTGATTTCGTGCTCTGCTTCCTGGAAGCGGGACATCTTATACAAGATTCTTCCCCGATCGAACGATAAAATCCCAGGTTCGACAAATTTGTTTTCCTCAATATCGGCGTAAAGTGCAGGATCAATATTGTAACTTTCTCTGTACCTGTATTGCTTCATTAATTCATCGTTAGCATGCTCAATTAAAAACAATGCACGACGATAAACTTTTTTTGATTCAGCATCCAAGGCTGCGGCGACGGTTCCGGTCTGATCATTGATCAAAGAAGAGAGCGGACCACACAATATCTCCTTACGTTCTTTTAAAAAATCCTCGCCGTCAGCTTCAGCTAACGAATTAATTTCGGACAACGAAACATCTTTAATTTTTGTCTTCTGAACTGGCGGAAACCCATATTGATAGTTGTCTAAAGTTGCGGCTTTTCGCAGTTTTTCCATCTCTTCATATAGTTCATGGTTTTGAATCCAGAGGGGGGTACCCGTATTGTTGGAAATTTCTTGTAGACGCCATCCATCATCGAATTTTTTGAACGTGGCCAAATTATAAGAAATCACAGACTTCAACCGGAGAGCCGTGCCAATTTCATTTGGTTCATATACTTGAAAATACTCAACTATTGCATCCTTCTTATCCGGACTTGTCGCGATGCCAGAAATCTCAATTTTGGCTGTATTGCGAACCACAATCCCATTTCGAATATTTTCAGGCATAAATGGGAGAATTTTCGAAGTTTGCTTCACATCAACTTTAGCATAACCACCATGATATCTGGGTTTGCGAACTTTTATATCGAAGTAGTTGTATTGATAAAGTAGACTAATTGTAATATTTTCCGGTTTATGTAAAAAATAATTCAGTGCCTCTTCTTCTGCTACATTCGCTGGTAAAAGAAAATCATTGAATGGAGCAATGATCTTGAGTCTATCTCCAGTTGGATCATCAATTTTGTCCTGTTTAAGAATTTGTTTCTGAGCATCACTTTTTGACAATGTGCCAGTTATACTGGAACAACTAAACAAAATTGGTATTATAGCAATGGCACAAACAATACTCACTATTGGGGGGTTAGTATTCATATTTCGGCTCCAAAATTATTTATTCAAACATCCAAGAATCGTCGATCTTCATCAGTTTCCATCCATCATCGTATTTTGCAAATGTCGCCTTACTCGAGCGTGAATGCTCCTTTTCTCCTAACGTTTTACCAAATTGGTTTGGTTGAAGGCGAATGATGAAATCCACATCGGCCAAGATGTTTTCGGAATTTTTTAAAATTCCCGTTATCTCAATATTTTCCAAATCAAATATAACCAGACGATTATCTTTATCAATTTTCTTCTTAAGGGAATTACTTGGAATCACCGTAAAGGTAGCCAGATACTCATCCCGATACGTCCCTTTTTTAATTTTCACTTTATATTCATATTTGAAATGCCCTGCTTGATATAAAGGTTTGAGATCATTATAAACTGGAAAGTTGAGGAGACATGTCACAGGGTCCGCAAGGCACTTTTTTTCAATTTGGTGTTCCACTACAGGTCGTATAAAAATCCTCCTGAAATCATACATATTGTCTTCAAAGAAATTAAGCAGTTGGCTTTTGGCTTCGCTCCGTGACAGTTCATCAGAGATAAGTGAGCAACCGCTTATCAGACAAATCAGCGACAACAGCATGACACAATTTCTAAGCCAACTAGTTTTCACAATGATTTACCTCTCGTGGTTCACTTTACTTTTTCTATCTTCACAATATCGTTTTGTCTACAGGTTTTAATAACCTTCTTACTTTCAACATATGAATTTCTTTATGGGTATATATGACAGAAACTAATTGAACTTTCGGTCAGCATCTCCGACAGGATACTTACCACAATTAATCTCAGTCCAAGCACGTAGGTCGCACCTGTTTTGATCATTTGATGGCGCATCTCAGCTGCCGGCTGTTTACATTTGTACGCGAAGCGGGGTGAGCGGATGGAGGAAGACCTGACGGCAAAATATGTCCGCCAGGAATTGAGGGCGCCCCCTGTGCCCCTGCCCATGGGAAAAGCCATTATCTGTTTCTCCTGACTTTTTCAGCATACCTGAGAAAATGGAATATCGCAAGCTGAAGCAGTCGATCACGTGACCGAGATCACACACCGGATAACCTGGCACAGGCAATGAGGGGATTCAAACGCGGACGACCGGCCTGACTAACGCTTCATTCCAGCGGCAATTCCAGCCCCGGCGGGACAATAAGTCGTTACCGGTGCGACCGTTGGTGCACCTGCCCCGCCACCGTACGTTGTCAATCGCACCGCTGCACCACAAACTTGGATGGGGGACCTCTGGCCAGCGCAAGGGGGTGCGAACGGCTCTAGCGCGTGGGGGATTGCATTCCCTCGGCGGGGTCCAGGGGCGGCGCCCCGGCCGCCGGAGGCCGACTGGTCGCGATTAAAAGGAAAGCCCCCGCCGGCGGCAGGGGCTTGAGGGTGGGCTGAGATTGGGGATAGAAGGCGGGAAAATAGGCCCGGGGGGAGCCGGGCCGGTGGGATCAGTTTTTGGGCTCGTCCTCGGCGGGTGCGCCCAGGATGAAATCAGCCGCCTTCTGGGCCTGGCCGGCGGCCACGATCACGGCGCGGCGGTCGTCCTTGAGGACCCGCAGCCAGCTCTGGATGTAGGCGGCGGAGTTTTCCAGGGTGGCGCTCTCGATGCCAGCGTGGGCGCACAGGAATCCGGCGCCCATCTCGGCCACCAGCTCCTCCCGGCTGTAGTCGGCCGTGCCGAAGGGCGCCCAGTCCTCCAGGGACTTCCGGGCCAGGCGGTTTGTGGCGCCCGTGCTATGCACTAGCTCATGTGCCAGAGTGGAAAAATACTCGGCCGCCGTGTGGAACGACTCCCGGAGAGGCATGGTCACGGTGTCGGTGGACGGCCGGTAGTAGGCCCGGGCCTCCGTGGTGTGGCGGATCTCCGGCCGTTGGGGCATGCCGTCCACGATCCGCTGGCAGGCCTCGATGGGGTCGCAGCGGCGAGTTTCCAGGGCCGGGATTTTCTCGGCCGGGATCCCCTCGGTCTGGTCCAGGTTGAAAACGGTGTAGTAGCGGAGCAGCGGCACCCGGTCCTTGCTCCCGGTCCGTTCCTCTTCCCCGTCCGGTTCGGCGGCGGTCTCCAGGAACTTCCAGAAGACCACCGGAAAGCCGTGGACGCCCTTCTTCACGGCTCCGCCGAGGGCCTTGACCTGGTGGAAGGTGGCGAACCACGGCGAGCCAAAGCCCAGGCTGGCCAGCAGCATGGCGTTGATGCCCCGGTAGGCCTTGCCGGAAACCAGGTTCCGGTGGGCTCCGCTGGCCGCGTCCCAGGGTTTGTGCCATGGGATGACGCCCTGTTCCAGCAGGGCGATGATCCGGTCGGTGATCAGGTCGTAGATTTTCTGGCTCATGTCGTCTCTCCTTCTCTGATGTAACCGAGCAATTTTTCCCTCGCCCGGCCCTTTCACATCCAGTTGAAGGGCCGAGCGAGGGAAAATGAACCTGACCGCTGGGCGGGGAGACGAAGCAGCCCAATAGCAAGCCGGCGGGAGCGGACCTGACGCCGCCGCGTCACGGAGCGGCGAGGCCGAGGGATAATTGGAGGGGACCCCGATCGGGGGCGGCGGCCGCTTATGCTCGGCCGAGCCCGGAGGGACGTGCAAGCGGTGGCGGGCGGCTTGCGGGCCGCCGTCACCCGGCTCGAGTATTATCGGTTCGATGATGACAACATCTGATTGAAGGTGCTGTCTGACTATGGCGGAACCAACGCGGCTGACTTAAAATGTCCGGAAGAATTTATAGATGATTGACTTTTTAGGTAGCACCCAGTCGGATCATCGTTTCAGCTAAGTAGCCTGTGGAGATTAACTCCCCATATGATGATTACGTCACCAGTTAGAATACTGTATTAATATGATTTGCTGGGAGGAAGCTGGCAGCAATATTGCTTTAACAATAATGGAATGCAGAAGCAGAACTTGATACGCGTAGAGTTATGCTTCTGCTTGGTATAATCATGTGCGGCCAAAATGGGGAGGGCTAATGCATCAAGTCATCTTTTATCCTGTCGGGAACGGTGATACTAGTCAGATCATTTTGGAGAATGGGAAAAGACTCCTATTTGATTTTCGTCACTTGAGATCTTCAGAGAGCGGTCAAGGACCAGAAATAAATCTTCAAGAAACAATTCGTGAGGAACTCAAGAGCAAGAATAGGGACTATGTCGATGTATTAGCCTTCACGCACAACGACAAGGATCATATTGAAAATAGCACGGAATTCTTCGAGCTCCACCACGCAGCAAAATACCAAGGAAATGGCAGAATAAAAATCAACGAGCTTTGGGTCCCGGCTGCGATGATCCTTGAAGTTGCAACGAACGATGAGCAGAGCGATGAATTTGTCATCTGGCGGCAGGAAGCTCGTTACCGTTTGAAAGAGGGCAATGGCATTCGGGTTTTCTCCAAGCCAGACAGGTTGAAACGATGGCTAGAAGAGAACGGCTTGCGCGTAGAGAGCCGTCGTCACCTAATCACCGATGCCGGTCAAATTGTTCCCGGATTTTCACTCAATATAGATGGGGTTGAGTTCTTCTGCCACTCCCCTTTTATGAAGCATGTTGATCAGGGAGACATTTTCCGTAACGAGGCAGCCCTCATTCTCAATGTCCGCTTCAGTGTAGGAGGCAACACCTTTGATTATCTGGCTGTTGGTGATTCCACTTGGGAGCTAATTTCGGATATCGTGGCAATATCTAATGCAAACCTGAATGCAGATCGTCTGAATTGGGATCTATTCAACATACCCCATCACTGTAGCTATCAGGCGCTGAGCGACAAGAAAGGGGAGACTGAAACCAAACCAAAGCCGTTTGTGGAAGAACTGTTATTGCACGGTAAAGAAGGAGCACATCTTGTAAGCTCAAGCAACCCAATAGAAGACACCGATGCAGGAAGAAACCAATCCTTACCACCCCACATACAGGCAAAGAAATGTTACCAGAGATATCTTAGGAACAATAGGGGAGGTAGGTTTTTGGTGACTATGGAAGAACCCAACACTAAGAGACCAGAACCAATAGTCTTTAATATCGGGACTTCTGGAATCACAAGAAAAAAATCGATTCTCCCTGCCTCTGCAATAATCACCTCAAATCCCGCCCCGAGGGCTGGCAGTTGAGTAACGTGTATTATCCATTCGGAGCAGTTTGTTCAAATCAAAATCCTGATAGTCTCAATCTCTCTCTAACCAAGAGAACGTTTACCGCATGCCAAGAGTCCTCTGAGTGTGAATTTATTGAATTTCGATACCTTGATCTCTCCGACGGGAAGATAGCTGAAATTGTTGTTGTAGACTTCATCAACGACCAAATCCCCAGTCGCAATGTAATCGGAATTAAGATCCGGGAAAGAATGGCCTTGGTTTTAACTGATCCTCAAGTACATTGCCCCGAAGTTAGAGCATTACGGAAGGATTTCCCTGTCGTCTCTCATCTGAACCATGTAGATGCAGATCAACCAGCTTCGCTGTGTCTCTACTTCGAACCCTGGAGTTCAATCAGGCGTTTTTGGACACCACAGAAACATATACAACGCATCTTGTGGTGGTTAGCGGAAACAGCCCAGGGAGCTCTACATCGGGATGATCAACCAGTGGAAAGAATGTTCTTTGATTCCAAGCTGGAGATAGTGTTACCTCCTGATTTTGACGAGAGAATTCAGGATGAAAGCTGCTGTGTGTGCTTAGAACCAATCCAGCCTACAGTAGGTGACATTCATGTGCTCCGCCTTTTTTATGATCCTCCAAATCGAAGGCTCGATTGTAAATTAAAATATATTCCTCTAGTTGTTCATTCAGAAGCTATCGTGCATGGGAGCATCGAGCGTCATCCCTTCTCTCTCGGCGATCTCGATTCCCAATTGGCCTGCCGTGGTGCGCCGCTAATCCAAAAGCTCGCGAAGGCAGTCTGCAAAGCCGTTCCACCAGAAGGGATAAAGAAATCCACTGATGAGAACTGTATTGTCATATTGTCTATTCCAATAAAAAGAACCGCAAATTCTGAGTCAGAGTCAATTGAGCAGCGAGCATTTTTACTCCATTCTGACTTGGCTTCTTTGGGTGCGGTGATAGGTTCTTTGAGTCTCCACGACGGTAAATATTATTCAACGCCAATTATTGGAAATAGTGCACCAGTTGCGTGCACTGCTTGGCAGAAAATCAAACTGCTGCCTGTAGATGTAAGAAAAAGCAATACTAGAGAATTTGCAAACATCGCTTCTGGAATCCCTCCACAATCGACAGATTTCAAAGGTGTCTTGGCAGGATTGGGATCTCTGGGCAGTTCATTAGCCGAGCTTTGGGCAAAAGAGGCCTGGGGAAATTGGACCTTCATTGATCCGGATTATGTAGAACCTCATAATATAGTTCGTCATATTTCAAAAGATCTGCATGTAGGTCGTTTTAAAGCAGATGTGACGAAGCACCTGACGGAACTTAATTATTATCCTACTCATTACTCCGCTCTTGCCATCCCGGACAGTGTGAACAATATAAATAATATTCAAATTTCAGAATTACTCTCTAATGCTGATCTGATATTGGATGTGACTACAACATTGGATGTTCCTCGAGACCTCTCGCAACGAAATGAGATAGGCAGATGCGTCTCTACATTCATAACTCCAGATGGGAATAGCTCCGTCCTGCTGCTCGAAGACGCTCATAGAAAAATTCGTTTAGATTCTTTAGAAGCGCAATACTATCGAGCAATCATCAACTCCCGTTGGGGACAGGTTCATTTGAATGGTCATGCAGGCAATCTTTGGGTCGGAGCGGGGTGCCGTGATATCTCCAGGGTGATATCTTATGAGTCGGTCCAACTACATGCGGCGACTTTAGCCAAGCAAATTAGGATCCTTCGCCAACAACCAGATCCTTGTGTTAGAGTTTGGGTTTCCGACACAGATTGCGGAGCCCTAGCTGCTTTTCCCATACAGATAGAAGAAACCTTGCGTATGGATCAAGACGGGTGGCAGATTGTTTATGATACTGGAATTCGAGAAAAACTGATTCAAGCAAGAAGACAACAACTCCCCAAAGAAACGGGCGGGGTGATCATCGGTTTTGTCGACCAAGTATTCAAAGCAATCTACATCGTTGACGTATGGCCCGCTCCGATGGACAGTAAAGGTGACGAAACGGGGTTCACTAGAGGAATTCAAGATTTAAACAAAAAATTGGAAGAAGCTGCTAGACGCACCGCAAATATTGTGAATTATATAGGTGAGTGGCATTCTCATCCTCCATTTATCCCGGCAATACCCAGCTATCTTGATGGTCTTCTTTTAGATTACCTGGCAAAGTCGCTCGCTCAAGATGGCCAGCCTGCAGTAATAATCATCATTGGGACCGCAGATGAGCTCATTATCCGGATAAAAGAAGGTTGAGAGTGTTTTCAGGAAATCATGAGATCCCAGTACTGTCCCGTTAACGGATTTTCATTGCCCTCTAACATGATATAAATGAATCGCTTAATGGGCATTTTCGCCAGAAACGATTTGAACTTTCGGTTAGCATCTCCGGCAGGACATTTCCCACCCGGAGGCGCTGACCATGAACGAAGGCCGCACCGTTTTCGCCCAACTGATGGACCATGTCCCGCACCACCTGTTCACCCGCTGCGTCGCCCGCTATCAGGGCGACCACCGCGTCCGCTCGTTCTCCTGCTGGGATCAGTTCCTCTGCCTGGCCTTTGCCCAGCTGACCTGGCGGGAGAGCCTGCGCGACATCGAACTGTGTCTGCGCACGGCCGGCCGCAAGTTGTACCATCTGGGCATTCGCGGTCACGTCGCCCGCAACACCCTGGCCAAGGCCAACGAGAACCGGGACTGGCGCATCTACCAGGAGCTGGCCCACGAGTTGATCC
>Ga0302250_1001278_pt1 | contig 19578 bp, 15 predicted proteins | sample AAG_RA_Asp_MG_FD_193536 | JGI IMG/M metagenome (GOLD analysis project Ga0302250, IMG submission 193536) | Enriched activated sludge microbial communities from anaerobic digester in WTTP, New Holstein, Wisconsin, United States - AAG_RA_Asp | ecosystem: Engineered > Bioreactor > Anaerobic >... | reverse complement strand
ACGCTCAATCTCCCTGCTCCTTACTACTAACCTACGAACACAATTAATAAAAATTCCTGTCATAATCGTCATAGCCGTCACTAAAACGGCCGCTCCGAATAATCAACCTCACCTTCCTTGCGGACACGTATGCCGTCCCACCGGCGAGACGCGCCGCAACGCCCCTTATTGATAGCGGGATATTGACGCAAAAGCTCCCGGCCAAACAGGATCTTGCTAAGCGGCCGGTACTCGCTCTCCAGACACCAGTCCCGATAAGCCACATACAAAGCATCACTGCCTACGTCCGCCTGAGCATCCAAGAGGCACTGCTCTTCCACAAAGATGATCACGTTATTGTTCTCCTTGCGATAGGCATCCTTCACGGTTTGCATCGAAGCGCTCTCCTCGAAATACCCGCGCTTCCTTAAACGCGTAAGACCGTTAAGCGACCACAAGAAGATCCCATCCAGCTCGCTGGCCACGATCTTGTGCTTTAACTTGGGATCACGTTCCTCTATGGAAAACTGCCGGTTAAACGGAAGGATTAAAAGACGCCGGTAATACCCTTCGGTCTTATCCCCCACGCGCGGCATGTTATTGGTTGAGAATAAAAGCTTGCAGTAAGGTTTGAACTGAAACGGCTGGCCGTATTTTTCATCAGCGGAAATCGTATCTCCGGTCACGATCGCCTTGAACATGTTGTCATAAACATTGGTCTTGGCATTGGTTTCGAGACTTATATTGACCAACTTGTCCCGAAGCCGGGCGATGTAATGGGAATCGTTAAACTTCTCAAGCGGGATGGAAGAACAATTATCCTTGCCGATAAGCTCCTCGAGCACATACAAAACAACGCTTTTGCCGTTGGCCCCCTCGCCAAACAAAAAGAGCGCCTTTTCATAATCATTATCCCGGGTCAGGCAATATCCGAAATACTCCTGCAGAAGCATGATCCGGGCCGCGTCGCTTTCGAATATCTGATCCAGACTCCTCTGCCACAACAAACACTCGGCATTCTCGCGGTATGTCACATTAAGCTGGTTGATGGAATAGACATCCGCCGAATGCGGAAAGAGCTTCATCTTGTTGATGTCATAAAGCCCATTTTTGACATTAAAGAGCGTGATGCCGTTAATGATGTCCGGCTTGATGAAAGTCTCGGTCTTAAGCGCGACCAGAACATTGCGAAGCTTGCTCGCTGAAAACCCGGCTCCGCACGCATCCTTGATCCACTTCTGCACCTCCTCAACAAAGAGCGGCCGGTAACATCCGCCTTTGTATTCGTAATAGGTGTCGGCGAAGTTGATCAGCCGATGATGTTTGAGGATTTCGTCAGCGACTTCATTGGCGTTAACCTTTCTGGCTATAAGCAGGCTTGGCCGCAATGGCGCATAAACATCCCTGCAATCCGCAATAGCCTTTTCGATAACCGATTGGCCATAAGTCCGGCCATCGCCAAAATGCTTTTCATCCCACTTTGGCCGCATAAGCCCGGACTGCCGGAACAACGCGTCCATCTGCCCTGCGTCTTTGCCTGTCCAAAATGCTATCTTGTTGCAGAGCGCCAGATCCGCTTCGCTTTGAGAAGGATAATCGTTCTGCCATTGGCCGGAATAAAGCCGCTGAAACCTCTCGGCGTCTTTGCTCTTGGCGATCAAGGAAAGAATGTCATCCTCAGGCCCTTTATCCACAAACCGGCTGAATATACCTTTGAGCGCATCAGTACACTCATTAAGTTCAGCCGGATAATTTTCAAGACGATTGCCTGTAACGGTAAAGAATCGTCCCTTGGTATAAATCTCCAAGCCGATCTTGGAAATCTTGCAGGCCCGGGCGATCTCGCCCTTACAAAGGATATGAATGCCAGTGCCGCTTGGCGAATACTCAGAATATGATTCAAGCGCTTTAAGAATCTCAACCGCATAAGGCGCGATGGCTCCATCTTTGACGCAGTGATCAATATCCACGCCCACATACGGCGGCTGGAATACAAAGCCGACACCCGCGTACCCGCGCTGAAGCGCAAGATCGCTTGCAGTCGCATAATCCGTCCATGTACTTGGATCGTTTGTTTTGGCAGGATGTCCGGTGAGAACGTTAATGGGGACCTTGTCGGTTCGGTCTTTATTTCGCCTGAGTTGATAGCCGACCCAGCAAGGCAATTTAAGCAGTTCTTGAGGAATGACCTCTTCGATCGTTCTCTTCTCTTTTCTTCTCTCGTCTTCCATCGTTACACTCCGTTTTGAAATAAGTAATCTTTAACCCTTCGGTAACAATCAAACAGCTTGCGCGCCTCAGAATCGGCGTAAAAGTCCTCGCAAGCCTTATGAACAGCCGGGATGTCGTCAAACAAGACCCTTTTAAGCCTCCCCGAGCCTTCAATACCCCGCATGGCAAACCCGCAATACAATAAATACGTAGCCAGATAGAGATTCCCTGCTTCAAAGCACTTGTCTTTCATGGTTTCACTGCCTCCTACCTGCTACATACGTAAAATTTATGTAAACTGACGAAAATATTTTCATTTTTTTGTTTCTCCGACCCTCTACCAGCTACATACGACGTTTTTGGTAAAACTGCCGGAAATATTTTCACTTTCTTCACTATTTTCACTCCCTAAGCGTATATTCCCCTTTTCCCTGAAAAGTGTCGGAACTTTTTGTCCCCTCATAGGTGATTACGCAAAATTTCCAAAAGTGTCGACGCTTTTGGCTAACGTTTTTCACCTTCCATAGGTAAAGACGACATTTTTCTCAAAGTGTCGGGGCCTTCTACCGTAGGTATCACCTTTTTATGGCCAAAATTTCGCATCTTTTTTCAAAATCGTATATACAACCTTTTTTGCCAAAGTGTCCCACCCTTACTGTAGTTATATGTATTCCGGGCCGGGATTTCGCATCCCCCATATATGAACACGCAAAAAATCGAAAAGTGTAACACCCCCAAGCCCCTCCCATAGGTGATTACAGGAAAAATCCGGAAGTGTCGGGGCCCAAAAATAAAAAAACCACTTCCGGCCAGTCGACTGGAAATGGCTTTTCCCGCACAGGCGACACAGTGATCAGCTGTATCGTAAGTCTATTTTAATTTTATAACAGCACGAAACTTTATCAAGATGGTCGTTACCAAGATATGGAATAATTCGATCTTACGATTCCATCATAAAACATTTGGAATCTTTCTCAAGGGGGTCGTTACTACGGAATAGTAATAATTCGGAGAGGACTAACTGCGGAAATTTTGAAGGTTAATCTTCATGCTCAAGCGGCTTGTCTGGGATCATGTCGTAAACCATGGTCTGAATCTCATAATCAAACCAATCCTGAAACACCTTCCATGACCTGTCCTTGGGCCACATTTCAGGATCCGTATACCAACCGCCAAGCTCGTACTCAAATATTTCTACGTAATGCTTCTTCAGAAACTTTTCGTACTTCTCGTTTTCCTCATAAGCCGGGATAAGATACACATGCTTTGAATCAAAGCCTTCCGTCTCAACCTCCTCCGGCTTCATCTCATGCTCCGGCCCGTCATATTCCTTGCTGGTGTAGACCAGCCAGTCAATGAAAGGCTTCTTGAGCTTCACGACCAAAGCGGCGCGGTTGATGTCGGGATAGTATTCTTCGGTCATTTAGTCCGTCCATTCTGCAAACGATCCAAAGTTCTTTCGAACAATTTGAACCTCCGCCATAAAAAGTTCTGATAGCTTCGCTCAAATTTCTTCTGTTTTGCTCTGATGCCTTTATTCCTAAACGCCCGCTCATATCTGCGGACATCCTTAATCGTTTTGAATGGCAATAGTTGACTTGCAAAATATTTTTCTACAGCAATGCTATCAACTCCAATATCCTTAATCCTTTCCTGCAACCACTCGGAAGGCAATCGGTGTTTTTTTCTGCTGTTTTCATCGCCATTCAAGAAATGAATATTCAAAATATTATTAATTTCCTGCCCAGCAATCCCCTTTCGATATAAATCATACGGGAAAAAGTGATCATCTTCCGGCTTATGCTGTCCGGACTCGACATCGTCACGGCTTACTTTGTCGCCATTTATGAAAATAGGCGACTGTTGCCACAATGCCTGCTTGATTATGTTCCGATAGGTCGATCTACCAGCGCGGATATCAACACCTCTCACCTTTGCAAAGATTTTTGTCGATGCTTTAGGGATGCCTAATTCGCGATTATGCTCGGCAAGTTCACGCATCTTCTTGGCATCAACGCTAATATGCTGGGAATATCCGGATCCGATATAACGATTGGAAAGCGAAGACCGCCAAAACCATTTGCGTAATTCGATCGCCTGCTTCTTTGTGAGCGCCTTTTTATGATAATAGAAAAAGATCGTCAAGACCGTAATCATGGTCTGTGATGGGAGTTCGCTTAAGGAAATGATCCCGTATTCCTGCTTCAAATATTGAACCGCCCGTGCGACCGAACTCACTACCTCTTTGAATATTTTGTTGTATTTATTGCCCGATTTCTGATGCACTTGCTCCGCGATGCGTTTTAGTGCCGATATCCCAATTTCAACTGTTTGTTGCCGTCTCACCTCCAACTGTAGGATAATGGCAAAAACATGAATAAATATGACCGTATCGATACCGCTGGTGAGCGATCCGCCCTTTTGTCTTTTCCAGGTCCGCAAGATCTTGCCGATATTTGAATGCTGGTTCCAAGTCTCGGACAAGAAGATCGATTCTGTTGAAATACGTGTACCGGCCTGATTAATACGTTCAAAAACCTCTATCGCATGACGGTAATCATTCAAAGAGATAGTTATTACCGGGAACCGGTAGCTGTTGCGCACCAACCGAGAGAATTTATTGAAGTCTAATTTGCAGGAACTTTCTCTGGCATACTCAAGCGCCGGGCCATTATTCCCTCGGTCGATATAAAACTTCTCAAAATCAATAACATGCCTCTCTCGGTTGTCACAAGTCTCGTGAAATTTATCTTTAACATGCGGCTCAACGAATTTTCTCTGGCGGCAGAGATAATAAATACTCGCCATCCGTTGTTGCCCATCAAGTATAAGAAATTTTCTCTGGGGTAATTTCTCTCCATCAAGCGTCCGCGCATCTATGTGCTTGTTCGTTTCCCATAGGATAAAGCTACCAACCGGATACTGCTTGATGAGACTATCGAAAAGTTTCTTTACCTGCCCGGTCTTCCAAACAAACCCACGCTGGAACTCCGGGACAGCGACGTGCTTCGATTCGATGAAGCCAACAAGCTGCCTGAGGTTATATTTTCTGATCTTTGTGCCCATTCAACAATTATCTCCTAAATTGCCAGCACCACATCAACTAAACTTAGTTATCTTAATAATTTCAGAAAATTGCAATTTTCCTTCAATTAGCTGGAAAATAAAGCCCTCAATATCTTTGGCTGAGTAACAATTATTCAGAATGATTCTCGCTGAAAATCCAACCTTTTTCCCCACTCGAATCAACGTCCGATTTAATTCTTTAATTATGTGCTCCCGCAAGATTGCTTTTGCGCGCTCAAACCGCAAATAACGATACAATTGATAAAATTCAAGCAATTTTTCAGACGACAAGCTTCTTGCTGGCCATCCCAAGTCTTTTGTAAGCTTCATAACAAAAATGTCTTGATTCTCCCGATATAGAGAAAATTCATATCCGGGCTGTTGTTTTTGAAGCTCCATGTCTTTCATGGAAAATTTGGGTATGGTTTCTTTACTAACCCATGCCAACTGATCTATCATTTTTCTTAACCTGCGCACACCGCCAAGCTGACGTGGAAAACTTAACACAAACATATCACTCGGCGATAGCCAGATAAACCGCTTCTTATCTTCGCCATCATCTGCAAACCGATCCCTCGCGGCCTTAGGAATTAATTGCCAATATAATCCGAACCAGCTATGGATGTTTGAATTATAAACATGGTTAAATTTGAATCCGTCGATTTTAGTTTTACCTTCATCCGAGTAAGTGTAAACAATTTCATAAAAGGCTTTTCCGTAACTTGTCAGAATATGTGCCGCTTGGTCCACAAAATCACAAATTGCCTCTGTTACATACCTAGGATCACCGTGGTGAGTTGGAAACCCCGCTTTTAATAATTCTCCTACCGATGGGGATGTCGATTCAACCGTACATTGAAATTTAAATCTGTCCGGTTGCCAGCCAATAGGCATAATCCCAAGATGCATGTCTTCGATAAGCATGTGAGAATACATCGCGGTATATTTTGTGTCAGGACCGCTATCGCGAGTATTGTAATAATGTCTCGATCTTTGTGAGTTTGGCTTATCGTCCGCCCTAAACCGTCCCATCAGTCCCCTCTTGTTTATCTTTTTGCATTTCACGATCTATCGCTTCATTTAACTGAGAATAATCCTTAAATTCAATACCTTGGGCTTCCGGCTGTTTTAAGAGATACGTCAGAATAAATATGTCCGGTGCAGATATATGATGAAGGTATCTGCCACGACAAAGTGCTCTGATAAATGGACTTTTATGGTCAACAACATTTCGGCCCCGAGATTCAGGAGAAAACCCCAACCTATCATCAATGATATTCATTTCTTCGAGTTTTGCACTTAACGCCGTCTCCCAATTGGTGCGCAAATAATCGCGCGGGAATATCTTAAACTGACCTTTTCTAAATTCTTGAAGTCCTATGAATTTTTGCAATAGCTCTTTCTTATCCCGACGATCCTTGAAATAATTGGCCCATACAGTGGAGCAAGCATCCCAAATAGCCTGCTCTTCATATAATTCCGAATATATTTTTGCGTATCCGCTCATGTTTAAGATATCAAGAAGGGGCTCTGAAGTTATCGAAATCAATACCTCCACTTCCCGATCCTTTAAATCTTCTCTTAAATTTTCAAACGCCATTAATGCCCCTATAAATAACGGAGGGAACAAAACAGCAAACATGTCTTTTTTATTCTCAGCTAAGGCATAGTAAGTTTCTTGGCAGACGGTGTTATAGGTTTGTCCGAAAATGTCAGGACGAGTTTTTTGTTTTTTAAGTAACGAAAGAGCAGGCAAACATTTAGCCTGAATCTCCACCAGCTTATTGTGTGCCTTCTCAATACGATTTCGCACAGATTCCCAATCAATTTTCAAGCAGGGGATTTCTTTAATAACTAAAGCAGATTTATCTAGGTCAGTAAGCGTTTTTTCAAGATACGGAAGATTTGCCCGCATTTTAATGCAAGTTTCAAGGCCACGCTTTGAAAGCAATGCGGCAAGTAAAAATAATTTATTTTGGATAAAAGTTTCGCTCTCAGCGATAAAGAATTTGTCCAAAGAATCTAAAAGGACATCAACGGATTCCTTTGCGAGGTCGAAATACCTGCTAACAGCCAACTGCTGAATATACCAGTCAGGGCTAACGGTGCTACCTTCAATCGCTCTTTCAATACGCAATCGATCTTTTATATATTCCAACCTTGGCAGTAGTCCTGTGGGGGCTTTATGTCTATATAAATCTGTCTTGTCGCACCAATCAATTGCGCTAATGTCAGAAGTAACAGATGTAGCATCCATTTCGCGACAAAATTTGTAGAAACCTAGCGGCGCAGACATCCTCGCTACGCTCCAAACTTCAAGAACAGAAAGCTGATCATCTGTATAACTTTCTTGGGAAGACTTAGTTGCCGTAAAATATTTCATCAAAATTGGATTCAATTTATTTAACATCTCTTCGCATCTCTTAATTTCGAGGTCATAACCCATTTTTTCAAAGTAACGGTAGATTGCATTAAGAAAGTCCGAGACCAGTTCACCATTTCCATCTGCGATCATCTTATCGACTGAATAAAGTATTAACTCCCACACACGATCTTCAAACCAGTACGCGTTGGGCACCATTTCAGGCTGAATAAAAGAGTGCGTTTGTATCGCAAGCAATAATGCTGACGGATCAGTAAGAAACCAATCTTTATGCACGGGCGTTCGATTAAACCAGCGACTATCCGAAGGAATATGCGCTTTTTCCTGTTCGTAATATTCAAGAAGGTATACTGTTTTTATGAGCACTAATAACAGTGAAGTTTCCTGAAGATGTTTTTCTTTGACGCAGATATCGATAAGAACTTTTAATGTCCGCAGTTTTTCCGAGGCCATCTTTTGATAATGAGCTTGAAAATTCGGATCTGCGTATTTATAGCCAGTTGCTGTCGCTAATTTAATATACTTGCGCAAATCTTGAAATAAAACATCACCAAAACTCGATGGATCGAAAAAGAAAAAAGCCCTTACGCCCAATAAAGTAAAACAAAAAAAGCTAAAACATCCTAAAAGCAGAACGGCTACGCTTAAAACAATTCCCGGGGTATTCCAAAATACCTTATAGCAAATTAAGAACACGGACAAGATCGTCGTAAGCGATAATAAACGTATGTAGAAATTCCCTACTTTTTCCCGTAAAAGAAGATTGCGAATATTGTCAGGAAATTTCGCATAGGCAGATACTACCCCGCTGATGGCTGTGAAATATAAGCCCAGAAAAACACCGGCAATAGATGCTATAACCGAAAAAAGCGCCACATACGATGTGCTGTCGGGAGAAATGTGAGAAAGGATTGTAGATATAATGGGAAATGAAGAAACGCTGAATCGCGCAAGAAAGAACTTCGCCCAAATATAGTCTATCGAACCAAAAAATAATACAAAAAAGACTGAAAGTAGAACCGAAGTGGCGACACCACTAAAAAGACTGCTCGCTATTGAAAAATCTTCTTCTATTCGTTCGCGACGCTCAGCCGCAGAAAAGACAAATCTGTTAACATAGAACCGCGAAGACAAAACAAAATGTCTTATCTGCCAAAACCAACGTTTTCTTTGAAATTTTATCCAAGCAAACATTATTTTCCTAATTTCTCAATAATCCCCTTAAAGCTCTCAAGCCCCGCCTCAATGTTTTCGATGATCTCGGTTGCCAAGACATCCGGATCAGGTAGGTTATCGAGATCGGTCAAACTTTTGTCCTTGAGCCAGAATATATCGAGGCTGGTTTTATCCCGGGTGATGATTTCGTCATAGTTAAACTTGCGCCAACGGCCATCGGGATTCTTATCCGACCACGTTTCCTTACGCTTATGGCGATTGGCCGGGTGATAACACTCGATGAATTCTTTCAGATCTTCATACTTGAGAGGGTCTTTCTTCAGTGTAAAGTGCATATTCGTCCGGAAATCATAAATCCAGACTTCTTTTGTTTGGGCATTCTTGCTGGCCGGACGGTTATCAAAAAAGATGACGTTCGCCTTAACCCCCGGCTTATAAAATATGCCTGTCGGTAGCCGCAAAATGGTATGCAGATCTGTGGTCTCTAAGAGTTTCTTACGAACAGTCTCCCCTGCGCCGCCTTCAAAAAGAACATTGTCCGGTACAACAACCGCGGCCTTGCCATCAACTTTGAGCATCGTATGAATGTGCTGAACAAAATTGAGCTGTTTGTTTGAAGTGGTTGCCCAGAAATCTTGCCGGTTGTAAACAAGGTCCTCTCCTTCTTCTTCACCCTCCTCATTAGTGAATGTCATACTGCTTTTCTTGCCAAAAGGAGGATTGGTCAGAACATAATCAAAACGCAAACCATTGTCTGCGATCAACGAATCAGCCCGTTCAACCGGCGGCAAATTGTCCAAATCACCAATATTATGCAAAAAGAGGTTCATCAAGCAGAGACGCGCTGTGCTCTGCACGATCTCCCAGCCCTTAAAGGTTTTGTATTTTAAGAACTGAAGCTGGTCTTTATTGAGCTGATAGTTATCCTTATTTGTGATGAAATCATAAACCGCGAGAAAAAAACCACCCGTTCCGCACGCGGGATCGGCAATCGCCTTTTCCGGTTCTGGACGCATGCATTCCACTAGGGCCCGAATCAAAGGACGCGGCGTGAAGTATTGCCCCGCACCGCTTTTTGTATCCTCGGCGTTCTTCTCAAGTAATCCCTCATAAATATCTCCCTTAACATCCGTGCCAAGCTTAACCCATGACTCCTGATCGATCATTTGCACAAGGCGATAGAGTTTGGCTGGGTCCGAAATCTTGTTCTGTGACTTAAAGAAAATCTTCCCAAGCATTCCGCTTTTCTGGCCGAATTCACGCAAAAGCGTGACATAGTGAGTTTCTAATTCAGCGCCGCGCTTGCTGACAATTGTTTCCCAGTTATATTCCTTCGGAATGCCAAGCTTGCGGTTATAGGGCGGTTTCGAGTATTCGTCCGCCATCTTGAGAAATAACAAATATGTCAACTGCTCAAGATAATCGCCGTAACTTACGCCGTCATCTTTAAGCACGTTGCAAAACGACCAAACCTTGGAAACTAATGCCTCAGTCATGCTTCTTTTTTCCTTTCGGCTTAACCTGTAAAGCCTCTTTTTCGGCTTTAATTTTTCTGAGTAATTCCTCAGATGAATTCTCACCGGATATTAGATCTTTATGTTCCTTGCGCCACTGCTCGGTCAAGTCACCAGAAAAAGCTTGTTGTAGAAGACTTCTTCGAAGGACATTTGCTTTTTCTAGATTTTCCTCAATAGACTCTTCCATCTTGTCGCATATTGAAAAACGAGATTCGATTTCCTCGACAATCAAGCGTTGTTCTCCAAGGGGGGCAAGCGGTAAAGGATAAGTTTTTAATTTTGTCCCATTAATATTAGATTGATTGACACCGAAACTTTTTACAGAATTTCCGTACTGCCTTGCCCGATGAGAATTGAGATAATACGTCAAATATGAAGCATCGATCAGTGATTCAATCTTATTGATTCGAATCAAATAACCCGCGAATATTGCCGGTCTTTCCCCTTGATAAATCGCCGTTTTACCAACCAATTCAGGACTATTTGTCCGATTAAATAAAACATCGCCCTTTCTTAAAGAATACTTCTCTATCTCGTTCTCATCATTGGTATAAACCAAATCAGTCCAATCAAATTTCCCATTCTGAATATTTCCCATTCTAAGAACAGGGATTTTACCCTCTTTTTTTGATTTAGAAGCAGAGCCGTATTCAACGCTACTACACACATCTCCTAAGAATACTTGCCTCCAACCTTCTGGTAAATTGCTCTCTCTAAGGTTTTTATTGGTCAATCTCCCATCAAAAGCAAATTGCAATACCGCCTGTCGATAAACTTTAAGCTGTTCTTTGGCTTTTTTTAGGTTTTCAATGGCGTTGTCGAGGTCGGAAAAGAGCTCTTCAAGCAAACTGACAATTTGATTTTGCTCTGTCGTTGGAGCAACGGGCAATTGAATCCCACAAACTTTTGATAGCGGAATAGAAGGCAATGTCGTTGCGTGAGCAATATGATTAAAATCAATTGTCCTTAACCAGTAATACAAATAGTCGCTCGATATACCATCAAAAGGCGTTGCTGTTGCTATATGACTAACCACATACATATCCGATTTAAGAAGTGCGCGTTGGTTTAACAAACTTGATGCGCCGCTTTTGGTAAATAAAACCGTCCCTTTAGGAAAACATTTCAATTTTTTGATGGCATGCTCATTAATATGATCTGCAGTATCCGTTACATATTTATCCATGCCTAGACGACCCATGTCTTGGACGCGGACAAAGGGATAAGTGCCATCTTTAAAAAACTGTTCGCCTTGCGGAGCCGGATTCCCAGCGCCAATATCAGCAATATCTTCAAAAGATGTCTTGCGCCATGTCTCAGGCAATTCATTCTTCAGTAGATTCATGCCACCAAAACCTCGTTTAATTCATCAATCAGCTTCTCAGTGTTGTCGCCAAAAAGCTCGTGAAATTTACCAAGCCCGCCCCGCTCGCCAAACGGCGAAAGGTCAAAATCATCATGCTCAATATGAAATGAGGTTGCTATGTGATCGCGAATCATATAAAGCCATTCCATTTGCTCCTGATTAAAATGCTTATGCCCGGATTGCGCGGCCACAACCCAATCGCGGAAATTCCTGCGAGCGATCGTGTCATAATCCGTCAATTCTTTATCTATCCCGACAATTCGCCGGATGAGCCCAACAAGCGCGGTTAACTCGCTCTTGGGGCTTCCGGCATTACTTTTTTCAAAATGAGCGTAAGCCTCCCATACCCTAAGGGGCGCAAGATTTGGCTTCTTTTCTCGTAGTATGTCTAAGACCTCCTTGATCATGCGATAAGTAATTTCACGCCTGCGATACGGCTGACTGTAGAAAATAGAAAGAGCATTAATCTCATCTTTATTAGCTTCGATAAACTCCTTGAAGTCTTTGACTATCGCCTCGGCCTGCTCAACGGCTTGTTTGTCCCATCCCGCGAAAGTCACCCGGTCAATGTTGACCGTATCAATGATCTGTTCAAGTGACCTGCGTACTGTTTCGAGATACTCATTTAATGGCCCGTTAAAGACATGGCTTGCCTGCTTTGCCAAGTCTTCCTGCGCACGTTTCAATTTCTCGGCCTGAGGAACGTCTGCGTCGGGAAATAATTGCCTTGCCTTTTCCTCTATCAGATCAGGGTTCTGTGCGTCAAGAAGACCAGTTACAATCGCTCCCAGAGGCACGCCTCCGGACAATTCCTTGATCTTCTGCCGTTCTTTGTCCTTAATCTGACGATCCATGCGCGTCAGTCGATTTGCCAGTGACAGGAAGGTATCTTCGTCCTTCGCGCCCATCAAGACGGCATTCAGTAAGTCTTTAAGGGGCACAGAGCTTTTGCGCTCCAGTGGACGGCTGTCGGTCTTAAGTGACTTAGCGACTCCGACAGCATCGACAATGACGAAGTGGTCTTTTTCGTATTTTGCCGATGGTGTGACTTTCTTTAAATCATCGAGCCCCAGCGTCCTTGTGCCGCGGCCTTTCATCTGTTCAAAATAATTGGCTGAGCGCACATCGCGCATAAAAAGCAAACACTCCAAGGGCTTCACGTCTGTGCCGGTGGCGATCATGTCCACTGTAACAGCGATGCGCGGATTGTATGAGTTTCTAAACTGCGCCAGCAAAGTGTCGCCGTCCTCTTCGGCTTTATAGGTAATCTTCTTGCAGAAATCATTCCCTTCAGCAAATTCTTCCCGCACAATCTCGATGATGTCATCGGCATGGCTGTCGGTCTTAGCAAAAATTAATGTTTTGGGCACTTCCTTGCGACCGGGGAAGATTTCCGGAAGTTTATTTTTGAACGCCTTGATGACATTGCGAATCTGGCTGGGGTTAACAACATCACGATCCAATTGCTGACCATCATATTTGACTTCCTCATCCAGTTGTTCCCAGCGTTTCTTTCGCGTTAGACGCTCCCGCACATCGACATATTCCTTGGCAGATATCTGCGACCCCTGTCTTGTAATTTCTGTCTCGATTGTGAAAACGTCATAGGGAACGTTAACAAGATCCGCGACCGCCTGCTCATGTGAATATTCGCTGACTATATTTTCCTTGAAGAAGCCAAAAGTTCGTTTGTCCGGAGTTGCCGTCAAGCCGATCAAGAATGCGTCAAAATAATCAAGCACCTGTTGCCAAAGGTTATAAATTGACCGGTGGCATTCATCGATGACAATAAAATCAAAGAATTCAAGAGAGATTTTCTCGTTGTAAACCACCGGCATGGGCGCTTTGGGTTGCCACACCTCGTTCGGGTTAGTCTCCTCTGCCGCCTCATCGAGTTCCTCTCCCTTGAGGATAGAATAAAGCCGTTGAATCGTGCTGATACAGACTTGCGCGTCTTTTGAAACATAGCTCGACTTGAGCCGCTGGACATTATAAAGCTCGGTAAATTTTCGGTTATCATCTGCCGGTGTATAGGCCATAAGCTCCTGCTCGGCCTGTTTCCCGAGGTTTCTCGTATCAACAAGGAAAAGCACTCTCTTGGCTTTCGCGAATTTAAGCAGACGATAAATAAAAGTAATGGCCGTATAAGTCTTGCCGCTTCCTGTGGCCATTTGAATAAGCGCCCGGGGATAGTTCTCTTTGAACGATTTCTCAAGATTCTTAATGGCGATAATCTGGCAATCCCGCAATCCTTTTACATCAAGGACAGGAATATCATGTAATCTAGCCCTCAGATTTTTGGGAGTCGACATCCATTCTTTGAATGTTTCAGGCCTTTGAAAAGAAAAAGTCTGACGCGCGCGAGGCTTGGGATCATTAAAATCAGTAAAGCGGGTTATCTCGCCGGTACTTTCGTAAACATATTTAAGCGGCTCATTGTTGACATACTTAAGCTGTGCCAACGCATACGCCTCTGCCTGCGCTTCATGAACAGTTAAACGATGACCTTCTTCCTCACGCTTGGCCTCTATAACGCCGACCGGCTTGCGGTCTACAAAAAGGACATAATCAACCGGCCCGATATCAGTGGGGTATTCCCGAACAGCAATGCCGAGTCCGGCGTTGAAATTCAATGCCTTACGGTCTTGCACCTTCCATCCGGATTGAACCAGCATGGCATCAATTTTGTCGCGCGCTATTTGTTCAGGATTTTGATTTGGCATAATTACTCCACTAGTCCTTCGTCTGCGAAGCTGTAGTATTGGTTATCCCCGACAATTACATGATCAAGAACCTTGATTTGCATCAACTTCCCAGCATCGCTCAATTCTTTAGTAAATTTCTTATCTTCTGTGCTTGGCGTTATGTTTGAGCTCGGATGGTTGTGAACGCAGACAATCGACTTGGCGAATTTCTGCAATGCGGTGTGGATGATCTCCCGGACAATCGGAAACGCCTGATCAACGGTGCCAACGGCAGTTTCCACGATATCAATAATGCGGTTATTGCTATCAAGATAGACGACCTTAAAAACCTCTGTTTTAAGGTCGCGAAGCTGAGGCATGATGATATCCACAACATCTTTGGCAGAGGCGATCTTCTGCTTCCCGGTGGACACATCATCCTGTCGATAGCGCCGCCCGATTTCAAGCGCGGCCTGAATATGGGCGATCTTGGCCCCGCCCAAGCCTTTGAACTCTTTCCAGTCCCGAGCGTCGGTGTGGGCCATGTTGCGAAATGTGCTGAATTTCTTGAGTATTTTGCGGGCGAGGTCAATGGCGCTGGTGCCTTGTGTGCCGGTGCGAAGAAGAATGGCCAAAAGCTCTGAATTACTCAAAGCTCCCGCACCCTTTTTGAGGAGTTTCTCTCTCGGCCTGTCATCCTCCGGCCAAGTCTTTATGCCTGATATCTTTCTTTCCTTCACCATTCTTCTCTTCTCTGTTCTTCACTGCACTTTATACGTCAATCACTATTGGCTGATTGACCACGTTATACTCTTCGTTCAACACCGAGCAATTGACATACGTTGTGTCTTTTGTTTTCTGAATACCATAACCACCATGAATATGCCCATGAATGACATACGGAATCTTTAGCTTCTCAACCCTATTGGCCAAGGTTTTACTGCCCAAGTGACCGCCTTGAGGCTCGGCAATATCCACATAGCCATGAGCGGGGCCATGCGTTAAAAGCACATCAGTCTTTTGAGGTATCTTGCTCCAATGATACCGGTCGAGATTCTCCTCCGATTCCATAAACGCCCAATTCAAGAATGTCGTCGTCATCGGAGATGCCCATAATGCCATGCCATTCGGCAAGGCATACGGTGCGTCTTTCAAATAAACCGCTTTGGTCAAATACTTCCCGACCTCATTCGGAAACCGCTCACAGAAAAAATCATGGTTTCCCGCGATAACGATCACTAGATCGTGGCCCAATTCTGAAAGCCAATTATTAAAGTCAATCAGATCTATGGCCGAACGAAATTCTCCATCACCCGCAAAGAGCAAAACATCGCCATCAGGAACCTGAAGTTTCCGGTGCTTGGTATGAGTATCTCCTATAGCGACTATCCGCATTAATTACAATCTCCCAAATTTTCATTCGTGCCCCATTAGCGCCCCTTTGGCGCCCCTTTCGCCCCATTAGCGCCCCTTAGCACATAATAGGTTCCTCGACCAGTTGTCCCGATTTTTTTAATAACTCCCTTATTTTCTAATTCTTTAAGATCATCCGTAGCTTGTCTCTTCTTCAGGCCAAAATTTTCTTGATATTCTTTATTAGTGATCTGACCCTGATTCTTAATAAACTTTACTGCGCCAATCTGACGCTCATTAAGCCCCAATTGTTGCAACGCAACTTCTGTAAACATATCTCTTGGAAGTATTGTTTTAAATTCAAGGTTCCGCACAGAGATGAACTCTGGCTCAGGAAGGCCATGCTCCTTGCATTGGCGAACCATCTCAGTCGTACCAGATCCAACTTGCTGAATATAGTCTCCAAAATATAAGACATTCGCCAGTGTTGGATTGGACGGATGAGAAGAATGCGGCTTCTTTAAATCCTCGATTTTTAGGTTCCCAGGGAGCGTTCCGGAATTCCATATCTCCACACGATCAAGAAATACCATGACCTGAACTGACGAGGTCGTATTGTAGTCCCGATGCGCCACAGCATTGACGATCGCTTCGTGAATAGCGAACTCTGGTATCTCCCGAGGCCGCGCGACCTGCACTGTGTGTTTTTGCTGAATAACTGGAAATTTAATAGCATCCAGAACAAAAGCTACCGCCTTATCGACCTGTTCAAAAAGGTTCTCTTCCTCGTAAATATGATACGATGAGAATGGCTTCACCACTTCAGTGCTGGGCAACTGCACACACTTGATCTTTGCCTGATCAAAGAATTTGCTCGGATTCTTCCCGAATAATAAAATTGCGGCATTGGTCAGCTTCCCGTCCTTAAGCAGTTTCAAATGAATGAAAATGTCGGTTACGGAAGCATCCAATCCAAGCGGGAAATTACGTTTTGAACGAGCCGTCTTTAAAAACCACTTAACCTTGGCCTCGTCAATATCGGACAGCTTGGCGCCCTCACAAACACGCTGGTCGAACCCAGCTTTTCCGATCTCGCCTTTTTCTTTAAGAAATGCTATCAGGCTTTCATAGATTGAATCGGTTAGCCCGGATACGCTATCAAATCTTTTGTAACTATGCCCAGACTTTGGATTCTTCGCTATCACGATAAAATCCCTCATCCCGGGATCTCTTTGTTTATCGAGGGTATTTTGTCCCTTGATGTAAATCAAGATTTCTTTGTGCTTTGCCTTAGCCTCACGATATTCAGCTTCTGTTGGAGATATTTTACCTTTACCAGACCCGCCATATTGCAAACCAAGAATCCCGATATAGATATCCCTTTTGCCAACTTCCTCGATGTAGGCAATTTCCGCTGACTTGCTCTTTGCTGGAGAATCCTCAAATAGAAAAACATCAAAATATTCTGATAAAAGAGCATCCTTGTGGATGAACTCTTTAACCGTCCGGCGCTCTTTTTTAAGCTCTTTCTGTACCCCGCTGACAAATATTTTATATTTCATCTTACCTAACCTCTTTCACGCTCTTATCCGGACGAATTATTTTCTTTTTGGTTAAATACTTCTCGACGTGATATTGCTGAATTTTGCTGGGGACAGTCTTGCCGTTAAACCAGCGGCTCACGGTCGAGAAAGCAACGCCAAGCTCTTTGGCTAAATCCTGCTGGGTAATCTTGTTCTCAAGACGGTACAGCTCTAATTTTTTTATGATATCCATATACACAGCTCCTGTGTTTAGCATAGTCATTTTCCTCATTTGCGCATATTGCATCTTATAGCACGAAATTGAACAGAAGTCAATGTAAAACAAGCGACAGATTGTAATAATTGGCGAAATGTACTATAAGATAAGACAGTTGTTCTATGAAATAGAACAGGCGGGATTACAGGACGGATTCTTGAAGCTTACCGGTCGTGGTATCCACAATCCGGAAATGGGTCTTGCCGGTGCGGCCTTTCCACTGCTCTTCGATATTCAGGCTCCAGTCGCCCAAAGGCATGACTTTTTGAATCTCACGCAGGCGAAGCTTACCGACCGGGACCGCGCCCAGAAGATCGCCCTCGGTTGAGATGTTTTCCACGTAAACTTCCTCGCCAGCCATCCGGACACTGATGTAGCGGGTTTTCTTGACTGCTTGCTCAATAACCTTTGCCATACGCCTACCTCCCTTTTGAGGTCAAGTAGGCCATAGGGTCTGCCGGTTGGCAAGAAATAAATTGGGGTTGCGAGCCTACCCCTCCCGCATCACGAATATGTCATAACATGATTTAATACTGATAGTTACAGAGAATTCAGGAAGGCTGTTTTGTCAGAAATAATATATACTTTTTGTGACAAGATTTTGAGGTCTAATGTTCACTGTTTAGTGAACATTAGGGTCCGAGTGAACATTAACTCTGTGCAGGTTTATTACATTTTTTGTAACATTCGCGCAGATTAAATGTCCACCGGCCGGAAATGTCCACTATTTAGGAGACATTTCGATTTGGTGGACATTTACGTGTCCATCCATGTCCATCAAAACGGCCTTTTCTGGCCCTCCCGGACGACCGCAGGATACCCCTAAAATCGCCTGTTTTCCGACGCTAGGCGCTTATTTCGGCCGGGTTGACCACTTATGCCCAAACCCCAAAAGTGATGGACATGGACATCGATTTTTTTGACCACTGTCACTGGCTCCCTGCGCCTCGCCCGACCCTCACCGAGGCCCCTTTCCAAGGACCCTTGCCTCGCCGAAGCCAAAGGCGAAAGCACTTTGGCGAAGGCGGGCGCGGCCGCCTCCAAGCATAAAAAATCCCCATGACCTCGCTTTTCAAAACGACCACAGGGATGAGTTGTTATTACAACAGGTTTTGAGATTTAAAGATGCTCTCTATGATCGTCCGGGCAGTCTTGCCCGATGGATTATCGCCTCCGGTAATATTACACGCGAAAACGTAGGTTGTACCGTTATGCTCAAGAAAGCCTATAAACCAGCCCAAGTTCCATTTTCCATCCGGCCCCATGTCAGAGCCGGTCTTGCCGTAAAGCGTTCCTTTATCAGTCTTCTCTACCTGCATAACATCGCGTAGTATAGCGATATTCTTCTCAGAGAATGGAAGCTGACCATCCAAAAGCTTATTCAAAAGAGTAACCTGCTCATCCGCGCTGATCTTAATGGACGTAGTATCCGGACGCGGAAGCCAGAAAATATCAATCCCTGATGAAATATCCTGTGAGCCGTAGCCAATCTTTTCAATATATTCCTTCATCCGGGCTTCGCCGATTTCCCGCGCTAATATCTGATACGCAGGAACGGCCGACACTTTAAACGCCTCACGTAGGGTTAAGTCCTGATTCCACCCCTCTATGTCACGCTTTACCCCATCCCATTTATACCACGGCTCGTCAGCCCCCTTGATGAGTCCAAGCTCAAGACCGATAAGGGTGTTGTAAATCTTGAATGTTGAACAGGGTGACAGGCGCTGGCCACTGCGCGCCGGATCGATGTTGACCGTCTCCCCGGTTGTCCGGTTATAGATCACCAGAGCCGCATCGTATCCATGCAAAAGAGACCTGTCGATCTCTTGAGCAAACGCAACCGCGCTCATAAACAAAAATACACCGATCAAAGCGAATCTTTTCATCATACCTTTTTATTCCCCAACCACCGCTTCTGCCAAGCTCCTCATCGCATTACTATAATCCTGCCACCGGCCAGCCGTAGGTCCGGATAAAGATTTTTTTTGCTGTAACTTCTTGTTTCATAGTAAATTATGTAGTTTCAAATCCCTGTTTCGAGGT
>Ga0302250_1001274_pt1 | contig 19608 bp, 18 predicted proteins | sample AAG_RA_Asp_MG_FD_193536 | JGI IMG/M metagenome (GOLD analysis project Ga0302250, IMG submission 193536) | Enriched activated sludge microbial communities from anaerobic digester in WTTP, New Holstein, Wisconsin, United States - AAG_RA_Asp | ecosystem: Engineered > Bioreactor > Anaerobic >... | reverse complement strand
TTCTGCCCTTGGTAACAATCATCAGGATGATAAAAATAACTATGAAGCCCAGACCGCCTGCAGTTGATCTCTGGTTCCTGCCTGCGCCACGTTTGGAATACTCGGACATTCCCGAAAGGGTAATTCCTTTTTCTGTTGCAATGGTTGATAGCAGCATCAGCGAACCCTGGATGAAGGCTTCATCCCAGTTTTCACTGCCTTTTCCCAGATACCCCTTCATTGTGTTATATACCTGCTGAATGTAGGCATCTGTGATATACCCCTCTGAGCCATAGCCCACTTCAAAACGAAGTTTTCTCTCTTGATGTGCCAGCATGATCAAAACGCCTTCGTCCTTAGTGCTGCCTATCTTCCAGTTTTGGTACAGCTTCACTCCAAAATCTACTTCATTGGCACCACCGATATCTTTCAAGGTAACGATTACAAAATCCACTCCCGTTTTTTCTCGGAGTTCAATCGCCCAATCGTTAATCTTGACTCGGGTTGGCTCACTCAACAGCCCCGCAAAATCATTTATAAAGCCTTCTGCTTTGGGAATTTCCACGCTGAAAAGGCCAATCACCAGGCAAGCAAGAATAATCAACGATGAAAGTCTTTTAAACATCATTAAGCAAGTGCCCCAGCTTGGCTTTTTTGGTTTTCAAGTAGCCTCTATTGGTCTCTTTGGCTTTTATCTCTATAGGTATTCTTTCGACGATTTCCAGGCCATAGCCTGTAAGACCCACAATTTTCTTGGGATTATTGGTGAGCAGCTTGATTTTCTTCAGACCCAAGTCTTTCAGCATCTGAGCCCCGATTCCGTAGTCTCGCAGGTCTTCAGGAAAACCGAGCTGCAGGTTCGCTTGAACCGTATCAGCCCCATTATCCTGAAGATGATATGCCTTAATCTTGTTCAAAAGGCCGATTCCTCTGCCTTCCTGACGCATATACAGGATTACACCCTTGCCCTCTTGGGTAATCATTTCAAATGCCCTGGCCAGTTGTTCGCCACAATCACAGCGAATGCTGTGCAAGGCATCACCCGTAAGGCATTCCGAATGAACCCGCACCAAAGTAGCCTCATCTTTATTGATTTCCCCCATCACCAATGCGAGATGATACTCGTCCGAAATATCGCTGGCATAAGTGATGATATCGAAAAGGCCATACTTGGTGGGCAATTTAGCCTTGGATACAACGTGCACCAATCTTTCTTTCTTGCGCCGCCAATGGATGAGCGATTCAATGCTGATTATCTTCAAATTGTGTTTTTTTGCAAAGGGAATCAAGTCGTTCAGCCTGGCCATCTCTCCATCTTCACGGATGATCTCACAAATGGCTCCCACAGGGTTGAGCCCGGCAAACTTCGCCAAGTCAACCGCGGCTTCTGTGTGCCCAGCTCTTTTCAGTACTCCACCCCGTTCTGCCAGAAGTGGAAATACATGACCGGGACGCATAAACTGGTTTGCCCTGGAATTCGGATCTGCCAGAGCCTTGATGCTTTTTGCCCTTTCAGTTGCAGAAATACCAGTTGTGGTCCCCTCTATCACATCCACGGATATGGTAAACTTGGTGCCCTGGCGATCACTGTTCTTTTCTGTCATCAATGATATATTTAGTCTTTGGGCTACTTCCGCTTCCATCGGAACGCAGAGCAGTCCTTTCCCATTAGAGATCATAAAATTGACTGCTTCAGGTGTCACCTTGTCGGCCGCCATTAGCAGGTCGCCTTCGTTTTCACGATTTTCATCATCCACCACGATCAGCATTTCACCTTTGCGGATAGCTTCTATGGCGTCCTCAATGGTACACAGATCGAGGTCGGTTTCTATTGCATGATTTGTCTTCAATTTTGGTTCTCCTTACTCTGGAGCATGTTCATGTCCTGGCATTCCGTGTCAATAGCAAAATACTGATTCAACCAGTTTAGCGTATAGATCAGGTCTTCCGGAAGAGGTGCGCATACGGATATCTGCTGTCCGCTGAAGGGATGCAAGAAATCCAGTTTCCAGGCATGCAAAGCCTGACGGTGCAGATGAGTGGTAAGAAGTTCGGTAATCTTGCGCTTCATATTCTGGGGAACCAGGCTATGTACATAGCGACGGGTATTGTATAGCAAATCACCCAAAATCGGGTACCCAATGTGGGCGAAGTGCAGCCTGATCTGGTGCATCCTTCCTGTAGCCAGGTTTATCTTCTGCAGGGCAAAAAAGTGCCAGATGTGGATTGTCTCATAATGGGTTAGGGCATAGCGGCCTTCCTCGGAAACACACATCATCCGTGGGTTTCTTATGCTGCGGTTGATAAAGGTTTCGATGCTTCCGACTGGTGGATCGGGAACCCCGGTGCAAACCGCCAGATATGTTTTGCTGATCTCTCGGGCAGCAAACATATCCTGAAGCTTTGCCTGGGCAGCATCATGCTTGGCTATGATGATTAATCCCGAGGTACCTCTATCCAGGCGATGAACAATTCCAGGACGATTTTCTTCGCGGCCGCTGGACAGATTTCCCCCAAATCGATGCATAATGGCATTTACCAGGGTATTGTCCGGGTTTCCAAAGCCAGGATGCACTATCATACCGGCTTTTTTATTGATTATTGCCAAATCATCGTCTTCGTAAACCAGGTCCAGAGGGATATCTTGCGCTATGGCTTTAACTGGCTCCGGCTCAGGAAGATCGATGGATATCTCGTCACCATCTTTAAGGGGATAGCTTTTTTTCACAGGAACCAGATTAACCAAGATACGGTCTGCATCAATCAGCTTTTCGATAAAACTGCGTGAATACAATTCCTGAATGTTCAGTTCAACCAGAAACTTATCCAGTCTCTTTTCGCCTTCTGCAGTGTACTGCACCTTGATCCTATTTTTCATTCTTAGTAATATTCATCACAAACACAGCTCCAGTGGAGAGTCCTTTACGGTTTCTGATTATCGATCCATTAATCACGGTTTTACCCAGATATACCAAGTCGTCTACCGATACGTTGTAGAGATTTTTACCATAGCGCAGAGAATCCAGCACAACTGCAAAAATTCTGGTATGATAGTCCTTTTTCCAGATCAACTCATTTAGATTGACCATTTCGGTTAGATTGGGAAACTCTGCACGTAAGCTGTCGTTACAATACACAATGTCGCCGTTAGAACCGGTAATAAGCACCGCTTCTGGGATCAGATTAATCAGCAATTGAATCCTCTGATGGTGTTCATATATCTTGTCGGCTTTAGCCTGATCAAAACGAACAATAATTCCCAGCATCTTCTCAAGCGAAAGGATGAGGCTCTGAAAATCCTTGTCCTGGTCATACATAGAGCTGTCTATGTCTATCTGATAATTTCCTGTGGAAATATGCTCCACCAATTGCTCGATCTGCCTGATCGCCTTTTGTAGCTTGAAGGGAATATAGTTATAGATAACCACGATATATACGAAAAGAATAAATACAAAGATGATGATCACCGAATGAATATCGCTGGCCAAGCTTAGCAGGTCTTTCGACTGGCTGATCACAAATAACATGATAATGGTTTGTAAGGCGATTATTCCAAAAAGGATTGAGACCAGCAGATGATACTTGTATTTTAATGATTTTTTCATGATCAGTCCTTATTCACTGCAGTATCGAAAATCAACTTGTCGATGTTTCCTTTGGGTCCCAAAAGAATCAGCACATCGCCTTCGTTTACGATATCATTTGCGCCGGGCATGTCGTTCAAGCGTTTTTCGATAACGTTCCGCCCATCGTCTGTTACCGCCAGATAGCTGTATTTTATTGCAACCACATTCACTCCGCGTTTGGTGGGAAGTGCCAATTCCTGAAGCGGTTTTCCCACAAAATCTTTGGGCGCAATGAGTTCCACTACAATGTGTCCGCTGGAGAGATTCACGTAGTCCAGCACATTGCGTGAAATCAAGGTACGGGCCAGTTGATTGCCTACCATCTCTTCGGGCAGTAGGGTGTGTTGAACGCCGATCAGTTCCAGGATGCGTCCGTGAAGTTGGGATTCCACCTTGGCATAAATTATTCCAACCCCGATCTTTTTCAGGATTGCGGCAGTCAGGATGCATTCTTCGATGTTGCTGCCGATTCCGATTATTACTGCGTCCGTTTCATTCAAGCTCTTCTGGCGCAGGGCGTATTCATCTGTGGCATCCATGCAATAGGCCGTTGTAACAAGCGAACTGATCTCGTTTACCAGTTCCTGTTTTTTGTCTATGGCGATCACTTCCATGCCATTTTCTGCAAGGATTCTGGCAACTGTCATGCCAAAGCGACCGAGTCCGATTACTGCGTAGCGCGCCATGTTTATACTCCTTTGTGGGTTTCAGGTTTCAGGTGTCCCCCTACCCTATAGCGATTTTCTCCTCCGCAAAATCTAGGTTTGCCTGTTTTTTTCGCAGAGAGAAGGCATATATCATAGTAAGGGGTCCGATGCGGCCAACATACATCAGCATAGTAATCAATAGTTTTCCAGGGTAGCTGAGCCTGCCGGTGATGCCAGTGGACAGACCAACGGTGCCAAAGGCGGAAACGGCTTCGAAAAGAAGCTTATCAAAGGCAAAAGGCTCGGATAACATGAGAAAAAACACTATTACAAAGATAATGGAAGCAGACAGCGTAGCCAGGGAAGTCGCCTCACGGGCATTGGCTATGGGAATTTTCCGGTTGAAAATACTCAAATCTCGTTTACCGGTCAGCATGCTGGTAACCGATAGCACCAAAACGCTGAAAGTGGTGGTTTTAATTCCTCCACCAGTGGAGCCCGGGGAAGCTCCGATAAACATCAGCACAATGGAAACCAGGATTGTAGCTGCTCCAAAACCGCCAATATCAACAGTATTGAAACCGGCAGTGCGCAAGGTGATGGACTGGAACCAGGAGTTCAACAGCCTCTTGTACACCGTAAAATCCTTCATGCTATGAGAATACTCGCCAATGTAGATGCTTACAAAACCCAGTATGATCAATCCTAAAGTGGTAAGCATCACCAGCTTGGAATGCAGGGTTAGCTTGCGAATTTTTTGCGGGGCAAACAGATAGCGGTAAACATCGATCAATACGGTAAAGCCCAAACCGCCCAGAATAATCAGAAAAGTAATCCCGAAAACCATTACCGGGGAATCACGAAAACTGACGATACTATCGCTCCAAAGCGCAAAGCCGGCATTGCAAAACGCAGAAATCGAATGGAAAATAGAGTGATACAATGCCTGGCCGGGAGGCAGAACCTTTGAGAAAACTATGTAAAGAACACCAGCCCCTATCCCTTCGATGATGGCAGTCACTATTATGATGCTGCGCAGCAGATTGAACAGGTTTACCGTGGTGGTGTCCCCGACCACATTGTGCATTATGTTTTCCAGTTTCAGAGTGATCCGTTGCCCCATTATGATGGCAAAAGCAGTGGAAATCGTCATAATTCCCAGTCCGCCCACCTGGATTAAAGCCAGGATCACAAGTTGACCAAACAGGCTAAAGTAAGTCCCCGTATCTACTACCACCAAACCCGTTACACAAGTAGCGGAAGTGGCTGTGAAGATGGCATCGATAAAATGAGTTACCCTTCCATCGTTGGTGGCGGCGGGCAACATTAAAAGCACCGAGCCGACCAGAATCACGCCGGCAAAGCTTAACATCAGTGAAACAGGGGGATTATTGGTCAGCAGCCGGTAAAACCTGCCCTCAAAAGCACGAAAGATCAGGTATTGCATTATGAAATAGGTTTGCCTGATCAGCAGGAAAAAGATCACGAATTTGGCCTGATAGGCCATCAGCAAGGTGCCCAGAAACAGCAGCAGAATATCAAAGTAAACAATGCTTTTGCGTTTGGCTGCCTCGCCACTAAGAACCCGGTAGAGAATTGTGAGCGAAAGCAAAATTATGTTGGCCAGAGCAGTGCCGGCTTCGATGATCTTAAAATTCGCCAGATACTGCAAAATGGGCTCCAGATACAGAACCAGGAAGCTCCACCCCGCCAAAAGATAGGCTGTGAACTCAATGTGTTTAAGTATGGTCTGTTTGTTATCTGCAGGCATAAATACCTGGCTTAACCTAGCTGGATGTCTTTGGTGATGATGCTCTTTAAATCCCTGATCGGCTGGCTTGCTGATAGCTCTACCAAAGCTGCCTTTTGCTTGAAGAGCTCCTTAAGCTGGAAGGTCTGCATATAAAACTCGTTTACCCGTTTCCGGATGGCCTCGCCAGTATCGTCTGCCCTTTGGATCAAATCAGCTCCGCAGATATCGCAAATGCCTTCTTGAGAGGGCCTGCGGCTGATCAGATTGTAGTTTTCACCACAACCCGAACAAATCCTGCGGGCTTCGATTCTGGAAATGGCATCGGCTTCGCTAAGATCAAGATAGTATACGCGTTTTACATTATAATGGGCTAAAAGATACTCCGCCTGAGCTGGCGTTCGGGGAAAGCCATCGAAAATAATCCCGGGGCAATCGGGAGCCAATGAACTTTGAACGAGGTCAAACACAAGCTCGTCCTCCACCAGATCACCTCTGGTGATAATGGCTTGAACCTTTTTGCCCAGCTCGCTTCCTTTGCTGATCTGCTCGCGGAACAGGTCGCCAATATTAATGTGCTGAAAGCCGGTTTCTTCGGCCAGCAGTTTGGCCTGAGTGCCTTTCCCGCTGCCTTGGATTCCCAGAAATACTATTACATCTGTCATAATTTACCTCAGTATGTTCCTTAAAACACACTCAGATAGTTCTGTCAAGGCAATTCTTTGCCTGGGCTGCATTACAGCTGTTCCTGGGTTAATTGCTTTAATGCAGCTATTCGTCTTTCATGCTTTATATTCCCCCCTACTATCCCTTCATCTCCTTGCCCCCTCATCACTTCTGACATCCCAACCTATACCCATCCCTTACCCATCCAATAATTATAGGGTAAGCATAGGATGGGTAAGCGAATAGCTCAGTTGTAGCTACTTTGTCCGGTGTTTTTTTTATGTTATGATGATGCTATTTCATTAAAAGAGCTTTGATTAGCTTACTGCTGCTTCCGGTTTGGACTTTTATAAAGTAGACCCCCGAAGCCAATGCGGCTCCACTTTCATCCACCGCTTTGAAGCTGACCCGTTGTTCGCCCTTTTGGTAAATGCCGTCTGCTATGATCCTGATCTTGCGGCCTTTCAGGTCAAAAAGTTCAATTTTCACTGGCGCATTGTCCTTATTAATCGAAAAGGCAAGGGTCGAAACTGGATTGAAAGGATTGGGATAAAGGCTTAGCTTGGGCTTCAGCTCCGGCGTATAGGGATCATCCAAGGCACTGGGAGTAAGATTGAAGTTTAGGGTATTTTCGTGGTAATTTACAGCATAAGCATTATTATAGGGTAGATACCCGTCTTTGCTAACCGTCAGATTGTAATATCCGATCGTGGTTTTCAGCATATATTCCCCGCGGTTCGTGGTTGTGCCACTTACTCTATCTGTTAGTGAAACCGTAGCTTGAGGAAGCACATGTCCCCCTCCTGTAACTCTGCCTGAAATATAAGCCTGTTCATCGCCGGTTAAGAGAAAACCTATCTTAACGCCGGGATAAAAATGGCTGGTAAGGAAATTGGTGGGAAGATTATTGGGATCGAGGGTTTCGGTATCGCTGCTGCGGTAACAGGTTAGCTCCAAAGCGCTGTTCAAGCCCCAGAATTTGTCCATGCTACTGTAATACTCATTATCCCAAACCCTCTGCATCATGATCACCAGGTTTCCCCCCTGCCAGCTATATCTATTGTCCAAAACGATGGTCAGAACCGGCAGACCCGCCTGGAGATCAACCACCCCATCATAGACCAACTGAAGCTGATTCACAGGAACCCAGCCTTCGGAAAGATCGGTCAAGGTGGTTTCGCCCATCCAGATCTTGATAGGCTTGTTCGGTAGATTAGAGGTGTATATATTGGGAAAATACTTCAAAGTGCGGATCAGTCCATGACCCCCGGGAAAAGTGATCATGCTTGAGGGATAAAGGGTTTGGGACAGGTTGTTGTGATAGAAGAAATCTAAAGGCAATCTGGCACTCTGTTCACCGGGACCGATCATAACTTCATAGGGCATGTCCCCGATCACGTTCAAGATTGCCATGGGGCTGTCGTCATTTCCGCTTACCTCATCACCGGCAGCAATTACCTTGGCATAAATAGCCATAAAGCTTTCCTGGGTGGGAGTCCAGGTTACGGGCACGATGCTTTGGTTTCCCGGGCTTGGCATCTCCACTTGCGTGCTGCCCAAAACCTGATGCCGTTGATTGAGGATTTGCACCGTCCCCTGTCCCAAAGCTGTAGTTCCCTGATTGCGGATAGTTACTTCTGTGGTCTGTATAACGTCAAGGCTTGGAGTTGGGTTCTGGGTCACGCTCTGGCAATCAATATCCCCTGTAATGGCCTGACCTGTGTAAGTAAAGGTGGTTTTGGGAAATGGTGTCCCTACTGAAGAATATCCTGTGGGTGGCGCATAGGGATCAAAAACCGTGGTATCGCTGTAAACCTTGCGGGAACGCCCCATTTCACCATGCTGGGCAGCAAACTGGTCCTGAGAATTGAAATACCACATTGTGAGAGGCCGGTAAACCATCATCACCAGGGTTCCGCCATTGTATTGAAAGGGGTTGGTAAGAGGAATCGTGATAGTGTTAATCCCTGTGGGGTAATCAACAGGCCCGTCAAAAACCAATGACAGATTTCCAGCCGGAACCCAGCTTGGACTCAGGTCTGTCTGACCAGTAGTGCCCAGCCAGATTTTGGTCTGGATATTGGGTAGATTCGTTATAAAAGTATTAAAGAAGCTGATCTGGGTAATTGTGGCGTTCAATATGCCCAGTTCATGCTGATAATAAACGCATTCAAACAGCGAATTTCCCCAATACATATCAATGGGAACCCTTTCCGGAACAAGACCGTCGCCAATGGTAACCTCGTCGGCATACTGGTATCCCACAAAGCTCAGTAGAATGCAGGCTATAATCATTGTAAGACCTATGCGTTTCATCTTTGTGCTCCTTGAATTGCTATAATCACATTTGTAGAACAGGCTTAATGGTGTGTAGCAAGTTTCGCTCCAAATATTTAAGGAAAGATGGGGGCTTGGGGTCTGAGGAAAGATGATACTTGGTTCTTACAAAGTAGGCAATAGAGAGATAAGTCAATCAGGTAGATCGGGTGATCAGTGCGCCATCAAATGCGAGTTAATTCCTGTGATCCGTGAAATTCAGTGTAACTATTCATCTCACATCCAAGAAAAGTGATTGACAGTTTTGCAGCCCTTTTTGACTCTGAGAAAAACACAAAAAAACCTATTATGGAGGAGAAATGAGTTATCGTGTGCTCGCGATAAACCCCGGTTCCACATCCACAAAAATCGCCGTTTACGACGACAACAGCCCGGTTTTCGAAAAAACCCTTCGTCATGATCCTGCAGAACTCGACAAGTATGGCGGTATCATCGAGCAGTATGACTACCGTAAGGGCTTGGTAATGGAAGCAATGGAAGAAAACAGTGTCCAGCCAGAAAGCCTGCATGCAGTGGTTGGCAGGGGTGGTTTGGTGCGTCCTGTTTGCGGTGGCACCTGGAAGATTAACGACGCCATGCTACGCGACCTGAAAGACCCAAATCTCTGGGGCAGGATTCATGCCTCAAACCTTGGAGCTTTCATAGCCAAAGCTATAGCTGAGCCTCTGAATATCCCCTGCTACATCGTAGACCCTGTGGTGGTGGATGAGTTTGATGACATAGCCAGGATTTCCGGCATCCCTGAGATCGAACGCAAGAGCTTGCTGCATGCCCTAAACATACGCTATATAGGGCGCTTGCTAGCTAAAGAACTTGGCAAGGACATCAGCGACGCCAACCTCATCGGAGTGCACATGGGCGGCGGTATTTCCGTAGCTGCCATCAAAAATGGCAGAGTGGTAGACGTGAACAACGCTCTCCTCGGAATGGGTCCATTTTCTCCTCAAAGAGCTGGAGCTTTGCCGATCGGAGACCTTCTTGACCTCGCTTACTCCGGAAAATACACAAAAAAAGAACTGTGCAATTACCTAACCAAAACAGCCGGACTGATGGCCTATTTGGGAACAGACAGCGGCATCGAGATCAACAAACGCATCGAAGCCGGCGACGAATATGCCAAGAAAATCCAGGACGCCATGTGCTATCAGGTGGCCAAAGAGATTGGAGCTTGCGCCACCGTACTCTGTGGAAAGGTTGATGGCATCTATCTTAGCGGTGGTCTGGTTTACAATGCCCACATTGTGAACGCTATCAAAGAAAGGGTTGATTTTATCGCTCCGCTGTACCTGTATCCTGGCGAAAAGGAAATGGAAGCCCTCTGCCAAGGCGGAATCCGGGTTTTATGCGGCCAGGAACCTGCTCAGGAATATCCCTATTAGGAATGGTCATACGTTTCTACGGATCAGTTGATTACAAAATGAAAATGATCCATAGCATAGCCCTGCTTTGCCTGTTCTTGCTATTCGCCAATCTACTACTAGCAGAAAGCTGGACTGTTCTGGTCTACATGGCTGCCGATAACAATCTGGCGGAGATGGGTAAACTGGATATCAACAGCATGGAAAGCGTTGACCAGCCGGTAAATCTGAATCTGATCGTGCAGGCTGATTTCCCCGAAGGAGCAAAAAGATATAAGGTTCAAAAAGACAATTCCGGACTTATCACCTCTCCGGTAATCGGGAATCTGGGCTCTATCGACAGCGGCAATCCCCAAACCCTGAAGCAATTTATGGCTTGGGGATTTGCCGCCTATCCGTCTGAGCGAAAAATGCTGGTTATCTGGTCGCATGGCGATAGCTGGTACAAAGGCAAAGACAAATGGATCTGCCCTGATGAGGGCAGCGAAAACCTGATGAGCGTCGCAAACGGCGATCTGGCAATAGCCTTTAGCGGAACTCCCCATCTGGATGTTTTACTTTTTGACGCTTGCAGCATGCAAAGCATCGAAGTTATCACCGAAGTGGCAGACTACACCGATTATGTGATCGGCTCTGAGGAACTGGTTCCCCAATATGGTTTCCCTTACGAAAGGATAATTCCCCTCTTTGCAGAACCGCTAAATAACCTACTTGAACAAGTTCCCCAACTATACGTTTTATCCTACCAACCCGGAGAAGGCATCAATCCCGGGCCGGGGCAATGGACTGCCACCTGTTCAGTTATAGCCACTGCGAATTTGAATACCTTTTTAGATAGCTTTCAGGCTGCAATTCACCAAATGCTCTTGGAAGGCACCCATTACCACAGCTTAAGGTCTGATTGTTATGAATTCAACACCGGCCTGGCAGACGTTGATTTGAGGCAGTTTGCCACTTTGCTGCATGAATATCGGCCTACCTGGCCTGTTTTCAGCCAGTTATTGGACTCCTGGAATTCTATGCTGGTAAGCTCGGACTACAGCACTATAGAGGGAAACATAGCGAATATTGGAACGGCAGCTCTCTGGTATCCTGATAATCGTTTCAATTTTGAAAACAGCTGGCCCCAATATATCAAGCTGAAGTTCGCTCAGAACTGGTGGCCCGGTTACCTGAACTATGTTTTGGGGGATACTGAACCACCAGCAACACCGGTTTTGCTTTCCCAAAAGGTAGAAAAGCGAATCCTGAAACTTGAGCTGGGCTTGCCAGTTCGACCTGATTTCATGGATGTAAAGGTAATCCTGAACAACGATGGAATACCCAGAATCTATAGTTGTGTGCGCTATGCCTCCAGCTTATCAATAGCAATCCCGATCGAGAAATCCGGCTCTTATGTGATCACCCTGGAGGATTTCAGCGGCAATGCAAGCACTCCGCTGACAGGAGCCTTTCATCTGCCTGCCTACTGCCAGGTTGCCCCAAATCCGGTTGCGGGAAAAGGTCTTGCCAGCCTGAACTGGTGGAATTCTGAGGATAGCAAAGGCGAAGTGAAGCTTGATGTCTATAACCTGAGGGGACAACTGGTGTTTAGCAAAAAACTGGATAGTCCCAAAGGAAGCGAAGGTAGCTATCTGCTGTCCTCCGACCCCAATTTCCTGAAACTGGCTGCCGGAAGATACTACGTTAATCTGAGGCTTGGCGTGAATGACATCCGCTCAGCCTTTACTATCTTATACTGATTCAGGCAGTTTGGGGATACGTGGATAACATGTGGATAACTTTTGTGGATAATCAGGGTCTCGCCGCAATTGGACTACATAGCAACTACTTACAAAAAGACACTTATCCACAGACCTTGTGGATAAGTTCGTAGCTCTTTGAAAAATAAGCAGGAAGATGAACACAACTTTTAGCACCTCACATCTCCGTTTTCTAGCCAGTTTGAAGCAGAAAAAACACCGCCTTCAGGAAAACCGTGTGGTAGTGGAAGGAAAACGCATCCTGCATCAACTGGCAGACTGGGGGATTTATCCTTTGGAGCTATATCTTAGCCAGGAAGAGCCGGAGCTTGAGGCTGGACAAATCTTCAGAGTATCTCCCCAGGTTATGCCCAGAATCTGTGAAAGTGAAACTCCGCCTTCAATAGCAGGTTTATTTAAACTGCCCCAACCCCGCAAATTTGCCTTCCGGCTTGCCTTTTACCTTGATGGAATCAGCGATCCAGGAAACCTGGGAACAATTTTTCGTACCGCTTCTGCATTTGGAGTAGAAGGCTTGATTCTCTCATCCGAATGCTGCGAAGTTAGCTCTCCCAAGGTAATTCGTTCCTCATTGGGAGCTGTGTATAGGGTTCCATTTTTCTATGCCAACCCCTACGATGTGTTTAATCTACCGGCAGTTTTATATTGTCTGGATATTGATGGTCAGCTCAAGATTTCTGAGTTTCAACCTGATCACCCAGCCATAATCGCCTTAGGCAGCGAAGCTCATGGATTAAGCGATTCTATAAAAAAACTGAGCAAGGCCAGCATTCAAATCCCCATGCCGGGAAACATGGAATCATTGAATGCCGCACTCAGCTTTGGGATAGCCGCTTATGAGATGGCAAAAGGGCAGTTAAATCCAAAATGAGTAATTGACAAAAAGCGCTGGATGCAGGTCTTGGTTTTGGGGAGTTAATACCCTCAAGGAGAAAGAATAAGGTGAATATTATAAACCAGAAAACTGGCTGGATAGAAGTGATCTGCGGCAGCATGTTCAGCGGCAAAACCGAAGAATTGATCCGCAGAATTCGGCGAGCCGAATATGCCAAACAAAAGGTTTTGGTCTTCAAACCTGCCATCGACAACCGCTACGATGCCAATAACATCGTTTCCCATTCCCAGATGCAGGCCCCTTCAATTCCAATAAACAGCCCCAGCGAGATTTACAGCTATTTGCAGGAAGACATCAAGATCGTCGCCATCGACGAAGCGCAGTTTTTCGACGAATCAATCGTGGGCATCTGCAACGATCTGGCAGACCAGGGTTATCGGGTCATCGTGGCTGGGCTGGATCAGGACTACAAGGGTGAGCCCTTTGCCAGCATGCCACAGCTTTTGGCCATTGCCGAATATGTAACCAAAAACTTGGCCATTTGTATGATCTGCGGAAATCCAGCCAACCGTACTCAACGCACCATCCACAAGGATGAGCAGATTCTGGTAGGCTCCACGGAAGCCTACGAAGCACGCTGCCGGAATTGCCACGAGGTTTTGGATTGATCTATCCCACTACGCTCACCGGTTCAATTGTCTTTTTCCTAGCCAGGATTATTCAGGTTTACAATTTTCTGATTCTGGCCAGAGTTCTGGCCTCTTGGGTCGTGCGCGATCCCTCAAACCAGATTTATCACTTTTTATACAGCATCACCGAGCCCATGCTTGGCAGAATCCGCAGGGTTTTACCCATGATGGGTCTTGATCTATCGCCGATTATCGCCTACTTTATTTTGAATCTGGTGGCGAAGATGCTGTTCAGCATAATTTAAAGCAGGAGGAGATAATGCCCCTATTTCCCTTGGACATCAGACATCAGGATTTTTCCGGACAGATGTTCGGATACAACAAAAAGGAAGTGAAAGCCTTTTTGGAACAGGTTGCCTCGGAAGTTGAGGAATTTCAGCGTAAACAAGAAAAGGAACTGGCCAGGCGCGAGCAGATGCAATACGAAGTTAAGCAGGAAGCCATCCAAGCCGGATCTGCGGTTGAAGACCTGAAAAGGCGCGAAGAACTCATCAGCCGTACTTTGGTTTTTGCTGAGAAGACCAAAGCCGATATTATCGCCAACGCCCGTAAGGAAGCCGAAAACATAATCCACGAAGCAGAGCTGAAAGCCAAACGCGCCGTTCACGAAGCCAAGCAATACCTCAGCATGCTGGAACACCAATACATGCAGCTTAAAGAGCAGAAGCGGCAATTCCTGCTGCAGTTCCGAGTGGAACTGCAAACCTTTCAGGACAGGATCAGCAAAGACCCTCTGCTGAGCAAGGACAGCGAACTGCTGCTGGACAGTGAATTCAAGCAGATCAAGGAAGATATCGTGCCAAAGCCAGAAAATCCAAATCCCAAAGGATAAACCATGAGTAATTACCAGCAAACAGCGGATTGGCTAAGGACTAAACTGCCCAGATTACCCAAAGTGGCAGTCATTCTGGGAACCGGGCTCAGCGACATGGCCGATGCCTTCCCCATCCTGTGGCAGCTTCCCTACAGCCAAATCCCTGGCTTTGTAAATAGCACAGCCCCCTCGCACAAGGGAAACCTTATGCTCTGCGAAGTATCCGATCAGCCGGTATTATTTCTGCAAGGACGCTTTCACTTTTATGAGGGTCATTCCATGAGTGCAGTGGTCTTCCCTACCAGGGTACTGGCCAGGCTAGGAGTACAAATCCTGGTAGTGACAAATGCTGCCGGCTCCTTGCGACAAAACCTGCCTCCAGGAACGATTGTTCAGCTGTCCGACCATATTAACTTCATGGGCTTAAATCCCTTGGTTGGCCATAACGATGAGGAACTGGGCGAGCGTTTCCCCTCCCTGAACAACCCCTATGATCCCAAGCTGTGTGAAATCTGCGATCAGATCGCAGCCGAAAAAGGTATTCCAACGGCCAAGGGTGTATATCTGGCCGTCAGCGGACCCAGCCTGGAAACCAAGGCAGAGTGTTCTGCTTTTGCGGCCTGGGGTGCCGACCTGGTGGGCATGTCCACAGTTCCGGAAGTAATCGCCGCCCGGCATGCGGGAATGAAGGTGCTGGCCTACTCAATAGTGACCAATTACAGCAATCTTTTTCATGCCGAAGCGCATAGTCAGGAGGAAATCCGGCATCATGCGTCAATCGCCGGGAAAAGGCTGAAAGATATCCTGGCAGAATTCATTTCACGGACTGCCAGCTTTTTTCATTGACATATCATAAGGGATAGGATTAATTGGATATTCTTAAAAAAATGACAGTGATACCAAGGAGATAGAGATGGCGGTAAAAAAACTAACAGCCGAGAAACTCAAGTATTACGAAGACCTGATCCGCAAGGAACTGCACGATAGCGTTGCCTATATAGACAATATTAACAAAGAACAGAGCGTCGGCGCCAGGGAAAGCAGCGGTGACCTTTCCAGCTATGCCTATCACCAGGCTGATCAGGGCTCCGATACAAACCTGATGGAACAAACCGTAATGATGATGGAAGGCGAGCGGGACAAGATTCGCCTGCTGAACGACGCCATGCGCAGGATCGCCGACGGCACCTACGGGATTTGTGAAATGTGCGGAGATTACATCCAGGACACTCGCCTGGAAATCATTCCCTACGCCACTTATTGCGTTTCCTGCAAAGAAAAAAGCGAAGACAAAAAAAGGCGGCAAAAGCGTTGATGTCTTCCAAACCTACTTGTGTGCCCGCCTACTTTATCATGCTTCTAAGCCTGGTTCTTGATCAGCTTACCAAAACCCTGGTACGGGTAAATATGGACTTATACGAACGCATCTACCTGCTGGAGAAGTTCTTTGACGATACCTTTATGCTGATTCACGTGGAAAACACCGGGGCGGCTTTTTCCCTGGGGTTGGGTTCCGACATCGTAAACCGTATCTTCTTCATTACGGTTACCTGTCTCACGATTTTGTTTATTATCTATTTATTACGCAAAACTGACCACCGTTTGCAGGTAGTCGGCTTTGGCTTTGTTCTGGGTGGTGCCCTGGGAAATCTGCTCGACCGGATCATGTTTGGCCCGGTGACGGACTTTTTTTCAGTGGACTTTCCGGATTTTATCATGGAGCGGTTTCCGGTGTTCAACATTGCCGACAGCTCCATTTTTATCGGTGTGTGTTTCCTGATTTTCGACATGCTGTTCATCAAAGATCAGCCTGTCCCAAAGCCGGAACCCCTGCCTGAACCGCAAGAAATTAACATCAAGGAGCCATAAATGAAAGGTAAACTCCTAATCCTGGCCATGCTGATCCTCAGTTTCGGATTGGCAGCCCAAACCGTGCTGAGTTGCTATGATGTGCAATACACAACTGCAGCCAACGGAAATTCTGACTATAACGGACAAAATGCAACCGTGCAGGGAATCGTTACCCACGTTATCCCAAACAGCGCTTTTTATATTGGCGATCCTGAGGGAGGTCCCTGGAGCGGCCTTTACGTTTATCACCGCAATACAAGTAATGCTGTTTCTCTGGGTGATATGGTAAAGCTTACCGGTAGGATTACCGAATACTTCAGCCTTACCGAAATGGACAATATCTCGGCTTACGAGATCATCTCTCAAGGCAATAATCTTCCTCCGGCTGCAGACCTATCTACCTCTGAAATAGCCTATGGGGCTGCCTCGTCCGAGCAGTGGGAAGGCGTTTTGGTACGCGTTACCGACGTCCAGATCAAATCCGGCGTGGATAACTATGGCCAGTTCCTGATCGCGGACAGCAGCAACGTTCAGGCAATGGTGGATAACGGTCTTTATGCCATCCCCAGCGGTTCGATCATCACAGGAGAATGGTGGTTCATCATTCAGGGTATCGTGGATTATCACAGCAGCGCCGGCTACAAAATCAACCCCCGTTCCGCCAGCGACATGGTGAAGCAGGACAGTATCGAGAATTCCATTATCAAAATCCAGAAGACCGATCCCAGCCTCGATCCGGTTCTGAATCAAATCTTCAAGATGAGCCTGATCAGCACCAAGGTAAAATCCGATTGGGGAGTTCTTAGCTATGAAGCAAGCATCCGCATTGATCCCTCCAAGGTGCTGTTTGAAGGTCTGGAAATCGAAGGCACCGTCACCCCAGAAATGCCGGATTACACGATCTCCGAAAACGGCGACGAGATTAGCTGGAGAGTGGATTATCAGGATGGTCTGATCGCCCCTCAGGAAAGCGTCTTGCTTGTTAAGATGCTGTTCCGCCCCATCGTTTACGGCGAAACTCAGATCGACCTGTTCAGCTTTAAATATAACACAACTAACGTAAATACTCTGGTCGACGGAAGCCTGCTTACCAAACTTACCGAGAAAATCGCCTACCTGAATATCGGCAAAGATGGAGACAAGAAAAACATCTTCAATCCCTATCTGAACGAAAAGATCACGATCACTTACGGAGTAAAAACAGGATACCTGGCCAAAGCCGTGATCCGTATCTACGACGCCCAGGGCCGCCTGGTTTTCACCCCGGTGCATTCCAATTCCTTCCCGGCCACGGGATTCAGCAACTACGAATGGAATGGCCGCGACGCCAATCTGAAGCTCTTGCCTCCGGGGCTATATCATTGCCACCTGGAAGTAACCGATCGCACCAACGGCGATAGCGACAGCACCGTCCAGCCCCTTGTGATCAAATCCACCCTGAAATGAGGTTTCCCATGAAAAAGATAATTCTAATTAGCCTTATCCTGATCCCCACAGCTCTGCTTTTAGCCGTTTTCGACGACTATCAGCCCTCTGCCGTCGCCAGAGGCATGGGAGGAGCCTGGACTGCCGTCGCCAACGATGCCAACGCACTTTTCTACAATCCCGCTGGTCTCAGCTCCACTTCGCTGAGCGCTAAGCTGGGTGCCTCCTATCTCTACAACCAGGATTATGCGGAAAACAAATCCGCTGCCTTCGCTTACCAACTTCCCGCAAAACTCGGAACCCTGGCCATCGGTGGAAGGATGCTGGATGTGGATTTTGAGGATGCCACCCTGATGAGCGAGTTCACCGGCAGCATCGGACACGGCCTCTACTTGCTGAAAGATGTGCATTCCGAAATCAGCCTGGGCTGGACCGGAAACCTGTACCGCCTGGCTTATGACGGCGAAAAAGACGATTATGCCATGGGAATTGACCTCGGCGTAATGGCCTTGCTGCATGGCCGCACCAAGTTCGCCTTTGCCGTCACCAACCTGAATAAGGCCAAGATGGGAAACGAAAACCAGATCGACCTACCCAGCAAACTTGCCCTCGGAATCGCTTACACTCCCTACGACATGGTGACCACCAGCGTGGAAGTGAAGAAAGACTTCGGCATGGAAACCGAATTTATGGGCGGCGTAGAAGCCAGACCCTTTGAGCCTTTGGCCATCCGTTTCGGCGTGCATCAAAATCCTGCCACCTACAATGCAGGAGCCAGCTTCTATATGCAGAATATCGAAGTGGACTACTCCTTCACCTATCATCCTGTTTTACCTCCAACTCATTACATTAGCATAGGTTATAATCTCAAATAAGGATAATGCCAATGAGCAAAGTATTCAACCGGTTCATGCCCGCTTTCATCCCCCTTCTCTTCGAAGTTATGCGCCATCTGCGCCGCGATTCAAACCATAACAGCAATATCAAGAAAAACGATAAAACTACCGAAAAACTCGGAACCATCGAACACCTGATGGTGCGTTTGGAAAAAAAGGTGCAGTTGAACCGGGATGTTTACAACAAGAGCTTTAACCAGCTCCGTTGGTGGCTGATAATAAATTCTGCCCTGCTCATCGCCATTTTGGTGAAGCTATTTTTCTACTAATCCACTTGGGACAATAGCAGTAACCATAAGCCAATAGATAAGATATCTATCATAATTGCCGGGGTGGGCGTGTCGCTCATCCCGGCTTTCTGTGTTTAGGAGTTCCAGTGGCTCCCCGGAATGGCGTACTGGGTCTCCGACCGGATATGTTATTTATCCTGCCAGCGGGGACGCAGGCAGTCCACTCCTGCGAGGACGCAGGAGCTCCACTCCAGGGTACACTGAAAACCACATATTATCTGAAAGATGCTTCTTATGCCAACCATTGAACAATCTCGTCCAAAATTCCACATGCCCTTTTACCCGGATCATACCACTATCATACCACATGAGCATGTGGTATGATAGTGGTATGATAACGGCAACTTAGCTACCATCCATGTTTAGTATAGAGCCGTGGATCACTGCACCCAGCCTCCCAACCCCTCGACTTACTACAGCTCAATCCCCACCACCGTGATATCGTCCCTTTGTTTATGGCAAGCCAGCATCCTGTTGGTTTGCGCTTCGATTTGATGCAAGGCAGCCCCGAACCCGATCCAGGTGAAATGAGCGAGGCAAGGAAGAAAGACGTTGAATTCTATTGACCCTGTCCCATTTTTTACACCACGTGTAAGTTGACACGTTTGCTATCGACATTGTTTTCATAGTTTTGTCGAAATCTCGTTGGAGGCATGTAGTTTAGGGAACTGTGGGGTCGATT
>Ga0302250_1001273_pt1 | contig 19629 bp, 18 predicted proteins | sample AAG_RA_Asp_MG_FD_193536 | JGI IMG/M metagenome (GOLD analysis project Ga0302250, IMG submission 193536) | Enriched activated sludge microbial communities from anaerobic digester in WTTP, New Holstein, Wisconsin, United States - AAG_RA_Asp | ecosystem: Engineered > Bioreactor > Anaerobic >... | reverse complement strand
CTGGCTCTGGCCACCCTTGAGCCATTTTTCTACCAATAAATTTCTGTCAATGTTCTTCATACCATTTTTGCCGCAAAACTAACCCCGGTTTTTGGGGTGGGCAATATGGGTTGGTGGGGTGGATACGTTCAAATGGCTTAACGGACCCAAATAAATTAATGGCAATAACGGAAATCATCAACACGTGCAAAACAAGAGGCATCAGATTAGTGTTGGTTAATTCACCGGTATTTATAAATTATGCTTTTAATAGCGACATTAACTCATTTAAAGAAATAGCTATAAATAACAAGCTGGAATACCTTGATTATTCTGATGATTCAATCTTTTTGAAAAATCACACCTATTTTGTTGATCCTGGACATTTGAATGAGGAAGGGGCAAGGCTATTTACTGAAAATTTGGTTGGATATTTGAAAAATTAAAAATTCATTAACAATTATCTATCAAGGAATTTGAAAATTGTCGGTGGGAAATAAGAAAAAGAAATATTTAAAAATCAATATGATAAATATGAAACCAGAAGATTTATATAAAAAAGCAATCGAAAATTCATTCTCCAGGATTCTATCAGAAAATATGATTGAAAATGTTGAGTTATTTACTGAAGAGATTGAAAGATTAACAAAAGAGTTTAAAATGGGAATATATCGAGGCCGTCATATATTAGTTATTGGTGGTGCCGGATATATTGGCTCAGTATTAACCAGAAAGTTGCTTGCACAAGGTTTTAAAGTAAGGGTACTTGATGAGTTAATATACGATAATGGTTCTTCTATAGCTGATTTATTGGAAAATGATTCTTTTTCATTTATTTATGGAGATTTTGGTAACAATGAGATTTTGATTAAAGCTTTAAATAATATTACAGACGTTGTTTTATTGGCTGCCCTTGTTGGTGATCCCATTTGCAAGAAATATCCTGAGCTGGCAAGAAAAACAAATGTTGATCATCCGAAAAAATTACTTCAAAAACTGATAGGGAAAAATATCAACAAGTTCATTTTTACATCTACTTGTAGCAATTATGGGTTAAGAGTTGATGACAGCCTGGCTAACGAAGAATCCGAGTTAAATCCTCAATCGCTTTATGCAGAAACAAAGGTCGAATTTGAACGCTATGTATTTGAAAACCTTGGCAGCCTTGATTACTCACCAACAATTCTTCGATTATCCACTGCATTTGGAATGTCAAACCGGATGCGCTTTGATTTGACAATTTCTGAGTTTACTAAGGATTTAGCGCTTGGAAAAGAATTGGTTGTATATGATGAGAATACATGGCGCCCCTATTGCAATGTATCCGATATTTCAAATGCGATTATCAAAGTAATTGAGACTCCAAAAGAAAAAGTTTTCGGTCATGTATTTAATGTTGGCAGTGAAAATAACAATTATACAAAGAAAATGATTTTAGAATTGATCAATAAACATCTTAAAAATACAAGAATTGAATATAAAGAAGGTGGCTTTGATCCCAGAAATTACCGTGTTTCATTTGATAAGGTCAAGAGAGTTCTTGGTTATAAGACACATTTTACAGCAGAAGATTCGATAAAGCAGCTTATTTATGCCCTCGGGAATGGTCTGTTTAGTGATATTGAAACAAGAAAAAAATTCTATGGCAATTATATGTTGACTCAATAAGACAACTTGAAATGACAGAATTTTCTAAAATAGTCAATTTTATCCGGGAGCTCTACAACGAACCAACAAGCTTTATCCCACTCCATGCTCCTGTTTTTAATGGGAATGAAAAAAAATACCTCGAAGAGTGTATTGATTCAACATTTGTGAGTTCAGTTGGTAAGTTCGTAAATCAGTTTGAAGAAAAGATGGTCGAATACACAGGAGCTAATAAAGCTGTCGTATGTGTGAATGGCACAAACGCCCTACATCTGGCTTTGATGATGGTTGGTGTGGACAGAGACACCGAAGTCATCACCCAGCCACTCACCTTCATTGCTACAGCCAATGCCATAAGCTATTGCGGCGCCCGACCTGTTTTTCTCGATGTGGATATGGAAACCCTCGGTCTCTCACCCACTGCCCTCCGCACCTGGCTGGAAGAAAACGCCGAACACCGAACATTAATCACCGAACACCAAACATTTAATAGAAAAACTGGTAAACGAATTTCAGCCTGCGTCCCTATGCACACCTTCGGCCACCCCTGTCGAATTGATGAAATCATCGAAATCTGTAACCTATACAGTATTCCTGTAGTAGAAGATGCCGCCGAAAGCTTGGGTAGCTTCTATAAAAACAAACATACCGGTACTTTTGGCGAAATCGGCGTTTTAAGTTTCAATGGCAACAAAGTGATAACCACCGGAGGGGGAGGAATGATGCTCTTTAAGGATGAGGCGTTAGCCAAAAAAGCTAAACATCTTACTACCCAGGCCAAAGTACCCCATCCGTGGGAATTCGTTCATGATGAAATTGGCTATAACTACCGCATGCCCAACATCAGTGCTGCACTTGGCTTAGCTCAACTTGAACAACTTCCGGGATTTCTGGAATCCAAAAGAGAAATCGCATTCGCATACCGCGAATTTTTCAAGGATTCCAAATTAAATTACATTGATGAACCTTTACATGCTAAATCAAACTTTTGGCTTAACTGCATCATGCTATCAAATAAAGAAGAACGCAATGCATTTCTCCAATACACTAACGAAAACGGTGTAATGACCCGCCCTGCCTGGCAATTGATGAATAAACTCCCAATGTTTGTTAATTGCCAGTCTGATCAATTATCTATAGCAAATGAACTCATTAATAGGTTAGTAAACATCCCAAGCAGTGTATATTTATAATGATAACCATTATTTTAGCTAAAATTTACAATTTATTGGAACAGGCTTATATCAGGCAAAAGGATAAAGAATATCGTAAGCAATTCAATATTCATGAATCCGCTCGATTGGGGTACCTTCCTCATATTATTTTTAAAGGAAATATTTCATTAGGAGCCAACTCTTATTTCAATAGCGGAAAAATAAGCACTGGGACAAATTCATCAGTGAAAATTGGTAATTGGTGTGCAATCGGCCATAATGTAAATATTCATGCAATTACGCACGATCCAGACTTCGCTACAGGAAATGAAAAACTAAGACCATCTGTTGAAGGTGATGTTGAAATTGGAAATCATGTTTGGATTGGTTCAAATTGTTTCATTTTACCTGGAATTAAAATTGGGAACAATGTAGTAATCGCAGCAAACGCAGTGGTTACAAAGGACATCCCGGATAATTTGATTGTCGGTGGTATCCCGGCTAAATTTATAAGATATAAATCAACCATTTACAATGAAAAAGATCAGAGTTTATCTCAGGGCATTGGAAATTGATGATTATATAAAAATTCATCGATGGAGGAATGACAGGGAGATTTCCAGGAATTTTGGCGGTGTTCCTCTTTTTACTTCTACCGCAAACGAGAAAAAATGGGTTGAGGATAAAATATTTGATAGGAACTCTGTAAGTTGTGCTATTTGCCTGAAAGAAAATGATGAATTTATTGGATGTATTTTTCTTAATGATATTGATTATCATAAACGTTCAGGTCACGTACCGGTGTATATCGGCGAAAAAAAAATTTGGGGTAAAGGTTATGCCACTGATGCCAGGGTTTTAATGTTGAAATATGCGTTTTTCGACAGAGGTTTGCAAAGAGTTTGGGCACATGTATTGGAGGATAATAAAGCGGCACTGAGAATGCTTGAAAAGGTCGGCTATATTAAGGAGGGTTTTTTAAGGAAATCAAATTTCAAGGATGGGTTATTTGTTAACGAGCATTACCTGGCTGTATTAAAGGAAGACTTTGAAGAAGTACTAAAATCCTATGAGCTGTAAAATTCTTTCTTTAGATGATATTGATGCATGGCGCAGTCATTTAAATCATTTGCCTGTTGAACTGCAGGACATATACTTCACTCCTGAGTATTACCGCCTGTATGAAAAATTGGGAGACGGCAAAGCACAGTGTTTTACTTTCAGGCAGGGCAACCAACTGGCGCTCTATCCCTTCCTAATCAATTCGGTCAATAATTTGGGATTTGAGCTTGATCAGCAATACTTTGATATCCACGGCGCCTATGGCTACAATGGTGTGGTCAGTTCCTCCTGTGATCCTGATTTTATCAGCGCATTTTACCGTGCATTTGACCATTGGTGCAATGAAAACAAAGTCATTGCTGAATTTACTAGGTTTCACCCTTTACTAAACAATCAGCATTTTTCAGAAAAGTATCTGCACACCTTTTTTGATCGCAAAACAGTTGTCATTGATTTGCGAAAAGGCTACGGCGAAGTTGCAAAACACTTTCAACGCACAACAAAAAAACAGCTTCGGCGTGCAGTTGATCGCTATCATTTAATCATTGACCGGTATGAAAACAATCCGGATTGCCTCGATATATTTTATCCCATCTACACAGAAACCATGAATCGCGTGAAGGCAGAGAAATATCTCTATTTTTCATTGGACTATTTCCAAAATCTGATTCAATCCATTCCATCCGTTTGTCTTTTGGCAAGTAACGATAAAAAACCCGTTGCTGCTATCATTGCTTTTTACAACCAGACTTATGTGCACGGACACCTTGGGGGTACAATTACGGAGGCGCTCGGGTTGTCTCCGTTTAGCTTACTGTACGATCAGATGATCCGTTTTGGTGTTGAAAAGTCGTGCAGCTATTTACATGTTGGTGGAGGCCGGACATCAGCAGAAAATGATGCTCTCTTGGGTTTCAAACTCAATTTTTCTTCTCACCTGGCAGACTTCTACATTGGCAAAAAGATACACAACAAGGAGGTCTATGCTGCTGTTGTTGACGGGTGGGAAGAAAAAAATCCAGATAAAGTAAACAAATACCGACACCATTTACTAAAATATCGCTATTGAATGAACCAAACCATACGACTCACTGAGCGAACAATCTCACCGGATTTGTCCATATTGGCTGCGCTTAAGCTCATGGATCAACTTGCTGTAAAATCGCTGGCCGTATGCCAGGAGGCCAACCTGATAGCAGGGGTGCTGAGCATCGGCGATATCCAGCGGGCCATCATCGGTGGAATAAATCTCAATCATGAAGTGCGCAGGATTCTGCGACCCAACCCGCGTGTACTTTATCCGGATCATAGCGAAAGCAAAGCGAAAGATATGATGGTAAAGTACCGGATGGAGTTTTTACCCATAGTGAACCCTGAAACCAGGGAAATCATCAAAGTTTACTTCTGGTCCGATTTCTTTCCTGAAAAGATTATCGGGCCGGCGCAGCAGTTCCATTTGCCTGTGGTAATCATGGCCGGCGGTTTGGGCACCCGCTTGAAACCGCTCACCAATGTTTTACCCAAACCCTTGATCCCACTTGGCGATAAAACCATTATCGAACATATCTTGGATCGCTTTGCGATGCACGGATGTTCAAAGTTTTACCTCTCAGTCAACTACAAGGCCGACTTCATTGAGTACTACTTAAAAGAGCAACACCTCAGTTACGAAATCAAATATTTTAGAGAAAATCATCCTTTGGGCACGGCGGGTAGTCTCTCCTTGCTGAAGGGAAAAATCAACCAAACCTTCTTTGTGAGCAACTGCGACATCCTTATCGAACAGGATTACTCCGAAATACTCGACTACCATAGAGCAAACCATAACGAGCTTACTATTGTGGCTGCACTCAGGCATTATCCCATCCCTTATGGAATAGTGGAAACGGGCGATAACGGTACACTCATCTCCCTTGCCGAAAAGCCAGAATTCACCTTTAAGATCAATAGCGGGATGTATCTGCTCGAACCTCAATTGCTGAACGAAATCCCTGACGGACAGTTTTTTCACATAACCGACCTGATACAAAAAATCAAAAACCGCCAAGGCATAGTAGGCGTGTACCCAGTTTCCGAAAAGTCATGGAAGGACGTGGGTGATTGGGAGGAATATCTGAAAAGTAGTAAAATATTATAATATAGTATTTTGAGAGATTTTCTAAAACAAATTTCAATTTACGGTATTCTTCCGGTAGCTGGCAAATTCGTTGGTTTTTTCCTTATTCCGATATATGTAAGAGTTTTTTCTACTGCTGAATTTGGAATGGTTGAACTATTGATTACACTTGCACAGTTTCTGATGTTTGGATGTAATCTTGAATTTTACACAGCCATTGGAAGGTTTTTTTATGAAAAAGAAAACCTGGAAGAAAGAAGAAAATTAATCTCAACAGGGTTGATGCTTACATTTCTTTTTACGATTATTGTAGTGGTCATTTCAATATTTTCAGAAGATTGGGTAATGCTTCACTATTTAAAAAGCACTGACTACAGGTTGGCCTACAGATTAAGTATAGTCTGGCTTTTTTTTGCTGCCTTTTACACTTACCTGAGTGTTATACCGCGATATGATAAGAAGCCACGACTTTACGTTAGAATAAATCTTGCAAGTTTATTACTAAGAGTCGGGAGTACCATATTTTATGTATTGGTATTGGATTGGGGAATAGACGGTGTGATTGCTGGACACATTACTGGTGCTTTAACAGCATCATTTCTTAATGCAATTGTCTCATGGAAATATCTAGGCTTGTGTTATGACAAAAAGATGGCGGCTGATATTATCAAATTTGCAGTCCCAATTGTGCCTGGTCTTCTATTAGTTGGACTATGGCAGCCATTATCCAGGAATTTTGTATCGGTTTTCTACTCATTGGAATCACTCGGACTTCTCGCATTTGCTTTAAAAGTAACCTCTCTGATGCTTATCTTAAACAGCGCGATAGGCTTAGCCTGGAATCCTATGCTTTTTGAAGATCATAAAAAAACTAATTTTCGAGAAAATCTGAAGATTATTTCGCAGTTTATGGGCATTATCATTTTTTGTTCAGCTATTGCATTTTCTTTGCTGTCGCCTGAAATAACAAAGTACATCGGTACAACGGAATATGAGAGTAGTATGATACTATTTGGTTTTTTATCGTTCCAAATAGGATTGGAAATACTTAAAAGAATAAGAGGGTTTGGACCTTTGATTCTCAATAAAACTTACCTGCTATCGCTAAATGAAATACTTGGAATAATGGTTGGGGTTGTTTTACTATACGTTTTGAAAGATTTTGGTTTGGTTGGCATTGGTATCGCATTTCTGACCCCTAGTATTCTAAAATATTTCTTTTTAGTCGGCTACACCAGTTGGGCTATGCAACATAACTTCTACAACAACAATGAAACGATATACCTTGCCATGTTGATCTTGAGCAACCTTATGTTGATTTATTCTTCCAGTGCGTTTTATCGGTATTCGTTTTTGGCTATTGTCATGATTTATTCATTTTACCTCATTCATAAAAAATTTGATAGTTTAAACGCGAGAGTTCTGTCGATTAAAAAATAAATTATTTACTTTATGGGATTAGTTACAGGCGTAGAGTCATATATTTTTAGTGGTTGGTTAATCTATTATTATTTATTAGTCCTAATAGGTCTGTTTTACGTGCTATTCAAGATAAAACCGCAGAAATTAAATATTTTTTTAGTATTACTTTTCTGGGAAGGATTGATAGTTTATGTTGACTATCAATACATATCTTATGCTAGAGAAGCTTATCGGATAGGACTAATCCTATTCTCAATTCTACTTTTTGGAGGAAGTGTTTTTAAAAACAGTAGTAATTCAGTGTATTTTATTAATGTTATTTTTGGTCTTTTTACTTTATCATTTTGGATAACTTACCAGATCAATGATACTTCATTGCTTACAACTGCAAGCCAATATGGATTAAAATATCTTTTACCATTTTTAATCTTTCACCAGTTCTTAAATAATCGCTTTTCCGATGAATTGATTGTTCATCACATAGATACTATTAGAGTGGTTCTCATTATTCAAATTTTGCTGTCTGTAGCAAAAGTGATCATCCTTGGTTTCGGTGAGTCTATTGTTGGTTCAATTTCCTTTATTGGAGGTGGACCTGCTGCAACGATACCTGTTATCGGAATACTATTTATTTGGGTAACTTCTTTTGGCCTTATTAAAAAAAAAGACTGGCTATTAATACTCGGAATGCTTGTAATTGTTTTGGTTAGTAACAAGAGAGCACCGGTCATTATCATACCTTTTATTTTGCTTTATTTGTATGTATATGTCAACAGAACCAAGAACTTGTTATCGTTCATTAAATACATTCCGATTGTTGTTCTGGTATTCTATATTGGAGTCAGAACAAACCCAACACTAAATCCTCAGGGTTCAAGATGGGGAAGTTTTAATTTACAATTTACTTATCAATATATTATTGACTATACTTTTGGAAGCGAAGAAAGAAGAAAAGAGGATCTCACATACGGTAAGGGAGGGACCTTGTTGATGTTCCTTTCAAAAAGTACTTTGGAAATGCCTCTAGATGAACTATTATTTGGTACTGGCATAGATAAAGTTCTAAAGAGCTATGATGATTTTGACCATGAAGCCTATGGTGTTTCTTCCAGGGGAGCTATTAGTGGTGCAGTCAGCAAATTCATAACACTTGGAATACTTGGTTTTATACTAAATGTATTATTTGGTCTTTCACTTATTAATACAATCAAATTTTATCGTTTAAGGAATTTATTAATTGGATATTTCCTTTTTGATTATATGCTTTACAACGGAACCCTTATTGAACATGGAGCAACACTATTTCTTTTTTTATTTGTTATTAGGTTTTCAGGCATTATTCCTAAATTAAATTCTAATCATACTATTACAGCACCTATTACTCAATGAGAAATCAAATATTGATCATTAAACCATTTATGACGATTCAAAGGTACCATTTTAAAAGGAGCCTTGAGTTGGCAAAGTATTTTGATATTACATGGATAATTCATCACGGCCACTATGATGATATAAATACACAACACTATTCGAATGAGAATCATAAAATTATTGTTACAGGTGAAAAGCCAAAGAGGAATAATATCTATTCAAACAATTCTTGGCTAATCCCTTTCTACTTTCTAATTAGCAAGCATTTGAAAAAAAACAGATATGATCTAATTTTTATTCATCTTGAACGCTTTTGTTTTTTACTTCCAATTTTCTCACCAAATCAAAATTATGCCCTTCAGTTGTTTACTGCAGCTATTAGCCACTCAAAACTAAAAAACATGATTAACAACCTTGAGCAGAAATTTCACATCATGTTTTTTCATAAAATTATCATTGGCACTTCGTGGATGAGTGAAAAATTTAAGCTTGGTAAAAAACAGGTCATTTGTCCGAAGTGGGGTCATGTTCGCATTTCTTCTGTTCCAAAATGTTTTGATGCCATCCGACTACTATACGTAGGAACACTTACCAACAGACGGATACACGAGACTGCTCAAGGACTTAGTATCTTTCTGAAAAACAATCAGGTTGATGTAAACGTTTCCTACGATATCATCGGTACGGGTAACGATGAGAGCATTGCTGAATTAAAAAGAAGTATCAAACAATACGGATTGTCTGAAATAGTTACTCTTCATGGTTTTTTAAGTGATGCTGAATTGGCAGGATTTTTCGATACTTGTAATGTAGGGATTGCTTACATCCCGATAACAGATTACTATAATAATGTTGTTGCAACAAAGCTTATCGAATATCATTTGTCAGGAATGGTTGCCATTGCAACCGAAACTAATGAAAATATCAAAACAGTTTCATCAAATAACGGCGTTTTAATTAATGACAACCCTTTATCATTTGCTGACGGTCTTTTAAAAGTTTACGAAAATCTAAAAAACTGGTCATCTGAAAAGATTTTTAAAGAAAGTGAAGTCATGACAACTGAATATCTTGTCAAAACAGAAACTGTTCTAGCGCTTAAGAGCCTAATGTAATTTAAGATCAAACATCTAAAGAAAAATGTTCAGAGAAACTCTTGCAAACCGGGTTATTTCGATTCAACATACAGGTATTAAATCACTCAGAAAAGAGTTGACCGAAACTGAATTTTATGACCCATCTCAGATAAAGGATTACCAAAACAACAAATTGAGACAATTAATTCAACATTCATATTTGAATGTTCCGTATTACAAACAGATCTTTGATGAACATAAAATCAAACCCGTTGATATCAAATCAATTGAAGATTTGGCAATGTTACCAATTCTTGAAAAAAGCACAATTCAAAGGAACTTTCATTTGCTAACCGCCTCAAATAGTGCAAAATATTTCAAAAGAACAACCAGTGGTTCTACCGGTGCGCCTTTGAAAATCCTATACGATAAAGGAAACAAATTGATTGAAATTTCATTGATGTTAAGGTTTTTATCTGGAATCGGAAAAGATATCGGCTCAAAGGAAATCAATTTATGGGGGAGACCGGATAACACCACTTGGGCAAAGCTAATTCGCTTTATTAAAGGTTTTCTTTACAATACGGAATTCTGGAATGTCTATCTTTTCAAAGACAAAGATTATTCTGATATCATTTCAAAAATTATGAAAAATCCTAAAATACATCTAAGGGGATTTACACAAGCTGTTTTTATGCTTGCCTGCAAATTGCGGGAAAATAATATTTCAATCAATGTGGAAGCAGTAAGTGTTACAGCTGAAAAGCTTCTGAACGCCCAGAGAGAAGTTATTGAAAGGTATCTCACTAAAAATCTTTACGATCAGTATGGATGCGGTGAAGTAAATAGTATTGCCTTTGAATGTAATCATCATAATGGTTTGCATCATGCCTTTGAGCATTCAGTTCTGGAAATTGTAAACGATGATAACACTGTGGCAATGAACAAAGGTGCTGTTGTAATAACAAACCTCGACAATTATGCAATGCCTTTGATTCGTTATCGGAATGGTGATTTAATAAAATTATCCGATAAAATTTGTGATTGCGGCCGCTCAGGTAATTTAATTCAATCAATTGACGGACGGTTGTACGATTTTCTTGTTGGCGCTAATGGTGTCAAAGTTCACAGTGCTTTTCTGGATCACATATTGGTCGATTCAAATTTACTTGAAAGATATAAAGTGAGAGAAATGAGAATAATTCAGACAGAAGTTGAAGTATTGGTTTTACAATATGTTTCGGAGCTTGAAATACCAGAGGTGAGTTTCAAGAGTTTCGAACATGAAATAATAGAACATTTAGGAGTCATGAAAATCATTTACCTGAAAAAAGACTTCCTGAAAGATACCAGAAACGGTAAACGTCGTTTTGTAATTCCACTCAATGAGTACTTGAAAGACCCTGCAATCTTATGAAAGTTTTATTTGTATTGAGGAGAAATTCAAAATTTGGTATTTCACCAATAATTCTCAGACAGGGTGAATCACTAAAAAAAGCAGGTATTGATCTTTCATATTTTTTGATTACTGGAAAAAGTTGGATTGCGTACATTAAAGGAATATTCATACTTAGAAAGTACCTTAAAAACAATAATTTTAATATTGTCCATGCTCATTTTTCATACAGTGCTTTAGCTGCTTCTCTCGCAGGGGCATCTCCCTTGGTTGTTTCTCTGATGGGTTGGAACATTCAGATTTGGTACTTAAAAAGATTAATCCTAATATTTAATAAACTTTTCTGGGATGTTTGCATTGTTAAATCAAAAAAGATGCATAATGTTATAAAAAGTATAAATCCTTTAATTATTCCAAACGGTGTAGATCTTCAAACTTTTCATCCAATTGACAATAAAATTGCTCAGGAAAAAATTGGATGGGCAACTGATAAAAAACATATTTTGTTTGCTGCTAATCCAAAAAGACCCATTAAAAATTTTGATTTAACAACAAGGGCGATTGATCTTTTGAAAAGATCGGATTTGGAATTGCATGTTCTGGACAACGTTGATCCATCATTAATGGTCTATTATTACAATTCCGCTGATGTAGTTGTGCTTTCCAGTATTGCAGAAGGTAGTCCAAATGTTATAAAAGAAGCAATGGCATGCAATATCCCAATTGTCAGTACCGATGTTGGAGATGTAAAAGAAAGATTTGATAATGTTGAAGGTTGCTTTTTAAGCTCGTTTGACCCAGTAGATTTTGCAAACTCCATAACACAGGCATTGAATTATGGAAAACGCACAAATTCACGTAGCGCTGTCTTATCTATCGAGGAAAGTACTGTTGCCCAAAAAATTAAAGAAGTATATATTTCAGTTTTAAATACATACAAGCCCAATGTCAATAAATAATTCAATACGGGAAAATTTTATATTACTTCTTTCTGATATGATCTTGAAAAAGCAGGTGAGCAGGAAATTAACATTTCTGATGGAAAGCCAGTTTTGGAACGAGGAAAAGCTTGTAAAATTTCAAAAGGATAGGCTTCATTTGTTGGTAAATCATGTCTATCAAAATGTTCCTTATTACACAAAATTGTTCAAACGGTTAGGTTTAACTCCATCCGATTTCAAAAATTTGGAGGATTTAAGGAAACTTCCAATAATGAATAAGGATAATGTTAGAGAAGCAATAAAAAGCGGAGAGTTAATATCCAGGAATATTAATAAAAAAGTATTACTATATAATAGTTCAAGTGGTTCTACAGGCGAGCCTTTACAGTTTTATGAGACAAAGACCAGTGACAGTATTAAAAAAGCAGCTGCTTTGAGAGGCTGGTATTGGATGGGTTATCGTCTTGGTGATAAGTTTATTAAGGTCAGTCAAATACCAAGAAATAGCATCTTGAAGAAAATTCAGGATGTTTTTACCAACAGCCTTTACCTTCATATTCCGCAAATAAATGACGGTTCATTCGCTAATATCATTGAACAAATAGAAAAATTTAATCCAAAATTTTTAAGAATTTACCCTGATCCATTAAACTTGCTTGTGGGATATATGAAGAAAGAAGGGATAAGGATAAATTCAATTACAGCGATAAACACAACTGGTAGTATTCTTACTCCGGAAGTAAGAGCCAATGCTGAAGATGTTTTTAACTGCAAAATCTATGATGGATTTAGTTGCGAAGGTGGTGCGGTTGTTTTTGAATGTCCTACACATGAATGTTATCATTCCGCAATGGAACAAGCGTTCACTGAAGTTCTGGATAATAAGGGTAACCCCGCGATAAAAGGTCGGCTGATAACTACTGATCTTTGGAATTTTGCAACACCTTTCATAAGATATGACACACAGGATATTGTTGAATTAGGGGATCATCCTTGTAATTGTGAGCGGGCGTTAATGCCGGTTAAACAGATATATGGAAGGGAGTCGGACATTCTTATTACTCCTTCTGGGCAATATTTAATTGTGAATAATTTTACCGGCCATTTTCAATGGATTAATGAAGTTGAGCAATTTCAGGTACACCAGCATCTCCTGAATAAATTTGTTGTTTATCTAAAAGTTAACTCCTCCTATTCAAAATCTACAGAAAGTTTGATTTTATCTATTTTAAAGAGCATAATCAAAGAGGATGTTGAAATTATTATTCAACTTGTTAATGAAATACCGCTCAGTAAGTCAGGGAAAAGAAGGTTTTTGATTAGAAATGATGAGGTAAAGTTGCCACATAATGCATAAAATGACGAACGGCGCAATAATTATCGAAGGGCATGTCCAAGGTCTGTCAAATACCCGTTCACTTGGGCAAGTTGGTATCCCTGTCATCGTTATTGATAAACATAAATCTGTTGCCAGCTACTCGAGATATTGCAAGTCATTCTTCAAATGTCCATCTTTTGAATTGGATGAATTTGCTGATTTCCTTATCAATTTAGCTGTTCAAGAAAACCTCAATGGTTGGGTGCTTATCCCATCAAACGACCATGCTGTGTTTACCATTTCCCGTAATAAAATCAACCTGGAGAAACATTTTAGAGTAATTACCCCTGAGATTAATATCATAAATAATATTTATAATAAATCCCGGCTGCTATCCATTGCACAGGAAGTAAATATCCCTATTCCTAAAACTTATTATCCATCTGAAGATTTTTGGACTGGAGTAGGATTAACTTTCCCGGTACTTACGAAAGGCAGGCAGGGTCTCGATTTTTACAAAGCAACCGGTAAAAAGGCGTTTTTGGCAAATGACCACAAGGAATTACAAAATCAATTGGAAATAATCAACCGAGTTTTTAATGTTGCCAACACATTTATCCAGGAGCTTATTCCTTTTGATGGTACCAACAAAACCATTTCTTTCACAGCCTTTTGTGTGAATGGTGAAATTAAAGCTTATTGGATGGGAGTTAAACTGCGTGAGCATCCTTTAAGGTTTGGCACAGCAACCTTTGCCCAAAGTGTTTATGTTGAGAAGTGTTACAAACAATCGGTTCCACTGTTAAAAGCATTGAACTACACCGGCGTTTGTGAGGTGGAGTATTTGTTTGACCCGCGCGATAGTCAATACAAATTGATCGAGATCAATGCCCGCACCTGGCTTTGGGTTGGGCTGGCAAAAGCTTGCGGCGTGGACTTTGCAAAAATGATCTATGACTTTGCTAATGATAATGAAACATACTATCCTTCAACTTATGAAGTTGGGGTGAAATGGTATAATCCCGTAAGTGATACCTTGTTCGCTTTTGCAGCTATGCTGAAAGGGTACCTTAAACCAGGCCAACACCTGAGATCCATAATGAGTGGTAAAAATGTCAATGCATTATTTGTCAAAGGTGATCTTAAGCCCGGCTTTGCTTATTTTTTCAATCTTCTGTCATTTCTGAAACATAGATGAAATACCCCTATTCCTCGCCTAACTTTAGTATTGCTGATCTTCTGCGTGCATTGGTTTTGCCTCATTGTTTAGCAGAGCAGCGTCTTAAAGCATACTTCTCTTCACTCACCGGTAAGAAATACATTCTGTTGACCAATTCATGCCGTACAGCGTTGTATCTCAGTTATAAAGCCGCAGGCTTGGGTGGTGAAGTAATCACCACTCCACTCACATGCAAAGTTGCTATCGACCCGATAGAGGAAGCTGGCTACAAACCAGTATTTGCCGACATCAGTATGGGCGATCTAAATATCAATCCCTCGGATATTGAGCACAGAATAAATCCTGAAACAAAAGCAATACAAGCCATTCACCTTGGTGGAGTTGCCTGCAAAATGGATGAAATTAAAAGGATTTCCGAAAAACATCATTTGTGGCTAATCGAAGATTGTGCGCAAGCGCTCGGTGCAAAGTATAATGGCAGGTTTACCGGTACTTTTGGCGACATCGCCTGCTTTTCTTTGATTAAAAACGGTTATGGTATTGGTGGTGGAGTTCTTGCAACTGATGATGTTCAGACTTTTAAAAAGGCGAATGAAATTAATGTATCACTAGGTGAAATTCCTAAAAAATTGCTTTTATGGCGGGTAATTCGCAATTTGGTTGCATCAAAACGAAATACTAGATTAGGTAATTACTTTTTTACTTTATTGCTTAAAATCAAAGGAGAAAAGAAAAGCTATTCTTCTGTAGTTGGCCAATTATACCGTTTATCTCCGATCGAATTGAAAATTGCTGCTTATCAGTCATCGCGTTATAATTCGTTACATCATAAGCGCAAGCAAAATGGCAAGCTCTATTACTCAATGTTAACCGAAAAGGGTTTGATTATCAACGATAAGTATGATCCGGATAAAAGTTCTTATACAAAATTTTTCATACACAATCCATCTTTAGATTCACAAGTTTGGCTAAAAAAGTTCAACAGTAAAGGGGTTGAAGCCATGCATCTTGAGGAAAAAACTGGTAGCCCCTATCAAGAACAAATTGTTAACGCAGCAATGGCAACATCTTGCGGTTTGAACAACTACCACAAGATTCATGGTCATCTTATTTCCCTGCCTCTTTGCGAAAATTTTGATACCATATCCATTGCAGCAATTTGTGACACTTTTACCTCTCATTTAATCAAAAATAAATAGGTAAATCAATGAATGTTCTATTAGTTACCGGCCACCCGGCTCAGGTTCATAATTTCAAGCATCTCAGATCAGAACTGCTGGCCAAAGGCCATCAGGTTTTTTGGTTGGCCTCTGATAAAGATATCAGTAAATATCTTTTGAACTGTTACGATATAGAATACACAATACTTAAGAAACCAGGGAAATCGTTGTTTTCCAAATTCCTCACGCTTATACAGAATTCCTTTTTTGTAATGAGCTTTCTCAGGAAAAATAAAATAAATATAGCTTGCTCCCGGGTATCTCCCTATGTGTCATTGGCATGTTTCTTTTTACGCGTTCCCCACATTGCATTAACCGACACCGAAACCGCAGGTATTTATGATAAAGTATTTGGTCAGTTGGTTTCAGCTTTATTAACAGCAAAATCCTTCAAAAGGTCACTTCGCTCAGATCAGATTCGATTCGATGGCAACATCGAGCTATTCTATTTGCACCCCAAAAGGTTTACACCTTCAAACGATGTTCATCGTCTACTTGGCATCGAACAGGGAACACCCTATGTTGTCATGCGGTTTGTAAGTTGGGATGCATACCACGACGAAGGTTTGAATGGTTTTAGTGATGAGAATAAGATTAATGCTGCACAAGAATTTTCGAAGTATGCTAGGGTATTTATAACTTCCGAAATGGAATTGCCTGCCTCACTGGAGGAATTCAGGATAAAAATTCCACCGGAGCGCATGCACGATGTACTCGCCGGCGCCACACTTTTCTTTGGGGAAAGTGCAACAATGGCCTCTGAAAGTGCAGTTATAGGTACATTCGCAATTTTTCTAAATGAAAATTGGTTTGGGTCAACTGATGATGCTATGAATCATGGTTTGATGTTCTGTTATAAGCAGAGTACTTCGGCACAAATGGAAGCAATTGAAAAAGGGGTTGAAATTCTAAGAATGCCGGATGCAAAAATTCATTCTATGAACAACCGGGATCATTTTCTTGAAACAAAAATTGATGTTACTGCTTTGTTTCTTTGGTTTATCGAAAATTACCCTGATAGTTTTAAAATCATGAAAGTTGATTCAGATTATCAGTATATTTTTAGATAATTTCTAATCTCTGTAACTTTTTAATATTCCATTTTTATTCAAAAAAATATTCATTTAGTCATCTGCATTAGGTTATAAAGTAATGAATATTATTTTTATTTATAGACAATCACACATAGTTTCTAAACGTAATCCTCTAATTTCCTCTCAGCAAGAATCAATTCAACAAAATGGAAATAAAGTATTTTCTTTCAACATTTTAGGTAGGTCATTCTATAGCTATCTTAGTAATAGCCAACAACTGAGAAAAGTTATCAAACAGCATAATATTGACATTATCCATGCCCACTATTCACTTTCCGGTTTCACAGCCGTTTTAGCCTTCTCTAGTAAGCCGGTAGTGTTATCTCTTATGGGAAGCGATATTCTTGGAGAACACATAACGCAAAATAAAATCTCCTTCAGAAGCAAAATTGTCATCCTGATTACTCGCTTTGTACAATATTTTGTTGATGCAATCATTGTCAAATCACAGAATATCTATGATCAGGTGAGTCGAAAAAGCATAACCAGCATCATCCCAAATGGTGTGGACCTGCAAATCTTTCAACCTATAAACAAACTGGAATCAAGGAATACTTTAGGGTTGTCGCTGGATAAGAAATACATTTTATTCTTAGCAAATCCTTCAAGTGCATGGAAAAACTTCAAACTTGCCGCAGAAGCTGTGGGATTATTAAATGATCCGGACACCATCTTGCTTGCTCCATATCCCGTTTCTCACAATGAAATCCCGCTCTATCTGAATGCAACTGATGTATTTATTTCCACCTCCTTTATGGAAGGCTCCTCTAATGTAATCAAAGAGGCAATGGCATGTAACTGTCCTGTTGTCGCAACTGATGTTGGAGATGCTTCGCTAATCTTGGCCGAAACTCCCGGTTGCTTCATTACTGGTTTTGAGCCTGCTGAAGTTTCACAAAAACTCAGATCAGCCCTTATCTTTGCATTTGAAAAGAATCAAACAAAAGGCAGGGAAAGAATAATTCATCTTGGCCTGGATGCTGAATCTGTGTCGAAAAAAATCATAAAAGTTTATGAAAGCGTGCTTGTGAAAGCATCTGACTAAATACCAGAAAAATGTTCCAGCGTTGAAAGTCCTGATTGACATCGGCCATCCCGCCCACGTGCATCTCTTTATAAATTTTGCCCATAAGATGCAGAACCGGAGCCATCAGGTACAGTTTACCTGCCGCAACCGGGAATTTGTACTGGATTTGCTAGAGCAGAACGGCTTAGAATATAAATCATTCGGTAACAACTTTAGTACACCGCTAGGAAAGATCGTGGGATTGTTTTTATTTACATGGAAAATGTGGCGGGTTTGCCGGCGTTTCAAACCAGATATTCTCCTGAGCCACAGTTCCATGTATGCCGCTTTTGCGGCTTTTTTAGTAAAAAAGCCCCATATCTCCTTCGAAGATACATTTAATTTTGAGCAGATCAGGCTGTATAAACCCTTTACAAAAACCATACTGACGGGAACATACCCCCATCAGCTCAAATCCCGGAAAGTTATACCATATAACGGATATCATGAACTCGCTTACTTGTATCCGTTGTGGTTCTGTCCGGACGTACAAGTGCTTGAGGATTTGGGTATTGCTGAGAATCAACCCTACATAATAATGAGATTTGTCTCCTGGTCAGCCAGCCATGATATTGGTCACCACGGAATGACTTTGAAAAACAAAATCGAAGCTGTCATTGCCTTTTCTGACCACGCAAAGGTATTTATCAGTTCCGAATTGCCCCTTCCTTCAGAACTGGAACCTTACCGCTTCCCTCTTCCTCCCGGCCTCATGCACCATGCCATGGCATTTGCCTCACTCATATTTGGAGAAAGTGCCACCATGGTGTCGGAAGGCGCTATGTTAGGGATACCCGGAATTTATCTCGATAATACCGGCCGCTTATACACACGTGAACTGCAGGAAAAATACGGAATGGTATTTAACTACTCCGAAAGTCCGGAGGATCAGTTAAAAGCCATTCAAAAAGGGGTAGAATTGCTTACTACTCCAAATATCAAAGAGCAGTGGCAACTCAAACGTCAGAAAATGCTCAGGGAGAAAATCGATGTCACGGCTTTCCTCGTCTGGTTCATCGAAAACTACCCCGGGAGTGTGCAGGTTATGAAGGATAATCCCGAGTACCAGTGGAGGTTTAGATGAGGGGGATGGGCGATGAGGCAACGGTGATGGAATTTAGATATTTAGATATTTAGATATTTAGAAATGAAAGACAAAAGGGAAAAGAGCCAGGGAAAAAGAGAAAAGACAAAAGACAAAAGACAAAAGACATTGACCGGAATAATAATAATTTCGTTAGGGTAAGACTGATCTCAATACCCGGACCACAGGCTACATAGTAGCCAAATATTGGTAGCAAAAGGAAACCAAATAAATTTTGTAGGGTACATTTCCCGGTTTGAAAACCATAACCGGATCGCAGGCTACAGCGTAGCCAAATATTTGTAGAAAAGGGCCAACACGGGGTCCCCGTTAGGTGAAGCGCACCGGAATATTTGGGATTTTAAAAGATATATTGAATGTATCCACCCCACCAACCACATCTTGTAAAACCTAAAGAAATTACAGTTTCATATTTTGGGGGAGAAGGTCGGCCAGTTTATTGGCTGGGTATTCAGGGATGATTTCGAGTACCTTTTTGAGCC
>Ga0302250_1001271_pt1 | contig 19650 bp, 11 predicted proteins | sample AAG_RA_Asp_MG_FD_193536 | JGI IMG/M metagenome (GOLD analysis project Ga0302250, IMG submission 193536) | Enriched activated sludge microbial communities from anaerobic digester in WTTP, New Holstein, Wisconsin, United States - AAG_RA_Asp | ecosystem: Engineered > Bioreactor > Anaerobic >... | reverse complement strand
CTTCACTAGAACGTTCTCCTCCTTTTCTTCTAGTTTGTATAATACCATTTATTGTATTATTAATTACTTTTCTTATATTACCAATCTGTTCTCTATAATGTTGATTTTTTTTAATTATTATTCCATCTCCAGTCTCATCTTGCGCATTTTCATCATCAGAAAATTTCTTAGCCGAACTATCTATAAAACTGTAAATAGTATCAGCAATAGAATTTACTTCAGCGTCATTGTTATTTGTTACGACAGGAAAATCTTCATTGAGTATTATAAGGTCTTGTGGTGTGGTAGTTAATCCTAATATTTGAGGATAATCATTAGCTAATCTATCTAATGGATAACATAAGGGTCCAAAAACTTTATTGTCACCAACTTTAAAATCAATAAAATATCGTGGTTTTTTTTGTTCACTTATAGACTCTAAATTAAAAGGTACTGTAGCATACCAAAAATTTCTTCTACCATGAAATTCAATTTCTCCTGCTGTTATATCTCTAAAAAAATAAACTGAACTACTAAATAATTCGGTAGTATTAGTTCCTTCGTCATTTTCCTCATTATTTTTTTCAATTTTAAGATAAGTCATGTCATTTAAACCATGTGTAGTTTCAAGAATATTACTATATACACCTTGGTTATAATAATCAGCATATGGCTTTGCGGTATATTCAATAAAACTATTTGAATTTGATTTATAATATACTTTATCTGGTATTAAATATTTTCCTTCACTAATATAACCATCCCACCATCCTAAATTTTTAACTTCAAGTTCATCATATGAATTATAGAATGAATATTCATTAAGTTCCCTTTTATTAAAAATTTCTTTTTCATTAGCTGGTAAACTTTCTAATTCACTAAATGATGGAAATATAAATTTAGAAGTCATTAAAGTATCTTCGTTATCAAGAATCATAAAATATGAACTACCATCATCAATATCCAATCCCATCGTACCAGTTGAAAGATAACCAAAGCTAATATATTTTGCATCATTATTTTTAAAAACATTTAATTCTTTTAATTCAGAAAAACCTAACATATATTCTCCCGAATAAAAACTATTAAATAAACTTGGTTTAATAAAACTTGGTAAATAAACTCTTTCAAAATAATCATTTGGAACTGAAGCTCTTTCTCTAATATAAATATATTCAAAGGTAGACCCACTTTTTCGCATTACTTGTTTAGCCCCATTTGGTAACTTAAAAGATTTGTGACCTTCTATAAATAATTTTTTTAAAGCTTTTAACGCTTCATTCTCATTATTATAATTCCAAGTTCTTAAAGAGATAATATATCGGTCGTTTGCTTTTGATTTAATTAACGCATTATATAAATTTAAACCTTCAAATCTTCCTATTAAATTGAAAAAGTCATATTGACCAAAATTTTTATTATATTTAAAACCTGAATATTGTGATGCATTACAATTTGCAATATTGAATAACCTAATAACAGAAGCTAAAAATATTTGATTTAAGTTATTAAAATTAGGGTCATTAAATAAATCAACATATGGGTCTTTAATAGATTTAAATTGAAACAAATCAAGCATATTTGTTGGATATGTTGCAACTATATCTCCTTGTATTCTATTTTGTAATTCATTATCTTGTCTTTGAACTTCCAAAAATGCCTTTAAAAATTCTTCTACTAATTCAGTTTCTTGAATTGAATTTTCTAAAACACTTCCAATATATTTTTCTGTTGCATTATTATCATAATATTCTGGAAATGGATAATATGGGTCGTTAACTTTAAGCGATAAATTATTAACTAATTTTTCTAATGCTTCTTTACGTTTACCAGTAGCATCTTCCATAGCACTTCGCGAAGTTTCACGAATTATCTCCATAAAAACTTCTATATGTGCTGTAAATATTTTAACAAAATTTCTAATAAACGGAGGATATCCTAATATTCTTAGAATGGTATTATTAATACCATCTGAAAGTAAAGAAACTAATTCGCTTTTTCTTTTTTCTATATATACTTTAGCTTTATTAACTTTATCAATGACTTCGCTAAAATCAAAAATAGTATATGTTATATTTTTATCTTCACTAAAATTACTATATTGTTTTACTATATTTTTTTGATAATTTGTTAAAGAATCTATTTCTGTTTCTTTAAACTTACGAATTTTTATTGCTTTTTCTATATCTTCAGGTAATTTATAATTTTGAGTTGATGATGTATTAAGGCTTATATCAGTATTTATACTTTTTGCTATCTCATTTATTGATTTACCATTATTATTAAAAATAGCTTTACTTAAATTATAGTCAATTACACGACCCATTACAATAACATCATTACCATCACTCGATAAAATTTCACCTGAATCATTCATTGCTAGTTTTAGCACTTGCATAAGTCTTTTTACTTCATTAAGATATCCATCATAAAGTTCAGGGTATTTATCTATATTAGCTAATTCATCAACCTCTGTTTTATGTGCTATTTTTTTTTCCATTTCATTATGTGCATCATTTACCATTAATAAGAGTGTATTGATGGTAATTAATTCAGGGTCTTCTCTTTGTTTTCTTTCAAATATTTGTTTTCCTAAAGTAGTTTCAGTTGCAGCCCTCAAATAACCCATTAACATATCAGATAAAAATGCAAAAGTATATCCAATAAATTGACATGTAATTTCGAAGTTACCAGTATTTGAATTAAACCTAGATTGAAATTTTAATAAATGAAGGCAATAAACAACAGCAGGTCCATAAAATCCCTTAACAGTCAATTTAAAAACTGGATAAGGCATATTAAAGAACATATTGTATTTTGATTCATTGCCCTTTTCAAATAAACTTGCACCCCTAACATCAACCATTTCAATTGTAATCATCGGTGCAAATGAACTATTAAATTCAATATTAATGCTAGTAATTCCAAAACTTTCAGACTCTGGTTCACCATTACTATCAGTTAAAATAGTTGTTAATCGAGTATAATTTGTTGTTAAATAAGGTTTATCACTATCTTTATTTTTGGAACCACTTAAAAATCCAATATGATTTTCGTTACTATTAACAGTATGTACGCCACTATTAGTGATAATAGTTCTAGGTTTTTTTTCAACTTCTAAATCAACATAAATAAATAAATTTTCTGGCTGAACTAATCCTGTAGGATTAATTATTTTACCATTTTCATCTATGCTTATGTTAACTTTATTTGGGTCAATTCTTCTAATTGCCATTACTTTCCGTATAATTTAATATTTTTATCAATTTCATTAATATATCGTTCTAAAGCACTTTTAAATGGATATGGAATCCTAATTACCGACATATCAGGAATATTGAATTCCAATCCACCATATTGCTGATTAGCTAATAAAATTAACCAACCGTGATATGGATTACCATAATACGTTTGACTCAATTTGTCAAGTCTTGTTTGGCCTAATTTATATGTTACCATTTTATCTGTCGGTTCATTAGGTAAAATTATACCTGGTATAGTGTTTACTATACCATTGATTTTAAATCGGTTATATCTGTCATAATATTCTGCCATAGTTTTAAAAAATATTATAATAATTAATAATAATTATTATTAGAAAAAAAATTATTAGTAAGCATATCAATTTGAGCTTGTAATCTAGTATTAACATCATTTACAAAAAATGGATTTGAAAAGTTAGTTGCATTTCCAACTCTTTCTATAAAATTCTGATTTTCTGTTGGTATTGACCCTATATTTTCATCGGAATTATCTTTTTTATCATTATCAGTATTAGTAAAAATTTCTTCTGTTTCTATTTCATTTGTTGGTACAGTACCTTCTAATAAATTACCATTATTAATTTTATCAGCCCTAGTATCATAAATTTCAGTATTAGCAAAGAAATTAAATGATAATGCATTTTGTAATTTATTAATTGGACCTTGAATTGATTGGCCACCAATAATTTTAAACGACATATCAACATCTACAATCATTGGTTGAACTCCTATACCTTCTGGATTTAAGTCCCAAACCAAAGGTTCATATGAAAATGATATAGAATCAATTACAATTCTTGTATAAAAAAAATCACCAATTCTTAAAATACATATTGGAGGTCTACCAAATGCTAGATTATCAGGTTTATTACCAACATTAGAAGGACCTTGTCTTGTACATTGGTGTAAAAATGTTAATCTTGAATTAAAACCTTCAGGTGTAATAGAATGAAATGCTGGGTGAAAATATTTAATACGCTCTTTAATAGAATTATAAACAAATGGTTTTTCATGACTAAGTTTTAAGAAATAGCTACACTCATTATAAACTTGTGATTTACTTTTGACTTTAAATTGTTTTATTTTCTTTTCTTTTTTTGGTTCTGGTGTTACATTTTCATCTGATTTTGGGTCATAAGAAATTGAAATATATGTATATCTACATGATTTTTGAGCTAAACTATCAATATTATTTTTATTTACATCATTATCGTATGTTGAAATAGGACTTGTTTCACCTTCTCCTTCTATTTTACTAAATCTATTTTCTATATCTGGTATACTAGACTTTAATTTATCAATAATAAATTTTTTAACTGTTTCTGCACGACATTGAGATAATTGTTTATTTTTTTCTACTCTTTGAGTATTAGTACCTTGTCCTTGTTTACTTGCATAACCAGATATTTTAATTTTACACTTTGGGCAAGAAGTTAAAAGTTCTTTAACCGTTGTATCAATTTCATGTAATAAAGATGGTTGATTTCTGAATTTACAGTCTTTTGCATTAAATCCAAAATTTGTATTATCTGGATACGAGGTTCTTCTTTCTGCAAAAATACCACCTATAGCTGTTGTTGTACCTAAACCTTCATTACTAGTGCCATCTTCATAATATCTAGATTTTGTAATATCAAGATATTCATTAAATGCTTCTTCTGTACATAAATCATTTGGAAAATAAACAACAAAATATTTTGGTTCTATTTGTTCTGAAACTGTAACTTCTTGTTGTAATTCAATTTCTTCTTCTTCAATTGTTTCTTTAATTTCAATATCAGCATTTGGAATTTCTTGACATCCAGCAAAAATTCCTGTATGATAGTTATCATCAAGTAAAGGATTAGTTCTATAAGATTGTTCATTAATAAATGATGGATGGTCAACTATAATTTTCCAAGATAACATACCACTTCTTTCTGTATTGTTATATGTATAAATTGGTTCACCACGACCAATAAAATTGGTTCCTTCCCAATTTACAGATACGGTATCATTAAAAGAAATATCATATGGTGGGAACCACATTATTCTTCCTTTAATGTTAGGATTAAGGGGGTCACCATTTCCAACTTCACATGACGGTAAATCAGCAACTCTATCAGCCCATGCTAAATTTTCAATAGAAAACATATATTTTTTAATCTCATAAGAATCGATATATGGACTAATTTTTACAAATCCATTGTCATCTAATACAGATGCTTGAATATTATTTCTATAACGAGTTATTGAATTATCATATAATCCACTATGTTTTTGCAAATTTTTAACTTGATTATAACGTCTATATGTTGTCCATGTTCTACAAAATGGATTTGCTTCAGCAGGATTATCAGAATGCAAACCCATAACAGCACTACCTTTTGAAATTAAATTATTTCCTTCTGATATTTGACGTTGAAGTTCTGATTTTTCTGTTTTTCCAAAGTGAGAATTACCTAATAATATTCTATCAATATTATCATTATTGAATAATTCTTGAGTTTTATATAATAAACTGGTTTTAAAAGGGAAAAATGGATTACCATATATTTTACCTATACCAGTGTTAATCCCAATTACGTTGTTCATTATAGATGATAATTGTAATTGGTCTAAACCTTCTTTAACATCATCTTGATTGCCTTTTACCCAAGAAAATTCATTAGTTTTATTATCACTTTCACTTAATACAGTTCTAAGAGTATTATCAATTTTTGGAAATTGATTGGTTGTGTAAATATTATCAGGAAGACTTTTACTTTTTAAAAGTCTTTTATCTTCATATGGTGGTGTATACCTGCTAATAAAAACATCTTTTCCATTAACGCTCTTAATTAAACTTTCATTTTGTCCTAGATTAAAAAATAATGCATTTACTTGACCCTTACCAGTATACCTGTCTAATAATGTTTCAGAATTATCTTCCCCGTCAATCATAGACCCATCAGCACCAATCATATCCCTAGTAGCAAGTTGGCTTCCACTAAGATTTTCAAAAACATCTTTAATGTTACCAAAAAATCCTTTTCTATCAGTAATTTCCCAATTAGGAATTATTAAATCTTCATTTTTATTAAACAATCCATGAATATTAATTCTTCCGAGTGTATCCTCTTGTAAGTTTGAACTAATATTTGCTAACATGTGGTTTAATAATGATTGTGCTCCTATTAATCCTAATGGAGTATCACCAATTGTTGGAGCTAAAATTCTACCAATTATTGAACTTCTTATATCAAAATTAGGTTCTGGACCATCTGGAGTAAACCCAATTTGTCTACCAGTTAATAAAGTACCTAAAATATCATATGCCGTTGTAGGCGGTAATCCTCTTATTCCACCTTTTTCATCTAAATAACTACAAATTTGGTCAGAAATTGGGTTTAATTTATATAACCCTTGGCTAACATCTTCATATTGATTACATCCACCATATAAATTTTGAGTACTTAAAAATTTCAACGGAGTAGTTCCACCAAAAGGAAATTTATTTATTGGGTCTGTTAAAGGTGATTCAGATAAATCAGTTGGTGGAATATATTCATCTGATATAAAATCAGTATTTGAATTTCCAACTAATCCACCAGTAGTAATGTCTATTTGTTCATATGCACCATTACTAGCTTTATATGGATTTAAATCAGTATGAGCTTCTCTAATATCCGAAGCATTACCAACAATTGGATTATTATCAATAGTAGTAACATTCTGAGAAGCTAAAGGATACGTTAATTCAATAGAAATTGGTTGTCCTAATCCATAAGCACTCATTCCATTAGTAAACGGTATTAAATTCCTGTTTAATAATGCATCCCTAATATCAGGACTAATTGAGTTTATAGTTTCACTTGGCATAACTGTTTATTTCTATATAAATACAATCTAATAGAATTTTTTCATAAATAAAGTATATGATTAAAAAAATACTTTTCCTCGCGCGCGCGCGTATAATTAATAATAAAAATATTTAATAAAAGATAAATAAAAAGATAAATAAAAAGATAAATAAGAAAATAAAAATAGCTAATAACTAATTTATAATAGCTAATATATGATAAATAATATATAATATATAATTAATATATTATATTATTATAATTTATATAAATATAAAATACTGTTTTTTTCTTCAATTGTCAAGTTTTTTTGAAAAAATTTTTATAAATAATTTTAATTAATTAATAATCAGCTATTATGTAGTTACGTTAGGTGATAAATGTCCACCATTAACTTGTCTACCAACTTCTTCTTGGATATATTTACTCAATTCTCTTATAAATTGAGGATTTTTATCTAAATCAATACTACCTAAAAGACTACCATTTGATGTTAAATCTATTTTACCTTCAATCTTCAACGGCTTAAATTCGATAGTTATATTTCCACTACTTGATAAAGCTTTTTCAATAGGTCCGCCGCTTTTAGCTGCATAAATAAAATCATTTTTATCTGGAATTATAGGTGGTTTCCCAGGTCTTATAATAGCGTCATTAACATAAGAAGCACTTGAACCAAATTCCGTGTTAATATCTTTATATCCAATATCTTGATTAACTACTTCAGGCTCTGCAATAAAATTATTATAAATCCCCTTTCCAGCACCAAATATTCCACCAGCTATTCCGCCAAAGGCAGTACCTATACCTGGTACAGCACTACCAATCATAGCTCCTAAACCAGCATATTCAGCAATTGATGAACCAAAATTTAAACCTTTATCCCATCCACTACCTTCCTCATAAGCACCCATACCTTTTAACGCTTCATTTCCTAAATCAACACCTAAACCTAACAAAGCTAAAGGTCCAGGCTTTAAAAGATTTTTACCCTTACCAAGTTTACTTAAAAAACCTCCTTTACCAGCTACTTTAGTTAATTCTTCAGCACTAGCAAATTTTGAACTTCCAGGTTTCATCCACTTTCCAGCTTTATTTTGTCTATATCCAGCTTTTTGAAGTTTTTTCATTTTACTTTTGCTAAAATTTCCGTATCCTTTTCCCTTACCTTTTCCAGTAATCATATCTATAAGAGAATCAGCACCGTCACCATCTCTAAATCCACCACCAACTCTAGCAACTGAATTAAATCCAACACCTAGCATTCTACCATACATAAGCCATTTAACACCCTCAAAAGCAATAGCAATACTAGCAATCCATCCTGGTTTTTCCACCATAAATTCAATTATACTTTCAGCAAATCCACCTATTTTCTCAGCAATTTTTGAAAATTTTTCAATAATTTTTTCATCTGATAAATATTTCATCAATTTATCTAATGGACCTCTTAAACCTTTATCAATACCTTGAAGCAACGGTAAAAGTGAAGCCTTTAATTGTGTAATTAAATTAGAAAGTGTTTCATCAAATGTTTTTGATTGTAAAGCTCTTTTTTCTAAATCCTCAGCGGTGTTTTTAGCCATTTTAATTGTTGCTTCATCTAATTCATTAACTAATTTTTCTGTTTTATTTCCTTCTTTATCATAAAATGTTAAAACAAACCCTTTTTTTTCTTTACTCCACTGAGCAGCTGAAGTTACAAAATCTTCTAAATCTTTAGGAATGCTAAATTTAATATTTTTTTTAATCATATCAACTTTTGCAAATTCCCTAGCAGTTTGTACTAATTGTTCAACCGAAATTCCAGTTGCATCTGCAACTTTTCTTAATCTATGTAATTCTTGCGCCGATATATCAAATTCTCCAGATGCTTTATTAAATTGTACAATACCTTTAGTTGCTTCAATTATTGATTTTTGAAGACCTTCCATATCATTTCTAGACATAAACATTAATCTAAAAGGGTCAGCTAATTTTGAAAATTCACCACCTAATACCTGAAGATTAGCTGCCATTTCTATTGCTCCTTCTGGCTCAAATAATTTTTCAGCCATAGATGCAACCGATTCCATCTCTAACTTAAATTTAGCTGTCATTGCAGCCATTTTCATTATATTTTTAGTACCGTCTTTAAAATTGTATTTATTAGCTAGTTTGAGATTATCTTGCATTATTTTTACAACTTTAGTAGTGTTTACACCCATTTTACTAGCCAAATCTACTGTTTCTTGAACTCTGTCTAATGCGACCTCAGCCGATATGCCAAACATATCCATTGAAGCAGCAAGGTCAGCAGCACCTTCAGCTCCTAATAAAGTTCCTTCTGAGATTTTCGCGATTGATTCTAATCCTTTATCAGATAAAACAACGGCTCTTCCTAATTGGTCAGAATAACGTCCTTGAGCTTTAGCTAAATCTTCATAGTTAAATCCAATTTTAGATGTTGTAACTGCTACCCTAGATAGACTTTTTCTGAAAGCATCAACATTTTTACCTGTAAGACCCATTGATATTGCGGTACTTCTAGCCGCTTTATCAAATTGTTGGTATTCTTTCCGACTACTTTTTAAACCTTTATATATCGAATTACCTATTGCACTTGCAATATTTTGTAAACTAAATGCTTGTTTTTTTAGTAAATCTAATTGTTTTTGATAATCATTAATTGATTTTTCATTTTGTATTAATATTTGGTTTCTGATTGCAAGTTCCTGTTTTAGGTCATCTAATTTTTTTCCACTATATTTTTTAGAATTTATCTCATCTTCAATCTTTTTAATTTTTTCAGTAGCACGGGCATGTTTAGCTTTAGCATCTGTAATTTGCTTTGCAAGTTTATATACGTCAGCATATTGTGTAACTAATCCTTTAACAGATGTCTGCAATTTTTTTTGAGCCATTGCAGCACCTTCAAGTTCTTCTCTTAATTTTCTTACTTCGTCACTAGATAATGCCATAATTTATTAAATGTTTTATCCCATAGTACCAGTACTACTACTTGTAGGTGTTGTAGAAGTTTGGTTTGATTTTGATTTTTCATTATTATAATTAGGATTTTCAGTTGGAGTATTGGTTGTAGATAAATTAGGTTTAACAAGTTCGGCAGGTTTAGATAGTTCGGTAGGTTTAGATAGTTCAGTATTTTTTTTATTTTCAATATATTTTTCACCTTCTATTCCTAGTCCTAAAATTTCAATTTTTGTCTTATACTGAAATACCTTTGTTTTTGATGTTACCTTATAAACATTTACATTAAATATTTGACCTTTAGAAATTTTTTGGTCTTTAGGAACTTCAAATAACCATTCACCAACTTTAATATTATGTTCAAAATCAATAATTCCCTTTATATATGCATTTTTCTCAAAACCACCCTTTTTAGGTTTTTCAAGGATATTAAAGACTACATTATCTTCATGATAATTATGCCTATTAACACTTAATCCATACTTACTTAAAATATCATCCATAGCTGAAAAACCTTTAGGTAAAAAGAAAATATTGTTCATACCAAATAAACCAGGTGTATATTCCATTGATTTGAGAATTTTATCTACTTGTCCTTTGTATAATTTTGCTTGTTTAATAGAAATATCATTTACATTTACTATTGGTTTTTTACAATTGTTTTTATTTGAAATAACTTCGAATGATAAAAATTTTCTAATATTAAAAGTTTTAATAATATTTGGGTCTTCTTCTGGCTTTAATTCATTTCCTAATAGATAAAATCTTAAATATGCCTCACCATTTTCAATATTAAAACAATCATTAAATTTAATCATGTAAATTTCATCCTCTTTTAAAGGTAAACTGCCCTTAACATCAATTGATTTAACTGACATTCCGTCTATTCCAATACTTAAAACTCTTAAAATAAGAATAGATAATTTTTCGAAAATCCATTTATTCTCTTCATCTACATCTCCAAACCATATACATATATCATCACATGGTTTAGCTCCATTTAAACCACGATTAAATTCACCTTTAATTTCTTCTAATATTTTTTCATTTTTTTTATCTTCTTCTTTTTTCTTTTTTTCGTTATCAACACCATCATTAGCCCCATCACTTGGTCCATTATCTATTGAATTTTCTGCATTATTACTTTGTACATTATTAGGATTATCTGCTTCTATAATAAAAGAAACCAATCTATCTAGTTGTCTTTCTGTTATAAGAATTTTCTTCTTCATAATTAAATGGTTTTATAATAAATATTTAGAAGATTGGTTTTCTATTATGTATTTAAGTGTTGATTATTTTTTACATAATCTTTTACTTTATCACCACTTATTTTTCTTGTTCTATGACCAGTTTTTCCATTAACATTATTTTCGCGAACTTCTTCAATTTTTCTTTTTTCTTCAATCATATCATCCCGCAAAAATTGTAGAAATAATCTACGTTCATAGGTAGGCATATCCATAGCATCCCTATAAGAGATGCCAAGGTGTTTAATACAATAATAAATTTCCTTTAAAAGATAAATTTTATACTCCGAGGTCAGGCCAAAAAAAGTTGATGTTAATGGGAAGAAAGGTTTCGATGAGGTCACCTCCTGGGACCTCTACTTTAATTCTTAAATCAACATTTGATTCAATTTCTTCATAATAATTTCTTAGTGCTCTTGAATCAGCGGCAGGCATAATTGATATAAAGTCCTTAATAATAGATTTATCAGTAACACCTTCAATTTCAACAATCATTCTTTCAAGTCTATGAGTAACGATATTTGCATATGGTAATTCTAATTCATCTATTTCATATGCTACTAATTTTTCAATTTCTTCAATATCACCAACAGTTAATAATCTAAATTTAATATTTTTTCCACTCTTAGGTAATTTAAAATCAAATAAACCATTTTTATCAGGTTCGGCACCTAATTTTTTATATTTTAATGTACTTAAATCAACTTCAGTTTCAAATGGAATACCATTTTTATCGTAAACAACAATCGGATACATTTCACCATATCCAGTTGCTCTAAGCCAAATCATGATGGCGTTTCTATCACCTACATGTAAATCTTTTAATTCAATTCCTTCTTCCAATATTTTTCTGTTGAGCAATATATTTAAAAACTCGCCATTTTCCAAAATATTAGGAGAAGTTAAAATGTTTTCATCACTAGCATTTAGATAAGCCACTTTAATAGCCGATTTCTTATGTGGATATATCTTACCTTCACTTGGTAATGGTATCACATCATAAGGTACATTAGTAGGCTTTTCATATGTTTTATTTTGAATATCTGTAATAGGTTTAATTGGTTTATTTTCTACTGTAGGTCTTTCAATTATAGGTTTTTTAGATTCTGAAGTTTGATTATCATAAGAAACACCAACCGCTCTTAATTTTTTTTCTGAGTTTTCAGCCAATTCTGGTCTTATAATTTTTTCACCTCTTTTATGTGCTTCAATTTGCATTTTAGCCTCAAGTTCTAATTGTTCAATAGCTCTTTTTTCGGCTTCTGAAACAATAAAATTTTCTTTTTGTTCTTGTGCTGTTTTAGCTTCAGCAGCTGCATTTGCTGCCGCAATTTGTTCCATTGTAGGAAAAACTTTTGGTTTATCTTTATCCATTATAAAAACTTTTTTAAAAATAGGTTATAATTATATTTAATCTATCCTATAAATATAATAAGTAAAGTTTTTTAAAAATAAATGCAAAAAAATTTGGTAAATTAAAAAATTATTATTATCTTTGTATCATAATTTTTAAAATTTATTAAAAATGGGACATTTTACGCCAACTTATAAATTCCATGAAGGTGATATTCTTGTTAATTCATATGCTGGAATGTCAGAACATGACCAAATAATTAGGTCACTTCAACAAGGAAATATTATTAATATCGAATTAGCTAAACATATTATTAATAGTTCAGAAGAACAATTAAAAGCTAATATTAAATCTCAAATAGAACTTTCTAGAAATCAGGTTAATGCAATTAATAAACTGATTCAAGAAAATTCAAATATAGCTTCATCATTAGAAACAGGGTTTTCAAATCTTTATAATCATTTAGATAGCATGTCTAATAAATTAGACATGTATCAAGCAGCATTAATAGAACAATATCGTATATCTAATGCGACTCTTTCTGATATTTATGAGTATATTAAAATACCTGAGTTTGAAAAAGAAAGAATTTATTATGTTCAGCGTGGTCTTGATTTTCTAAAACAGGTTATTATATCACCTGAACGATATAAAGATGCATTAGAATATTTTTTAAAAGCCAATTCAATAGACGATACTAATTATATAGTTCTTTACCATATTGGATTAATATACCTTTATGGACATGATTTAATTAACTTAATAAAAGCAGAAGAATTTATCTCTAAATCTTTTAGTTATGCATATAGTGCAGGTAAAAATATAGAAGCTGCTAATATAATTAAACATTTGGCATATACTTATCTTTTGATGGGTCAATTTGGTAAAGCTATCGAAGCTGCAGATAAAGGTATTAAATTAAATCCATTTAAAGAATTAAAATATATCAAAGCCGAAGCTTTAATGATTATCGGAAAATCAAAAGAAAGTATAAAAATTATTGATGAATTAATTCAAGATGATTATAATTTTGTAAATGATGTATTAAAAAATAAAACTTTTAATAATTCAAACTTTAATGAATATATTGAAAAATTAACAAAAATATCAATAGATGAAATTAATAAAATTTCTTCAAAAATAAAAAATAAAATATTAAAAGATAGTAAGTATCTTAATGAATTTTTAAATATTGAATCTTCAACAAAAAATTCATCAATTACTATTAGTAAGCTTTTAAAAAATTTAAATAGAATTAAATTCATTAAATTAATGGTAATAAATGAAATTAATGTTAAAAAACATTTTACTTTACTTACCAAAGAAAGAATTGAAGAAAATATTGAAAATCTTACTAAAGAACAATATAATGAATTAATGAGAATAGTTCATAATGACGCTAAGAAAGCTTCTAGATTATTAGAAGATTATATTAATCATAATTTAATTTCAATAGCAGAAATAGAATATCAAAAAGAAAAAAGAAAAGAAAAAATAAGTGAATTTTTTAAGAAACTTATATTGGCATATCCTATACTATTTGGTATTCTTTTTGGGGTTAGTTCAATTACAAGTAACTTTAAAAGCAATGGTTTGTTTTATATATCATTAATACTTTTAGGTTTATCTTTTTTATTTAATATTTTTTCAAGTATCGAACTTGAAGAACCATATCATAATAAAATAGTACGTTCAAATATAGCTATACTGTCTTTTTTAATTTTAATTTTACTTAAACTTTTATTATAATAATAAAATAAAAAAGCGTGTACTTAATAGTACATGCTTTTTTAATTCAAACAAATAAAGTATATATATATTAGAATAATAAAATTGCTCTGTCAAATCTCAATGTTGCAGTAATTTCTGCAATACCATCATCATCCATTGAAAGGTCGCCAAAGTTAACATTAGTACACATTGTTTCCATAAGTTGCCATTTTTCAATTACAACGCCAGTAGGGTCAAGCATTTCAATGAAAACATTTTTCTTATAACCAGCCGCATAACCTTGACGACCAGTTATAGATTCAGAATGTAAACGAACCCATTCCATAATTGCTTGTGCTGCCGAAGGACCTATTGGGTCACGGAATGTAACATCGATAGTCTCCCATTCAAATCTACCAATAACCCATGTTGAAGTATTTAAGAAAGGAATTTTAACCTCATTTTGTGTAATAGTAGGTCTTGCAGCAGTAGCTAACCACCATTCTTGTATACCTAATTCTGAAGGAAAACGGATTAACCATCTATTCTTTTTCTTTGGTTCGTAAGGCGTAGGCATTTTAACAATTAAATCAGCCATAATTTAAAATATTTTTTTAATTTATTATCTTTTTTAAATAAATATATCAAATTAAAAAATTTGGTGGTAATACCACCAAATTTTTTTTATTAAATATTATCAAATGATGCACCAGTTGGAGTTAAAACAAATTCAACACAAATGAATTCTAATGCTCTTGTAGGTTTAATATAAATTTTACCGCATAATTCATTTCTGTCAATTGATTCTGGGCTATTATCTACCGTTACTCTAAAATCAGTTAAACCTCTTTCAGTTCTAATGTTATCTAAAATAGGATTAACAAGATTTAAGAATTGAGTTCTAATGATACTATCATTTTGTTCGAAAAGCAATCTGATAGAAACAGCAGAAATAAGTTTTCTTGCTTGAAGAAGAAGTCTTCTAACATTAATTCTGTTAAGTGCTGTATCAGCAACTTGCATTGTTTTATTACCCCAAATCTTAATACCTTCACTAGAAAAAGTAGCGATTGGGTTAACTCTTCCTTCATATAAAACATCTCTTTCTTCCAATGTAAGTTTTTTACGAGCTTTGATACAGTTAACATCACCTCTTTGTACACCAGCAACTGCGAACCACGGGAATGCAACATTATCAGTTAGAGCAATATTACGTACTACATCCCTTGTTGGTGGTAACCAAATGTACTGATTATTTTCAGTATCATTAACTTGAATCCAAGGCCAATATGTAGCAGTATAATTGCTATCATACATATCTTCAAGTTGATTAACAACATCTTCAACTGCTAATATATCACCAGCAGCATCAACATCAGGCGTAGTTACAATATATAATGAGTCAGCCCTATCAGTTTCAATCATTTCGATTGCTTCTTCGATAAGATTACTATTATTAAATGTATCTATACCTGGTGTAGCGAATACATTAATGTTTACAGATTCTGGATTTTTAAAGCTAAGAATTCCTTCTAGATATGCATAATAATCAGAAGTAATTCCATTTTCACCATTACTTAGTACATAATTAGAAAATAATTCTAAACCATCAGGTCCAGCTAACTGTCCTTTAGTTCCGTTTATGGCATAAGTATCGGTATTAGTTCTTTCAGTTCTATAAGAATCCCATCCATCAAAACCGCCATAAGGAACGGTCGTAAATTTACGAGCTCTAATATCTTCATAATCTGTACCTAAAATACCAGCATCAGTTCTGAATTCACTATTACCAACATCAAAATGGAAAATAGGACTGTAAGTATTACCATTTATATCATATACAATTTTAACACCATCAATTGTAACAGCACTTGCTGCATAATCCATATGGAAACCTTTAGTCATTGCAGTATAAGCAATAATTGATGAACTATCAGGTAATCCAAGATAACTAAAGAATGAATTATCAATACCTACAGTATCAGAAATACCAAGATAAAATTTACGTTTATTTTCAAACGTACCATATTTTGTTTTGTATCTGATAATTGGATTTACAGCTGGAATATCACCATCTTTATCGTAATCCCTAATTGGGAAACCAACAAAACCAGCTGGGAATGCATCGCTAGTATCAGATTCAGTTGCAAGTTCTAATAATACATAATTAGAATTTGAAGCGAATTCACCATCAATAGTACCTATTTTTCTAGCAATATAATTGTTAGAAGTTGGGTCCATCGTACAACGAGAAAATTTTTCTAATGCTACGACATTACTATCAGTATCATTATAACTTCTAATTACAATATCAAATTCTTTACTGTCAGGTCTGATATTAGTAATAGATACTTTAATTTCTTGATTAGCATTATTACCATCTGAAATTGTCCACAATCTAAATAAACGAAGAACTTTATTACCACGAATTTCAGATACAAAATATGGAGTTACTGCTGGTTGATATTGTTCTTTATAATCGTCATATTTTCTATCATAATTAACTAAAGTTAAATTAATTCCCCAAACTTTATTTTCATCAACATAATTATCAAAGGTATTTTTGTAAATATTTTCAACAAAGATAGCAGTTTTACCGTCTTGAGGAGTTCTACCAAGTACTTTCGCTATATAATTGGTTTTAGTATTATCAAACGATAATGAATATCTAAATGCACCTTGTAAATTAGATGTACCAGTTAATTCAAAAGTAGCTAATGGATTACTTTCAGCAGTAGTAGCACTTGTAGAAAAACCAACCTGTGTTGCGGCTGAACATTCAAAAACAAGATTTTCGTTTGCATCATAACGACCTCTTGACCTCAACAATGCAATCACCATTCCTTCTATATCGCTATAAGATGAGCCAGAAAAATAATTAGTAACACCTGATGTAGTACCTGTAACATAACTTCCAGAATATCCTTTTTCAATGCTTTCCCATGTTGATGACATACCAGTAAACACACCACCTATCTTAGTAAATCTAATAGGTAATGATGTTGTTGTGCCAACTGTACTGTTAATTAATGAATCAAATTCTGTTGCAAAATAACCAGAATTAAATAATGTTTCTAAAAGTGGGTCGTTTGGAGCACTAATACTTATAACTTTAGTTGTTCCAGTATTACCAGTCCAATGGAAATATATAGCTCTAGTATTTCCAGTTGATGTGTCACCACTAGTGGTAGGGTCGAGAGCAGCACTTAATGTAATACCCCAACTAAGTCCAGCATCATAACCAGAAAGACCAAGAACTCTGGTAACAAATAATTGATTTGATTGAGTTAAATATGATTTAGCTATATATGGTAATTCATATTTAGGAAAACCATTACCAAATTTAGCAGGATTTAATCCACCAAAGAATGTTTTAAATTCATCATAATTAGTAACAAATATAGGTTGAAAAGCTGGTCCTTTAGTTGTTTCACCTACTAAGCCTAAAGTTGTTACACCAACTTGACGAGTTATGAATGTAAGGTCTTTCTCTGAGGTATAAATACCTGGACTAACAAATACTTGATTAGAAGCCATTCTTAATTTATTTTTTTATAGTATTATTCTTTTTATTTATAAATATACTCGGTTTTTGCAAAATTTTTTTTTATGTATGATAAGTTTCATACTTTTATCATACTTATTAATAAAAGATTTATGAAACGCAATAAAAACCTTAAAATTACTCCTGCCACCCACGAAATTTTAAAAAAATATTGTGAGGAAAATGGATTAAAAATGTTTGCTTTTGTCGAAAAGATTATTAAAGAGAAATGTTGTAAAAAGAAAGATTTATATGGTGAGTAGTTAATTTTTTTTCAAAATTACTTTAACAGACATATTATCTTTTCTACCAAATTCATAACCTTCTTCCCACCATTTCAACATTTGTTCTTTATTAAAAATTAATGAGTTATCAGTTAATTTATATGGAGTATATCTAATTCTTAATTTAACATCTTTTTCTTTTGCCTTCAATTGTCCAATGATAACATTTGTTTGTGAAATTTGGTCTTGCATAATGTCAATTGTTCTCATTAAAACGTCAAGCATATTATTTGCTTTCCAAGGTGTATCATCAATTTTTTCAGGTCTTAAAATAATAACATCGATTTCATCAGCTCCTTCGTCAATAGCTTTCTGAATTGGAACATGCATTACAACTCCACCATCCAAATATTCTACATTATTAATATCAACCAAATTCATTGCAAGCGGAACACTGGTAGACGCTAAAGTAAATTTCACATATTCATCATATGTGGCAAATTTATTGTGAAGGTATTCAACCCTATTATTTGTATAATTTGTAACACATGGATATACATCTTTGTTAAGAAGTACTACATCATAAAAATTGTCAATTGTAAACATTTTTCTAATTAGTTTTTCTAATTCACCAGATTCACCTAATGAAGTTTTACCTTTTAAAATTCTACATGCGGCATTTATCACATTTATTTTACCTTTCTTAGTGAATGGATTAACTGAAAAAATGTTTTCATTATTAACACTCGTATATGCTTCTTTTAGTTTATTCATTTCATGAAGAGGTGTTAATGTTATTAATAAAGAACCTGTTGATGTACCAAAATACATATCCCAATCATATCCTCTTTCTTCAATCATCTGTTGTATTAGACCACCAGCCCATGCTCCTTTGGCACCACCGCCACTTATAACTAATGAACGTATTATTTTATTTTTTTTCATGTAAATTTAAATTTAATTGATTTTATTTATAACTATTATACTCTAAATATTATAGCTCTAAATCTCTATAGTTCCAAATTTCTATATTTTTTAGCAAATTGAAACTTTTGTGTCTGGAAATTCACCATTTATAACATTTTCACAATTATTAATCCGCGAATAAAATGCTTTAACAGGAATGTTAAAACGTAAGTCTTGCAACACATTACCATATATAAGGTACTTGCAGTTATTACCAAGTACAATATCAACCAAGGTGCCATTTGTAGGAGACTTAACTAAGCAATAAGGCACTCTCGACAATGCACGTTCAAATAATTGAAATTTTTTGTATATCCGTGTAGTATTTGTAAAGACTATATATGCATTATAATTAGATTGTTGAGTAATTACCAAACTATCTATTTCTGGAATACTTACATAATGCGGAAAATTTAATCCACCAAACAATATTATTAAATCTTTTGTATTACAATTAAGAGAGCCAGTAACATATATGCCAGCAGCATTATTAGACGAATTGTTAATAAAAAAAGAAGCATTTTTATTTAAAATATAATTACCACTTATAGTAACTGGTGCATATATCT
>Ga0302250_1001267_pt1 | contig 19742 bp, 21 predicted proteins | sample AAG_RA_Asp_MG_FD_193536 | JGI IMG/M metagenome (GOLD analysis project Ga0302250, IMG submission 193536) | Enriched activated sludge microbial communities from anaerobic digester in WTTP, New Holstein, Wisconsin, United States - AAG_RA_Asp | ecosystem: Engineered > Bioreactor > Anaerobic >... | reverse complement strand
AACAAAAAAAACATCAAAAAAACCGACTAACACCTTGATTCTTCAAATCTTTTCGCCGCTCAGCAGCAACGAAAGATGCGCATTATACAGACTCATATCTCCGCGTCAACTCTTATGTGCAAAATTATTCGCGTAACCTTAAAAGAGACTAAAAACCGACCACGAGGATTGATACGAGGCCCCAAAATGCCTACTGCCCTCCTTTGCTTATTTCCCTCGGGGCGAGGAAGGCTTTCTCTCGGAGACCGTCCAGGATGTTTTGGGCTCAGTGAGTGGCTTCGATTGGCGACGCTGGAGTTGTTGCACGGTGGCGCCCCGCCCATACGATCCAGACCGGGGCGTTCCTGCTCTTTTTGCGATAACTGCAAGATTGTTGCGGCGGGAAACTAGGGATTAGAATCGAGTTCTGCGTCGAGCCAACCATCCGGTATGATGCTCTTCAGGAACGCCTCTTGCTGGGACACATGATAAACAGCAATCGATACCCACCGCTGGCGCACCTCTTCAGCAATATCCATGAGCGATTCCTGACGGTTGGTAGCGCTGTGCGTTTCCTCACAGGCAGAGACGGAGTGCAGACCTGTCATGCCATATCCCCAAAAGCTCTTGTCTTATTGGGGATTACGTTAGGTGCACAGCACAAACGAGACAAGTGAGTTTTTGTAACAGCCGCGCTCCCGATGCTGAGCCTGCCCCACCGGCCGACGTTGGTTCCAGCAAAGCCAGCAAGCGTCAGCGCTCTGATCTGACACGATGATGTAACGGACGACCATTTTGGCCGCCGGGGGTTTTCCACTCTATTTGTCAGGATTATAAACATGTTCAAAACAATTAAAGTCGAAAACTGCCATCGAGAATTCAGGCGGGTTTCGGAGGACCCAATTCGAGGAGTACGCACCTCAAAGTCGAAAACTCAGCTCGAGTCAGGCGGCGTTTAGCTACCCGCTTTGCAATTAAAGTCGAAAACTGATTTTTGGGAGAATCGATTGCAATCAGAACAACGGGAGTTGCTCTCCCATTCCGCTGGAAATCGGAATTGGCAAATGGGCATCAAGCCACTGTCGATCATTGTGTAGGAGCCATCGAAAGGCACGATAATGATCTCGGTGGAACTCAAATCGCGTGGTCTCGGGATATGCCCGAAGATAGGCGCGACAATCCTCTCGAAACTGACTTCGAAGATCTCCGACTGGGGCACGACACAATCGATTGGCTGGCCCAAATACACTTATCCAGCGGCATTTTTCTTCGACTGCTGACCAGCTACCAAACAGCCAATAATACAAAACGACATTGCCGAGAGGTTCTCCCAGCGCTGGCTCGTCCGCCCCTCGAGAAACCTTGCGAATACAGGCTAGGATCTCGGGTGATGGATCAAGGGTCGAATCTCCGATCAACTGATCCAGAACACTAGAACAAATCGCATCATGCTTAGTTCTCCGACTCCGTGATCGCACCAGTTTTCTAATCCTTAACTCATCGAACAACGCTTCCTGTAGAAGACCACTACCCGGTAGATTCTCCCGTCGGAGTAGACTGGATGCCATTGCCGCGACCCCTTGCCAGAACTCCTTTTTTAGCCCGGGCGACTCCAACGTTTGCATTGGTCTGGACTTCAGGTCATTGGGACAGGGGAAAGTGGTGTGTAAATGATGCCGTTTAATGGGCACGCTGACCAACCTATCACCGTGCTCCGGACAAAAGAAAACCACGGGCAATTGGTGCGTGCGATGCCAATAACTCATGCCAAACCGTCTCACATCCTCTTCTCGGCACGTCGGGCAGTAGCTCAGAACACAAGATTTGCAAAAAGTCAGAGAACTTAGCGATACACATCGGGTCCCCCTGACCACCGCCACATAGTCTTTTTCTGTAATTTGCCCTGTTATTAATTGCGCCTCAATCCAGGTCATTCGACGAAGCATGGACTCGACACTCTGGTATCGAGATTGGATCTTGCGAGCAAAGACGGGAAAATTGATTTCAGCGCCAATGAACGAGGTGCAAGGACCAGTACCAAAAAGAGCGTCACCAACATCCCTGAAATCATTAATGCCATTTATCCGGCATAGCCTCGCCAGTACGCCGCCCAAGATTTCGTCCGGCAGAGGATCAGGAAAAATAAGCATTTATCAGCAGTCGGAAAAATCGCCACCGGCCGCTAACCAGCCCAACCGATTGGCCTTGGCATCATCCAACGCATGATGCCGGCGCAAGCCTGCCGAAAAAGCGTCTTCCGCCGCGATCTCGAACTGGTCGAAGTCTATGAGATGGTTCATCGTGAGCAGTAGCGGTTTTTTGTCGACATTCGCCGGCCACCGTTCCATTTCATAGAACACCTCCTGGATCCACGGCCAGTCCCAAGCCAGCGAATCCGTTGTAAGAACCACGGGCTCATTGAAACACTCCAGCCAGGCCGTCAGCCGCTCGCACAAAGTGCGCCATTCCATGAGCGCAGGGCCATCTTCTAGTTTTGGCAACACGACCTCACGTGCAAAATCGCCGCAATCCTCGCGCGTGTAGGTGTCCGCCAACTCGGCGTAAAACGTGCGTTTCCCGGACTCGTCCACCAGCCCGATGCTGATGAGTTTGGGATCGATGCCAAGCTCCGTGAATTCGGTGTCGAAGAAGACTCTCATGTACTCAATCGCCTTTCCGATAGGCAAAGCGCCATCACGCATAGGCCCCCGACGGCAATCTGGCCAGCAAGCGAGAAACCAGTTTTTGCCCTTCCATCGTGTCCAAAAACTCCGCGGGTTTCGCGTTGTTGAGTGCCGGCAGAGGTTGCGTCAACCAGTTGGCTAGCCAGTGTGCCGCATTGAAACGAGGCGGAGCGCCGGATTCGGCCACCATAATTTCCGCCTGCCCGATCAGTGCTTGCATGCCAACAATCCGCTCTGAATCCTCGACAGGAAGCACCGCGTTGGTTTTGAGGTATCGGCTGATTGACCGCTTGAGTCGGAGCATCGCCAGGAATTGAGTTGCGGACAATCCCATGGCGGCGCTGGTCTCGATTACACAGGCGGTGGGCAGCCCTTTGCGAATGACATCGATGCGTTCGAGCGGTGTCGCTTGAAATAGCCTGGCGTAACGGCTGTTTGCCACCACCACAGATCCTCTAGGTCTCATGGAAGGCGCTCATGCGCTCAGAAATTTTTTCAGGTTCTCAAGCACATCCGGATCGTCCAACCCTCTGTAGTCATCCGTATGCACCAGCCGATCGCGTTGGCCATCCGGCCAGCCGTCATCATCGTTGTCGATCGCGATCCACTCCGAACCCAGGCCCCGATACGACACGTTCTCCTGGATCTGTTCAAAGCGCGTCTGATCATTCCACCGGGGCGTGTGGCGCGTGTGGTACGTCGCGCCGATCACTCGCCGTCGCAGGACGTCGGGCAGCCGCTTGAGCGTTCTCGAATACCCGAGGGCCGGCACCCACGAGGTCGACAAGACTATTTGCGCGCCTTCAGCCCCGTCCAGCACCTCGGCCAAAATGTCCGCGTAACAAAACAGATCGAGGTGTTGAAACTCGTCCGGCAGATTGGCGGTTTTCAGAACAATGCCGCGTTTCCGATACCAGTACGCCTCGTCGGGATGAAGGACACCGTCGAAGTCGAGAAAAATGATCATGCCAGTCGCTCCAGAATCGCCGGAACATCGCCATCGGTCAGTCCGGTTTGGTGATTGACCCGATACAGGTTCCGGCAGTTCGGTGAAAACAGCCACGCGACATCGTCCAGCGCCAGCCATTGCGTGTGGGTTCGGCGGTTTTCGGAAAGCCACCGCCAGCATTCCTCTTCGCGCGGGTGGGGATGTTCCCCGTAGCGCGCGAGCGGGATGACCGGTGTTTGCCCGATAAACCGATGCCGCAGATCACCTCCACCGTTGCGGGTCATGAGTTGAATCATTTCTTTCTGCGACCTGAACTCGCGCCACGAGGTGGAAAACACCACAACGACGTCCGGGCGCGCACGCAGGACCTGCCAGAGCACCCGCCGGCCGGAAAACAACTCCGTGGGCACGGCTTCTTCCGGATGCACGACGCCGTCAAAATCGAGGAAGAGGATCATGCCAATCGCGCCAGAATGGCTGGAATATCGTCATCGGTCAGGCCGGTGAGGTAGTTGACCAGATACACGTTCGGGCTCGCCTCCGAAAACCAATAGTCAACATCATCAAGAGCCAACCAGCGCGCGGTATCCCGGCCACTCGCCGCAAGCCACGCCAGGCATTCCAGCTCGCGCCGCCGGTAGTCGTCGGCGCCGGATACGACCGGTATCCTCGGGGTTTGGCCGACAAAGCGAGGCCGCAGATCCTCGCCGCCGCCCGCAGTCGCGAAATCGAGCAAGGCCTCGGGGCGATAGCACGCACGCCAGGACGTCGAAAACACCACATCTACGTCCACACGTGCGCGCAGAATTTTCCAAAGCACGGGCCGGCAGCAAAATGTGCCGCTGTCTTGCCCGGCTTCCGGATGCAGCACACCGTCGAAATCGAGGAACAGGATCATTCGCCCCTCCGCGGAGTCCGATCAGCGCTCGCCTCATCGGATTCGCCGATCCGCAGGCGCCCGCCGAACATGTTGGTGATTCCCAGAAAGCCGACGCCGTAGGCGGCAAACCCGAGCCGGGTGAATTCGTTGCGATAGTTCAGGCTGTCGTGATGATGGCCATGGAACACGTATTTCGCGTGCAGCGATTGCGCCAGCGCATCGATTTCCCGGAAACCGTGCGGGTGACAGGCGGGCGCCTCGTGCGTCACCAGGATGTCCGCAGCCTGACCGTACAACGCCAGATAGTCGTCATGGAAAATCGAACTCTGGTGCCTTCGGAGCTTGCCATTCCGGATCTCATCCCCGAGCAAGGCGATTCGATCCGGCACGGCCGGCGCCAGCCTCTCCTCCGGGTTGGACAACCGCCGCGGACGCCCCTGCCGTTGCTGCAGGTCGAGACGAAAGGCGTCGTAACTCCGAAAAACCGGTTCATCGACCGCCTCGGCGTTTCCCGAAGCCCGCGGATACCAGATTTCCCCGCGAAAGACGCCGCCGAGACCGGCGACCCGGAGGCCGGCGATCTCCACGACCCGCCCGTGCAGGTTGCGTTCCTTGAACAACGGATCGTGAAAGAGGTTCCGGCAGTCCGCCTCGCTGTCCGTGTCATGATTCCCGGGAATCGCCCAGCAGGCGATCCCGGCCGCCTCGATGTGTTTTACGCATTCGGAAAAGGGCGCCGGACATTGCAGATCGCCAAGAAAGATCACGGCCGCCGGTTTTTCCCCGGTCATCCTGACGGTCTCCAGAACATGACCGAAGTGGCCATGCACGTCGCCGACCATCCAGATCAGTTTTTTATCGATGATTTCGCGGCCGACGGGCACCCTTTCCTCCCACTCCGGCAGTACCGGGAGCGGCAGGCCGGGGGCAATCTGAGCGAGCAGTTCCTCGAGCGTGTATTTCGGCATGCTCATACCTCGATCAGCAGGTCGTGGCGGAACCCGGTCTCCGTGGCGGTGCCGTCGGGTGTCCGGCAAATCGCAGTCGGATAGCCGCGCTGGTTGCTGATGACGCGGCACCCGCCTTCCGCCAGAAAATCCGTGTTCGTATGGGTATGGCCGTGGACCCACACGGCGATCGGATGTCGCTTCATCAACGGCGACATGTCCGACACGAAGTACGGGGTGAGCGAATCGCCTTCGTACTGGGGGGCGACACACCCGGGATGCGGGGCAAAGTGCGTAACGACGACCGTTTTTCCGTCAAACGGCATCGCCAGTTCCGCGTCGAGCCAGGCCACCGATTTGCGATGCAGCCGTGCAACGTCCCGTGGCGTAAGCCGACCACCGCCCCCGGCGGTGATCACCCAGAAGTCGTTGATGCAGCGCCGTGCCTCGGCCATGGCGTCGGCCAGGGGACCGCACGTGCCATAGAGGTCGAAGCCGGACCACAACGTACAGCCCAGGATCCGGACGCCGTGCTTTTCCAGGATCAGCGTGTCGCGTTCCAAAAAATGAATGCCGAGAATCTTGGCCAGCCGGCGCAGTTCGTCGAGCATGCCCAGGTGCGCGCCGTAATATTCGTGATTGCCCGCTACGTAGGCGATCGGAGTCAGCGGAAAAGCGTTCGATGCCCAAACCAGCCCGTGCGTATGGCTGCCTATATCCCCTGCGAGGATCACCAGGTCGGCCGCTTCGACCGATGCCGGCGGAATCCAGGGCAGACCGCATTCATTGTGCAGATCCGAGTACAGCGCGATTTTCATCTGTGTTTCCTCACGGTCCCGTCGTTTCGGGGAATGGACTCATCAAAAGAACGCATCAAAACCCCATCCGTCGCCCGATCATCTCGGCGTCGTCCGGCAGCCGGAGATCGTGGACGCTGATCTCCCGCCGCCCGGCGTACAGGGTGCGGCCGATCGCCTCGCGGAGAATCTGCCGCTGGCGGCGGGGGACGACCCGGCTGAGTGTGGCGACAATGGCCGGGGCCAACGGCGCCATCGCCACCGGGAGTCGCACCTCCTGCTGTACCGCCTGATAGACGGTGTTCAGGATCGTCACGGCCTGGTCCGGCGTCGGCGACGGAATATCGAAGCGGCGTATGCGGCTGAGGAGCGGCGCCGCAATCGAGCTCACCTCGTTCGAAGTCAGCAGCCAATAGATCCGGCTGGCGTCCAGTGCGATGCGCGGCATCGACAGGTCGCGGAAGGTCTTCGCCGTTGCCGGCTCGAGCAGGCTGTACAACGCGCCGAGCGGGTCGAACTCCTGTCGGCCACGGACCTTGTCGACTTCATCCAGGAGGAACAGCGGGTTCGCGTAATCGCCCTCGACCAGGGCGTCGAACACCGCCCCCGTTTTCGAGTTCGACCAGAACTCATCCGAGCCGGCGAGTTGGGCGTTCGTCTGTGCGTTTTCCATGTTGACGCGCCGGTAGCCGCTCCCGAAAAAGTCTCCCAGACGTTCGGCGAAGAGCGACTTGCCGACCCCCGGCGGGCCGTTGAACAGCAGCGGGTCGAGGTGCGGGCTGGTTTCACCGAATTCGGCAACAGCAAACATCGCGCGCAAGTAGTCGACCACGGCGGTGAAGTTGGGGAAGAGCACCTCAATCTGGTCCAGTTGTGTCCGCCAGTCGTCCGGCAGGCGGGCCAGTCGTCGGTAGTCGCCGCGTTGCAGCAGGCGCTCATGGATCGCCGATTTTCGTTGCCTGTCGTCGGAATCTTGCCCCAATGTTTCCATAGTGGCGCGATCCTGTTCCAGCGCTTCCCACGAAAATACCTTGAGGGTCGGACCGTTCCAGGCGGCTAGCGCACTGGATGCGGGCGGCGCGTCGGGAAGGTCTTTCGGGATCTCGCTCAGGAGGCGCGCGGCCGCTTCTTCCGCGCGGCGGGCGGCATCACGTAATTGCCGCTCGTACTTCAGTTCCGCCGCAACCTCCGCGCTGACGGCGACGTACTCCCAAATCGGCCAGCTTTTTCCCTCGTCATCCGCTCTTTTTGCCATCACAACCTCCATAAACGAAAAACCCCGCAGTCGGCGGGGCCTGTTCGATTGAGGAGGTGGTTACATCACGATCAAGCGCTCAATCCCCAAAACCCGCCAGCATGAATCCAGCCCCGTTCCTTCGGGATCGGGTTTCGACGTATCGCGATGACGACACGTCGCTGCAAGGGGCAATTTCGCGTTTGGCAGAGCATGGTGAATTGTTCATACGAGAATGCTAGATGGCACTCAGATTACCGTCGAAATATCCTGGCGTCAATACCCAGTTTTTTATTATTAGTTCGTGTAAACAACATGTTATAAGTTTTTACTATACATACTAAGCGATCAAGATGAAGTCGACTTCTCGCTCAACGGTATCGATGGTTGAGGCACCTCGCATAGCGCAGACGCTCCTTCCTTTGCACGATATGGAGACTGAAAAAGAGACGACGCCCAATCTAAGAAATTCAGTCTTTGTGGCCGTTCTCGCGCGCGGTCAACTCGGCGGCAACAATCGACAACGGCATCAATCACATTCGCTTATGAGATATACAAAAAGAGATATAAGTATCTGTTTATGAACAGAAATATAACACATGGCACGTCGATTGTTTGCTTTAATAGCATAGGCTGCGCCACGCGTGACGCACAATTCCCAGAACATCACACAACCAAAAATTGAAAGGAGAGCGCGACCTGGGAAAGGAATATCGACTAGCCCAAAAAGCAAAAAGCGCAAGGGGCCGAATCCTCGCGCTTTTTTAACTGGGGGAACCCCAGACTTCTGCAAATCGAAACCAGAGTCTAAGGACGGAATCGCCGTCCGTCAATCCCCCATTTTCGTCTTTCGAACGCCATACCGGCGGGCGCCGGATACGCTCGCCCCGAAAATGGAGAAAACTATGAGAACCACAAAACGATTCACCCCAAAAGTCCTCGCCCGCTTTGCCCGTGAAGGCCGCGGAACCGGGCAATACGAAACCTACATTCCCTGGCACCGCGTAAGTCGAGGCGACCCATCGAGCCGAGGACGTTCACATCTGCAGATGTGGAGCGGCCGCCAACGGGAGTTGTTGAGCGATGGCGAATGGGTCGAGACATTCTTCGCCGTCATGCTGCCAAATCTCAAGGATCTGTGTGAGCAGTTCCGCCTGTCACCGGACTTCCAAGCGCACGAACTCGCCGGCTATACCGTCAACGCGCCAGCCGGCGTATTTCCCGGAACAAAAGCGATCGCGGAGAAATTCGGGCTTCAGCACCCCACTGTTTCGGGCGATGGAGAAACCGTTGATTGGACGCCAACGACAGACTTGCTGCTTCTTCTGGAAAGCCATGCCGGGGTACTTGCGCTGTTAGCCGTCGCAGTCAAGCCGACAGCACAACTTACTAGAAGTCAGCGCAAGGCGCTTGCGCTTGAGAAAGCCTATTGGGACGCCAGGCAAGTCCCATGGTTGCTGATAACACCTGATCAATTTGACAGCCGTGTCGCACTGACGCTGCGCTGCTCGATGCCGTGGGCACTCGGCGACAGGGTGAAAGAGGAGGACAAAGTAATCGCGACCTCGGAGGCGTTCAAATGCAACGGGCGCTCCTTGACCTACGTGCTCGAAGCTATTTCACGGATGCTGGGTGGAGACACGGACCACGCCCAACGCGCCTTCTGGCAGGCCGTGTGGTGCGGCGACATCCCGCTGGATCTACGCCGGGGCTGGCGACCGCATTTGCCGGTAACGCTTCTTCCGATCGATGCTTTCTGGAACTTGAATCCGATCGCGGGAAGGAGGTCGGCATGGAACTGATGCACAACCAAGCCTTCGAAATTCTTGAAGGGCCGGACGCAGGACTCTATCGCGTCATCCTTGATGAAATTCAACTCGAAAAGACGGTGGCCGTTCGGCTTGATCCGTCGTCCGACGAGCAGAAGCGAAAGGGAGGCCGCAAGCGGCTTGAGCAGACAAAGCGGCCGCGGAAGACACCGAAACCACCCCTGCTCGGCGAATTGCATTGGTTTGACCGCACAGAGATCTTACGCATGGCCGACGAGAACCAGATCAATGAGGTTACCATCGATGTTGAGAATTATCCGCTCTCCGCAGCAGACGACGTCATCTATTCCATACGCAAAAAAGCTGCTTCGCCATTCCTGGATTTCAGCCACCTCCGCGAACAGATACTGATTCATCGAGGGATTGGAGGGCTGGTAAGCGAGGCCGTCAGTACGGGAAAGAGCGAATCGTACGTCCGGCACTGCTTTTCGTTGCTCTGTCGATTCGGGTTCCATGAATCCAGTCTTCGACCGGCGCATCATCGCTGTGGAGCACCGGCCACTCCACGCCCGTGTGATCCCGAGGGGCGTAAAAAGGCCGGCCGGAAAACCGTCAAACAGCGTATCGCGCGGAAGTTTGGGGAGGATATTCCGCCGCAGCAACCGGGCATCAGCACCGATTGGCGCAACAAGATCCTGGCGGCAGACAAGCGAATCCCGACACCGAAGCCCAGGATGCCCGAGCGGGTGACGTCAATCCTGCAGAGCGCGTTCGTCACTCGCTACCGCCACGAGAACGGGACGCTCGCCGCTGTTGATCCGAAACTCGGCGAGTATCCGAATCGGCGGCAGATCCAGCGCGTCCTGGAAACGGAGATTCCCCGCTTACAACGACTGCTGGAACGAACGACCAAGGGCCACTTCCTGCGCAGTCTTCGCGGCCTGGTAGCAAGGAACTGGCAAGGCACATCCGGACCAGGTCATACATGGGCGATTGATTCCACCATTGGCGACATCTATTTGCGATCCTCGGTTAACCGCGCCTGGATCATCGGACGCCCGATCGTGTATATCGTCGTTGACGTCTGGAGTACGGCAGTCGTCGGCTTTTATGTTTGCTTACGGGGGCCGAGTTGGGACACCGCCAAGGTCGCGTTATTTTCCTCGGCGGCTCCGGACGACCTGCTCGGCGAATTGTGGGGATACCAGCCGATGCAATCGCTTTACCCGGCTCCGACGATGTGTGCAGTTCTGATGTGCGATCGCGGAGAATACTTATCCAAGGCAGCCAAGGTCACGGGGGCGAAACTGATCCCATGCATGAGTTACACACCGCCATATCGCCCCGAGTTAAAAGGCCTTGTGGAAGTGCTGCACCGGATCGCCAAGGACGATCAATATTTCTTTGTTCCAGGTGCCATCGACCAGCGCCGTGCCGAATTCGACTTGCGAAAAATCGATCCCGATGAATCCGTGCTCACTGTTCCCGAGTACGTCGCATACCTCCATACGATTTTCACGGAATACAACCTGACGGCACCGCGGCATAGCCGAATTGACGCGCACATGAACGCTGCGGGAGTATTTCCCAGTCCAACGGGACTGTGGCGCTATGGTCATGAGAAAGGCATTGGGGTCCGGCGATATTTATCGCTCGACCAGTTGATCACCGACCTGCTTCCCGAGACGACAGCCAGGGTAACTCGCAGCGGCATTCGTTGGGCTGGAAAAGAGTACCTATCCGACGTTGTCGAGGAGCAACAGTGGACAGCTCAGGCCCGGAACTTTGGGGGTTGGAATCTTCCCGCGAGCTATTTCCCCGGGTCCGTTTCAAGGATCTGGACACCAAGCCCCGGTACATCTGGACTTCTTAAACTGTCGCTCTCGGACCATTCCACCGCATCGCCGGAACTGACCGTTGACGAGTGGTCGGATGCCTACATGGTTGGTCTCTCCCAAAAGGCAGAGAGAGAGCATGCCAACAATCTGACTGCCTTGCAGCTAAGACGTGAAGCTGAAGCCATCATCACGCGCGCAAAAGAACTGACACATGAGGCATGCGAACTGCATCGTGGTGCGAAACCCACGCTGTCAGAAGCACGGAAACTTGAGGACGGGGAAAGGGTGCAGCAGCCCCTGCCTAAACCGGTGGAACGGCAGAAAATTATGGACGAGGCTGACGCTGCCTATCACTCATTGATGCAAGAAGTCTTCGCCGAAGCCAATCGGGAAGGATCCTGCCATGAATGATCCACAAGTATTTGATCCGTACGCCGGTAATCTGCTGGTGGCCCCCTTGGGGCCTATTCTCCCAAGCTCCGACGTTGCCAAACGGCTCAGCTTTCTTCCGAAAATGCCGCCGGGCATCGCTGGCATCCCAAAATACGTTCGGGTACATCTACTGATGCAGCTCCGCGATCTCCATATCGCTAGCCAGGAAGATCTCCGTCTCCAACAAACCATCGATTTGATGATTCGGCAGAGCTACCGCTATCGCGATCCTCAGTCACCGCGGACGTGGAGCCTCATCACCGGCGAGAAAGTCGCTCACAAAACGATGCGCGCCCCTGCCATGGCGGCCGTCGGTGTAGGCCTTTCCGGCACAGGCAAGACGGAAGGCACACTGAGATGCTTGGGTCTATATCCCGACCAGGTAATTTGCCACCCGTCTTTTCCGAATATTGCCGGGAAACACTATCAGCTTGTCTGGCAGTCCGTCACTGTGCCAGGCAACGGGAGCTCCAAGCAACTTGCCGCAAACCTCATGACAACATGGGAGGAAACCATGGCCCGACACGCCCCCGAAATGGTTGGGCGCTTTACCGCCACACTCAATCAAAAGAGCAAGGATGGAAACGACATGCTAAACGAATGGCGACAGGTGGCAATCGCGCACTCCCTCGGGCTTCTGCATTTAGACGAGGTGCAGCACTTTTTCAAGTTGCCCAGCCTAGCCATGCGACGCAAAAAGCATCGTAACCCTGAGGACATCGAGCTTAGTCTTGCTGACGATCAATGTCTTAAATGGATTTTGACGCTAACCAATAACTCGGAAATACCGTTGTTGCTCACCGGAACACCAGACGGGGTTCATGCATTGACCAAGCGCCTATCCAATACTGAGCGCTTTGTGACTTGTGGTTACCATCCGTATCGGCACTTCGAGCGCACCGACGATTCTGCTTATTCAACAGGGTTTGTCGAGCAACTGGCGCGTTACCAACTCGTCGCAGAGCCGATCAAAGTCACCCCGGAATTGCTGGAATTGATTCTGGTACTCACGGGTGGTATCCAGCGACTAATCGTCGCTCTCTGGATCGCTGCCCACCGGATTGCATTCGAGCGTCTTACAACTGATGACTTACGGATCGAGGATTTCCAGAAGGCGGCCGACACGTATTTGGCACTGGTCGCCCCCGCTGTCGCTGCGCTACGCAGCAAGGATCCGCGGTTGATGGCGCGCTTCGAAGACCTTATGCCCCGGGATGATAACTACTGGGGGACTTTCTGGCAGTCCATGGCACGCACCTGACGATAGCGTTTATTCTTAGGCCGATGCGTGGGGAGGTACCGTGCGGGTACTCTCGCCGGCAGCGCACGGTTTATCACTAAATGACGTACGGCCAGATTTCTGGCACTTGTAGGTAACGTGAAGGTTGTTCGGAGTCGGCGCCGGGATCGGCGCTGCCTGAACATTCGGTGATGCTGGTGGCGGCGCTGGCAGAAGAGGCGTCTTCGGGATCGGCGCGACCGAAACGGAAGGCTGATTGCCGGCTTCAATGAGATACCACCCAGCGACGAGCATTACCCCGGCAAAGACGAACGCGAGAACACGGAGGTGCGTGGGTTCGGTCATGGCCGCGCGCCAAGCTCCGTTGCGGTCGTCTTTTCGATTCGCTTGGCTGCCATGCTTCCCCTCTGTTATTGAATTTGTTGCGGATGATTCTAACCCTTTGAGGATGACTCCCCAAAAATGACATAAGCCATATTCCCCGAGAAAGCCGTATGCGATTTGCCAGCGGCTCCTAAAAACTTGACACAGCGCAAGAAAAATCGATAGAGTCATGTTGCACACAATCGCATCACGGTCCTTTAGGATCAAGATGGCTTTAACGCAGGATGTGGGGTTTCCTCCGAACTGCGAGGCTGGCAGCCTTAGCCATTCTTTTGCTGACTTTGAGCAGCAGAGTGATGTTAACCGGGAGGTTGGTTTCTTGACCACCTCTGACCGTATGAGCAGGACGCCACCACATTTGGCTGTCTTACGGCACTACCTGAAAAGGTTTTGTCATGCCTGTACGAAACGCCGAACTTGCTTCAACCACTCTCGCCGCTCACAAACAACTTTCGTACGAAAACCTCCTCGCCGCTTGGCTTCTCGGCGATGGATGGGAAGTTTTGATCCCGGCCATTGATCACGGGAAAAAAACCGATCTGGTTGTTGCCGACGACAGCCGCTACTATCGAATTCAGGTCAAAAGCCTTCAGAGCGATAGCGAGGATGCGGTCGTCGAGAACAAATGGCGATCAGCGAAAATTGATTACGTGGTGTATTTTTCAATTGCCGGCGAGTGGGTGTACATCACTCCTGCATTTCCCGAAGAACGCAGGCCGCTGAAGTCACCGGGGCATATCCGGTTTCACAAGCATCCGACGAATTTTTTGAAGGCGTTTAAGAAAATCTAAGTAGTTAGGCGCTGGCTAGGGAGCAACGTCGTTGATCCTTATAGAGCGGGCGCGGCAATCACCACCCCCCGATTTTCCGTTAGACCTGTTCTGCCGGAAGCGGCAATTCCAACTTTCCCTGCCGCGCCGAATCCGGAATTGGCAGATCGTCAATTTTGACGGATTTCAAGTTGAGTTTCGCGGCTATCCGAGCGAGATCACCATCTTCTGAGTAAATTGCGGTGGCGCCTTCAGTCTTCGCGATGGCAGCAATCTGCCAGTCAAACTTAGCCTTTGCCCAAGTCTTCGCTTCGTTGCGTTTGTCGCCACCGGTCTTGGCGGCGTCGATCATCAGAGCGCATTCCATGGCAGCTCTGCTACCAAAAGGTGCAATCCTGAAGCAGCCCGAGGCAATTAGTTTCTGATAGTAGGCGTCGCGGGCTTTATCGGCTTTGGCAAGAAACTCAGCGAGAGCCGGAGTTGGAATTAGCACCTTTGTACGCTGCTTGGTGGTTGTCAGAATGAGGTGATCAAGCCGAACCCTTCGATCCCCTTTGATTTTGTCATTGAATAATTCAACCAACACCGAAGCATCGAAGAGGATCAATTATTCACCCCGAAGTTTTTTGAGTTCTTCTTGAGGAGCAGCCATGTCGTTCCACAGGCTGCCATCAATTGCCCTAAGCCCGGCAATCACGTCTTGCAAGGGGGTGTCGTCCAGCACCTCGAAACTCTGAATATCAAATAAATCCAGTTCCCACTCACCCTGCTGGTTACGTCGCCATTTGCCTTTGCCACTGACGCGAACTTGAGCGCCGAATATGTGGCTTGCAAGGTTCTTGGCGATATCTCGTTTCGTATTGCAGCGGAAATACTGGCCGTTTTCACTCTCTAGCATCACAGGGACGGTTTCATCCTTGCCGCCAATCCGTATAACAGTGCCGTCCAGTTCGCCCTGTTCATACAGAACGACCTCTTCCGCCAGCGGTGTTTTTGCTCCTTTGAACTCAAGAATCTTAGCGCCACCACGGGGGCGGATATATGCAGATGCATTATCTTCGCGGAGCATTTCGTTGATTCGCTGCTTGGCATTGCTCAATTCTTTGGGCGCATCGCTGGTGTCAACCAGACGGAGCCTCGCTTCAACCTTGGGTTGGGCGATGTTTTCAACCGAAATGACGGGGACAGCACTGCCCTTCACCACCTTGACGAAATGCACCTGATCTTTGTTGCCAAACAGCGTAGCAAGTTGGGCCAGATAATCGGCGAGACGACTCATGGGCAACGTGTCCGGCGCCCATGCGTCAATCCTGAAATCGTAAAGATGTGTTTGCTTATCCACTTTGCCGTACCCTCAAATCGCAGTATGGCACCCAGCCAACGAACTTCACAAGACCTACCGCGAGACCAGAGATGAAGGCGCGTTCACGGTGGCAACGTTATGCCAACTTCTTCAAGCTCTCTCTTGAACCGATACCACGTTGATCTCGGCATTGAAGCCATGACGGCATCCCTACCTTTCTCGCGTAGGTCGGCGAGTCTGCACGCCATCTCCCAAGCCTTCATGTACTTGAATTTTTCGCGTAGCAGTTCAAGCTCGGGGTAGAGCTCTTTTGTCTCCTTCGCCCGTTGCGCTTTTTCGTTGTCGATGTCCGCCGTCTTTTTTGCGTTGGCAGCGTCGATGGCAACAATCTCATCCATCGACCGCACAACGTGCCGCTCCTCTTTGCCCACCGCGCCCTTGGTCACGTAGACCAGCACATGCTGCTGCTTCATATTCTTCTGCTGACGGGCGTAGGCAAAACTCACCGCCTCGTCGTAATCAAAAAACTTCCGCAGAGGCTTCACCCCGCTCCGCGCACAAAGCCGGTAGCGGGAGTTGTCGCCCACTGCCCAGCCTTCTTGCCACCAATCCATTGAGTCGATGTCGTCAACGTTGGCGGGCATGAGGCGGTCGGGGACGGAGTATTGTTTTCCCCCCTGCGAAAAGACGTGAACCATGTTGCGGTAGTGGTACTTATAGCCGTCGACGTAGATAACGAGGTGGCCGTGGGGGAGTGGAGTTTGCATGGCGAACTATTCGACCGACTGAAGCACACCGGGCATTTGATGTACCAGATTGACACGAACGGCTTCGACGAGGTGCAGTGCCATAAATCAAGCCGAATTGATAAGAATATCACCGACGGTCGGCAACTCGCATAGTTTATCCTACACGGCAACCATTCCCGCACAGGCCGAACATATGACTCCGATCAACAACCAAGGAGTCAAAGATGGAAACCATCAACAAACGCGAAGCCTGGAACAAGGGGAAGCTCGTCGGCCAGAAGCCGCCGCTTAAGCCGAAAGATACCGGTACCGCGACCCGAAAGCACCACAAACTTGGTCTCTCCTGACTGGAGAGAGGATCGTGCATAAGACAGAACGAGCACCAGCCATGGCGGCCGTTGCCGTTGGCCACTCGGGAACAGGGAAAACCGAGGGTTCGTTGCGCAGTTTGGGACTATATCCAGACCAGGTGATTAGTCATGCGTCGTTTCCAAACATCGAAGGGGAGCACCAACTGGTCGTTTGGCAATCCACCGACGTACCGTCCAGTGGGCGTTCTGTGGATCTCGCAGCCAATCTCATGACGTCATGGGAAGAAGCCATGGCCAAGCACGCACCAACGCTGGTCGGACGATTCGCGGCGACACTCAGCCGAGAACGCAGGGATGGGCAAAAGATGCTCGACGAGTGGCGACAGGTCGCACTCGTGTATTTTCTTGGGTTACTGCATCTGGATGAGGTGCAGAACTTCTTCAAGTTGCCCAGCCTTGCCAAGCGGCGCAAGAAAGACGGCAATCCTGAAGACCTCGAATTGAGCATCATAGAGGATCAGTGCCTGAAATGGATTTTGTCGTTGACAAACACATGGCAGATTCCGGTGTTACTGACCGGAACACTAGATGGTGTGGGAGCACTCACCAAGCGCTTGGCTAATATTCAGCGCTTCGTGACGTGCGGTTACCATCCCTACCGGCACTTTGAGGTGGTCGATGATCCCGCTTATGCGGATGAGTTCGTCAAGAAACTAGCGCGATACCAACTTGTCGCGGCGCCGGTTAAGGTCACACCAGAATTGCTGGAATTGATTCTGGTGTTGACGGGCGGTATCCAGTGATTGATCGTCGCGCTCTGGATTGCCGCTCACCGAGTCGCTTTCGAGCGCCCAAAAAACGATGTCTTACGCATAGAGGATTTCAAGAAGGCCGCCGACACCTACTTGGCACCCATCGCGCCCGCCGTTGCGGCACTACGCAGCAAGGATCCTCGACTGATGTCTCGCTACGAGGATCTCATCCAGCGCGATGACCACTATTGGGGCACCTTCTGGGCGGCGATGTCCCGCGTTTGATCCCCTATCACGAACGATTCAGCCTTAGGCCATGTCCGATCGCGACATGGCCTCTTCCATATTCTGCCCATCCTGGGGATTCAACCGCCGCGGTCGCTTTGCCGATTCAACACCTTGTGGCAGTAGTATCGCCTTGAGGATACATGGCAGATTTAGTCGCTACTGACTGAAACCCAGATGGCGTGGTGTGCACTCACGAAGATCAAAAAGACATTCGAGTATCGGCATCCATCTCATCGGCCATCTTGTCGATGGCCAAGCCGCTCGTCACCCGAATGCAATTTGGGTCGTTTGGCAGGAGCGGATACGATCGCCGTGAGCCTTTGCGTTGGCCAGTCTCGGATTTGGAAATGACTTTGAATGCCCCTGCAGCCATGATGCGCAACGCCGCTTCTAACTTTGTCGGAGAGACACCTCCGACTTCTGCACTTCGCTGCAGAGAACAGCCTTCATTGATAAATGCCGAAAGTGCTTTCTGAGTGCAGCGGCCAGTTGTATCGAGCATGTTTGGAAAACCCAAAGTACTCAAGCGGTTGGCAGCACTTGCGAAAGCAATCCCCACCTGTTTGGCCGTCTTTGCGTAGCTTCCCCCGACACTGATATAGGCTGACACCAGCGCGTCCTGATCAACGTTGATTCGGTTCCGCCCACTGGTTTTTTCCTTCTTAGGCAGCGGCCCTGCAAGTGCACTGAGCGCGTCGTCTGCCGAATCATAAAGCGACGCACACGCCAGGATGTAGGCGAAAGACGTAGAAGCGGAATTCGTCAGGTAGAAGATGCCATCAATTTTGGTCAGCGGCACTTTGTCTGGTTTCTCTGCCAGCGATGGTAAAACCAGGGCCAGCCACTGACGCCCGCACTGTTCGATCAGCCTATCGCTCAGTAGCGGTTCCGTGACTTTGTGAGCCGAGATTCTGAGGCCCAAAGACGCGCCTTGTTGGCTGAGAACAGCACGGACGTGTTTTACGTCAAAAGGCAGTCGGCAATCCATCAGGCCATCGCAGATGGCGAGATAGCGGGCAATCGTTTCGTTGCCCATTACCTCCCGAGCCCAAGCGACCTCGACCGACTCCGATTTCCCGATCCAACTGGACGGTGCTTGGTGAAAGGCGCTGCTTTTCGAGCAGAAATTTAGTGGGATGCTATGCTTGGGACAGGACAACATGCCTGGAATCTGACGAGAACGCCTCCAATAGCTTCTCCCATGAAATCCGACATCCTCCCGCGCACAATGCTCACAAAAGTATGCCCCTGTCCGCGATTCACGCATTGCCGTCGACCACCAGATTCTTTTGTTCTGATCACTACCATGCGGAAGATCTGCCTGATACGAGGTAATTCCACGGCGCAGCGGAAGTGTCGTGTGACGCAAAACAAAATCCATCACGGTCAAGTTGGCCACTTTGCTGAGTAATTCGAGGCGCGAAACCTCGCGCCATGATGCGTCCGGACAACCGGCCCATGCACGCATCAAAGTGTCCAGGTCTTTCATCGACTGCTTGCCGTTCAAACGCATGACGCAACCGGCGTACCCCTCATCCAATTCATCAGGAAGTGGAAGCGGCCGTATCAACACGACGGGCGCACCCAATTTAAACTAAGCGCTTTTGTCGCACGAATCACCGTAGCCAACGCTTTGGCGTGGGCAGAAGATCCGTTCCAGGTTTCCTTCAGCGCGTCGATAAGTTCGTCGTTTGCTTTGACGGCATCTACAGTGACGCCCACATCTATACGCTCGATGAACAGGCATACATCTTCGAACAACCTCGATGGTCGCTTCATCTTGCCACCGAGGATACGGCTGATCTGCCCTTGACTGGCACCAAGCGCTTCAGCGATTTGGGCCTGTGTTAAACCAAGGCGGCGAGATGTTTCCGTTGCGCGGAGCAGCCTGGCATGTTGGGCTGGGGATAACATGCATTAAGGATATCATAAAGCATAAATGCATGCATCAGTACAAATGAACACTTAATTTCACGCAAGGGCAAGTGGCGCAACTTTGTTGAATGTTCAGGAGCGGTGGTGTACTACGCACGCGTCCATCAGTCACTTCACTCGGTGTGGCCCTGACGGGCGATCATCCGCAGTCCCGTCCTCAGATTGCGGGGTCGGATTCGCGAGGCCTGGGAGGAGTCCGCCTTGCGAACTTCGTAACAACAAAAGACGAAGCTCAGCATCGCTGAGCTCACCCGCCTATCGGGTGACAATGTCCTCAAAGGGCAACGATCGTATTTTTTCTTCGTGCACTTTCCGCGTCATGGTAAAAGATCACCTTCGGCGGATTGTCGGCCTTATGTGAAGCTTTCCATAAGGCCGATTATGCATAGCCACCGATTATGGAAAGTAGTAGGCAGAAACGCGCGCCAAAGGCAGGTAGATGGGCGATAGCGCGCATCTCGCGCTTCTCATAATCGAAGGGACTTCAAGAAGTCGAGCAAC
>Ga0302250_1001265_pt1 | contig 19795 bp, 11 predicted proteins | sample AAG_RA_Asp_MG_FD_193536 | JGI IMG/M metagenome (GOLD analysis project Ga0302250, IMG submission 193536) | Enriched activated sludge microbial communities from anaerobic digester in WTTP, New Holstein, Wisconsin, United States - AAG_RA_Asp | ecosystem: Engineered > Bioreactor > Anaerobic >... | reverse complement strand
CGACGAATTCACCAAAAGCATCGAGGGTGGCAACATCACCTTGTCTTTGGGTGGAAGCCGTTATATAAGCTATTCTGCCAGTTCACAAGGGCTATTTGGAATTACTTCGAAATTCAAATATGGCGATCTCGACCTCAGCGTGATCGCCAGTAAAGAAGAAAGCCAGAAAAACGTGCAGAGTTTTGTGGGAAAAAGCCAGGCTGATTCTTCCATAGTCAGTAGTTGGAAATATGCCCGACGCACCATGTATTTCCTCGATGATCCCTATGAGCTGTACGAGCTTTATGGCCCGGCTGATTCGGCATCAGTTCCCAAGGGATGGGTAAATAATGCGATAAAGACGTACCCTGATGGCACTTGGAGAGTAAAAACAAATCGGCTACCCAAAAGCGGAACCGTGGAAGTATGGTTTGATGACGCCAATTCCACCAACGATAACGAGACTACAGAAGGGGATTCTGTTTATTGGGCTGGAGGTTATCCTCAAACCTATTTCCCAAAATACGACCGCTTGGCAGAAGGCACGGATTATATTACCGATTACGCCAATGGAACGATAATTCTGCTGCGAAACATAGAACGAAACGGAACTCTGGGGGTGCGCTTCGAACGTCAGGACGGGATCCAGGTTCCGCTTCAAACCGGCTCCAGCCGTTTGCAGGTAAGGGTTTTAAGAAAAAGATACCAGGAATACAGCCCCTATAATCCCAATGAGCTTACTCCGAGCCAAGACTTGCTGAATTCTTGGCATTACCAGATGCGCAATATCTACGACATGGGCCGTACGAATATCAAAAGCGATGGTTTTGAACTGCAGGTTTACACCCAGAACGTTGACCTTACCAGAAACTATAATCTGCCCAATGAAGTTGCCACCCAAAACGTGGTAACCTACAATGATTATCTCCGCCTAAATGCGAATAACAGCGAGGATGGGATCATCAACGGCGATGATGCAACAGTGAACCTGACCAAAGGTTGGATCATCATTCCCTTCATCGAACCATTCCTGGCTCTGGGAGACGGTATCATCTACCGCAAGGAAACGGAAGATGAATACAGCTATCAGGATTCCACCGACATTTTTATCGGAATTAAAGGTAAAATCGGACGCGACGCCATTGAGCTTTCTTCAGCCGGCGTTTTGCGAGGTAGCGTGAAAGTGAAGGTTAATGGCACAGAACAAAGGGAAAACGTAGATTATATAGTGGACTACGACTTTGGCAGGCTAACCTTCCTTACTCCTGCAGGAAAAGACCCCGAAGCAAAAATCGAAGTGGAGTTTGAATCCCGAACCCTCTTCAGCGTAGCCCAAAAAAACCTGGCCGGAGTTAGAGCAGAATATAAACCCTCAGATAATCTGAAACTGGGCGGAACTCTGATTTATCGCAGTGAATTTGTGGCCGACAAAAGACCCAGAATTGGCAACGAAAATATCGAAATGCTGATGGGCAACGTGGATGCCGAACTGAAAGTAAAACCCTTCTTCGTTACCAAATTGATAGATGCCCTGCCTCTCATAAAAACCAGTTCACCTACTGAACTAAGCCTTTCAGGTGAAATGGCCTTCACTCTTCCCAACATCTATGGCAACCCCGATGGCAAAAAGAAAGAGGCCTATATCGACGATATGGAAGCCATCATGGATTCCTATCCGCTGGGGGTTACCTATAGCAATTGGGTGCTGGGTAGCAAACCCTACGATATAAATCTCGCCAAGGGCCGCATGAATTGGTATAATGCAAAGGATGTAAAACGGATTGACATTGAACCAGACAGCCTTTTAACCGACAGAGAAAAAAATGAATATGTAACGGTTCTTACTCTCAAAGCCACTCCCAATCCGGTATTCATCCCTGGGGCCGAAACTCAAAGCTGGGCCGGGGTGATGAAATACCTGGGCAATCAGCTTGATTTTTCCCAAAAGAAGTATCTGGAGTTGCTGGTTCAGCTTGATCACAAGGAAAATAACGCAACCGAATATCCAAATGTAACCCTGCATTTGGATTTGGGAGATATCTCGGAAGACTTTTATACAGAATATGGCGGTTATGGAATTAAAAACACTGAAGACAGAAACTCTGATGGCGAGCTAACCATAGCCGAAGATATTGGTCTGGACGGAATAAGCAAAAATGACCCGGGACATGATCCACTGGATATCGCAGCTCCTCCTGATGGAGATGATTATTCCAAGGTAAATGGAACCGAAGAAAACCGGATCCTGGATACAGAGGATTTGGACGGCAACGGAATTCTGAACACCCTGAACCGCTATTTGAGCTACTCATTCTCCTTGCTAAATCCCGATCCTGAAGTGGTGGTCGACTCGCTGAAAAAGAATTGGAAGCTCATCCGCATACCTTTGAACGACCCTCGCTTTTATACTGTGGTAAACGATATGCCTTCCAGTGCCATGCCCAGCCTGCAGAAAGTGTCTTATGCACGAATCTGGCTGGAAACGAACTCCCCCGATCCCGTAAAAGTTAGAATCGCTGATATATCCTTGGTCGGCAACAAATGGCAGGATAACTATATCCGCGATTTTAGCTGGAAAACAGGCACAACCCCGGATTATCCAAGCACCGTAAACAACCATAACCTGATTATCAAACCAAGTGTTCTCGCGCTTACCGGCACCACCTACCTTACGGGCATCGTTAGCAATCAAAAGAACAGCCACTACAATTCACCAGATGGCACCTGGTACATGGAAGATAAGAAGGTATCTGCAGAATCCGCCTTATCAGTGGAACTCACAAAGCTTCAGCCTGGCCAGATGGTTCTTCTGAGACAAAGGTTGCAAGACCAGTTTGACCTGCGGTCTTACGGTAAATTACGTTTTTGGGTTTATCCCGAGTCTGCGCCAAATTCCACTACCAATCCAGACTCGGTGTTCATCATTTTCAGGATCGGAGCAGATTCCCTGAATTACTATCAAGTTCGGCAACGAGTAAAGGTAAATCCCTATTCACAAAACCGCTCATCAGACAGAATGCGAGCCGAAAACTGGCAACAACTGGAGATCGACCTGCAAGAGCTGGTCGCGGTGAAAGAGCTGAACCCCAGCCAGGCTTATGATCATGCCGATTCGCTGATCTATTATCTCGACAATGATCAACCAGACTACAGCAAAGGATTTTACAAGCGAGGCAATCCTTTGCTAAATAACATTCGCGATTTGAACCTGGGGGTTTTCATTCCCAATCGCTATTATACCAGGCCTGCGGATGAGAAACCCTTTACTGGGACTGTGTATTTCAACGATATCCGGGTTGCTGACCCCTACGAAGACATTGGCGTTGCCAAGCGCCTCAGTTTGAATGCCAGCTTTGCAGATGTGGCAACCCTGAATGTGGATTTCGAGGATAAAAGCGAGAACTTCAACACCAATATCCAAAGGGGAAGAACCAATACTTTCACGAGTACAAGGAGCTTGAACATCACGAATAAGTACTATGTGAACAAGCTCTTCCCGGCATCCTGGAACCTGGACATTCCTATTTCCCTTGCTTATGTAAACACAGAAGGCACACCCCGCTTCAAAGCAAATTCCGACCTTTTGAGAGAAAACATCCTGAACGACAGTCTTCGTGCCGTAGAACAAAGCAAACGTGTAAGTTACAGCGCAGACTTCGGATTCAGCCAAAAGATACCGCCCAAAAACAAAATCCTTTTGTACACGATAAAGAACATCTCTGTCAGCGGACGCGTGGAAAGCTCGAAGAACGAGACTCCCACTGCTCGGGACAACATCCTGGCCTATCGGGGAACCTTGAATTACAACCTCAATCTGCCTGCCGAGAAAACCAGCCTGAAATTATACAAAAGTTATCGCATGGGATATTTCCCTCATAACTGGAGCAATAGTTTTACTTTCAGCGCCAATGAACCGCAAAGCTGGGACCGCGCCACAAACACCACTTACCTGCTCTGGAACAGGAGAACTCAAACCACCGACACCAGAACCCTCACTTCCGATAATAGCCTTAGCTGGAACATCCTGAGCGACCTCTCGGCCACAGCCAGATTGAACACCAACCGTGACCTGAAACAAAGGGATTCTCTCTGGGTCGTAAACATAGGCAAACTAACCACCTACACTCAAGACTTGGGGCTGAATTATAATCCAAACTACTTTCCGCGTGTAATGAATTTCACTTCCTCCGTGGCAGCCAGATATTCCGATACCCAAAGGAAATATTCGCAGTTGGAAGACGGCCAATATGTAGATTATTATCAGCGTGATGGAAATACAAACCGCACAATTCGCTTGAACTTAACCTTGCAGAACTCCACCTTGCTTGGCTCCTGGGTACAAAGCCTGAAAGCGAAAACACCCGCTCCAAAGGAAGAGCCCAAGCAGGAAGAAACTAAAGAAGAACCGAAACCCAAGGATGGCATGGTAGAGCCCCTGCCCAAAGAAGACAAAGATATCAACCCGCCTAAATCAGAGCCCTCTGATGACATCAAGCGAAGCGATGAAGAGATGAAGATCCGGGAAGCTGCAAACAAAAAATTGATGGAATTACAGGATCAGCTTAGCCCTGAAGAGCTTGAAAAGTTGGAGCAGGAGCTATTATCTCAGCTTGAAAATTTTGAAGAACCAAAGGCAGAAGTTCAAATACCCTCAGACGGATTGAAAGAACCGGCAGTGTCTGATTCTGGAAAGGCTGTTTCCAAGCCCAAAAAACCGCGGGGGAATCCCGTAGTCGGATTTCTATCCCTGTTATCCCGGTTTAAGAACATCACAGCCTCATATCAGAATGGCTATACCATGAATTATGCCCGCAAAAACGATGCCTATCCTTTTGCCTTCCAGATTGGTCTTCCACATGATTTGGTAAAGGACTCGCTGGAAGCTATCAGCGATGATAATACGCTTACTCTGAGTAGCGGGATCGCCATTTCCCGACGCCTGGATAGCGTGATAAACTACTCATACACAAATAACATGCGTGAATCTACCGCCAGCAATCAAACCCTTGGCTGGACCTTCCCCGACATTACTCTCACTCTTTCCGATTTGGAATCACTTTTAGGGATTCAAAAATTCATCACTGGCAGCCGCTTGAACAGCGGATTCCAGTACTCATACCGGGAAACTGGAAATCCCGATCAAATCACGGCCAATAAACAGGAGACCTTTACCACAGGCATGAACCCGGTGCTAGGATTCACCGGCAACATCCTTGGCAAGGTCAGCACAAACCTCAGCTATGCAATATCCCGCTCAAAAAACATAACTGCCATGGTCGATCGGAACATCATCAAAACGACAGACTCCCAATCCATGAACGGAAATCTCTCCTACAGCTTCAGGGCTGGACGCGGCTTCACCATTCCCTTTACCCAGAAAAAGATCCATATAAAAAACGAATTAACCTCTTCGTTGGGAATAACCTACGAAAAAAACTATGATGAGACCCAAGGCAATACAGTTCTGGTCGACCGTAGCACTTCCAGGCTTACCTTCTCTCCTCAAGCTACTTACCAGTTTGATACAAATATCAAAGGCGGGCTCACCAGCAGCTATGAAATGAATGCTGATAAAAAGCGCGACGACGGTACCTCAATCTTCAGGCTGGGTGTTTGGGTAGAAGTAAATCTGTAAGTATCTGGGATTATGAATTATTAGTAATACATATCATGCGGATAACATGGTTCAACACGGAAAAAGGATAGGAGCCCAGATTTGCGCTGATTATCAGTTATCTGCAAACCTGACGGCATTAACCAATAACCGATCCGACATCTATCACCTGCCACCTCACTTTTCTGTTTTCAATTGATTAGTTCTGCTTCTCACTGATCAATTCAGCTTTTCTCCGTGTTGAATATAAAGCATAACTCAACCAGATAGAAGGGCAGCACCTCATCCTCATCCGGGTATCATACCACTATCATACCACATGCTCATGCGGTATAATAGTGGTATGATACCCATTTGCCATTTATCGTGGGCTAATCTATCTGCAGCCAAAATGCTACTACGTCTTTTGAAAGTAGATAGCTGCCCCAGTCATAGTCTTCCGGAGAAGGCAACGATAGATATGGAAAGAGACACTGAAAATACTCTCTGAATAGCCTTTCCCTTTCTGCGCTAAGTAACTTGACCCCATTGCTCCTGATATTGTCCAGCATCTTCTTAGCTGACAGGCACTCCTCCGCTTGGGACAAAAAAGTGGTTTTGCATATTACGTTCTGCTCTGAACTCAGCATCTCAAGATTGTCAATCTCAGCTGCGAGTTCTTGCCACAAAACTGAGCTTTCCGACAGGGCCGTTGAAATCCTAAAGTTATGTTGATCACTACCTTCGCAAAAAGACTCAAGCTGGTCGCTTAGTTCATCGATTTCCGCATCAGAATAGCTGGGATGGGTTTCGAAGCCTCTTGAAAAGGCCTCATTGGAATTCATCAGAAACCGCGAAAAGAGATACAGGTCTTTCTGAGTAAGTGAGCTGTTCATGCTGAATAAATATATCGCTGACATCGCCTCATCGACACAAATGCTGGCGACAATTGGCTGCTTCAGTTTTTGATATTGAACATCTTTCAGGATCGCACTGGATGATAGTTCATAACTATTGGCAAAAATGCTCTCTTCCGGTGAATCAACCTGCAACCGTGCTTCTGATACGTCTTTCAGCTTCAATGAAGCGACCTGTGATTCACCGGTAACCCATAAACTTGGAATCCAGAATATCTCTCTATAGACAGTGAATGAATCATCAGGAGCTACGTTTTGGCTCAAGTAATTCAAAACATCCTCTCCCCTTTTTACTGATCTCGTCTGATAAGACCTCATTTCGCGTAAGGGATAGAGTTCTGTAAACACGCGTAGCGTATCACCGCATTTTAGCTTCAATTCAACCGGGAAAAGATCAATGTCATACCAATGCAGATCATCGCCATAAGCCAGTTCCCCTGCCTGCAAGTATAGCGAACCAATCAGCAAGATCAAAATCAAGATAGTTTTCATAAACTTAGCCTCATATTACCCATGGGAACTAAACGAATGATTTCTTAACTATCGAATCCAAGCTCCTTGAGCGCAGTTCCCTTCTTACGCCAATTGGGATTTACTTTCACAAAGAGATGCACTTGAACATTTGTTTGCAGAAAGCGGGAAAGCTCAGCTTCGGCGTATTCCCTGATTTGCCTTAACCCACTGCCTTTCTTGCCGATCAGGATGATCTTCTGGCTGTTGCGCTCCAGCCAGATCACCGCATCGATAACAACTTTGTCGCTCTCTTCTGAAAACCGCTCGATCAACACGGCTGTTGCATAGGGAATTTCCTGCTCAAACTGCCGGAAAACCGCTTCTCTGATCGTCTCACGGGCAAAGAAACGCAAGGGCAGGTCTGATAGCTGATCCTCCTCGTAATAAGGCTCATGATAAGGGACGTATTTTCTAATCAGATCCAACAAGGCAGGAATGTTCTCCCCTGTTTGAGCGGAGATCATAATGCTTTCGGTGATTGAAGCCGGAAGCTCAGCTTTCAGCTCTTCCAGATCTGCCTCAGGACTGAGGTCAAGTTTGTTGAACACTGCCAGTTGGGGATTTTTGAGATACTTCAAATGTTGCAGCACTTCCTTGTCATATTCGCTGGGAAAGCCGGCGATCTGGGTTAAGAAGATTATCAAATCGACGTCTTTGAAGGCGTCGTTCCAGATTTTCAGCATCTTTTCCTGCATTTCATAACGCGGTTTCAGATAGCCGGGAGTGTCGATAAACACAATCTGATGCTCCGGCTCGTTCCATATACCCTTTATAGCATAACGGGTGGTTTGCGGCTTGGGCGAAGTGATGGAGATCTTTTCGCCCAGAATGCGGTTCATCAAAGTTGATTTCCCCGTATTTGGCTTGCCGATTATGGCGACAAAGCCACTTTTGAAGGTTGCGGAAACGCTCATTAGAAAGCTCCATAAGACAAAGGGGCAGGATTAGTCCCGCCCCGTTTGAATAGGTTTATCTTAATAAGATTATAGCTCATTAAATACGTCTTTGATGATCTGGACACATTCATCAAGCTGCTCTTTGGTGATCACCAATGGCGGTGCCAGACGAATAATATGCCGATGAGTCGGTTTGCACAGAATGCCTTTCTCTTTCAGCTTCAGGCAGACGTCCCAGGCTTCATAGCCGTCTTTGGGCTCTACCACGATGGCATTCAACAAGCCTTTACCACGCACAAGCTTTAGCATGGGATGATCTATTTTGCGCAGTTCGTTGCGGAAATGCTCGCCCAGTTCGTAGGCCCGCTGAGCCAGGTTTTCTTCCTTGAGCACTTCCAAAGAGGCTTTGGCAACAGCACAGGCCAAGGGGAATCCGCCATAAGTTGAGCCATGTTGGCCAGGCTTGATTTGCAGCATGATTTCCTTGTCGGCCAAAACCGCAGAAACCGGCAACACGCCACCCGCCAGGGCTTTACCCAGGATCAGCATGTCTGGACGGACGTTTTCATAATCGCAGGCCAACAGCTTGCCGGTGCGAGCCAGGCCGGTTTGAATTTCATCGGCTACGAACAGCACGTTATGCTGTTTACAGAGGTCAAAACAGGCTTTCAGATAGCCATCCGCAGGAACGTAAACTCCAGCTTCTCCCTGAATTGGTTCCACGATGAAGGCTGCCACGTTCTTGCCGTGCTTTTCCAGATACTCTTTCAGGGCATTCGCATCGTCATAAGCCACTCTCACGATACCAGGAGCAAAAGGACCAAACCCCTCGTAGCAATCAGGATCGGACGAAGCGGAAACAATGGCGATGGTTCGGCCATGAAAATTGTTTTCGGCGAAGATAATGATAGCGCCATTAGGCTCCACGCCTTTTACCTGATAAGCCCATTTCCGGGCGAGCTTCATGGCTGTTTCCACAGCTTCAGCGCCTGAATTCATCGGCAAAACCATATCAAAACCGAAAAACTCGGTTATGTACTTTTCGTATTCACCCAGCTTGTTATTAAAGAAAGCCCGGGATGTGAGAGTAAGCGTTTTTGCCTGGTCGATAAGTGCATTGACTATCTTGGGATGGCAATGACCCTGGTTTACTGCAGAATAGGCAGACAAGAAATCGTAATAGCGATTTCCTTCCGGATCCCACATAAAGACACCCTCTCCCTTGGCAAGCACAACCGGCAGCGGATGGTAATTATGCGCTCCGTAGTTTTCTTCCAGTTCCATAGCTTCACGGGAACTGATACTACCATATTTCAGGTTGTCGGACATGTTTCCTCCATGTTCTTTTGTTTGTTTATTTACCCTAAGCCCTTATTAAAAAAGAGCTTTTTGTGTCAAGGGGAACTTTTCCCGTTCAAAACCGGACTACTGAATTTCTTGACACGTGGCTCGCCAGAAATAGCTTGGCGCAAACTGCTTTTGGGATGCCTATGAAAGTTCTATTAGTCTCTCCCCGCTCCACTACAGGTGGTTTGGAAAGCCTGCGAAAGGGAAATCAGATACTGCAGGGTCTGCTCTACGTCGCAGCCTCAGCCAGAGATGCCGGACATCAGGTGACAGTGGTAATCGCCGACCGGGAAAATGTGGACGGATTTATCAAACGCTATCAGCCTGATCTGCTTGGAGTGTCATGCGTTAGCTCCACCTATCCCTGCATGCGCGACCTGCTTCTGTATGTAAAGCAGAATTACCCAAAACTGAAGACCATTATTGGCGGACACCATGCCACCTTTATGTACAAAGAGGTTTTTGCAGACACCAAGGTGGATTATGTTTGCCGCGGCGAGGGTGAAGAAATTTTTCCCAAACTTTTGAAAGAACTGGAGCAGGGCAACAGCGAACCAGATATCCCGGGAATTGTGTTTCGCAAAGGCGGACAGTACTTCAACGATGCTGAAATAGTAATCATGAAGGATATCGAGCATCTGCCCAAAATCACCAAAGACCTTTGTGCACCGGAATTTAGCTTCAAACCAAAGATCGTGTCATCACGGGGCTGTCCTTACGTTTGTTCCTTTTGCTCGATTTCGGCTTTTTACGCTGGCAGTTACCGCAAACGCAGCGTGGAGGCAGTGATCAATGAGATTAAAGAATACCTGAGTTGGGGCGAGGATTCATTTTGGTTTCACGACGATAATCTGACCCTCGATCCAGCCTGGATGCTGCGTTTCTGCGAGGCGATCGAGGCTGAGGGGCTGAAGTTTCATTATAATTGTATGAGCCGTGTGGATACGATCTGCACTAACCCCTTGCTCTTTGCACGTATGGCCAAAACGGGCTGTTCTCTGGTTTCCATCGGGATCGAAAGCGGTATCCCGGAAGTGCTGGAACGGATGCATAAGAAGATAGACATCAAGCAGATCAAGCAAGCGATTATGATTATGAATAGCCTGGATATCTCGCACAATTGGTATATGATCCTTGGCTCTGGCGATGAGTTTGATACTCCAAGGCACATCAAGCAAAACATCCGCTTTTTTAGCGGCTTGCCCTTGGGCTATGTGGTGATCAGCATTCTTACGCCCTTTCCGGGAACTGAGTTATTCCATAAACTGCTTGGAGAAAATAGGATAAGGCACTACAATTGGGAAGATTATGACGCCATGCACTGCGTTTATCAACCTTTGGGGATAAGCCCCGAAGCGATGGAAAAATATCTGCCTAGGGCCTATCTGCAGGTATATCTGTCAAAGGGTTGGCGCTTAATACCACTATTTTTCAGTAGCTTCCGGCGTAAGGCCATGCATCCTTCGGCAATAATCTCTGCTCTGACAACCGTTTTTCAATATTTGGTACTGCGAAAAAACTTCCAGCAGGCTTTGAGAAAGTAAACCTAGGGCTTGGATGTTTCGCTCTTCTTTTGCAAGTTCTGCATAGCTTCTTGTTTTCAATCATGACTGCTGGGTTAAAGATACTTCCTAATTCTAGCACATAAAACCCAGAAAAGAAGGGCGAAACTAGTTCGCCCTACAAATAACGAATTCTCAACTTCAGGGATCGGGAAAGATTTTGCTCCAGTCCGGTTCTGGCAGGTCGTCGATGCCGAAGCCATGGAATTGGTTGGCGTCGCCATCGAACCAAACCTTAGTCCCGGCTGGCAGGGGATTTTCCTGGGTGGCGGTGGCGAAAATCGCCTGGAAGGGTGCAACGTAAACGTATTCATTGGTTTGCACGTTGGAGAGCTTGTCGACAAGCTCTTTGGTGTAGATTTCTCCAGGCTTCCATACTACCACAAACTGCCAGTTTTTGATAGTTTTCTTGCTAAGCTTGGCATCCTGGATGGCGGTTTGAAGCTGGAACCCGCTCATTTTCCCATTTGATTTCCAGTATGTATCCACGCTTTTTCTGATTTCCGATATGGCATTTTGGGCGTTTAGCGAACGCTTATTATTCAGCCATTTGTGATAGCGCGGCAGGGCAAAGGCGACCAAAACAGCCAATAGAACCAGAACTACAGCAATAATAATCAGCTTGCCTTTGATGTTTTTGGGCTTTGGTTCAGCTCCATTATTCATCTTCTTTAGCTTCCTGATCGGGATCTTCTTCTTTGCAAAGCGGGCAGTTGCCATTCAGTTTGTTCACTACGATGGTTGCCAGCACCGACAGCAAAACGCTGATCAGCACCATAAGGATAATCTTCTTGGCCATGATATTCCTCCTAAAACGTTTTTACTTTATAGAATAAGCGGAAAACCGCCACATCACCAATTCTATTTATCGCTGATATTCAGTTTGCAGCTCCTGGCAGACACTTTTAAACCAGGCCTGGGCAATGGCAAAATTCTCTTCAATATCCTGAACTGATCTGTTTTTCAATAAATTAGCCAGCTTTTCAGCTTCCCTGGCTGGATAATCACGCTCTGCATAACGTATCCCAAAGTCTGCCTTGGCGGGGCGGTATTTAAGGTTTAGCAGCGGCACTAAATGCCTGTAAACAAAGGTTGTAAAGTTCATACTGGCTGCCATCCAGTTCTTTCTGGCCAGGGCTTTCTGCAGTTCGATCGTTCCCAGAAAAGCTGTGTCCGTAGCCATTTTATATACCCGGTTAGCTATTGCGTCAAGCTCTTCTCTGGGGGTGGGATCAGATTTGTAAACAGCCGCCTTGTCGAACCAGATAACGGCGTTTCCATGCCGGTCTGGCTCTGTGAACTTATGTGGATTGTCCTGGGGCACAATCGCAATGTCGCAATAGAAAAGCGGAGGAAGCTTGTCCAGCAGGTAAAAGCACTGAGACATTCCGTGCCAGGCAGGTTCGGGCATCCTGAATTTTGCTATGATTCCATAATCTGCGCAGAAGAACTCCTCAATAAGCCCAAAAAGCTCATCCGCCATGTCTTTGTCTGTAACGATTCCCAGGTCCAAATCCGAGTAATCATCCAGGAAGCCTGTAGCTGCTGAACCGCCTTCCCAGGCAGCCAGAACCTGAGGCTTATTTTGCAGCAGCTCTTTCAGTTTGCTCTTCAATTCCACGATGTCTTGATGCATTTTCTAATCTCCTATCTGCCAAAAGTATTTCATTGGTATGCGTTTCCCCGTTTCTACCTCAATCCCTTCGCTTTTCAGCAGTGCCCTTTGTTGGGTTCCACCCTCGCCGGGAAGACCGATTTCACCGCTGCTGCGAACAACTCTCCACCAAGGCAGATCATGCTTTCTGCTACTGGCATTGAGGATTCTTACCACCAGCCTGGCTCCATGGGGAATTCCGGCCAGAGCGGCAATCTGGCCATAGCCAGCTACTTTACCAAGGGGTAAGGACTTGATTATGTTGATGATTTCTTCGCTGCTACTCACTATTACTTCATCAATAGCAATTTCTTCGCGGTTCTGGACGAGCCTTTTTCCAGCACACAATAGTATAATCCCGAGGCAACAGGTATTTCGGAGTTATCTGTGCCATTCCACACACATTTGTGCGTTCCTGCGCCAGGATCAGCCTTAAAAAGCTCTTTCACCATTTGCCCTTTGCAGTTATAGATTTTCAGGCTGGTTAATCCGCTTTCGGGCAAAGTAAAGCTGATCGTGGTTTCGGGGTTGAAGGGATTGGGGTAGTTAGTCAGCTTTAAAGCCTGTAAAGGCAGCACATCGTCTGACACTGCGACAGGAAGTTCATATTTTACGGGGACAGAGGCATAGCCATCGTCCAGGATCAGGGTAAGGCTGGTTTCCGAAAAATGGTTTTTGCCTCCGCCATAATTTTGGGTAAGGCTGAGTGTAAACAGACCTCCAGCAGGGATGGTGGCCGGCAATGGGGACTGGGTGCAGATTGTCCAATCATAACCGCCACTGCCTGTATCGAATAGCACATCTTCCAGCACAATCGCTTCATCATGCAGATTATTGATTTCCAGGCTGGAAGGTACATTGGCAATACAAACTAATGTATCGGGAACGGTAAACACGTACTGATAGGGAGCTATGTCCACTATCGCACCTTCCACCACGGTTAACCCATAAGGGATCTGGGAGGGGAGCAGATACCAGCCATTGTATTGTCCGCCCCAGCCAAAATTCAGATGATAGTATTCGTTTGTATTATAACCATCTATCACTACGTTGTGTCCCATATCCCAGGCTGGAGTAACTACCGCCAGGTGAACAGGTTGGGCATTCTTTATGTTATTGCTGATGCGGGTATAGAGACCGGGAGAGTTTTCGGTCAGCAGTTCAACATTTGGAAAATTGAATCTTTCAAAACCCTGAAGAGCCTGGTTTACACCAAAGGTTCCGGAACCCTCTGAGGAATAAACCTGTTTCATCGCTGTTCCACAGGCAAAGATCAGAGCAGCCTTCAGGCTGTCACTAAGCTCCTGGCCATAGCGAAAGCGATCGTTCACCTGGTCGAGGTAGCCATTTAATTGCGGGAAGGAAGGAAACCCATGGGCAGCGTAATCGTTATCTATCCAATAATAACGGCCGCCATAATTATGCAGATAATCGTCGCTATCGTCCAAACGCGTGCCATTCAAAGATCTGTGGTAATTTACGATCTGGCTCATGGCTACGGTCGGGCACCCTGCATAGCTTCTGGTTCCGCTAATTGGATCCATTGGGCACATCCAGTTATAGGGGGCGTTTTGCGTCCAATTGGTCTTTATCCATCCTTCGGTGGTAGAATATCCGGCGGGGGGCCATTGCTGGAAGGTCCGAGGATTGGTGATACTTTGCCAGGCCTGGCGATTTAGATCCGCGGCGATTTCTGATTGCTGGCGGGATTGCAGGTCGGCAACGATAATATCTCGCAGAATATTATCTCCCTCCAGACTCCCAAAATCGGAAGAGCCTGAATACGCTAAGAGGGGAGGTAGCTCATCCTGGGCTGAAACAACCAGATAACCGGTCGGAAGCAGATGAAATACATAGGCGATGGCCTGGGAATTGTCGGTTAACACATCATAACTATCCTGTGCATGATCAGGATATAAAACATTCAACTGCTGGCTGGCATAGCTTGCGGCACGCTCATAGCTTATCGCAGTGGCATTCAGGATGCCAAACAATAAACACAATAAGATACACGATGCTGTCTTCATTATCTACTCCGTTTCTGAATTATTATCTTTGCTATACAGGCGAGTTATACCCGCCTATCAACGAGTATGCAAATATCAAGCCAGAATCAGTTAAATTCTGCTTCTAATTCTACAATGCACAAGGAATCTGCATCCTATCATACCGCTATCATACCGCATGAGCATGTGGTATGATAGCGGTATGATAGTAATATGAGGGCTAGAAAAAAACAATGGCAGTTCTGGATGGATAGATATAGAGAACATAGAAGAAATGGATTTCCCGCACTTATATAACTCCAGCACTCCAGAACCCCAACCCAAACTAAATCTAACCCAAATAATAAAATCCTTTACAAAAAGAAGCCTCTGAAAAACGTGGTCTATCTGAAATGTCGTTAGGAGTTACTTATGTCAGACAAGGTGCGTGAAACCAACAGTAAAGCTGCAATGAAGGAACTGAAAGAAGAATATCTTCGCATGCTCGAAGAATCCTTTCAGAACACTGCAGAAATCAAAAAAGGCGATGTCGTGGAAGCCCCCATCGTTAGTATCAGCGATCAGTATCTGATCCTGAATCTAGGTGGAAAGTTCGACGCCTATGCCGAAATCGGAGAATTTTCCGATGAAAAAGGCGTGCTGCATTATAATGTAGGCGATACCTTAAAAGGATATGTGGTCGATAAAAACGATCAAGGCTACGTCGTAGGTAAGAGCTTGACCAAGCAGTACGTGGACAAACAATCCATTCTCGATGCCTTCGAGAAGAAAATCCCCGTTCAGGGCAAGGTTTATTCACCTACCAAGGGTGGATTTAACGTTGACATTCTGGGGGCCAGAGCTTTTTGCCCTGTGTCTCAGATTTCCCTTCGTCCCTCCGATGATACTGCTCAGTTCATTGGCAAGACCATGGATTTTCTAGTGATTGAGTGTTCGGAAAATTGCCGCCGGATCGTGGTATCCCACCGTCAACTGGCCGAGATAAACGAAAAAGAAGCCAAAGAAGCCGCTCTTGGCAGAATCAGTGCCGGCGATACGATAACCGGCAAAGTAATGCGAATGACCAGTTTTGGCGCATTCATCGACCTTGGTGGAATCGAAGGCTTGATGCATGTCAGTGAGATTTCCTGGCAGCATGTGGTGAAGCCACAAGACGAGCTCAAAGTCGGTCAGGATATCGATGTGAAGATTTTGGAAATCAAAGGCGACAAGATCGCCCTCTCCCGCAAGGCATTGCTGGAGAATCCCTTTACTCAGGCTCTGAGCGAACTGCACGAAGGCGACACCATCAGTTGCCGCATTCTGCGTCTGCACAATTTTGGCGCATTTGCCGAGCTCAAGCCCGGAGTGGAAGGCCTGATCCCCGTATCTGAAATGAGCCGCAACCGCAACATTGCCCACCCCCGCGAAGTACTGAAAGAAGGTGCTTTGGTTGAAGTACAGATTTTGCGCATAGATGAGGACACCCGTAAAATCTCCCTGTCCCTCAAAGCTTTACAAGAAGACCCATGGGACAAGATAGACGAATTGATCCAACTGGAAACCCCTTTTGAAGGCGTGGTTGAAAGCTCTACCAATTTCGGTGTGTTTGTTACCATCGCAGAAGGCGTTACAGGGCTTCTCCCCCGCTCCAGAGTAAGAAAAACTGATAACTTCAAGACCGGAGACCAAGTTACTTTGATGGTTACCGCCATCGACAAAGACAGCCATCGCATCACTTTGGACTATACAGACCGCAGCCCGGATGAAGTGGTGGAATCCCGTCCCCGCTTTGAAGACCGTCCTCCCCGCGAACCTCGTGGAGACAGAGATTTCTCCAGCTCTCCCCGTAGGGGCGGAAGAGGTAGAAGCGACGAGGAATGGCGCAAATATGCCAATCAGAAGGTGAGCGTTTCAGACGATAATCCCTTTAAAGACTTATAATTAAATGCAGCAAAAGCCAAATCAGTTTATCAAGCTGCGTCAGGAAAAGCTGGAAAAGATCAAAGCCCTGGGCATTGATCCCTATCCCGTGGAGTCCTCACGCAGCCATTTTATTTCTGCCCTTATGGAAAACAAAGAAGCTTTATTGGCTTCTGAGACAAGCGTTACAATTGTTGGCAGGCTGGTAGCTATGCGGCGGCAAGGCAAGCTGGGCTTCGGTAATCTGGAAGACGCCAGCGGCAAGATTCAGCTTTATGTAGCCCAAAACCTCCTTGGCGAAGAAAACTACGAGCTTTTCAAGCTCTGTGATCCAGGGGATTTTATACAGGCCAACGGTAGCGTTTTTTATACTCAAGCCGGTGAGTTTTCTCTGAAATGCACAGCCATTAAGCTGCTTTCCAAAAACATCCGGCCTCTGCCTGCCGTAAAAGAAAAGATGGTGGATGGCAAAACGGTTCGTTATGATGAGTTTTCGGATATCGAGCTGCGTTATCGCAAGCGTTATCTGGACTTGCTGCTGAATCCAGATCACCGCAAGGTCTTTGAGCTACGTTCCCGGATCATCACAGCCATCCGCAGGTTTATGGACAACCTTGGCTACGTGGAAGTGGAAACGCCTATTCTGCAGCCCCTGTACGGCGGAGCCAATGCCCGGCCCTTCATAACCCACCATAACACCCTGGACATGGACCTTTACCTGCGCATCGCCACCGAGCTTTATCTAAAAAGGCTGATTGTGGGCGGGTTTGAAAGGGTGTATGAACTGGGTAAGGATTTCCGCAACGAAGGCATGGACAGAACCCACAACCCCGAATTCACGATGATCGAATTCTATGAGGCCTATTCAGACTTGCGCGGAATGATGGACATTGCGGAAAGCTTGATTAAACACCTGGCCAAAGACGTGATCGGCAAAGAAATCTTCCATTATCACGGCCACGAAGTAAATCTGGGCGGTACCTGGCGCAGGGCTGCAATGACGGATCTGGTAAACGAATATACCGGCATAAAGATGGATAACAGCAGCCAGGAAGACTTGGAAGCCTTCTGCAAAGCCAAACAGATCGAGATTCCCAAAGGCTCTGGCAAAGGCAAACTGATTGCCTTGCTCTTTGAACATTTCGTGGAACCCAAGCTGGTTCAGCCAACCTTCGTGTGTGATTTCCCCAAGGAGATTTCTCCTCTGGCCAAGGCAAAACCTGGGAATCCACTATTGGCCGACCGCTTCGAACTTTTCATCGCCGGCGGCGAATTCGCCAATGCCTTCAGCGAACTGAACGACCCCATGGATCAAAGGGAGCGCTTGGAAGCTCAGGCTGCCCTCAGAGCCTTGGGTGACGAGGAAGCAAACGTGGTGGATGAAGACTTTCTGGAAGCCCTGGAATACGGAATGCCCCCGATGGGCGGACAGGGTATCGGCATCGACAGACTGGTGATGCTGTTAACAGAAAACGACTCGATCAAAGAGGTGATTCTTTTCCCACAGATGAAGAATGGTTAACGGGTTAATGGTTAATCGTTAAGGTTGTGAACCTCATCCCTGTACCCTGTTCATCATTCCTGCAAAAGCAGGAATCTTTGTGGATAAATAGTATACATGACGGGCGATCTACGGATCGCCCTTAGTTTTATCCCAAACAATGCAATAATGCAGTTCCCTGTCCCTGGAATGCCAGCGTCTCGCTGGCAAGGTTTTACCAGCCTCTGGCTGGTTTTTATGCCAGCGAGACGCTGGCAGACCTTTCCGGTGAGACACCGGAATTCCGCGTGCTGGACTTCTACTGCATTATCTGGGTTTATTTTCTCGAGTAACATCTTTAAAGGTTCTACCGGGTTTGTGCCTCTTCACAGGTTCCCTGATGAACTTCTGATAACACCTCTTTGATAACTTCGCATCCGAGTTCCTACGCTCACCTTGTCCCTGGTTTTTTAGGGGCAAGGTGGGCGAGAGATTATTGCTTTATATGGACTGACTACTTGTTCCTGATCGCCTTCTGAAGGTACCCTACAGAGCAGGATAGAGGACTTGGAATGTGGCATCAGGATTGCTAAGCGTCTTCCCTGGTTATCCTGGCACCAATTGAATTTAGCTTTTCTTCTATGCGGTCGTAGCCACGGTCGATATGATATATCCGGGAAACAACCGTTTTCCCTTTGGCCACCATTCCTGCCAGCACCAAAGCTGCGCTTGCCCTGAGGTCTGTAGCCATCACTTCTGCGCCGCTGAGCTCCTTTACTCCCTTTATGGCTGCTATGTTTCGCTCCATGCGGATATTGGCCTGTAAACGGTTCAGTTCTGCCACATGCATATAGCGGTCCGGGAAAATGGTGTCCTCTACGAAGCTAACCCCTTCGGCCAAGGTCATCAGAACCGTGAACTGGGCTTGCAGGTCGGTAGGGAAGCCGGGATACGGCAACGTTAAGAGATTAACCGGCTTTATCCTGGCTGGAGGAATAACCGTGATCCTATCTCCCTCAATCTCAAACTCGCAGCCTGCTTCCTGCATTTTGTCGAGCAGCGATCTCAAATGTTCCGGCTCGCAGTTTGCAACTGTGATGGGATTCAGACTTAGGGCACCAGCCACCAGAAAGGTTCCGGCTTCGATGCGGTCGGGAATCATGCTCATCTCAACTGGGAAGAGGTTTTCCACGCCATTGATGATTAGAGTTGTACTGCCTTTGCCCGTGATATCAGCTCCCATCTTGTTCAGCAGATCAATCGTAGAATCCACTTCAGGCTCCATGGCTGCATTGAACATTCTGGTTCTCCCTTCGGCAAAAACGGCGGCCATCAGCGCATTGATGGTCGCGCCGACGCTTGATTTATCGAAATAGATATCCGCGCCAACCAATTTATCGGCCACAGCGTGTATATATCCATGTTCTATGCTGATTTTGGCACCCAGGGCTTCCATCGCCTTCAGGTGCAGGTCTACGGGGCGCGTTCCAATCGCGCATCCACCAGGAAATGATACCCTGGCTTCCTTCAGTCTGGCCAATAGAGGTCCCAACACGTATATGGAAGCGCGCATTTTACTCACTAATTCATAAGGTGCCTCTCCATAACACACATCGCGGGAATCAATGCTCATACTGCCCTTTTCATAGTCTACTCTGGCCCCGATCACACGTAGAAGATGAGCCATGGTTTTTAAGTCGATCAAGCTGGGCACATTACGTAAGACTGATTTGCCTGGAGCCAGAAGACAAGCGGCCATTACAGGCAGAATTGCGTTTTTTGCTCCACTTACATTGATGGTTCCGGACAGATTCCGGCTTTCTTCTATTACAAAACGTTCCATTTCTATATCCTTATTTCGTCTTCGTTATCTTCTTATCAGTAAAAACCTGTCGCGTCCGTTCAAATCGCGATATGCTTCCACTTCCTTCCAGCCATTTCGCGTA
>Ga0302250_1001264_pt1 | contig 19801 bp, 16 predicted proteins | sample AAG_RA_Asp_MG_FD_193536 | JGI IMG/M metagenome (GOLD analysis project Ga0302250, IMG submission 193536) | Enriched activated sludge microbial communities from anaerobic digester in WTTP, New Holstein, Wisconsin, United States - AAG_RA_Asp | ecosystem: Engineered > Bioreactor > Anaerobic >... | reverse complement strand
ACACGCGCACCGTGCCGGTCCGCGTCGAACTGGCCAACCCCGGCCTGTTGCTCAAGCCGGCGATGTTCGCGCAGGTGGAACTGCCGGTTTCGGCAAAGGGGTCTGTAGTGACGGTGCCGCTCTCGGCCGTGATCGACAGCGGCACGCGACAGGTAGTTCTGGTGCAACAAGCCGAAGGCCGCTTTGCCCCACGCGAGGTCAGGCTCGGTGCACGCAGCGAGACGCATGTGGAAATCCTCGATGGCATCAAGGACGGTGAGCAGGTTGTCGTCGCCGCCAACTTCCTGATCGACGCGGAAAGCAACCTCAAGGCGGCGCTGAGCGGCCTGGGTACCGAGGGAGCAGGCAGCAAGGCATCGGCCAGCGCGACGGTCGGTCACAAGGCCAACGGGCGGATCGACGATATTGACGCGAAGGCCGGCACCGCCAGCATCGAACACGGACCGGTGGAAAGTCTCAAATGGCCGGGTATGACCATGGAGTTCAAGTTTGCCAATGAGGCACTTGTAAGCGGACTCAAACCGGGTGCAGCCATCGATTTCGAGTTTGTCGAACGCGGCCAGGGTGAATGGGTGATTACGGCGGTCAAGCCGGCAGCCTCGCACAATCACTGAGAAAAGACCGTCATCCCGGCGCAGGCCGGGATCCAGGAACCCACGCTTCCGGAGCACCTCCTGAATCCTGGCCTGCGCCGGGATGACGGAAATAACGAACACTCAAGGATGCCAAAAAAACATGCTCAACAAGCTCATCGACTGGTCCGCCCGCAACCGCTTCCTCGTCCTGCTGGCGACGCTGTTCATCATCGCCGCCGGCACGCTGGCCGTGCTGCGCACGCCGATCGACGCCCTGCCCGACCTCTCCGACGTCCAGGTCATCGTCTACACTGAAGCGCCGGGCCAGGCGCCGCAGGTCGTTGAAGACCAGATCACCTATCCGCTGACGACATCCATGTTGTCGGTGCCGAAGTCGAAGGTCGTGCGCGGCTTCTCCTTTTTCGGCGCGTCCTTCGTCTACGTCATCTTCGAGGACGGCACCGACATCTACTGGGCGCGTTCGCGCGTGCTCGAATACCTCAATTTCGCCTCCAGCCGCCTGCCCAAGGGCGTAACGCCGCAGATCGGGCCGGATGCCTCGGGCGTCGGCTGGGTCTACCAGTACGCCTTGCTCGCCAAGGACAAGACGCTGGCCGAACTGCGCTCGATCCAGGACTGGTTCGTCCGCTATCAGCTGACCAAGGCGCACGGCGTCTCCGAAGTTGCCTCGATCGGCGGCTTCGTGCAGACCTACCAGGTCACGGTCGACCCGGTGAAGCTGCGTTCCTACGGCATCCCGCTGATGAAGGTCGCGCAGGTCATCCGCGATTCGAACCGGGATGTGGGCGGCCGCGCCGTCGAAATGGCCGAAACCGAATACATGGTGCGTGGCAAGGGCTATCTGCGCGGCGCCAGCGACATCGAACAACTGGTGGTGAAAGCGGAGAAAGGCACGCCGGTGCTGATCCGCGACATCGCTCGCGTCGAGATCGTCCCGGACGAGCGCCGCGGTATCACCGAACTGAACGGCGAAGGCGAAGTCGTCTCCGGCATCGCCATGGCTCGTTATGGCGAAAACGCCCTGGAAGTCATCCACAACCTGAAGAAAAAGGTCGCCGAGATCGCGCCGGGCTTGCCCGAAGGCGTCACCATCGAGCCGGTCTACGACCGGTCCGAACTGATCCATCGCGCCATCGACACGCTGAAGAACACACTGGTCGAGGAACTGCTGATCGTCGCCGCCGTCTGCTTCATCTTCCTGCTGCACCTGCGCAGCGCGCTGGTCGCCGTGGTCATGCTGCCGGTCGCCATCCTGATGTCCTTCATCGCCATGCGCTGGCTGGGCATGAGCTCCAACCTGATGAGCCTGGGCGGCATCGCCATCGCCATCGGCGCAATGGTCGACGCCTCGGTGGTAATGATCGAGAACGCGCACAAGCATCTCGAGGAACTGCCGCCGGATCACACACCGAAGGCCCGGCTGAATGCATTGATCACCGCCTGCATGGAAGTCGGCCCGTCACTGTTCTTCTCCCTGCTCATCGTCACGGTGTCGTTCCTGCCCGTTTTCGCCCTCGAAGGCCAGGAAGGCCGCCTGTTCTCGCCGCTTGCGTGGACCAAGACACTTTCAATGGGCGCGGCGGCGATTCTCTCCGTGACCCTGGTGCCGGTGCTGATGGTCCTGTTCGTGCGCGGCAAGATCATTCCCGAAGCGAAAAACCCGGTGAACCGCTTCCTGATCTGGTGCTACCGCCCGATCATCACCGGCGTGATGCGCTGGAAAAAGACGACGATCGCCATCGCGCTGCTGGCCTTCTTCGCCTCCTATTACCCAGCGTCGAAGCTCGGCTCCGAGTTCATGCCGACACTCAACGAAGGCACGCTGTTCTACATGCCCGCCTCGCTGCCCGGCATGTCGATCACCAAGGCTGCCGAAGTGTTGCAGACGCAGAACAAGATCATCAAGAGCTTCCCGGAAGTCGCTTCGGTCTACGGCAAGGCCGGCCGTGCCAACACCGCCACCGACCCGGCCCCGACCGAGATGTTCGAAACGGTGATCAATCTGAAGCCGGAATCCGAATGGCGCGCCGGCATGAACATCGACAAACTGATCGCCGAGATGGACAAGGCGCTGCAGTTCCCTGGCGTCTCCAACTCCTGGACGATGCCGATCAAGGCACGCATCGACATGCTCTCGACCGGCATCCGCACGCCGATCGGCATCAAGGTATTCGGCAAGGATCTCGACGAGATGGAGAAGCTCGCTCGCCAGATCGAAACCGTGGTCAAGAACGTCCCCGGCACCTCCAGCGCCTTCGCCGAGCGCATCACTGGCGGCTTCTACCTCAACATCGAGCCGGATCGATCGCAACTGGCGCGCTACGGCCTGTCGGTCGGCGAAGTACAGGACGTCATCGCCGGCGCGCTCGGCGGCGAGATGGTCACCACGACCGTCGAAGGTCGCGAACGCTACGGTGTGACGGTGCGCTACCCACGCGAACTGCGGGCCGACCCGCAGCAAATCGCCCGCGAAGTGCTGGTGCCGACCATGGGCGGTGCGATGGTTCCGCTGGGGCAACTCGCCAAGGTCGAAATTGCCAAGGGCGCGCCGGCGATCCGCACCGAAAATGCTCTGCTCTCGGCGTACATCTACGTCGACATCCGCGAACGCGACATCGGCAGCTACGTCGCCGAGGCGCGCAAGGCCGTCGCTGACAACGTGCAGTTTCCGCCCGGTTACTACGCCACGTGGAGCGGCCAGTTCGAGAACATGGAGCGCGCCATCGAGAAGATGAAGGTCGTCGTGCCGGTGACGCTGCTGATCATCTTCCTGCTGCTCTATCTCAACTTCCGGCGCATCACCGAAACGCTGATCGTCATGCTCTCGGTACCGTTCGCGCTGGTCGGCGGCATCTGGCTGATGTGGGCGCTCGGCTACAACATGAGCGTCGCCGTGGCCATCGGTTTCATCGCGCTCGCCGGCGTTGCCGCCGAAACCGGCGTCGTCATGCTGATCTACCTTGACCACGCCTGGGAAGAAATCAAGGAGAAGCGCCGTATCGAAGGCCGCGAGCCGAGCATCGCCGACCTCTACGGCGCCGTGATGGAAGGCGCCGTAGAGCGCGTACGGCCGAAGATGATGACCGTCGTCTCGACCATGGCCGGCCTGCTCCCGATCATGTGGGTCGCCGGCACCGGCTCGGAGGTGATGCGCCGGATCGCCGCGCCAATGGTCGGTGGCATGGTGTCGTCGACGATCCTGACGCTGGTGGTTATCCCCGCGCTTTACGCACTGGTGAAGCAATGGCACTTGAAGCGCGAGGTGGGTCAGTAAAAGGCAGCACGCCTGTCAGGTCGGGAGGCGGCGAACAGCGGCCTCCCTTCAAGCCGCATCGAAGCCTGCCTCGTTGATGGCTTCGACCAGCGCGGCGCGTGCCACTCGCGCCGGGTCGAACTCCACCACGGCCTGCGCCGCTTCGAGCGAAACATCCGCCCTGACCACGCCGGGCAACGCGGTAAGCACGCCGGTGATGCTCTTCACGCAACCGCCGCAAGACATCCCGCCAATATTGATGATGGTTGTTTCCATTGCTATTCCTTTCCTGGTTTCCAGTTTCTGAGAAGTAACGAACTGCCGACCACCGACACCGAACTCGCCGCCATCGCCGCGCCCGCAACAACCGGGTTGAGCAGGCCGAATACCGCCAGAGGGATTCCGAGTACGTTATAGATGAAGGCGAAGAACAGGTTCTGGCGAATCTTCGACAGCGTGGCGCGGGACAGCGAAATGGCATCGGCCACCCCGTTGAGATCGTCGCGCATCAGCGTCACGTCTGCCGCCTGCATCGCCACGTCCGAACCTGCGCCCATGGCGAAACTGACGTCGGCCGCGGCCAGCGCCGGTGCGTCGTTGATGCCGTCGCCGGCCATCCCCACGCGCCTGCGTCCATTGCCGGTCTTGAGATGGTTCACCGCGGCCGCCTTGTCGCCCGGCAACACCTCGGCTTCGTAGCGCGTGATGCCCGCCTCGCGGGCGATTGCCGCGGCGGTGCCGGCGTTGTCCCCGGTGAGCATGACCACTTCGACGCCCAGTCGCTGCAAGCGCCCCACGGCGCGCCGGGAACTCGCGCGCAAGGGATCCGCGACGCCGATCAAACCGAGCACCTCGTCGCCGACGGCAACCGCGACGACGCTGCGCCCCTGCTGCTGCAACATGGCTGCCTCGGGCGGAATGGCAAGCCCTTCCAGCGCGAACCAGGCCGGCGACCCGGCGCGCACCCGCTGGCCGCCAACGTCGCCGCGAATACCCCGGCCGGCGACCGCTTCCATGTTCTGCGGAACGTCGAGCTCGATGCCCTCGTCCTTGGCCCGCGCCACGATGGCCGCCGCCAACGGATGCGTCGATCCCTGTTCCAGGCTGGCCGCCAGCTTCAGCAGCCGCTTGGCGTCCGCGCCAGCCACCTCGGTCACCACCGGCCGGCCTTCGGTCAGCGTGCCCGTCTTGTCCACCGCCAGCACCCCGATCTTTTCTGCCAGTTCCAGCGCCTCGGCGTTGCGGATCAGTACTCCGGCACGAGCGCCCTGCCCGGTGCCGACCATGATCGCGGTAGGCGTCGCCAGTCCGAGCGCACAGGGACAAGCGATCACCAGCACGGCCACCGCGTTGACCATGGCCGCGCTGAAGTCGCCGCTGACCAGCCACCAGCCGATGAAGGTGGCGCACGCGATCGCCACCACGACCGGCACGAAGACGGCGGAAACCCGGTCGGCAAGACGCTGAACCGGCGCCTTGGAACCCTGCGCCTCCTCGACGAGGCGGATGATGCCGGCCAGCAGCGTATGGGCGCCGACGCCGGTGGCGCGGCAACGCAGCAGCCCTTCGCCATTGACCGTAGCCGCGAAGACCCGGCTGCCGGGCGCCTTGGTCACCGGCATGGACTCGCCGGTGAGCATCGCCTCGTTGGCATTCGAGGTGCCGTCGAGCACTTCGCCGTCAACCGGCATCGCCTCGCCGGGGCGGACCACAAACACGTCGCCGGGAATCAATTGCGCAACCGGCACGTCGACCAGTTGCCCGTCGCGCTCAAGCCGCGCCGTCTGCGGCTGCAAGCGCACCAGCGCCTCGATCGCCGCCGACGTGCGCGCCTTGGCCCGCGCCTCCAGCAGCTTGCCGAGCAGTACCAGCGTGATGACCGTCGCCGAGGCCTCGAAGTACACGTGCTGGTGCGCCCAGTCGGCCAGCGTCACGGCCACGCTGTAACCCCAGGCCATGGTGGTGCCCAACGCGACGAGCACGTCCATGTTGCCGGCCCGGTTGCGCAACGCGTTCCATGCTCCGCGGTAGAAGCGCCCGCCGATCCACAGTTGCACGGGTGTCGCCAGCGCCAGCTGCAGCCAGCGCGGGACGATATCTGCATGCGTCTCGGTGCCAAACATGAACAGCATCTGGGCGACCAGCGGCAGCGTCAGCACTGCCGATATCCAGAACTGGACCAGTTCGCGGCGATACGCGGCGAGCTTGCGCGCTTTTTCGTCTGCGCGCGTATCGTCGCGGGCAAGGCTGGCGGCGAAGCCCGTTTTGGCGACGGTCGCCAACAGCCGCTCGGTATCAGCAGCGCCCACCGCATAGCGGATGCGCGCGCGCTCGGCCGCGAAATTCACCACCGCCTCGACGCCTGGAAGCCGGTTGAGCTGCTTCTCGAGGCGCGCCGCGCAGGCGGCACAGGTCATTCCTTCGACCGCAAGGTCGATCGTTTCGAGCACGTTCTGAGAGGTCTTCATGATCAGTTCCACTCCAATGGATTCACGATGAAAACCAGTCTAAACTCCGTACCATAGTACGGAGTCAAGAGGTATTTCATGAAAACCAATCTGAGCATCGGCAAGCTCGCCAAAGCTGCCGACGTGGGGGTGGAGACAGTGCGCTACTACCAGCGTCGTAGGCTACTGGAAACCCCTTCGGGGGCAGACGGAATCAGGCGGTACAGCGATGACCATGTCGACCGCTTGCGCTTCATCAGGCGCGCTCAGACCGTCGGCTTCACGCTGGAAGAGATCGCTGACCTGCTATCGCTCAACGACAACCGCGATCACCGTGTCGCCCGCCAACTCGCCAGCGAGAAGATCCAGGACATCGAACTGCGCATCACGCGCCTCGGCAGGATGGCCGATGCGTTGCGCCAACTCGTGCGCGAATGCGAATGCGGCGGTGAGGACATGCCCTGCCCGATCATCCGCATGAGCCTGGAGTAAGTTTCACGGCATCGCCGTCCGGTCCAAGCTTTCAGGAATGTAATCTCCGCGTCATTGTTGCGACAGCACCGTTGCTTAGACTGTGTATGTACTGACGAAACACGTCACCGACAAGGAGAAGACGCCATGAGAAACACCCTGACCGCCATCGCCGCCTCGCTGCTGCTGGCCCTGCCCGCCGTTGCCGAGGACGCCCACCACCCCGAGCAGAAGACGGATGCCGTACCCACCGCCCAGGCCCCCGCCACGCCTGCGGCCAAAGCGCCCGTCGCCGCTCAGCCGGTGCAGCAGATGCAGGCCAACGTCAAGAAGATGGACGCCCAGTTGAAGCGCATCGCCAAGGAGAAGAACGAAGCGGAACGCAACCGCCTGCTCGACGAACACATGCAGACCATGCGCGAGAACATGATGCTCGCCGGCGGCATGGCCAGCGGTTGTCCGATGATGGGAAGCGGCATGGGCATGATGATGGGCCCGGGCGACATGATGGAACGCATGCAGCAGATGGAAAAGCGCATGGACATGATGCAGATGATGCTGGAGCAGCGGGACAAGCCGCCTTCCGCGCCGGCGCCGGCCAAGTAGATCGCGAAGCCCAGATATCGCATCACGGGCCGGCCTCCTTCGGAGACCGGTCGCCATCGAGGAGATCAAAATGGATGAAACGCACGATCACTCGCACGGGGACGACAAGAACAACGCCTTGCCGTGGCGCAACAAGCTCGTCTGGATCGTTTTCGCCGTCATCGCCGGTTTCTACCTGAGGGTCGGCCGGGAATCATGAAAAAATCCCCGTTTTTCTTCTAACGATCTGATTTACCTTCGAGAATACGAAAATCATCTGACAAGGCCTCGACCTTGCGCCGGAAATCCAACACGTAGTCGCCAAAACGATTGATGTGCTCCAATCGGTACGGAGCTAGTCCTGCGAGAACTTCTTGGTTGATCACAGCACCTTCGTCCTGGAGTTGCTTGAGCACCCTGCTCATCCCCACCACGTTGTGCAAGATGACCATATTGGCGACCAGGTGGTTGTATTTGATGATCTTCCGTTGTTCATGGCGTATGTTTTCAGCAATCTCCCCCTCTCCTCCGAAGAAGAGCTTTTTCGCGAAGCCATTGAATTGCTCCGACTTATTGGTTTCCGCATGGATGAGCCGGCGCAGTTCGACGTCGCCAACGTATTTCAGCAGGAACATCGTTCGGATCACCTTGCCGAGTTCCTTGAAGGCGAAGTACAGCTTGTTTTTTCGGCTGTAAGTTCCCAGGCGACGCAGGATGGCCGATGCTGAGATCTTCCCGAGTTTGATGGAGACTGCAACGCGCAACATATCCGGCAAATGAGTCTCAATCATCTGCCAATTGATATCGTCACTGAAAAGCCGGTCGATATGCGTGAACTTCTTACTGCCGTCGGGCCGATGAAAAACGAGATCCTTGATGCCACGGATACGCGGCATCAGCTTGATACCAAGGAGGTACGAAAGCGCAAATACAGTGTAGCTCTGGGCCTGAGTGTCGCCATGGATGGTTTCTGGCCGGATACGCGGTGATGATCGACCGGCGCATAGGGGCGCTCTGCTGTTGCTTCTGGTTCGATCGGCCCGAATAGTACCGCCGAGGTGACGCCTAGTCCGTGATCTGTGAAATCGGGAATGTCGCTTGCCTCTTCGTCGGCCAGGAAGTAACGGCGGACATAGTTTTCGAGAACGTGTTCTTTTGGCAAGCCGCCGTCGAGAATGGCGACCTTGGGTTCGCGTGACAACGGCTCGCCGCCTGGCAAGGAGAATGGCACCGCAAGGGGCATGCTGCGAGTAACAGGGCGTGCTGCACGTAAGTGCGGCATCGGCCGGACTACGCGCGTCAGCGTAAATCGGGCCAGGCTTTCCAGTCCGGCGACATCCCCTTCAACCGCAACAAAGAGCAGTCGTCCGGCTTCAAACTCAAATTCGCCATTGACCCGGAAGCCACAGTCCTTGGCGTAGTCGGCGAAGAAGGCGCGCACATCCGCCGCATCGCCCTCGGGGGGAAGATGCAGTCCTACCTCGAAAACATGGCCAACATTGGCGCCTTCCAGATGCAAGCGATCCGCGGGGGTCATGGCCGCGAAGGTCTCGATGCGGGCAAACTGCTCGGCAACGGGCATCTGTTCGTTCAGGTTTCGTGCGAAAGTCGGGAAATTGCCAAGTGCTGCCCGTGTGCCTGCCACGAAGAGTTCCGTCGTCTCCATTTCTGTTGGAGTCTTCTTCTGGGTCTGGCGACGCGGCTGGATACGGCGAGTCCTTGACCCAACCGACGAGAGACCGATCTGATCGAGCAGCAGTTTCGGGAAAAACGACTTGGCCAAGTAGGCTGGATGCAATACCAGACGGGCTACCGCCAGATCGTCGGCACAGGCCTTCGCCGGTAATTCCTGGAAAACGGTGTTGGCTAACTCGATCTCCGGCACGATGATGCGCTTGGCCTCGCCGAGCGTGTAGGGGTGGGCTTTGTCACCGACCTTTTTCCTGGGCGCTTCGATGGGATAGGTCAGCAACTCGGCGCGGCCGATCAGGTATCGCGTAGTCATTTACTTGAGCCCCCTGCCTTTGCGGGGTGAAGGCCCCGCATGTTTACGAATAGTGTCGCGAGCGACGCCCGTCATTTGGCTGATCTGCATGTGCGGTTGTCCCGCCTTAGCCAGCGCAATCGCTAGATTGAGACGTTCTGCCTTGCTCAAGGCTTCCTGGCGCTGACCCAGTGCCGATCCGATCAGCAGTTCCAGCGGCGCGGTTTGCAAGGCATGACCGCGACGCAAGGCGTTGATGCTTCGCTCGACATCCGATAGAGACTGCCCCTGCAGGCCGGCGGCCAACACATCAATCCAGGCCTCAAACAGCGCTAGGTCATCCCCAAGGAATCTCTGGATGGCAACCGCAATTGCCGAGGCATCCGGCGAGTCGAACTTGAGGACCAAATCAAAACGTCGCCACAGCGCAGGATCGACCAGTTCCGGATGATTTGTCGCCGCCAGCAGTAATCCGCTGTCCGGCCACTGGTCGACCTCCTGGAGCATGACGGTCACCAGTCGCTTCAGCTCGCCGATATCGGATTCATCGCTGCGCCGTTTCGCAATGGCGTCAATTTCATCAAGCAGCAGGATGGCAGCGTGCTTCTTGGCATGGTCCAGAGCGGCTCGCAAGTTGTTGCCTGTCTTGCCAAGTAGGCTGCTCATGACGGCCGTCAGGTCTAGCACCCATAGGGGCTTGCCCAAGGCGCTGGCAATCCAGCGGGCCGAGAGTGTCTTGCCGACCCCGGGTGGTCCAACCAGGATGGCTGAACGGGTCGGGCTAATACCGCGAGCGGCCAGTCGTTCACTTTCTTGGCGTTCGCGGATGATGGCGCCGATGGCGTTATGAACACCGCCGGGAAGAATCGGGGGGAGGAGCCCTGCGCGATCATCGAACACCCGGATCAGTGCGAGACGGGAGTCACCGTCAACGGGTAGCGGTGCCTCGCTGGTTTCCATTGCCGCCACGCCGCGTCGCAGGATTGAATTACCTGCAGAGCGGGTTTGTGAGGCCTTCAGGGATTGGTCAAGGCGTGCTGCCAGTTCTGGCCGCTGCTGACGGTATTTTCGGACGAGGCGCGCCAACAATAGACGGGTGTCTTCATGAGAGCCCGATGCGGCAAGACGGGCTAAATTGGCGAAATCCTCTTCAATACCATCAACGTCGCAGGGTGTTACGTTCTTTGCCACAAAAATTACCTTTTTCGCGTAGTTATATTATGGCGAATTTTATGGCGAGTTATAAAAACTAGTCAATAACCGGCTAATCCACCGCCGCATTTTTAACTCAGCGTGCGTAAGACATCTCCTTTTCTATGGGGGGGGGTACGCTCATTTAGGCAGCAGCTCTAGTCTGAAACCTGTCGAATGGTCCTGTTAACTCACACACCTGACCGTTAAGAGGCATTGGCCACCTCTGTGTTTCAGTGGCGTGTTGAGCCGTCATCCGACCCGGAAAGACACATGAGCCCCTCGTTCGGCTTCAATCCGGAATCCCGTGGCACACAATCCGTATCGCTACGCGCATACGATCCCGGTATTCATCGGGCGTTTCGGCTCTGCGCTTGATACCGTCCGACGCTGCGAACAGCAGTCCGGCGAGATCCAAGGCAGAAACGCCCGCTTTCTTCCACAGCGCAGCGACACCGGCAGATTGCAGGGCCTCGGCGAGATCGGATGCGAACTCGTTCTCGGTCTCGCGAAAAGCGGCCATCCCGACCATCTCCAGCATCGCGGTAAAAAGTTCGTCGAGATTCTCTGAACCGATCCCTTCACTAAACATCGCATCGAAGGCTTCGAGAATGCGACCGTCGATCCGCGCGTGCTGACGAGCCAATGCGTCGCGCGTATTTGATCGCATGGCTTCGATCATTTGCATGACCATTGCCTTGAACAAGGCTTGCTTGTTCGGGAAATGAAGGTAAAGCCCCTGGCGTGAAAGACCTGCCGCGCGCGCAAGGTCGTCCATGGAGGTCTTCTTGAATCCATAGCGTTTGAACACTTCTTTGGCTGCTTCAAGAATCGCGGCCTGCCGCATGGCCGCAGTGTCTTTGATGTCGTCCATTTTTCTGTCCGGATGCGAGTGTTGGTCGAATTATAGGTGATCGGCTTGACGAATTGTACAACTAGACAAATAATGTCGTTGTGTAAAGCAATGGTCGCCACCCAACAACAACCCAATGGAGTCACCTGTGAAAGTCCCGCGCGTTTCAATGTCGAGTGTTCTTATTCTTGCCATCGCCCTGGCGGTCGGTGCCTTTGGGGTTCGCAACTGGTGGCAGGGTCAGCAGGAAAAGCTCCCGACCGACCTGGCATGGGGCAACGGCCGGATTGAGGCGGATCAAGTCGATATCGCCGCAAAAACTGCCGGCCGTGTGCGTGACGTGCTCGTTCGGGAGGGTGATGTCGTCTCTTCCGGCCAGATCGTTGCAGTGATCGACACAACGGAACTTATGGCCCAGCGCGCCCGCTATGTCGCGGAGCAAACGGTCCAGGAGGCATCGATGTCCGAGGCAAAGGCTGCCGCTGTGCAGCGTCGGGCCGAGCTCATGCTGAAGGAAGTCAATCTCCGCCGGGCGCTCGAGCTTGTGGATACGGGGGCAGTCAGCCGGCAATCCCTCGACCAAGCGCAAAGCGAGCGCGACTCGTCGCGCGCCGCGCTTGACGCAGCGGAGAAGAATGTCATGGCCAAGCAACGCTCGATCGAGGCAGCAAAAGCGATGGTTCGCCTGATCGATACGCAAATCGCTGATGCGAACCTCACATCGCCGGTGAAGGGTCGGGTTCTTTATCGTCTTACTCAACCGGGTGAAGTCGTCGGCGCCGGCGGCAAGCTATTGACGATCGTCGACCTCTCGGAGGTCTACATGGAGATCTTTCTGCCGTCCGCTCAGGCCATGCAGGTTCCGATCGGCTCGCAAGCCCGCATTCAGGCGGACGGCATCGAGTCGGCCGTTCCCGCCAAAGTAAGTTTCATATCGCCCGAAGCCCAGTTCACCCCAAAACAGGTCGAAACACGCAGCGAACGGGACAAGTTGGTATTTCGCGTCAAGTTGCGCGTGCCACCCAGCCTGGTTCACCAACATATGGGTCAGGTGAAGACCGGAATTAGAGGCACCGGTTATGTCCGTCTTGGAACGACTCCTTCCGAATGGCCGGCGTTCCTGCAAAAGCGTTTGTCCGGCGCTCCTGTCGACGCGGAGTAGTGAGGATGAATGTTTCCGGTGCTGCGATTGTGCATATCGCCGGCGTTGGCCATGCCTACGGCAAGGTTTCCGCGCTGGATGCCTTGTCGCTTGAGCTCGAAGCCGGCCAAATGACGGGCATTGTCGGTCCCGACGGCGCGGGAAAGTCGACCTTGCTCAGTTTGATTGCCGGAGCACGCAAGCTGCAAACCGGCTCAGCCGAAGTGTTGGGTGGCAGCATGGCCGACGTCCGGCATCGCCAGGCCGTGTGTACGCGCATCGCCTTTATGCCGCAGGGGCTGGGCAAGAACCTCTACCAGGAAATCAGTGTCGCCGAGAATCTGACCTTCTTCGGGACGCTATTTGGTCTTGGAAGAAAAGAGCGGGAGATACGCATCAATCGGCTTGCAGCAGCGACCGGGTTACTCCCCTTCCTCGATCGTCCCGCCGGAAAACTGTCGGGGGGCATGAAGCAGAAGCTCGGGCTGTGCTGCGCGCTAATTCATGACCCCGACCTTCTGATTCTCGACGAGCCAACGACCGGCGTCGATCCGCTGTCGCGCCGACAATTCTGGACGCTGATCGCCGAACTGCGCCGTGACCGGCCGACGATGAGTGTGATTGTCTCCACCGCCTACATGGACGAGGCCGTTCATTGCGATTGGCTGGTTGCCATGGACCACGGGAAGGTTCTCGCGGCAGGAACCGCCAACAGCCTGCGCAAAGCCACGGGGGAGCGGGATCTCGAGTCCGTCTTTGCCGCGCTTCAACGGGGGCAGGAGGATCCGAAGACACGCTTAATTCTGCCGCCGTACATACCAAGCACCGATGAACCGGTCATCGTGGCGAAAGACCTGACATGTCGATTCGGTGACTTTACGGCCGTGGATAGCGTCAGTTTCACGATACAGAAAGGCGAGATATTCGGCTTCCTCGGTTCCAACGGCTGCGGCAAGACAACGACCATGAAGATGCTGACTGGCTTGCTTGCACCAACGGAAGGGCAAGCCGAGCTATATGGGACACCCGTCGACGCGGATGACTTGTCGGTCCGTCGGCGCGTCGGTTTCATGACGCAGTCGTTTTCTCTCTACGGCGAGTTGTCGGTTCGCCAAAACCTTACCCTGCACGCCCGTTTGTTCCATTTGAACGGTCGCGAGTCGGCCGCGCGCAGCGAGAAGCTGATTGCCGAGATGGGACTGGCCGATTACGCGGATGCCGATGCCAATTCCCTTCCTCTGGGCGTGCGGCAGCGTTTATCGCTTGCTGTTGCGATCGTCCACGAACCGGAACTTCTGATTCTCGACGAGCCGACCTCCGGAGTCGATCCGCACGCGCGCGACGAATTCTGGCGATTGCTGATCGACTTGTCGCGCAATCAACACGTAACGGTCTTCGTCTCGACGCATTTCATGAGCGAGGCGATGCGTTGTGACCGCATCTCGCTGATGCATGCCGGACGCGTTCTCGTGAGCGATACACCGGCAAACGTGATCTCTTCCCGGGAAAGCGTCGATCTTGAATCGGCGTTCATTACCTATATCGAGGAGGCGGAACAATTCAATTCCGTGCTGCCCGCACAGATGGATGTGCCGCCACCGCAAGAAGTGCCGGCCAACACACATGGGCGTCCGCGTTTCATGGCGCTGCAACGGCTGCTTGCCTACGCGCAGTGCGAGATGCTGTCCCTCATGCGCGACCCCATCCGGCTCGCCTTCGCGTTCCTCGGCTCTTTCGTCATGATGCTGCTCTTTGGTTTCGGCATGTCGGCCGATGTCACCAATCTGACCTACGCGGCCTTTGACCATGACAACACCCCGGAGAGCCGTGCGTATCTCGCCAATTTCGCGAGTTCGCGCTATTTCACCGAACGAGCGCCGATTCGTAGCCTGGAAGAAATGGAAGGCCGCCTGAAATCGAACGACATCACGCTGGTCCTTGAAATCCCGCCGAACTTCGGTCAAATGGTCAAGCGCGGCTCCGCAAACAGTGTTTCTGCCTGGATCGATGGCGCTCATACGCAGAGGGCCGGAACGATTGAAGGATACGTGCAGCAAGCGCACGAGCACTTTCTCCAGCAACGAAACCGCGAAATGGGAGCGACCTCGGCATCTCGCTTGCCGACCACGCTCCAGGTCCGCTTTCGCTATAACCCGACGAACGAGAGCATCTACGCGATGGGGCCTGCGGTTCCGGCCATGCTGCTGATGATGTTCCTGGCCATCCTGATGGCAGTCAGCGTCGCGCGAGAAAAGGAGATTGGCACCATCACCAATTTCTATGTCACGCCAACGGGTCGGCTGGAATTTCTGGTGGGCAAACAGCTTCCCTATCTCGGGATCGGCATGGCCATCGCCTTGATCATGACCGCGTCGGTGATGCTCATCTTCGAGGTTCCGCTCAAAGGAAACGGCCTTGCGCTGATCCTCGGGGCCTTGCTCTACACCGCAGCGGCAACTGGCTACGGGCTCTTCATCTCGTCGCTGACGCGAAGCCAGGTGGCGGCCGTATTCGCCGGGGCGGTGCTGTCGATGCTTCCCACCATGCAGTTTTCGGGGATGATCCAGCCGGTATCGACGCTGACCGGCGGTGCCCGTGTCATGGGCTCACTGTGGCCAACGACTTACTACAGAAACCTGAGTGTCGGTGCTTTTACCAAAGGACTCAGCTTCGCTGATCTGGCGCCCGACCTCTTTGCACTGGCGTTGTTCCCGCCGGCCTTTTGGCTGTTGGCCGCTCTCCTGTTGAAGAAGCAGGAGAAATGATGATGTCGAGTCTCTCCAACATCTTCTGGCTCGGTACCAAGGAGCTCAGAACACTAGCCAAGGAACCGATGATGATCTTCTTCATCATCTGGTCGTTCGGCTTCAGCATCTACACGCAATCGACGGGCGCCGGGGAAACCGTCAATAACGCGGCCATTGCCATCGTTGATGAAGACCAATCGCAGCTCTCACGCTCGATCGCCGGGCTTTTCTATCCGCCGTACTTCCAGAGCGTCAAGGCCATTGACGCGGCCGAGATGACCCGCGCGATGGACAAAGGGTTGTTCACCGTCATCATCGTCATTCCGCCCGGATTCGAGAAAGACATCAAGCGCGGGCGCGATACCGAGATTCAGGTTGACGTCGATGCGACCGCCTCGCAACAGGCATCGCTCGCCGCCACCTATGTTCAGCGCATGGTGTCGGACGAAGTGGTCAGATTCCGCGACGGGATGCGGCAAACGACCGATCCGTCCCCCAGCCTCGTGCTCCGCCGGGCCTTCAATCCCAATGGAACGCAATCCTGGTTCAGGGCGGTCGTCGGTCTGGCCGACCAGCTGTCGATGCTGATGATCATCCTGACCGGTGCGGCGCTGCTGCGAGAGCGCGAACACGGCACGATCGAACACCTGATGGTGATGCCGCTGACAGCCATCGAGATTGCCCTGGCCAAGGTTTGGGCCAACGGTCTGGTGATCATCACCGCCTTCGTCTGCTCTCTTTTGTTTGTCGTGAAGGGGCTGCTGTCGGTCCCCATCGCCGGCTCGCACGGGGTGCTCCTGCTCGGCACCGTCATCTACGTTTTCGCGGCGGCGGCCATCGGCATCTTTCTGGGCATGCTTGCCCGCACCATGGCTCAGTTTGCGCTGCTGATGCTGATGTTCATCTTCCCGATGATGATCCTGTCCGGCGGCATGCTGCCGGTGGAAAGCCAACCGCAGTGGGTTCAGTACGTGACGTGGCTGCTGCCTTCACGGCACTACCTGGCGATCGTCCAGGCTATCGCCATTCGTGGCGCCGGCTTCACGATCGTTTGGCACGAGTTCGTGACCATCCTCGTGATGGGCGGCGCGTTTTTAACCGCAAGCCTGCTTCTGTTCAGGCGTTCGATCGCGACGACCTAGCCGATGAAATCTTGCATCGAAAACGAAACCCTTCAGTCGCTGAACGCCTCTCCGATTGGGAGTGCGAAATTGGTTCAATCAAGTATGTCCGCCCAGAAGAGCACCAGACAAAGGAAAGCGGCAATGGCCATGATTTTCGGGCTTTCGATAGCCCACCTGTTGGGTTGCGCGCCGACGACGGGGATGAAAACCTCGGATCATTTCAATGGGAGGAAATTTCACAATCCCACGATGGCCGAGGAATATTCTCCGGGCTTCTCGGATGTCTTTCGGATGATGCGGGAAGGAAGACCCGACTGGCCGGAGCACGTTGAGAACGTGGGCGTACCTCGACTCAATGAAAACCTTGGCCCCGGTGACGTCGCCCTCACGTTCGTTAACCACGCGACTTTCCTCATTCAGTTTCCCGGGCTGAACATTCTTACCGACCCCGTATGGTCGGATCGGGTTGGACCGATCAGCTGGCTGGGCTTGCGGCGTGTCAGGGCGCCGGGAGTCAAGCTGGAAGACCTCCCCAGAATCGATCTCATCGTCATCAGCCACAATCACTACGACCATCTGGATGTCGAAACCCTGACTCGACTCAACGAGCGGTTTGCGCCGAAAGTACTCGTTCCGCTGGGCGACAGTGCACTGGTCGAATCTCTCGGATTCAAGGATGTTCAGGCCTTGGATTGGTGGGAAAGCGTCGAGATCGGTCCCGACACCCGCATCACGTTCACGCCCACTCAGCATTCATCGCGGCGCGGCCTTTTCGATCTGGATAAAAGCCTTTGGGGAAGCTATTTCATTCGGCACGGGACTCGGAGTGTTTTCTTCGGCGGTGATGCCGGCTATTCAACGCACTATGCGGCAATCCAGAAACGGCTCGGCGCCCCTGAGGTCGCCCTGCTGTCGATTGGCGACTATCTGCCTGGCTGGTTCATGGAGCCGATACACATGCGCCCCGCCGAAGCTGTTGCCGCCCATAAGGACTTGGGTGCAAAGCTCAGCATTGCAATGCACTTCGAGACATTCCAAAACTCGGCGGTGACGTTCGAGCAGCCACTGGATGAACTTCGTGAAGCCACCAAGGAAGGCGTGCTTTCGCAAGGCAAATTCATTGCGCTTGAAGTGGGCGAAACCATTATTCGCGCAGAGGGTGACTGGGATGATCGGCTCGTCACCGCGCCATGACCGTATCCGCCGCGCTGGGATGATGCTGCTAGGGAGCGTCGTCATCGTCGCTGGTTGTGCGGAAATACCCGTCCATAGCATTCCGGAAGCCGCGCGAATGAGGCCGGAAATCGTCGTCTTTGATGTGGACGGAACCCTGACGCCGACGATCACTGCAATCTTTACGGCCCGTCAGGATGCCGCAGCGGTCGCTCGGAAATACGTCGAGAACGGCTATCGCATCGTTTATCTGACGGCGCGCATTCGCCTGCTGCAAGGTGCGGTGCCGGGTTTTCTCAACGAAAACGGTTTCCCTCCAGGCGATCTTGTCGTAGCCAAAACCGAGGCTGAACAAACGCGACCGGAGACGTTCAAGGCGGGTGTTCTGAACGCGTATCGCGCGCGCGGATGGGAAATCGCTGCCGCCTACGGTGACTCCGCAACGGACTTTCTTGCCTATACAAACGCCGGAATCCCGAAAGAAAAAGTCTTTGCCTTGCGACGAAGCGGAGAGGCCAACTGCGAGCCTGGCGCATGGAAACAGTGTATTTCAGCGTGGGCTGAATTATTGAAGGAGATTCCGCAATGAAAAGAACAACGAAACCCAAGCAGTGTCCGCGAGTCAGCCTGTCCGCTTTGGCGATTGCCGTGACCACATTGGTTGCAGGCGGTTGTGCCTTGCAGCCGGCCTATACACCGCCGACCACGACGTCCCCGAGCGCTTGGTCCGTTCCTGCCGCGGAAAAGCCGGTCGCGGAGCACACCACGATGGACCGATGGTGGAACGCGCTGCACGACCCCGCCGTCGATGTGCTAGTGGATCTCGCGATGGTTGCCAACCCCACGCTGGCCCAGACTGTGGCGCGCATCGATGAGGCGCGGGCGACATTGGGTCTCAGCGCGTCGGCTGGCGCGCTCAGTCTAAGCGCTAGTGTGAGCACGGCCCAGGCGCAGGTTCAAAACACGGCCGCTTCTCAGCAGGGCATAACCATGCGCAGCCACTCCGCCGATTTTGGTCCCGCGCTCAACCGGGAAGTCGATCTCTTCGGTCGGATACGGCACTCGGTGGACGCTGCCCAGTACCGCCTCGATGCACGCACGGCAGATGCAGCGACGGTGCGTCTTTCCCTGGCAGCGGATGTGGTCGGCGGCGTACTCTACTTGCGCGCCTGCGCACACACCGGGACCGTGCTCGCCGACGATCTCGCCTCGCGTGAAAAGACACTCGCTTTGACACGCCGGAAGTTGCTTGCTGGCTCTGCTGCGCCGGCGGACGAAGCGCGGGGCATTTCGGGCATTGCGGCGGTGCACACGAAACTGGCCGCGCAAAAGGAGCAATGCACGCGTCAGCTGAACGCCTTGGCAGCCCTGACCGGAAAGGACGCAGCGACAGTGCGTGAGCAGATCTTTGGGACTGGAGCGATATCCTCTTTCATGCCCTCGGCTCCCAACGCTGCACCGGAACTTCCTGCGATCGTGCTTGCCCGCCATCCCAGCGTGGTTTCGGCGGACCGGGAAGCAGCGGCCGCGTGGGAGGAGATCGGCGTGGCCCGAGCCAACAGGCTGCCACGCCTGGATCTCGCCGCCGTACTGACGGGACAGTGGGTCCGGGCGGCTGGTTCCAGTTTCGACTTCACCACTTGGTCGATTGGCCCTGCGCTTACAGGAACCGTGCTCGATGGCGGCGCCGGCGCGGCTAACGTCAACGCCGCCGAAGCGCGCTATCGCCGCGCAGTGGCAGGGCTTCAGGGCACACTGCGCTCGACCGTTCAGGAGGTGGAGAACGCGCTAGCGGCCCAGGCGTCCGCGCAAGACAGGACCGTATCCGCCGGTGAAGCCGTTACGGCCGCCCGTACCACGCTTCGGACCTCGGAAAGTCAATGGCAAGCCGGCACCATCAGTCTCTTTGAGCTGGAAGACAGTCGACGCCAGTTCGCTTCGGCCCAGGACGACGAAATTTCCGCTCGTCGCGATCACGCATTGGCGTGGGTGGGCTTGATCAAGGCGAGCGCTGGCGCCATCACCGCGACTCCGTAATCCCTTGCCCATGAACAAGCTCGCAACTCTTGCCGTCCTGAGCGTTGGCCTGTCCGGATGCAGCACAATCGGCTACCAGCGCCGGACACCTGCTTTCTTCCCCCGCTTCGGCGGGAAAGACGCGAGCAGGCAAGCACCATGAAACGCGCCGCCATCGACCCGGTGTGCGGCATGACGGTAGCCGCCGACAAGGGTTTTT
>Ga0302250_1001260_pt1 | contig 19846 bp, 21 predicted proteins | sample AAG_RA_Asp_MG_FD_193536 | JGI IMG/M metagenome (GOLD analysis project Ga0302250, IMG submission 193536) | Enriched activated sludge microbial communities from anaerobic digester in WTTP, New Holstein, Wisconsin, United States - AAG_RA_Asp | ecosystem: Engineered > Bioreactor > Anaerobic >... | reverse complement strand
GGAGGAGGCACTTCCCAAGGAGGTGGTTCAGCAATCGCTGCCATCGGTACAAGCAAAAGCAGCAGCATCAATATGTATTTCAGGGTTCCGCGCATAACGCCCTTCTGGACAACATCCTAATCAATCTGCATTTTTTCTCGACCGGGACATCCCTGATATCCCGGTCGTTCGTTCCAGTTTCAAATCAGGAGAGACCTGATCAATCAAAGACTGAGGTGACAGAAGCCTCTGACTGTAGTCCCAAAGATTTGGAAAAGGAATCACTACTTGGCCGGCGGTGCCGGAGGAGTTGCCATATATGGGCAGTCACCCATCATGCCTCCGCCCATTCCGCCGCCTTTATGCATCTTGTGACCTTTATGGCCTCTATGCCCCTTTGGCCCCATGGGGAGACCGGCCTTGGTCCTGGCATCCCTGATCTTTGCGCGAAGTTCTCCAATCTCTCCCTGCAGTTTAGAGACCACCGCAGCATCAGGCTTTTCCTTAACCCACTCTTTTTCCAGTTCAAAATGCTTGTTCATCATTTCCTGGCGCAGCGGCATGGTCTCGGAAATATGCTTTTTGTAAGCCGCTGCATTAGGACCAGTCATGCCTGGTCCCATACATCCACCAGGACCGCCCATGGGACCAGCTGCCATTGCTGTACCTGCACCCAGTACCACTACTGTAATTGCTGCCAAAATCTTTTTCATAGTTATTTCTCCTTTCGGTTCCTTTGATGATTCCATCATAGACAGCAAAGTGGGAGACACGATGAAGAAACTGTGAAAGATTGTGAATTGCGCACCCACACCATAAAAAGGGCTTTTAAAACGTAATAGAAAAGCAAAAGCCCTGCGGGGTAAGACCAAAGCAGGGCTCTACGATTATGTTTGCTAATCTATTCCACAATACGGGTGCTCTTGATGAACACCGGTTCTACCGGTACATCACTGTGACCATTCTTGTTGCCGGTCTTGACAGCACGAATCTGATCAACCACATCCATCCCTTCCAGCACCTGGCCAAACACGCAGTAGCCATAGCGGTCCGGCTGTTTGCCCTGATGATTAAGGAACAGGTTATCCACCGTATTGATAAAAAACTGGGATGTCGCTGAATCAACAATGGCGGTACGCGCCATGGCCAGTGTGCCGCGTGTATTGGAGAGGCCGTTGGTTGCCTCATTCTTGATGGCAAACTTGGGCTTTTTCTGCTCCAGATTCTCGTTCAACCCTCCGCCCTGAATCATGAAATCCTTGATCACGCGGTGAAACACAAGACCGTCATAAAAGCCGTCCTTTACATAACCAAGAAAGTTCTTCACGGTGATAGGCGCCTTTTCCTTGAAAAGCTCCACCTTGATATCCCCCATGGATGTTTCAATGATAACCTGCGGATTCTGCTCTGACATGCTTAACCTCCGTTTTTATAAGCAATTTAGACATTTGGATTGGTAAAATTTATCATAAAGCTGATAAAATCGGAACATATTAAAAATATCTGCCTGCCTATTCCCCTGAATAGACTTGTGTTCCTGCAGTTGCCACTGCATAATATGCGCCCCGACAGTGCCACACTTCCCGGAGAAATTGATGTCTGAAAAAGAAATCTGGACCCCTTTAAAAATACTAGCCTGGACCAAAGATTATCTGGCCACCAAAGGTATTGAAAATGCCCGGCTTGAGGCAGAGTGGATGCTCTGCGCCGCCACCGGTCTGGATCGTGTTGGCCTGTATCTGAATTTCGACAAACCGCTGAATGAGACCGAGCTGAATACCTTCAGGGGGATGATTGCTCGCAGGGCAAAACGCGAACCATTGCAGCATATCCTGGGTACACAGGAGTTCTGCGGCATGGAATTCGAGGTTTCGCCGGCGGTACTGATTCCCCGACATGATACGGAGACTCTTGTTTATGAAGCTGCAACCCGTATGCCCCAGGCAACCAGCATTCTGGATATCGGCACAGGCAGCGGCTGCATCGCCGTGGCCCTGGCCAGGCAATTCCCTAATGCCACAGTCACTGCAACCGACATATCGCCAGCCGCACTAGAAATCGCCATGCGCAATGCCGCCAGAAACAGCGTCAAGATTGAGTTTATACAGGGCTCGCTGTTCGAGCCGTTTGATACACAGACTTTTGATCTGATCGTATCCAACCCGCCTTACATACCAACGGCAGATATTGAAACACTGGAGCCGGAAGTACGCCACGGGGATCCGTTCAACGCGCTTGACGGCGGCGACGATGGTCTGCACATTTACAGGCAATTGATACCAGAATCGGCCATGCACCTTAATACAGGAGGCTGGCTGCTGGTTGAGGTGGGAGCCGGTCAGGCTGAAGACGTGTCAACGATCTTCCGTGGGACCGATTGCTACAATGAGCCGGTCACAGTCAGCGACCAGGGCGGGATAATGCGCGTAGTTGCAGCCGACAGAAAAGGATAGCCAATGGATATTTGTGAAGCCAAACAGGTGTTGGAAGAAGCCGACTTGCTTGTCGAGGCGGATGGTATCAGGGCGGCCATCAACAGAATGGCTGAAGAGATCACCTGCGCGCTGCAGAACCAAAACCCGGTGGTGATCTGCGTAATGAACGGAGGCCTGATCTTCTCCGGGCAGCTGCTGACAAGACTATGCTTTCCGCTGGAAATCGATTATGTGCATGCCACCCGCTACGGACAGAGCATGAGCGGCTGCAATATCAAGTGGCAAGCCCGCCCCCAGACCAGCATCAAAGGGCGCACAGTGCTGCTTTTGGATGACATCCTGGACGAGGGCGTCACCCTGGCCTGCATTGCCGAAGACTGCCGCCAGCAGGGAGCAGCCCAGGTATTCACCGCCGTACTGGTTGACAAAAGACATACCCGCAAAAACCCTTTGCTCCCCAAAGCAGATTTTACCGGCGTTGAGACTGAAGACCGCTTTCTTTTCGGATATGGAATGGATTACAAGGGATACTGGCGCAACGCACCTGGTATCTATGCTGCAAAAGGCATGTGACAGCCGCAAAAGACTGAACGCATCAAAAGCAGATGCCCCGTTTCAACAACTGAAACGGGGCATGTTCATCCTGATGATACATCAGCTCAACTCACTGCCTGTCTAGCTCAGCATCAATAAATATCTGCACTTCATCACTTATAACCACGCCACCAGCATCAAGCTTTTTATTCCAGCTCACTCCATAATCCTGACGGTTGATCGCAGCAGTAGCAGAAATACCACGTTTAATTACACCCTGGGGACTCTTTATTTCCGGTGTCGGACCGGTGACATCCAGCACAACCGGCCTGGTAACGCCTTTTAGAGTAAGATTACCCGTCACTTTAAGCTTTCCGTCTCCGTTTTTTTCAACTTTAGTTGACTCGAAAGTCATTGTCGGAAATCTGGTCGCATCAAAAAAATCTCCGCTGCGCAGATGTTTGTCGCGTGCAGGAATATTGGTGTTTATGGATGTAACGTCAATGGATGCTTTCACCTTTGATTTGGTAATATCCTTTTCATCAGCTACCACCTGCCCCTTAAATCTTTCAAAAACCCCGCTGACATTACTTATCATCAGATGTTTTACCTTGAAACCAATCGTGGTATGAGCAGGATCCAGATTGTAGCTAGCAGAAAAAGCTGAAACAGGAGAAAAGAGCAATACTGCGGCCATCATTGCTACAAAGTTTTTCATGTCATATCCTCCTCTATTTTGGATTCAACCAGAACTGAACTAACGTGCTGCACCATATCCACACACCCTTTAAATCTATCCCTTAATAAACTTGAGTACCTGTTCAGGATGCTGCTCCGCCTTGGCAACCTTGGCCCACTGTTTCCTGACAATCCCGTCCGGTCCTATTACTACTGTTGAGCGGATAATGCCCATACTCTTCTTGCCGCACATGACCTTTTCACCATAGGCACCATAGGCCTGCATCATGGTCGTATCCGGGTCGGTCAGCAGCACAAACGGTAGATTGTGGGCGCCGATAAATTTGCTGTGTGACGCCAGACTATCCTTGCTCACGCCCAGCACAACGGCCCCCAAAGATGCCAACTCAGCGTTGTAATCCCTGAAACCGCAAGCCTCCTTTGTACACCCCGGAGTATTATCCTTTGGATAAAAATACAGAACCACTGTTTTGCCTGTGTAATCACTGAGCGAGTGCTGTTTGCCGTCACTCCCCTGCAATGTAAAATCCGGCGCTTTTTTACCTTCAAGTGACATATCTGAACCTCCAAACAAAAAAGATAGTTTTAGTCCTGAATAGATTTTTACCATCCTGATTACAAAAGGTCAACCGCAATGACAAAAGCATATCACTTTTCCGTCTGTTGAAAATCGGGTTTGTCTGATACTCTATTCATAATAATCAGCTTGGGAGGGAAAAATGGGAAGCATGTTCAGGTATGCAATCGTTATATTGATGCTGGCCTTGTCGTTTGTAGCCCCTGGTATTTCGTCTGCACAAGGTCCATCGGTGGTTTCCATGGCTGTGGATAAAAATGCGGTATCCCCTGGAGAAACAATAACCGTATCATTCTCTGTCAGCGGCGGCCTGCCCAAGGATGCCTGGATCGGCATAGTGCCTTCAAATATCCCGCACGGAAGCGAGTCCGTCAATGATCAGCATGATCTAACCTACCAGCATCTTCAGGGCAGAACCCGTGGACGGCTGACCTTTTCAGCACCAACCACTCCCGGCTTATACGACTTCCGCATGCACAACACAGACAACAACGGTGTCGAAGTTGCCTTTGTCTCCTTCAGCGTAGGCACAGGGCCGTCTGCAGCAGATAACGAGCCTGACGGCCCTTCGGTCTCAATAAACAGCCAGGGCGCGACTGTCAGTATCGACAAACGCTCATACCGCCAGGGAGAAAAGATTACCGTACACTTCACCGCTCCGGCAAACTACGCCTCAGACGCCTGGATTGGCATCATACCTGCCCACATAACCCACGGCAGTGAGGCTGTCAACGACCAGCACGATGTAGCCTATCAATATATCCAGAAACGTACCGAGGGTGAGATGACCTTCACCGCGCCGCATCCAGGCCAATGGGACATCCGTCTGCATGACACTGACAATAACGGGCAGGAAGTTACCTACGTAACATTCGTGGTGCACTAGCTTAATATATAATTTCTAGCAGTATGTTAACTGGTCCCCTCCCCAGTAACTTAAGTTTGCAATCCAATGATGATGCACACTCATTACATCATTGAAGGAAGCCTGTATGAGATATTATTTTTCGGGAGTATTAGTTCTGCTGATTTTTGCTTCTGCAGCATTCTCAGCAGAAACACGCAGTCTTACTGTTGTTGCAAAAAGCACTGCCAGCAATAAAACCGCAGAAGTCAAACTATACAACAAAACCTACGCCCTTATCATAGGTATAGACAAATACCTGAACCTGCCCCCGGATCGACAATTACAGAATGCTGTTAAAGACGCCAAAGGGGTGGAACAACTCCTCAAATATCGGTACCAATTCGACCGCATCATCACCCTCTTTGATGAGCAAGCCACTAAAGATCGTATCCTTGAAATCCTCACCGAAGAGCTGCCCGCGCAGATGGGAGAACAGGATGCATTGTTGGTGTTCTGGGCTGGGCACGGCAATCAGGAACAAAGCAAATACGGCGACCTTGGATACCTAATACCTTTTGATGGATCCACAGAAAAGATCAGAAAAAATCTGACCATGGCAGAAATAAGAGACACCATAAGCAAAAAACTCCCGGCCAAACATGTCTTTTATATTATGGATGCATGTTACTCAGGCTTGCTCACCAGCCGTTCAGTTGATAGAAAAACAAGACGTGATCTGGACTATCTCAATGAAATCACGAAAGAAAGTGTTCGTCAGGTACTTACTGCCGGGAGCAAAAACGAAGAAGCCCTGGATGGTGGTCCCAAAGGGCACTCTGTTTTTACCGGCCGTTTTATAGAAATTCTGGAGAATTCCCAAGATTTCATAACAGCAAACGAGTTACAGGCCATTATCAAAGAAAAGGTTCACTCGGATGCAATGGCAAGAAATCACAGGCAGACTCCTGGCTTTGGCCCATTGTATGGCCTGGGAGATTTTGTTTTTATTCCCAAGCAAACCGACAGACTAGGCAACCTGACCGGAACATCAGCAGCACGGCAAAAAGAGCTTGAGCAGTTAAAAAAAGCGGAACATGACGCAGAGACAGCCAAACAGCAAGAGCAGATGGAGATAGCACGCAAACTGGCTGAGATCGAGACTCTGGAAAAACAGATTGAAGAGATGAAAAAACGGCTAGGGACATCTTCAGCTCAGTCAAATGACAGCCTTGATGCCATCATTGCCATGGCAGAAAAAAAGGAACTGCAGGGACAACGTCTGGAGGAGCTACGTCGTCAACGGAAGCAGGAAGAAATCAAGCGTCTGCATGAGATAGAACGACTAAAAAAAGAAGCAGTTAAAAACAGAATAAAGCAAATCGAATCTGACCTGGCAAAATATCAGAAGGTGACGGTTTCTAAATACGCAAACGATCTGTCTGGCGCGGCATGGAATGCCATGCTATCCGGTTATCCTGAAGCAAAAGATATCAAGACGGGAGATATCGAAGGCTTTCTTGCCGCATTAGGCCTGACACAATACGATGGTGCGGTAGTCACCGAAGAGGTCAAGGCATATAGGATGAAACTGGCTGAAGTCGCCTGGACGGATCCACGTACCGGACTGGCATGGGCAAAGGAAGATAACGGGGAAGGTATCACCTGGGAGAACGCCAAGTCTTACTGTGAAAAATATAGTGCAAATGATATATCCGGCTGGCGGATGCCTACGAGGCAAGAACTGGAAACACTAGCAGCAGACAATGCCTATAAAAACAAAATCAAAATCACCAACATTTCCGTATGGAACTCTACAGACAAAAAACCCTTTTACTGGATGAGGGGTGGTAGCGCACTAACTTGGTGCTTTGAAAAGTCAGGATGCCCGGATCCTATCACTTACGTACGTGCGCTTCCAGTGCGTACAGCCAGATAGGAAAGCACCCACGTGATCATGACAGGCTATAAATCATCCGTCTATGCCGACAATTCTTCCCATTGGCCATAAAGCTTCCCAAGCGTATCATTCAACTCTGCATGGCGCTCTCCAGCCACCCTGCCCCGCTCCGGGTCATCAAAGAAACCAGCCTGCCCCATCTCCTCTTCCAGCAAGGCAATCTCTGATTCGACCTGCGCTATCTCAGCCTCCACGGCATCCAACTGCTTCTGCCGGGCCTGTTCCTCCCGCTTAAGGCGCTTCTGCTCCTCACGGTCCGGCTTGCGATCTATCTTGACAGTTTGAGCTTCATCGAATTCGGAAAAAGCTCCAGATGGCAGGCGCGCGACGCCTGAGGAGTGAGGCGTACCCTCGGCGGTACGCTGCAGCGACGAAGACGAGCGCAACGAACCAGATGGACTTTTGCCGGATTCGTCCCCCTTTTTCTCCAGATAATACTCATAGTCCCCGTAATAACTATCCAGCTTGCCGCCTTCCACCTCTACAATGCGCGTGGCCAGGCCGTTGACAAAATAGCGGTCATGGGAAACGAACACCACGGTCCCATCGAAAGAGCGCAGCGCATCCAACAGCACCTCTTTGCTGAACAGGTCCAGATGGTTGGTCGGCTCGTCCATCAGCAGCAAATTGGAGGGGCGCAGCAGCATCTTGGCCAGGGCCAGACGATTGCGCTCCCCGCCGGAAAGTACCCCCACAGGCTTATTGATATCATCACCGGAAAACAGGAACGCCCCCAGGATATCGCGCAGCTTGGGCACCATGTCATAGGGTGCATCCGTATATATCTCATCCCAGACGCTGCGCCCGCTGTCCAGCACAGCCGCCTGATCCTGGGCAAAATAGTCCATGGCCACATTATGCCCCTGCATGCACTCACCGCCCTGGTATTCGGCGCCTGCCAGCACCGACATCAGCGTAGACTTGCCGGCACCGTTGTGCCCCACCAGCGCCACGCGTTCACCCTTTTCCACCACCAGGTTGACCCGGTCCAGCACCGTATGGCTGCCGTAGGATTTAGTCAGGTTTTTCAACTCCATGACAATCTTGCCGCTCTTGGGTGCGTCAGGAAAATGAAAACGGATACGCTTGCGCTCCGGCGGGATCTCGATCCGCTCAATCTTCTCCAGCTGTTTGATGCGCGACTGCACCAGCGAAGCCTTGTTGGCCTGGTAACGGAAGCGGCGGATGAAGTCCTCGGTCTTGGCAACCTCCTCATCCTGCAGGCGTTTGGCCTCGCGCAGTGCGGAAACACGCTCCTCACGTTGGGTCAGATAACGTGAATAACTGCAGTGGTAATCAGTGATGGTGTGGTTCCAGACCTCGGCAATACGGCTGCAGACTTGGTCCATGAAAAAGCGGTCGTGGGAGACCAGGATCACCGAGCCGGGATAACTGCAGAGATACCCTTCCAGCCAGTTGCGCGCCTCGATGTCCAGGTGGTTGGTCGGCTCGTCCAATAGCAACACATCAGGCTGCTGCAGCAGCAGGCGCGCCAAAGCGATGCGCATCTGCCAGCCGCCGGAAAACTCGCCGCAGTCGCGGTACCAGTCTGCCTGCGAGAAGCCCAGCCCTTTCAGGACCGTACCGATCTCCATCTCCATGGTATAGCCGCCGCGGTGGCGGAACTGTTCCTGGATTTCGCCGTACTTGTGCAGCAGTTGTTCATGTTCATCTGGCGCATGATCGGTTCGTTCCAACTCCTTGCCCAAGCGGTGCAGATCTTCCTCCATGGCCAGCAGTTCACCAAAGGCCGAGCGGGCCTCATGGAACAGCAGCGTGCCCCTGGTGACAATACCATCCTGCGGTAGATAGGAAGCTTTTGCGCCGCGGGCAAACTGGATCTCGCCCGATGTGGATTCCACCTGACCGGCGATGATCTTCATCAGCGTGGACTTGCCGGCGCCGTTTTCGCCGACGAGGGCCACGCGCTCACCCTTTTTCAAATGCCAGGAAATATTGGTAAAAAGAGGACTGCCGGCAAACTCTTTGGATAGATTGATAAGTTGTAACATGGTGATTGTTGTAGCATTTAACAGGCTTGCTCGGCAAGATTGAAGATTGGTTCAGAGTTTACGAATAACGGCCTTACGCCGGCTGCATGGCCTCCATCACCATTTCCTTGATGACCGATATGGCGCTGTCTACCTCGCGCCGCAGCTCGTCATCACCGTCTTGCCCCTTTATGCGTTTACGCAGATAGTTCTCAACCAGCCCTTTGGCGATCTTCAGGGCCTTGCCGGCCTCATCGGCAAAACCGGCTATCTCGGAACGCGCATCCGCCAATTCTTCATCGCCAATGCTGCCACGGAAATCCGCTGCGGCATTTTTTATCTCCCGCGCCATGCGGGCCGCTTCATTGGCTGCACCGCGATCCCCGGGCAGCGACATGGACGCCAGTACGCGCAGGTATTCCTTAGCATATGACACACGCTCCGCAGCCGCACTGCGGATGGACTGGCGAGATTGGACAACCGCCTGCTTCAGCGCTTCACTGCCCTGCTGCATACGGTCAATCTGCCTCTGCATCGCTTCTGATATTTCCAGATTATCCCGTACGGAAGGCTTTTCAACTACAAGCGTTTTTGCAGAGCTCGTTTGTGGTCTGATGGCGGGATTGGCAATATTGATAACATCGGAGATTTTCATGGCAGCCTCCTTGTCACTTTATCGGCAGGGAGAAGGGGAAAGTGAAGAATGAATAAATATACTTTAGGATTGACATGCCAGGACACTAGTAACTGATCTACCTCAACCATCCGTAATAGCCCTGATCCGCGTGCAAAAAACTCGCCTCACATCCTCACCAGACTGCACCCCGGGTCTGCCACATTCAAGGAACCTGTCATGGCATAGGCCAGACAGCGCAGACCGCCTCGGCAGGCCTGATTGTAAAAACAGCCACCACAACCCTCCGGCTGATACTCCTCACGCAGCTGCTGCAGTAGTGAGCTTTCAACATATAGTTCTTCAAGGGAGTTATGCAGCAGATTGCCAGCAGGAATCGGCATGCGGCGGCAGGGAACCAGCGTTGCATCGGCCATGACCGTAATCAGTTCGCTACCTGCCTGGCAGCGGTAAGGGCGACCGTCTCCGGCACGAAACTGCAGGGCGCGCTGCATGGACACTTCTGTACTACAGGGAAGCAGGATAGGTTTTCTGCGGGACTTTGACATGATCGACAGCAGTTCGTCCGTTTCATCTACAGAAAGCACCAAACCCCTCTGCCCAGCCGCACCACCAATAGGCACAAAACGGTCGGCCCAGACACGCTTGACCCCCAACCTTTTGCAGGCGGCCGCCACATCGGCAAACTCGCGGTAGTTACCCCGATGCGCCGTGAAAGAGACCAATACAGCTACTCCGGCCTTTTTCAAACATTTTATGGCATTCACGACGCGCTCGTAGTCTCCTGCACCGCGAATAGCGTCATGGGTTTGCGGAGTCCCCTCCATACTTACCTGCACAAAACCGGGGCCGAGCTGGCGCAAACGCTTCGCCGCTGCATTATCGATCATGGAACCGCTGGTCAGTATGGCAAAGCTGAACTCACGCCGGAGGCTGTGGAAACGTTCCAGCAGATCAAAGAAATCCTCTCTCAGGAACGGCTCACCACCGGTGACATTGATATGGGCCGGAAAGCGTGACGTGCTTGCGGAGCGGAAACGCCTGACAAGAGCGCGAAACTGGTCAAGGATATTCAGCAGGTTTTCATAGGAAAGATCAGCGGGCGGATCGCCCTGATAGCAGTGCGTACAGACGTGATCGCAAAGCTCAGTCACATGCCATTGAAAAAGCAGGGAACGGGGATTGGGAGTTGGGGATAGGTACAACACATTGGTCTTGTCTTTTAGAATTGTATCAACCATTTTATCCGGTTTGAGATGCCGGTTTCAAATCAGAGATGATAGCCAGGCGGCGAGACGGAGGCGACACAGGCGTACAACCGGTACGTCGAGGAGCCGACAACGCAGCCAACGCAGCCAACGCCGCTAGCGCTTTGATTTGGAAGCGGCAGTCAGTCCCCTCCCCCGCATCCGCCACACCCTCCCCCACCACTACACCCGCCGCCGCTGCAGGAACTGCCGCCACAGGAACCTCCGCCGCAGCCGCTGTTTGATGATGTTCGGCTGGGGAAGGCTTCGCTAAAACTGGCATAAAGTAAGGTGCCGGCCAGTACGGTCGTTCCGAAGATGGCAAAGGCATAGGCTGGATCCACGCCAGGCTTCTCATGGCCCTTGACCGCTTCTTTAAGCCATTCAAAATGCTGTTCCAGGCGTTTAAGGAACTGCTTGCCCAAAGGAGTGAGTTTTGTCCAGGGTTTAAGCAGGATGATCAGCAGAAACAGGGCCACCGGCAGCAGCAGGGCCAGTATAAAGACTGGACGGTTATAGATCAGCCCCAGATAGAGCTTGGTAATGCCGATGCCCATAACCAGGGCTAGCAGCGCAAAAAATGTAAACCAGGCCATGCGCAGTTGCCCCGAAGACTTGAGCAGTCCTTTACGCTCCAGTTCCAGCCGGGTCTGATTGACATAGGTTTCCACAAAGGAACGCAGGGTCGCATCCTTGAACACGTCCCCCGGTTTCCGGCTACGGCTGAGAAATTTCCACACCGCCATCTCAACACGATCAGTTGGTGCAAGTGCGCCGTCCACCCGCCTCAGCACCTTGCTATTATCTTTTGCGGAAGATTTCAGCTCCAGACCGAAAATGCGAAAACTCTTGCCTTCTGCAGCAGCGCTGTCATCAGCAATCTCAATCAGTCCTCTTTGCCACATGCCGAAGATGACGGTCTTGATGACCAGTTCCCAGCCGCCTCGCAAGACTGCAACTGTGGATGGAGGAAATGATGAAGGTTCCGGCATGCGCAAACCGCGGGAGGGGGCATTGATGATCAGTCTGCCCACAATGACAGCCGCCAGTGTGAACAGGGGAAAATATAGCAGGAATTGAGGACCGGGAATACTGCGAATAAATTCCAGCATGAGCACCTCCTCAATTGAAGGAAGATGATTGATATTTTTGCAGATTGTTGACTTTCAGATGATGCCCAGCTCTGCTGCGGCTTCCCTGTAAACCCTGACCGCTTCGTCACTGGACTGGACAAAAATTATCCTGTCCAGATCACCGGTTGCCGCCTCTTCACGGGCAACAGAAAGGGCAATGCGGGCGGCTTTCAGCATGGGAAAACCGTAAGCGCCGCAACTGACCGCCGGGAAAGCGATACTCCTCAAGTTATACTGCCTTGCCAGACGGAATGAATTGATATAACAGGAACGCAGCAGCTCTGACTCTCTGCGGGTACCGTCATGCCAGATCGGGCCAACTGTATGGATAACATGTTTGGCGGGCAGCCGATAAGCCTTGGTGATCTTGGCATCACCCGTCTCACACCCCTTCAGTTTCTGGCATTCCGCCAGCAGTTCCGGACCAGCGGCCCAGTGGATGGCCCCATCTACCCCGGATCCGCCAAGCAGAGTCTTGTTGGCGGCATTAACGATAGCATCAGCTTCAATAGTGGTAATATCTGCTTTTACGATTTCGATGATGGATGTTTTCATAATGCAACTTAGATAACAGTTTTACAGACATTTGCAAATAGGGTTTTTAAGATTCAGGGGTTCAAGAACAGGGAACGAAACGACTTTGGGCTTCATCCATTCCCTGTTCCCATTCCCCTGTCACATTTTTATCTCACCCTGAATGCCGATGGTCACCTCTTTGTAGGGGATATTCTTACCGCAGGCAGCCAGTGCCTGTCGGGCGGCCATGGCGATACCGCCGCAACAGGGCACCTCCATCCTCAACACCGTCACGCTTTTAACATCAGATTTTGTCAGCAGTTCGGTCAGTTTCTGGAGATAAAACTGGTTGTCATCCAACTTGGGACAGCCCATCACCACGGCCTTACCCTTGAGGAAATCATCGTGGTAACCAGCATATGCCACCGGTACGCAGTCGGCGGTGATCAGCAAATCAGCCCCCTGAAAATAGGATGCCGTGGTGGACACCAGGTGGAGTTGCACCGGCCACTGGCCAAGCTGGCTCTGCCTGCTGCCCTTTGGCTGGTCATCTGCTGACTGCGGAGGACGACTGAATGCCATGGCACGTGAACCAGGACAGCCGCCATGCCCCTGTACATGCTGATGCTGTGCTACAGGCGGGGTGGCATGCTGATGTACCGGTGCGATACGCCCCTGCCCAGCCAGATGCTTTTCCACCGCTGCCTCGTCAAAGGCATCCGCCTCACGTTCCTCAATGGCAATGGCACCTTGGGGGCAGTCTCCCAGGCAAGCGCCCAGACCGTCACAAAGATTTTCAGCTGCCAGCACAGCCTTGCCATTGATGATTTTGATGGCACCTTCCGCACAGGATGGTACACAGAGCCCACAGCCATTACATTTTTCCGGGTCAATTTTTACAATTTTTCTAAGCATGATCTATCTCCTTCACGTTTTATATGTATCTAGAAAAAATAGTGCCAGAGGTATTTGAGTTTGCCTTGCAAAAGCAGTTTCCTGCCAGAATACGACATGACTTGCCGGATTCGTTCCCTCTCGGTAGCGGCATAACAATGAATAGTACAGTGCTTGCAAACTGGCTTTTTATCGTTAAACGGACAGAGGACACGCCGCTTTATGGCGTAGAAAAGCAGTGCCGTACAATCCGGACAGAGCAGTCGATGCCTGTTCAAGGCGCGATGGCTGAAATGCCTCCGCTCAGCCTGCCCGTGGCGCCCCAGGCAATAGACCTCGACAAACTTGCCCAGCAGCCGGATATCCTTGATTTGTGCAACGGTAAATGTTTCCATGTTTGGCATCATGCCTGTTCACCTGTAGAAATTACATGACCAGCGTCAAATTTTTTTGTTTTCGGGTATCAGCGTCTTTCATGAGCCGCTTTTTTTATGCTAAACTCTAACTCGTCATGCTGCAGATATGTATCAGTTCATTTCAATGACTTGAGCACAGAAATTTTACCACAGGATCACTTATGGGGTTGATCTCAACCGAAAAACTTGCCGAAGGGTTGGTACTGGCCTCGGACGTGCTTGACCGCAGCGGCAGGATGCTGCTGGCATCTGGGGTGGAACTGACTACACGGCATATCCGCATGCTGATGGCCTGGGGCATTGCTGAAGCAGATATTGCCGGGGTAGATGTGCCCCAGCAGCAACCGGTCGCATCCAGCAAGGTTGACGATGCTCTGTTGCAACCGATGGAAGAAGAGTTGAAACTCATCTTCAGCAATGTTGACCTGGAGCATCCGGCCATGGCGGAACTGTTCCGGCTTTGTCTGCTCAGAAAGGTATCCGGTGAGACGCGCCAAGCCTGATCTTGAACATATTGTCAACAATGCCACCACAGTCTATTCACTGCCATTGATCCACGACAGACTTACCCAGGCCATCAACAACCCCAAGGCATCCTTTGCCGATATTACTACCATCATATCCGAGGACCAGGGTTTGAGTTTCCGCATCCTCAAGCTGGCCAACAGCCCCATGTTCGGCTACCATAAAAATATCGACACCATTACCAAGGCTGCCACCATCATCGGCACCCAGCAGCTACGCGACCTGTCCCTGGCAATTTCTGTCATGGGCGTTTTCAAGGGTATACCTGAAGAATTGATCAACATGACGTCCTTTTGGCAGCACAGTATCACCTGCGGCATAGTTGCCCGCATTCTGGCCACCTGTCGACGCGAAGCCAATGTTGAACGTTTCTTTGTCTCCGGGGTGTTGCACGACATCGGCCAGTTGGTGCTCTGCACCGCCATACCGGAACAGCTTGCCGAACTGATTATGCAATGCCGTGATTCCGGGCAGCCACATTACCAGGCACAAGGCGAAGCCTGGGGATTCGATCACAGCAGCGTCAGCGGAGAAATGCTCAGCAAGTGGAAAATACCGCAGATCATTGCCGAGCCGGTGGCAAATCACCACTCACCATCCAAGGCCGTGACCTATCCAGTTGAGGCTGCCACCCTGCATTTATCGGATCTGATCGCCCACGCACTGCAAGCCGGCTGCAGTGGAGAAACTCATGTCCCGCCACTGGCTGAACAGGCTTGGGATCTATTGGATATACCGGTAAGCATGTTGAGCACCATCCTCAAACAAATTGATGCTCAGCTGGACGAAACTATGGCTATCCTGTTTGGCAAGGAACACCTGTGAGCCCGGACACCTCAAATCTCCTGCAGGAGCTGGCAAGGCTGCGTGAGCGCAACAGCTACCTGGAGGAATGCAACCTGCGCTATGTCGGCCTGCTAGACCTGCTAGCCTCCAGCAGCGATTTTCAAGCCGACCTGAACCGGGAAAAGGATAATGCTGCCGCCATCTTCAAGGCCACCTTCCAGCAACTCAAGCGGTTGATGCCGTTTGAAATCATGGCCTTTTACACCAACGCCGATGACAACTGTTTTGACCTGGCGGAATGCGTGCCGAAAACAGGTCAGCAGCCTATAATGCAGGAAGTAGACGACAGAATCATGGACGGCAGCTTTGCCTGGGCACTCAACCAGAATCATCCGGTCATTGTGCCTGCCACCACCCAGGGCCACAATATAATCCTGCAGGTGCTGGCCACCAAGAACCGCATCCGCGGCATGTTTGCCGGCATGGTTGCCGCTGACCGGACAGCCATAGACGCCCCCTCGCTGAATGCACTGACCACGATTCTGCTTAACACAGCCTATGCCCTGGAAAGTCACATGCTCCATCAGTTGGTCCTGGACCACATGCAGAATCTGGAGAAAAAGGTGGAAGAGCGCACCAGAGAGCTGCAGCAGGCACAAATGCAGGCAGAGGCAGCCAACCTGGCCAAAAGCGCCTTTTTGGCAAACATGAGCCACGAACTGCGCACCCCGCTAAACGCCATCATTGGCTTTGGCGATATCCTGATGTCACAGGGTGCCGGGGAGCTGAACGAGACACAACAGGAATACATGGGCTATGTGTTTCAAAGCAGTTGCCACCTGCTGGATCTGATCAATGATATCCTTGACCTTTCCAAGGTTGAGGCAGACAAGATGGAATTAAATCTTGTCAACACCGATATCAGGTCGCTACTGAAAAACAGCATGATCATGCTCAAAGAGATCGCGCACAACCGTGAAGTGGAGTTAAAACTTGACATTGACGCTTCCGTACCCAAAACGATCCTGGCTGACGAACGCCGGATCAAGCAGATCATGTACAACCTGTTGTCCAATGCAGTAAAATTCACCCCCGCCGGCGGAGAGGTCGTAGTCCGGGCCAGCGGTGGCAACGATTACACACTGCTTCCTGCGCAGGCCCGCACACTGCTGGGAGACAATGCGGCACACTTGGGCAGGTATCTGTCTATCTGCGTCAGTGACACCGGTATCGGGCTAATGCCGGATGAACTGGAGCGAATCTTTAAGCCGTTCGAGCAGGCTGACAATTCTGCTACCAGGGAGTTTGAAGGCACCGGACTGGGGCTGACACTTTCGAGGCGGCTGCTGGCATTGCACGGCGGCACCGTCTGGGCGGAAAGTTCCGGCAGGGGACAGGGTAGCAGTTTCTGGCTGGTCATTCCACAGGACCGGCCAACACATCTCTAGCCGTATGGAAGGTGGGCATGCAAAACAGGACTATTCTGCTCTGTGACGACAATCTGGTTAACCGCAAGCTGGTAAGCGCCATGCTGCATGGCTATGCCTACAATATTATCGAGACCGATTGCGGCCATGCATGCATCAATAAAGCCCTGCAGCATGCAGAGGAGATTGATCTGGTGCTGCTTGATATCAGCCTCAAAGATATCAGCGGCATCGAGGTCTGCCATGCCATTCGCAGCAGCAGTATGGCAAACGCTCAAAGCCTTCCCATCATTGCCTATACTGCTCATGCTTTGGAAGATGAACACAAAAGCTACATTTCCAACGGCTTTAGTGACGTACTGACCAAACCTGTCGTCAGGGATGTGCTATTCAGTATGCTTGCCAAACACCTGGGCTGATGATTTGATTTCACCAATACTATTGATGCTGAAAGGATACAGGTTTTATGAAGATTCTGATTGTTGAAGATGACCTGATGAGCCGCAAGCTGCTGGAAGCCCAGCTCTGCGCTTACGGGGAATGCCATCTGGCAAAAAACGGACAGGAGGCGCTGGAAGCGATTGTTATGTCACAGAGCGATGGCAAGAGATTTGATCTGGTCTGCCTGGACATCATGATGCCGGGCATCAGCGGACAAGAGGTACTAAAACATCTGCGCAACGTAGAAAGCGAACTGGGACTGCCGCCGGGGGAAGAGACAAAGGTCATCATGACCACGGCTCTAAAAGACAGCGCCAATGTAATGGCCGCTTTCAAAGAACAGTGCAATGGTTACCTGGTCAAGCCGATCAAACAGAACAAAATGAAAGCCATGTTGAAGGAACTGAAACTGCTACCGGAATAACCACCACAACATGAGGAGTGCCATGAAAAGATTATGCTTGACCCCGCTCGCCATTATGCTGCTGGCACTGTCTGCCTGGCCAGTAAATGCGCTGGCCGACAAACATACTGAACCTGTGCCGAGCGAGACGGAAATCAGCACAATGGCACCTTTAGCCCGAGTTATTGAACGCAACTGGCAGACATGGTCAAAAGGCAGCGGCACCGTAAGTAAACTGGACATGATTGCGCACATGGCCAATCCGGCATACAAGGGCGAAGATGCAGCCGCCCTGGTGGCACTGGAAAAGTGGCTGCGCAAGGCCGGCAGTATCGACCGTGAAAATGCCATAGCATTGCAGGATCCAAAGATTATCAGCACCTACTACAGCAACGTACACAAGCTGAAAAAGGTCAAACGCCTGCTGTTCGCCAACGGACAGCCCACTTTTGAACTGCTGCAGCAAGGCCCCCCGGGTGACTGTTACTTTTTTTCCGGCACTGGCTGGATGGCATTTTACCGCAAACAGGTCATCATGGACAGCATCAAGCAGAGGCCTGACGGCAGATACGATGTGATTTTCCCTAATGGTGACAGCGCTATTGTTGATCCGCCGACAGATGCAGAGCTTGCCATAAACGACTCCACCTCGACCCTGCAGGACGGCCTGTGGATGTCGGTGCTGGAAAAGGCTACCGGCATGATCCTTTCTCGTACCTCCAGCAAATCGGCCGATATCCCTGATTATACCGTGGCCATCGACCGCGGCGGTGTGCCGATCGGATCAATTGTTGAACGCTGGACCGGCAAAAAGCCGATACTTGTCCTCCTGGGCTCAAGGACAAACAGGGACAAGGTGCGCAAGGCGCTGATACACATGCAGCGTTATAACCTGATGTCCGAGGCGCTGTTGTTGAGAAAACCACCCGCCAAGCTGGCCTACAATCACGTTTATGCCATTCTGGGTTTTGATGACACAACTGACATGGTCAAGATATGGAATCCCTGGGGCACGGACTTCAAGCCGAAAGGGCCTTCCGGGGCTGAATTTGGCTATGCACGTGACAAAGGTGTCTTTTTCCTGCCGCTGGCTGATTTCATCGACTTCTACAGTGTAGTTGCCATTGAGAAAAGATAATCGCCCCGTTTAAAATACAAAAGGCCTGCGGAATACCGCAGGCCTGCTAAACTGACTCAAACTGCTCATTTATCAACCCCTTACAACCCGGCCCAACTTTTCCCACAACTCCTGGATATGGTAAGGTTTTTGGATAATGTCATCCGGAGCCTGTTCGGAGAAACGTTCCCGGGTGTCCTCTGCCGCATGCCCTGTGCTGATAATCACCTTCACATCCGGTCTGATGCGTCTTAACGCAACAAGCGTGGCAAAACCATCCATTTGCGGCATGGTCAGATCCAACAGCACGACGGAAATTTTATCACAATGTTCTGAAAAGATGCTTACAGCCGCATATCCATCTGAAGCAGAAAGCGTGTTCAAGCCCATATGCTGCAGGCTGAATTCGCAAAAGGCCCTGATATCCGGCTCATCATCCACGATCAACACCGTTCCGCTTAATTCAGTTTCCAGCACATTATCAACTGGTTCTTCAGTTCCGGCAAATTCATGCACAGACGACAAAGCTGGCAGCAACACTTTGAAAACAGTGCCTTTGCCTTTTTGGCTCTCCAGAATGATAGCCCCCTTGTGTGCCTTCACAATCCCGAGTACAGCCGACATACCCAATCCACGTCCGGCAAATTTGGTCGTATAAAAAGGTTCAAAAATGCGCAGTTTGGTTTCAGCATCCATGCCGCACCCGGAATCAGTTACCTCAAAGAAGACATAGTTGCCCGGTTCAGCCTTTTCCTTGCATCTGTTTTTCCGCAGCATCTGCTCATCACAGTGCTGCACACCGGTAGTCAGTGATATGGTTCCGGCGCTTTCGCCAATAGCCTCAGCAGCGTTGGTAATCAGGTTCATAATAACCTGCTGGATCTGACTGTAGTCCACTGTCACCAACGGCAGTCGTTCCGACATGCAGATATTGAAGGTGATTGTTTTAGGAACCGTGGTTCTGAACAACTCGGCATTTTCACTGACCAGACGATTCAAATCCACGTCAGCAACCTTGAAGGCCCCTTTTCCTGAGTAAGCCAGCATCTGACGAACCAGGTCGGCAGCCCGGCGGCAGGCCCGGACTGCATAATTAATGTTTTCGCGCTCCGGCGCCTCATCATGCATCTGAATCAGGGACATATCCAGGTTGCCGAGAATGATGGTCAGCAGGTTGTTAAAGTCATGGGCGATGCCTCCGGCAAGCACCCCCAGGCTTTCCAGCTTCTGTGAATGCAGCAGTTTGCGTTCCAGCTCCAGGCGTTCTTCTTCCGCCTGTTTACGCTCG